>JABAOF010011894.1_pt2 | contig 32663 bp, 28 predicted proteins | sample 7062171 | NCBI WGS metagenome assembly JABAOF01 (sample SAMN14538628, study PRJNA623070) | marine sediment metagenome | biome: marine biome [ENVO:00000428]; feature: marine pelagic biome [ENVO:01000023]; material: deep marine sediment [ENVO:00002113] | place: India: Gulf of Khambhat ...
CTTGCCATTATCTCCGCCGCCTCACTTATCTCTGTATCGGGAGTGACAACTATAACCTTTTTGGTCATTATTGTTTCAAGCTTTGCGTTCTCCTTGAACTCCTCCTCTCCCGCAACCTTTTTCACAAAATCCCATTCCGTTACGATTCCCACAAGTTTTTCGTTTTTCGTGACTATTAGAAACTTCGTCCCCTCATCAACCATTTTTTTTGCGGCTTCTTGAACGGTCACATTGGGGCCAATCGTTACAACATTCTTGTTCATGATATCCTTCACAATCATACTATTCTATTGGTCAAATGGATATAAATTAAAAGCTTTCTTTGCAACAATTTTGTACGACGATTTAAGCCACGAAAAAATCAATTAAAATTAGCCACTTAAAAGTAAAAAACATTTATAAACCCCTAAAAGCTATAAATAATATTGGAAAAGGAATGGATGGTTGAAATGGAGGGTAGTGACGTATTCGCTGGAAGATCGGACTTGAATAGGCTTGCAACTCAATTGGAAATGGCAGAAAGCATTGATCTCGGAAAAAAGCCACATTACCAAGGAGAATTCAGTAAAGAAATGAGGAAAGCCTTTCTAGTTTCCCATTATCTTGTAGAAAAGGAAGCCCAGAAAAGAGGTATATTAAATTACTTACCAAAACCAGAACGCGTGATAGGATCAGGGATACTTAATAACTTTCAAGTTGAACTTGTCCGAACAGATGAGGGACCGGCATTCAATGCATCAGTATATGACGGTCTCTATGGATCCGATTCTGACAAACCTGTGGGGAAAGGTGATATCCTTTATGTTGATAAGTCGATTCTCGGGTCAAAAAAGCGTAATTTTATGAGAAAACTTTTTGGAGAATTGAGCGAGTTTTCATACAAAAGTTCTGAGAAATCAAGAAACCCGAGAAATAAGAGCTTATTTAGAAGACTTGGAGATTTCTACAGAACGGTGAAAAATAAATATAAACAGCCCACTTGGAAATCAGCCGTGGCAACAGTGACGCACGAATGTTTGCACACGCTATTGAAATATACGGGTATTGATAAACATATCCCAGACGATTTGAACGAAGGACTAGTAGAAAAAGGAACAGAAGAGGTCACTGGTATTGACAGCACCATACCCGGATCAACCTATAATTTGAACAAAAAAGCAGCCAAAAAAGCTCTTGATTATTACGGATTCAAAACCTTCTGGAGTGCTCTAAAGGCTTATATGAAAGATAAGTCCACTGTCTATAAAATAAGAAAAGGTTTCAAGGAAGCTCTAAAACAATATGCACATGATTGTAGAAATTAGCCATGTTTAAACATCTAGTATAACATCGTTATCTATTTCTATGTGCTCGGACAAATAATATAATAGAGAAGTTGGTTCATATGCTTATTCGGAAAAAGAGCCTTAAAATCCAGGAAAGACTTGGAATGAGGATAGGGGTAGCCTACGGAAGCTCGAGCGTCCCGGTGGTGAAATCAGCAAGCGAAGCGCTCCGCGTCCTAGAAGACCTGTACAGGGTTGGGTTTCGAGCGTTCCTCCTACCAAAAGAATTGTTCGATAACATAACGAACATCTCCGATCTGTATAAAGAACATTACACCAACCTTTTGAAAATCAAGACCATCGCTTCCAAATACAACATCGAACTCTCCATTCATAATAGCTCCCTCCCGGAAGAGCCGATGCTCGACAACGTTTTCAAGATTTACTGTAACATAGCGAATGTCATGGACGTGAGGACGTTCGTTGTTCACCCCACATTCTATTCCCGCATGCCCAAGAATCAAGCTTCGAGGCTCGTAGTCTACAAGATAAATGAAATAGTCAACGAACTAAGAATACGTTCGAAGATAGGAGTGGAAACAACAGGAAGGATTAACGAACTGGGGAGCGTGGAAGACGTGATAGACATGGTCAAGCGAACGACTAAGACGGAACCAGTTCTGAACTGGGCGCACGTACACGCGAGGAGTTCCGGAGCACTAACGAGTGAAAACGATTTCCGACGTATACTTGACAAGGTGAGATCAGAAGTGGGGCAATACTGGTTGAGTGATACGTATTTCATTTTCTCCGGAATTTCCTACGGACCTTCAGGGGGTATACAGCACAAACCTATCGCCCGCTCTGACATGAAACTCGAACACCTCATAAAATCAGTCCAGGCTTTGAACATCAAGGGAACCTTGATATTCGAAACACCAAACAGGGAGAAGGACATAGTTGACATACTTCATGAACTGGGGGACATGGTAAGATGATAATAACGATTTCTGGTTTGCCTGGTTCGGGGAAGAGTTCTGTTGCTAGAGCGCTTGCCAAACGCCTAAAGATGAAGAGGTATTACATAGGGGAGATGAGAAGGGAGATCGCCAGAAAGAAGGGTTTGACTCTAGAGGAGCTGAACAGAATCGGCGAGAATGAGGAATGGACAGACAAGGTGGTGGATGATTACCAAAAGGAGCTCGGGAAGAAAGAGGACAATTTCATAATAGAGGGGAGAACGAGTTTTTTTATGATTCCGAATTCGATCAAGATTTTCCTTGACGTGGACATAAGAGAAGGAGCAGAAAGAATTTTCAGGGAAATAAAAAAAGGTAGGAGTGAAAGGAACGAGGGAGATTTCAAAACCGTGGAAGAGATGGAAAGGAGCATAAAGGAAAGGATAGAGAGCGACAGGAAAAGATATAAAAAATACTATGGAATTGATTTCCTTAACAAATCACATTATGATATGGTCATAGACACCACCCACCTTGAAATCAATCAGGTTGTGGAGAAGATAATGGAGATGATTAAAAACCCCCCGAACAAAGATAAAATATGAGAAGTTCGATTCCCATTTATGTTGGAATTTTTCTCATATCCATTGCAACCTTAATGTTCGAACTTTCGCTCATAAGGATATTCTCTGTTTCCTTATGGTATCACTTCGCCTTCATGGTTATAAGCATAGCGATGTNNCCTTCCTTTCCTTGTTCCCCTCTGTTTTGAAAAAAGACATTAACAAATTACTCGTTATCTTTTCTGGGTTTTTCTCGATATTTTCCATAATCTCATTCCTCGTGACGAACTCGCTCACATTCGATCCCTTCACAATACTCTGGGATAAAACACAAATCCTGAACATCCTGCTCTACTACATTTTCTTGGCGATCCCGTTCTTCTTTTCAGGAATATGCATAGCGATGGTCTTGTCAAACCTAACGAAAAAGGTCAACAAGTTATACTTCTCCAACTTGGTCGGCTCCGGGTTCGGAGCGATATCAATCCTCTTCCTCTTCCCCCTGATGGGATCGAATGCGATAATAACCGTCCCATTGATTGGTTTTCTCTCTACACTTTCATTTTCCCTGAATTTCAGAAAAGCGTTTTTCCCTTCCCTCATAGGCTTGTTCATCGTGATTTCACTCTTTGCTGTCCAGTTCGAAATAAACATCTCCCCTTACAAGGATTTGAATATCCAATTGAGGTATCCTGATTCGAAAATCCTGTTCACAGGATGGAATTCGTTCTCGAGGGTTGACGTGATAGATAGCGGAGGGGTTAGGTTCGCTCCCGGACTGAGTCCGGAGTTTAAGGGAAAACTTCCTAAACAGTTTGGGTTAACGGTTGACGGTGGTGATCTAAATGCTATCACCTCCTTCGAAAACCTTGAGTTTCTGGATTTCCTCCCCATATCCCTGCCATATACATTTAAAGATATCGATAACGTCTTGGTGTTGAACCCGAACGGTGGTATGGGAATATTGTTAGGCCTGAAGAACGATGTGGAATCGATAAAAGCGGTTGAGTTAAATCCGATAATTTTCCATGCCCTGAAAGACGAATTTGGGGAATTTTCAGGAAACATCTACTCAGAAAAAGGAGTGGAGGTGAGGATTGATGAACTGAGGAATTTCCTGAAAACGGATAAAGAAAAATACGACCTCATAGAGATATCCTTGACAGGAGGCGTGCTAACCACAGGTCTTTACAATCTGAACGAAAACTACTTGTTCACGATCGAAGGTTTCGAAGATATATATGAACATCTGGAGGAGGACGGGATGTTGAGCGTAACGAGGTTTCTATTCTTCCCTCCAAAGGATTCCATAAAACTGGTTTCCCTTTCCCTCCCCGTTCTAGAAAGACAAGGTGTTGAAAACCCTGAAAAACAGATAGCGCTAATAAGGACATGGACAACGAGCACGTTCATTCTCAAGAAAGGAGAACTCAACCAAGAGGAAACGAATAGGATAAGGGAGTTCTGTGGAAAGATGAAGTTCGATATAATTTATTTACCGGATGTTAGAGAGGAAGAAGTCAATTATCATAACAGATTTCCAGAACCCTATTATTACCTAGCTGTTATAGAACTGCTAGAAAACAGAACAAAATTTGTTAGCAATTACCTGTTTGATGTATTCCCTCCCACCGATGATAAACCCTACTTCTTCAACTACTTCAGGTTCGAGAAATTCTCTGAGTTGTACGAAAGCATGGGCAAGAAATGGGAGCCTTTCTTTGAAGGAGGTTTTTTGATAGCAATCCTTTTCATCCAAGCTTTGGTTATTTCCTTCATGTTCATTCTCCTGCCTTTGTATAAGGTGGGGAAAAGACCTGTCTTAAAAGGGAAGCTAGTGTATTTCTTTTGTATAGGAATAGGATTTATGTTCATAGAAATCAGCCTGATCCAAAAATTCATCCTTTTCCTGGGACACCCTATGTTTTCGATATCCACCGTTGTTTTTTCTTTGCTCCTTTTCTCCGGTCTTGGCTCATTGTTTTCCGGAAGGTTCAAAATAAAGGGGAAAACATTGAATTTCGCAATACTTTCTTTGGCCTCCCTGACCTTACTCTACACGATTGTGATCCCGTTAACTTTCGAAGTTCTAGGGTATGATCTGTTCATAAGATACGTAATATCTATATTATTACTCGCTCCTTTGGGTTTCTTGATGGGGATACCATTCCCATTCGGGATGAGGATATTGGACAAGCTCGACAGGAAGGCGATTCCCTGGGCGAGGGCGGTTAACGCGTGTTCATCGGTTCTCGGCTCGATTCTAGCGATGGTGATAGCGATATCATTCGGTTTCTCGCTAGTTCTGGTTCTGGCCGCAATAGTTTATCTAGCAGGATTGGGAATGATCCAGAAATTCTAACCTACCTTAGGATTTCCCCTGTCATGGGAACGAAACTCACGGTTGTTATGTGTCTCGTTTCGAGATTCCCTCCCATTTTCGTAATGAGGGTGAGGGTTTGGTAATATCTGATGGACCCCAAAGGGATTATTAACCTTCCGTTATCATTTAACTGCTCCAGGAGAGGTGGTGGGATATGATCCGCTGCGCAGGTTATCATTATTGCATCGTAAGGAGCATGCTTTTCCCATCCGAAGTAGCCGTCCCCGTTCTTAACTTTCACATTTTTATAACCTACTTCTTCTAATCTCCTCTCTGCTCGTTCTGCCAATTCCTTAACGATCTCTATTGTGTAGACTTCCCTAACGAGTTCGGATAGTATCGCTGCTTGATAGCCAGAACCCGTCCCTATCTCCAAGACCTTTTCATTCCCTTCCAATTCTAAACTCTGCGTCATAAGCGCAACGATGTAGGGCTGGGAGATGGTCTGACCGTAACCTATCGGTAATGGGTGATCAGCATAAGCCAGATCTTGGTTTTTCTTGCTGACAAACAGATGCCTCGGGACCTTCCCCATAACCTCCAATACCCTTTCGTTAGTTATATCCCTCGATTTCAGCTGATTTTCAACCATTGATTTTCTCGCAAGAACGAATTCCTCAGGCTCTGATATGTTCAGGGATTCGTTGTTTAGGGAATCAGCAGGGAAATCGGCGGGAAAGCTCATGATCACGAAAACTAACAAAGCCACGAAAATTAATATGAACACCCTGAAATTCAGTTTTGTAAACATCTTTTTAATATTTATCTTAAATTTTAATATGCCCAAAATTCTGCTCATACCCTTTGGAAAGATAGATAAAGAAATCCTAGAAGATATCCAGGCGAACATCTCTGAAACATTCAGATCCGAGGCTCGAATCCTTTCTGAAACCAAGAAAATCCCCGAATGCGAGGAAAGAGGGAACCAGCTGAACGCGGGGGATTTCATCCCGATTATTCAGAGCATAGTTAAAAAGAAAAATGTAGATTTTGGATTGGGTATAGTAGATCAGGATTTATACTCAGGGAATCTAAACTTCGTTTTCGGTATAGCCTATCTGAATTCGAGTGTAATTTCCCTGACCAGATTAAAATCAGAAAACAAAGAACTATTTTTTAAAAGGGCTGTTAAGGAGGCGGTTCACGAGCTTGGGCATTTATTCGGAATGGATCACTGCGAAAACCCGAACTGTGTGATGCATTTCTCCAATTGCTTGGAAGACACTGACATAAAATCAGAGAAATTCTGTGAAATTTGTGAAAGGGAGTTAAATGTTTGACCCGATTGAGCTTGCGAAAAAAACAGAGAAGATCGTGAGCAAAGGTTACGAAAGAAAATACTATCGATTCAGAGGTGCGAAGTTTTACGGAGGAATCGCTACGGGTGACTGCGTGGGTTGCTGTTTGCGATGTGTTTTCTGCTGGGGGTGGAACGTGATAAACAAGCCCGAAAGAACCGGGGAGTTCTATACGCCTGAACAAGTCGCTAGCAAACTGGTTTCGATCGCGGAGAAAGCGGGCTTCTCTCGTATAAGAATATCCGGGAACGAACCCACCATAAACAAGGAACATTTGCTAAAGGTGATCAAACTCATCCCACAAAACCTCCTGTTCATCCTTGAAACCAATGGAATCTTAATCGGTCACGACGAAGGTTATGCAAAAGATTTTGAAGAATTCAAAAACCTCCACGTGAGGGTCAGTTTGAAAGGAAGTGACCCCAAGGAATTCTCCAAACTAACGGGATCGAAACTTCAGGGATTTGAATACCAATTGAAAGCGTTAGAGAACCTTGAGAAATACGGAATTTCGTATCACCCCGCTGTTATTGATCTGGTTAAAAATTTGGATAGTTTGAATAAAAGAATAAAAGAGATCAGTCCCAATTTACCGAAAAAATTAGAAATAGAACCTTTGATAGAATACCCGCAGGTTACGGAAAGAATTAAAAGAATTTTGTGAAAACTTACTTATGAGAAAAATCATGATTGCAGGAGCCGGAATAGCAGGCCTAACAGCAGCTATCAACCTTGCAAAATCGGGTTTTGATGTGAAGGTCTACGAGAAAGAAAGGGACGTAGGATGCAGGTTCAACAATGATTTTCAAGGAATTGAAAACTGGACTACGGAGGAGAATGTTCTTCAGGACCTGAAGAAAATNNATTTCTTATGCGTTCCTTACAAAGAATTCTCTTTCTATTCCCACGATCTTGAAAAGCACGAGCTCAACTCGAACAAACCATTTTTCTACCTCGTAAAGAGAGGAAGTTCAGAAAAAACTTTGGATCAAGGTCTTAAAGAACAGGCCTTGGACAACGAGGTTGAAATATTTTTCAACAAAGTGATTGATCCGAAAAATTCGAATATAATAGCAACAGGGCCGAGAAAGGTAGGAGGTGTTGCAAAAGGCATTACATTCAAAACGAACATCAAGGATATTGCCATAGGAATTCTCGATGATAATATAGCTCCAAAGGGATACGCCTATCTTTTAGTGAACAATGGTGAAGCAACAATGGCGACAGCTTTGTTTAAAAACTTCGAGAATATTCAGAAATTTTTGAAGAAAACAAAGGAAAAATACAGATCGGTTCTGGATTTTGACATAAAGGGTGAAAAAGAATTCACATCCTATGCTAATTTCTTTTTGAGGAGATCATGGACAGAAACTGGAAAATTAATTGTTGGTGAGCAAGCAGGATTTCAGGATGCACTGTGGGCCTTCGGGATGAGATATGCGATGGTCTCAGGGTTTCTGGCCGCTAAGAGTTTAACAGAAAATAAAGACTATGATATTCTGATCAGAGAAAATATCTCAGACAAAATGAAAACATCATTTTCAAACAGATTTTTCTTTGAAATCTTGGGAAACAGTGGCTACAAATTTTTCCTTAATAAAATCAAGAGCAAGAAAGATCCAGTGGGGTATTTAAGAAAACATTATAACCCTTCTTTTTCTAAAAAGATAATTTTCCCGATAGCTAGGCTAAAATTCAGAAACAGAATTTAAGATTCTTCAGGTTTTGGCTTTCTCCCTTAAGACCTTCCCCGCCTCCCTTATGAATTTCCTGACGTATTCCCTGTGCATGAGTATGTCCTGCTTGGAGAGATCGAGTATTTTCCCGTCCTTCACGACCTTTTTCATCTTCTCAAGCTCGCTAAACACCTCTAAATATTTGTCAGAGACAAGACCCGGTTTCACAACATGTTCCTCGAAATATTTACTTATCGATTCGCCCTTCTTGGGCATTTTGTTCATTGATTTCAGAATAGTGAGAATGGTTTCGGCCATGATGGCATAGGATTTTTCAATCAGGTTCTCACGCTTAAGGACTTCAACCCTAACGAGCGTTTTCTGCATCTCCTTGACGAATTTTTTCGACTTTTCTATCCACTGGTCGAGTTCACTTCCGGGTATGTTTTTCAGGTGTTTGTGCTCAACATCCTTCCTCCTGTTTATGACTCCCTCCAGCCAGTCCGCGTATTCAGGTTTCACGAGGTTCATCTCAACGAGCGTCTTCTTCATGGATTCAGCAGCATCAGAGGGTCTCGGAGGGGTTTTGCCCAAAAACATAAGAACAGCTTGCAAACTCTCGAGCATTGCGTAATAGCAATCCTCCGCAACCATGTACATCTTCGCGTTCTCCACCCTCTTTATCCTCTTCGGCGCCCTATCTATGTACTTCTCAACAGCTTCCTTCGAAGGCTTTATCTCCCCCATTTGGAGCAAACGCTTTATCGGAAGGAAGATATCCTTGTCAAATACGGGAACGCCCTCTCGTATGAAGTTGAAGACTATTGGGTGACCAATCCTAACCATGTTCCAGAACTCCGTAAGGAGGTAAGGTTGCTGTACGGACAGCTTATCTGACAACTTCTTCGCGATAACATCGAAGTCATCCTCCATTTGCTCTTTCACAGCCGGGGAAATTTTTTGTTTTGTGTCATCCACGATTATGAAAACATCTATATCACTTTCCTTCCTCCAAGAACCTCTCGCACTTGAACCGAACAGGACGACTGACTTTATCACGTTTCCATATTTCTTAAGGATTTCTTTTGTGAACTTCTTGATAATCTGAACCCTTCTCCTTTCCTCTTTCCCTTTGTCGAACTTCCTCTTCTTCGCTCTCTTTTCCTTAGCCATGTTTAAATAATTGAGCCGGCAATTTATAAGTTTAAAATAAACAGAGGTCAAATAATTAATTATGAAGCCAAAGCAAGCATTAGTTCTTCTTTCCGTCCCCTTCGCATGCTACCTTGTTTTCTCGTTATCCCTAGTTTCCGCCTACCAAATCGGTGAATTGCAAAACACAAAAGTGAAATTCATAATCGAACCCGTCCTAAAGATAGTTGACGATTTGAAGCCTATAAACTGCGGTTCCTCAGGATACATAACTTTTCATGCATATGTTGAGAACGTTTTGGAATTCGATATAGAAGGCATCGAAGCATTCGTGGAGGACACCTCAAGTGATGAAACCCATAACGTAACTTCCGCTCTCTCCTGCTTCCCAAAAACTAAACTCATAAGCAACCAGGAGATCACATGCAATTTACACGTTAGGGAATTGCTTTCTGAACTACCTTCCTGTCCGTTAGAAAAGGCAGAAAACAGGTTTTACCTGACTTTAGAAATCTCATACGGGGACAAGAAGGCGAAGATATCGAGTGAAAAAAGTTTCATACTCACAGAACCCGGGATAGAACCGAACCTTGAAATAAATTTCCGCATTTCTCATCCACCTTACCCGGTCCCCGAGATAAACTGCAAGACAGGGAGCGAAATAGACGTTCCGGTCGTTATAAAGCACGCTGAAACCCTATACGGGGATGTCACGTGGTCGTTTTCGGTAAACGAAACAAGTTATGGAGGGAATCTAATCGAGTGCGAAAAAATACTGAGCAGGGAGGGAGAGGGAATGGAGAATATATACTTATGTAACCTCGTGGTCTCAAGCACGGCCTTCCCTGTATGCGAAAGAGGCGAGGTAGAAATAGGGTTACGAGCGAAAACCGAGGATTACAACCTTTTTGGAAACTTCTCAACCACCACTATTTCAGAAGATCTCAACCTCGGGCTCAGCATATCAGGAATTGAAAAACTAGAATGCCAGATCATAGACGAGAACGGGACATGCGTTCCTAAGGAACCGCAACAAAACGTAACAGCGAGGATAACGGGAAACGTTCCAGCAGGATTGAGGGTTTTCGAGACCAGGTACAAGCTTGGGGATTCGAACATAACCATAACCCACTGCAAGAAGATCAGATACGACAAGTACGAATGCCTGACGTTCATAACGATTGACCAGCTACCTGTACCACAAAGCAAAGACCAGAGAACGACCAAATCCCGAACCCTAACACTCTTCTTCGACGTGAAATACCTGAACTACTACACGAACATCTCCGATTCAACCAATGTAACGCTCGAAGGCGTAATCCTGGACGAGCTATTGAACACCATGAATGTCCTGGAGGAGGACATCAAATATTTGAAATGGATAAAGGATAATATCTACTGGATCGAAGAAGCCTACGGATGGATAAATCTGATAAGAACCTGTTGCGGTTTTGAACTTGTTAAAAAGGAATTGGAAAAAGGTTACGAATACGCATACAATGGACTCTTAAAAAAATTCTCGGAAATGTATCTCTGGGGTCCTGCCAGTGAATGGTGGGGGAAAATTATAGGTGTCATAGCACAACACGGTCCTGGAATAGTCCGTTGTATAGCGGAGAAGGGCATAGAAGGTATAAACAAAGAGATGAAAAATCTTGAGGATTTTGAAGAGGGTGAGATAACATCTGAAATGGAGATACCCACTATCGGTGAATTGATTAAAGAATATATCGCTATTTGTGCTATCGAAAATTTCTGGGATAGGATAAAAAGTACATGGAAATTGTTACTTTGCTTGGCAATTCGTTGGCTACTTGCCTCTATTTTAAAATATGATGCATGCACAATTTTGCAAAATCCTGTTATCGAAGCATTACTTAATCTTATAGATGTTCTTGTTGTGATCATTTCTGCTCTCCTCCTTTATAGTACGATTAACCATGGCATGAAAAGTCTTGCCCTTGCCAGGGAAAGGATAAACCTGCAGATAGCAGCTACGAACATAATGACAGATTACTTGGAGAAGTTGAAGAATACAATGGAAACCTTGGCAACAAATATGGCGTTGAACACCGCCTTCCTGAATTTAACATATCCAATATACGACACGGTCAAGCTCATCTTCATCTCCGACAGGACAGGGGTCCTTGACAATCAGGATGAGATATGCGTGGGGGATTCAATAACGATAGAATACGATTTTGAGAAGCTGAACCAGACTGAAGGATTCGTCTCCCAATTATCAATAACTCCAAGTAAACGAGGGCCTTTGATCTTCGATAGTCTGAAGGGGACTTATGGACCTTATCTGACTGATACGTTGCTAGGGACAAATCCCAATATCGATCCATCCGAGATGTACACGTTCACCCTGAGCTATGAGGATAAAAAACTTGATTACGAACTGTATTATATGAACCACACATGCATATAGAATCAGTATATGCATAAGTCAAATAAAGGTTATAAGTGATTGTGTGAAATATTATTATATGAACTCCCGAAAGAAGGGACAGGTCGAATTTATTGTCATAGTTGCCATTGTTATAATCGCGATCATCGCCATAATTCTCGCCTCCCGTCAAGCGGTTATCCCGACCCCTCCCACCACAGGCCTCCCGGAAGAGGCGAAACTGGTTAAGGATTCTGTCGTGAACCTCATAAGGTCGGGGGTCAAGGATCAGCTGACTCTGATATACAACCAAGGAGGCACACTCTCCCCTAGTTTTTCTGTTGAATTCGGGATGTTCGACACACAGGTATGGTCGGCCTGCGGAGAAACGAACATACCTGACGTTTCGAAGGAGATAGGAGCTGGCTTGTGGGCGTATCTCAGGGAAAACCTAGAGGACGAGATGGAGTTTTACGGAAAGAACGTGAAATTCGATTTCGGAAACCCGAAATACAATGTAGACATTTTCAAGGACAGGATCAACATAAAGATTTATTTGCCAACAACCATGGAAGACTATGAAATCCAGCAGCCTTACGAGGTTTCAATCGCAACGAAACTTTACGATGTTCTCGATTTCTCAAACAACTTCGTGAAAGATATGGAGGAAACGAGGTTCTTCGAAATAGTCACGCTCACGTCAATGGTCCATTCGAACCCAGAACACGAGAACTGGGTTCCCGTTGCAGGTATACAAACAGGCTGCGGGAATGTCCTTTTCAAATCAAGAAATGATATATTGCCCGGCGTAAAAGGCGTAATAAAATACACGGTTTCACATGTTGTTTGGAATACGCAACCTTTAAGGATCGCTGAAAACCCGTTCTACCCAATATACGGGGTGGGAGGGAAGCTTTATCCTGACCTAGAAGTTGCTTTTGCCTACCCACCTTCCTGGGATTCAGAAATTGACAAGTATTTCATGTTCGCCCCTGACCCTTTGAGAGTGATACCAAAACCGATAATGCCGATGATCCCGTTCTGTATGGGCCCGTACGCCGTTTCGTATTCGTTCCGATATCCTGTTGTGGTAATGGTGGAAGACTCCCTCCTCAATCAGTGGTTTAAACTCGCCGTGATGGTTGATATAGAGAACACACAACCAGGAAACTGCACAGCGGAGTTCGGGGTGGAATCTGAATACTCGAAAATTTGTGCTAACCCGAACTGCGATGCGAAAGTGACGGTTAAGAATTCGACCGGGTCTCCGATAGAAGGAGCTGATGTAAGCTTTTACATATGCGACCTCGGGTTAACGGACGAGAATGGCGTAATTGAAGGGAAGATCCCGTGCATGGTGAGCGAACTTCATGCTTACAAGCAAGGATACAGGAGTTACGGAGACCTGTTCAGGTCGGACGAAGTCGAGGACATAGTAGTTACTTTGGAAAAACTAGAAGAAAACGTCACGATTCATTTGAAAGGTCTAGAAGCGGAGGCGCACACACCGCTTGGTGACGGGAAGTTCTCCAGCTATACAATAAAGGGAAGTCCAAAAGACTTAACAAAATCAAATTTCGGTGTGGAGTTGGTCGTTTTCACATCATTTTCCCCAACGTATCCGAATCTCTTCACAGGTGAGGACACATCCTTAATACTCTCCAATTTCGATGAAGAAGGAAACCTGATTTCTGAGTTTAACATATCTGGCATGCAACCAGTTCGATTAAATGTCACCGCTAGCGCAGCTGATAACGAGACGGGCAGACCGCTAGGCTACATAGACACATCTTTCGAAGTGGGAGAAGGGGACAGCGAGATTTACGTTTACCTGCCGATCGTTCTGGAAGTTGACGGAAGCGGTTGGAATACGGATGACCCGGGTGTCAACCCCGAGGAAGCAGAGAAGTTAACGAATACGTTGATAGCACACTGCGGCTGGGCCTCGCCTGTGAGCACCCAGGAACAATCGTGTTAATATGAAAAGATGGGAATTATTTGCGCTTCAGATATTCGCGGTAGTTTGTTCTTACTTAATCCTGAGCATAACCTTCGCTTCAGCCTTTGAGATAAGGATATACACTTTTGACAACCAGGAACTGACGACTGAACTTCTCGAATTTTCCGATTTCATCCAGAAGGAATTTTCCTATCCTTACCTGCAAAACTACCAGCACGTGAAAATAAAACTTTCAAGCAAGAGCCCTTCATACCTTATAAGTAAAGTCTACCTTTTCGCTTGCAAAGGTCTGGATCCTGTGCAGTGCATAGAGAACGGGATTCAACCCGCGGTTTCCGTTAACACGGGAAGTTCTAGCTTCATCTTTGACCAGACGTACAGGTGGAACGACGTGAGTTCGAATGACGTGGCGAATTTCCTGATATTCACTAAGCTGGATGTTGGCGGGAAGGAGGTGTGGACCGGAAGCTGGGACAAGGCTGTAAAGACAGGGGTGAGCAATTTCGAAAACAAGAACTACAGCATGGACAGGTTGAACATCTACCTTAAATCCGGGATTTCAGAGGAAACGGTGAAGAGTTATATAGACAACTATTATTCCATCCCCTCTGACCGTATGAACCATTCGGTTTTCCAAACGATAAGCGGGACCTCTGTTGAAAAGCTTTACGACCTTTCAGGCAACAAGAACGATATTGACCCTTCGGGAACAGGGATACCGAATTTCTACACGGGAACATTTTCGGGTAATGTTTTTGATAATAGTCTGAGGACATGGGATTTCATTTTCGGAAGCGACGGGAAGATAGCGAACCCTGTTGTTTTCTATTCAAGTGAGGCAGGTCCGCCCACGATCAGCGGGGCGAACCTTGTGATCGATGATTTATCACCTCAGGTTATAACGTGCGGGAGTGACGAGGTCGTACGAACGAGCATGCACGTAGAGAACGCAAGCAATATCGGTTACTACCAATCGTATTATTACGAAATAGACGGGATCAGGGCAAGCGAAGGCTCGATTATCTGTTCGATAATAAACCCGAATCAGAGCATATACTCATACGAATGTTCAATCCCTGTTGCTGATTTCCCGGTTTGCAACGCCCCCGGCTCGTCCACGATAACCTTTTACTTCGATTATCAGGGAGGGGTCAAGCTATCCGCTGGCTTCCCCATAACGCTCAAGGCCCCAAAACCAAAACTGATTGTAAATTCTGTTATCCCGAATCCCTTTGACTGCGGGATAGACACCGAGCTTACTTCTCAAATACGTGTGATCAACCCGATGGGTGTAACCCCAGAAACCTATTACACGTTCGATGGAACGAACTTCCAACCCTTGGAATGTTCGGGTTCTGGAAGTCTATACACATGTAAGATCTACGAAAATGACATTTGCCCGCTCTTACAGGAAAATCTCGAGCTAACATTCAAATTCGTTTACGACGATATAGAAGTCCTTCCACCACCCACTGAGTTGTTCGTCACGTTCCCTCCCCCGAACTTGGGGATAGATACGGTCACGCCGCAAATGGTTGAGGCTGGGAAAACAACGAGTGTTAACGTCCTTCTCCATGTGAACTACCCTGACTTCCTAACGTATGATGAAGACGATTTCAATTACAAATACCTGAACAAGGCTTTCCAGCCGGTTACCTGTTCCCTGGAATCCTCATACACGAACATAAAGTACTACAAATGCACGATAAGCCTCGCCATACCGAGTGATGAGGAAGGCGTGAAGACTTTGGCTTTCAGGCTTGACGGTTTCATGGAAGGCGAACCTGAACAATTGACAGCGAACACTTTTTTCGAAATACTTCCACCACCACCAGAACCGAGCTTCACAATTACCTCCACATCCTCTCCTGTGGATTGCGTTACGGATGACGTGGTCAGTTTCACGATAAAATACGAAAACATCGACTTTGATGATATAGAAAAACAAGAATTCACGTATGATGGCATTAACTACAATCCGATAACATGCACGAAAGCCGGGAATCTTTTACAATGTTCTCATTCTGCTGACGAACTCTGCGGTGAGATGAAAAATGTTTTGACTGTGATATTCTCGTTCACGGATGCGAACAACACTTACTACACAAACCCACAGAAGGTTTACTTCAAGATCCCAGAACCCCACATGCAGGTTTACTCCATACAACCAAACACACTCTCAATAGGAGAGAAAAATTCCGTAACGGTTAACCTTTACGTCCAATATCCGAAAATGGTCGGGGAGAGCCCGATCTTCCTTTATTCCTATCTTGACAAAACAAACCAGAAGATGTCATGCAATAAGGTATCATCAACGAGCATTCGCGATTTCTATGACTGCGCGAACACGGATTTCGAAGTACCTGCTGATTATTCGAAATCCCAACTCCCGGTTCTTTTCTCTATACAGGGAACGACAATATCCTTCCCCATGAACATACCGGTTGAGACTCTGGTGAAAACCACTCCCTGGCTGGAGATAGTCTCCACAACCCCGTCAAGGATCGAGATTTTGCTTGGAAACCAGACCTCTGCTTCCTTCTACGTAACGGTTCACAACGCAGCGGAAAAAGAACTCAAACACCAGGCAACCCTCATTCCGAACTCGTGGATAACCTCAGGGTCTTGTAAAGAAGAGGCAATAGAATACGATTTCACATGCGACGTAACGATAAAGCCCCCTACAACAGCGAAAACTGGTCCGAATTCCGTTACCCTTTCTCTGAAGGTGAGCAATTCGAAAACTTATGATATCTCGAACCAAACGACCGTCTACGTCCTTCCTGAGGAAACGCTTGTTGAGATACAGAGCATTAGCCCGAACACGCTATACTGTGAAGGACACAAACAGCAGAATCCAAATACGGTGAAGGTAACGGCAACGTCCAAAAACCTAGTGGATTTCGAACTGGTTGAGGAGGATATAAGTTTCAACGACCTGCCAATTTCCCACACAGCGAGATATTGCACATCCCAGAGGCAGAGCATAACCTGCGAGATTCCAACTGACAGGTTTTTCGAGAAGGTCACGTGTGGCGAAGGGGAGCTCGCTCCAGGTGAGGGATCGCGCTACTACCCGTTAACCTTGACATTCTTGGTTGAAAGCGGAGGCGAATTAATAACGATCTCCGGTTCGAAAGACGTTTCCATAGTCGCCCGCCCGCTCGAACCTTATTTAGAAATAGCGGACAACGATGTAGTTGACAGGGTTTTGCAAACTCCTATAAACTGCTTGGGTTCGCAGACCATAAAACTTGGAGATACAGGTTACGTGAGGATAATGTACGCAGACCTGTTACATCCAGAACCCAAGGAAGACGATGTTAGATGGTCTTTCAGATTGGATGCTCACGATGACAAAGGGAAGCTCACAAGCGGGATGGGAGTTTCCCCGGAAGAGAACGCCACAATTTGTAAATTCATAAGCCATCAGAGGATGGGAGTCCACAGAATAGAGGATTATGAATGTTCGCTATACCTCACGAACAAGATGTTCCAGAGGTGCGCGAACGGGGAGGGCGAATTACTGATTACAGCCACTTCCGGGGGGAAGAAAGCAGAAGGAAGGATAAAGACCACGATAGTAAGGGACGACAGCAAATACCAGATTGAAATGGAAATAGTGAGCGAACCGATGAAGGAGATAGACTGTCAAATACAGAGTTACGGGGAGAAAGCTCCTTGCTCTTTCGCTTCATATTCGAACCAGAACGTCACGATCAGGATATACAACAGGAATCAAGAGGTCGAACTCACTGACTTAAACCTTTACGATTTCGACATCGACCTAAATTCCAGGGCTGAAGTGGATGCGAATCCGAGGGTTCTCGGAAATTGCAGAAAAGAATCAGGGGAATCTCACAAATACGTATGCCCCTTCCAGATAGGCCCTGTGATAAAGCTCCCCCCAGATACTCATAACGTCACGAGGGAGAAGGACACGTACGATTCCCTTTACCTGGGCAGAGTGAACATAACCGTTTACGTCAAATACGCGAACAACCTCGCAAGGAAAATAATCTCAAGGATGGACGGGACTATACAAGTCCAGCCAAAGAAAACAGACGCCATGCTCAACGCTGAGGCGATGAGGGAGAGGATGCGGAAAACCTTCGAGAGCTTTGAGGGCATATTCAAAAAGATTATTTGGCTTCTCTCGGCTTGCGCTGTCTGCAGCGCTGGAAACAAGATTATTGACTCGATGAAGGGCATAGCTACCGGTATCAGTGAAGAGGAAAAGAGCGGCGAAACAAAGACTAATCAAGAAAGGTACAATACTTGTTATAATAACCAAATTGGAATTTGCCAAGCCAGAGGACCAGAGTTGGAATGGGTAACTAATGTGGACGAGTGTGATGAATACGTCAAGAATTATTGTAGTAAACTTTACCCAACTGGAGAGACAAAAGAAACAAAGGGAGAAGCCAGCGCTTTGGACAAAGCCATAGAGGCAATCGCATTCGCAATCACTGCTTATTTTTCAATAAAGTTGATTTTAGAGATGAAGGACTTCAGATTGGTTGACGATCCGGAGGAGGAAAAGAGCGAATTAATCAAAAGCTTTGAGAGTGGAATCAAGCACGGCTTTTTTATCTGCGTGATGCCTAGAATAGTAGCTGAGTTTGGTGCCTGGCTAGCAGAAAGTGACACTAAGTTAGAAGAGACTTTCGAGAAGGGTGCTGGTGTCGCACAGGGAATCGCCAGAGCTTGCGAAGCAATAATGCGATTCATGCCCATGATGATGATGTTCATCCAGTTTTACATGAGTTATCTACAATTCGAGATGTGCATGGATATGGTCGAGATGCAGATCGATGTAAACGCTCAGGCTGCTGCAGCTGCAGGAACTGATCTGCAACAAGCCCAAGTTGTCGCTCAGTCATCTATGACGATGATGAATAACATGATGAGCTGTTTCAATACGTTCATGCAGGCATTGAACCAGCTTACATGGACCATGGTATGGACGACCTCGCAATTTGGGACAATGGGAGTAGGGGTATATGCTGAAATTTTCAGATTCAAGGGAGAGATAAAAGATCCTGCTAAAAATAACAGATTGGAAGGTGATGGGCTTTTTCAAGTTGAAGTTCAAAACATTTGCAAGGGAGGTACTACTCAAGCCTCAATAAGCATAAGTGGAACCGGAACCGGTTGCAAAGACAGTAAATCGCACCCTTGCACGCAAACGACATACATGCCTTACATGCCCAGAGGCACGACAGGCATGTATCCTTACAGCCCATACCACCAGCAACAGACAGGAATAACATTAGAAGCACAGATCAACACAGTTAATTGCCAGCCCGGAACTATATACGTTACCATCACTACAGGAAGGGGAGAAAGTCGTGGTCCATATCAATTCACTTTAGTAAAGAGCTCTTCATAGAGTCGGTTTATCCAAAATCCCTATTTCTTTCAGTATTTGAAGCCAGGCCCAAGCCCAGACTATCGCTTCGAAGCTGCGAATGAGATCATTCTTTTCGAGAAAGTATTTCGAATCCTTGATGTAAGCGTTTATGTTCGAGAGAAAGTGTTTTTGATCATGGTTTTTTGGTTTAACTTTTTTCATTTCTTTCTCGATCCTTTCCGTCCATTTATCGATCTCCTTGACTAGCGAATTCTCGAGACCCATAAAAATTAAAGAAAGGAATGGAATATATAAACATGCTTGAATTCCTCGCGGAGCAGAGCGTGCTGATATTCTTCATAATATTCATAATATTCATAGTGATCGCATACAAGCTTGTGAAATTCCTTTTCAAGGCCTTCATAGTAGGTTTGGTGGCTGCACTCTTCCCCATAGCGGGCAACCTGGTTTTCGGTCTGAACATAGACATTAACCTGTTCAACATAATCTGGTTCGCGGGGACAGGGATATTGCTTTTCGTTCTTTATTCCATAATAAAAATGGGCTGGAAGTTCCTGAAGTTATTAACCGCCCCGATAAGATGGGCGAGAAGACCCACGAAAGGAAAAAAGGAGAAGGAAAAAGAAAGCAAATAAATCACGAGACTATTTCTAAATCTTCCTTATCCCTGAACTTCTCAAGAAGCATGCGCTTCTCTGTTCTCGAGACAAGGGCCTTCGCCTCCTCTATATATTCCGGATTTAGAGATATGGAATTCACCCCTATCCTCACGAGTTTTTCTATGACATCTGGATCGTACCTTTCGATAGAAACCGATACCTCGACATTGTAATGCTTGCAGGCGCGAACCACGCTTTCGATCAGTTTCATGACAGCAGAATGGGATTCGGAGTAGAGATAGGATATGCTAGTGTTATTCCTGTCAACCCCCATGGTCAGCTGTGTGAGCTCGGGGAGGTTTATTGAAACGAGGTTCAACCCCTCCTTGCAGAATGACTCGATTTCTAACGCTGTCGAAGGGACTGAAACCTCGATCCCCAGTTTCAGTGAGAACGGTATGAACTGTTTGGCGGCGCGAAACTCCGAAACAGAGGAAACGAACGATAACATTATACCAATGTTGTTCAAACCCTTCGCGTACAACCTCTTCAAAACCTCAATCTCGCATTTCAGCATGTCAGGATCCTCAAGCGATTTCCTGATCCCGCGCATCCCGAGCATCGGGTTGATCTCGTCACTTAGCGAAGAATAGCTCCTGTACCAAACGGTTTTAGGGTAAACATTCCTGGCGATGGACTCCATTCCCATTAAGGTGTTCAAAAGTTCCTCGGGGTTTGTTTTCGCTATGTAAACCGGGTTCTGGTCCGCGAAAATACCTTCCGAGGTCAGCAAACCTATGCCATCCGAAATCCTCTCAAAATCGAATTGTCTGGAGAGATCGAAATTAAGCTTAACTTCTGTAGCGTTCACACCTTCCAACCTACCTATACTGAAATCTTGATATAAATCAGGCAAGTCTGATTTCAGGTAATATACCCCCCCTCTCGTCCCGTCCACAGAAACCATCTGGTTATCGGAAAACTGGGAGATATCGATTTCAGTCACGCAGGGTATACCCATCTCTTTACAAACGAAAGAAACAGAGCTCCCTGCTCCACCGTATTCAGAAACCATCCCTCCCGCTCTCCCTAGGAATGGGATCAATTCAGGAGAGAGGATTTTCGTTGTAATCACATCCCCTCCTACTATCCTCTCGAAATCCTTCGTGTTGCTTATCATCCTGACAGGACCCTTTCCGAAGCCGTTCGAGATAGCGAACCCTTCCAAACATTCTCCTTCCCCTTCATTGGGTTCGCTCGCCTTCATTTCAGGAGGGGACTTCACCTGCAAAAGGTAAACCCTCCCCCTTTCTATCGCCCACTCAACGATTTGTTCGCCAGAATAATGATCAGAGACCCTTTTATGAAGTTCGAAGATTTTCGCAATTTCCCTTTCATCCAAGACTTGCTCCTCCATCTTCTCGCGCGTCACAACCTCCTTGACAGTCTTTCCTGAAACCTCATCCCTTTTGTATAACCAGACCTTCCTGCCTATTCTCCTTTCTTTAACTCCCCCGGAATAACCGTCAAGGAAATATCTGTCCGGGGAAACCAGTCCATAAGCCAGCGAATTCCCAAAACCCCAAGAACCTTCTATGATGGTCGAGCCTTTCTCGTTGAAAACCACCCCTGACTTCTCCGAATCTACCATCCTCTGAACTATTATCCCTCCTAAACATTCGCCTTCGAAGCCCTTCTTCTTCCTGTAGAACAACGCCCGTGGGGAATAGAGCGAAGCCCAGGAAAGCTTTACGGCCTCGAATAGGCTTCTCTGCCCAGTTATATTGAGGAATGTATCAAACAAGCCAGGGAATGAGGAATCAGGAGAGGTAACAGGCGAGGTTCGTACAGAAACGAATATATTCTCCCTTCCCGCCCTTATGAAATCTAGAGCTGCTCCGCCAACACTTTTCGCCTCTTTCCTCACCAAGAAGCTGTCATACCCTTCCATGATGTCATTTTTCAGGTTTTCCGGGATCTGGGAAACCAAGAACATCTCCTTTATTTCGGAGGAAACCCCCACGAGTTTTTCGTAATCGTCAACATCGAGATTTTCAAGAGCATTCGCTATCCTCTCCTCCAGTTTGTTCTTCTTGAGGAAAAGCTCGAACCCCTCCCTGTTTATCACAAAACCTTCCTGAACGGGCATCCTCTCCTTTAGCATGTCCGAAAGCTTCACAGCCTTTTCCCCGAATTTCCCGTCCCTCCCGATTTTCTCCAAACCTATCACGTACATGAGACCACGGAATATAGTTAATTTGGTTTTGAAATTTTAAAAACAAGTACTACAATTTAACAAGTATGATAGAAGCGGTCGAAAGGATATTGAAGGAGAAAGGGGAAATGATAGAGAAGGAAATCGAAAAGGTCATTCCTAAGGAAGGGATTCGAAATCTAAATGACGCGGTCTGGTACCACCTGGATTCCGGAGGGAAGAGGATAAGGCCTGTGCTAGCGATTTTAACATGCGAATCCTTGGGGGGCGATTTACGAAGGATTTTGCCATTCGCAGCCGCCTGCGAGCTCCTTCACAATTGGTTGCTTGTGCATGATGACATAGAGGATGGGGATCGAATCCGCAGGGACAAGCCCGCTGTCTGGGTGAAATACGGGCTTGCGCACGGAATAAATGTAGGGGATTTCATGTCCGAGAAGGTTTACGATCTCATAATAAATTCAGATCTTGATGATAACACGAAGATAAGATTAACGAAGGAAATCGTGGAGACGTGTTCTAAAACAGCAGAAGGCCAGACCCTAGATATGAACCTGCGAAAGAACAACAACCCCTCCGAAAAAGAATACACGAAAATGATAGAGATGAAAACAGCATGGTATTTAACGCTTCCCATGGTTGGGGGAGCGATAGTTTCCGGAAAGCCTGAACTAACCGAGAAGATAAAGGAATTCGGAATGAGAGTTGGACCCGCTTTTCAGATAGCCGATGACCTGCTCGATCTCACGAAGGGTAAAGGGAGAGGGGAAACAGGCTCGGACATAAGGGAGGGGAAAAGAAGCATTATGGTTGTGCACTGTTCCTCAAAATGTGATCAAAAAGAGAAAAAGCGGATGTTTGATATTCTGAACAAACCAAGGGAGAAGACAGGCAAAAAAGACATAACTTTCGTAAGGAATCTCTTCGAAAAATACGGTTCGCTTGAATACGCAGGTGAGAGAGCGAAATCCCTCGTGAATGAAAGCAGAGAGATAACGTCGGGCATGCCTGAGAATCTGAGAAGAATCCTAGATCAATTCTCTGAGTACCTTGTAGAGAGGAAGAAGTAGCGAATCGGGTAAAGATTTAAGTAAGGGGAAAATAAATATTATTTATGGTTTTAATAGAAAGGATCCCCACAGGCATCCCAGGACTTGACGAATTACTGGAGGGAGGATTTGTAAAGGGATCAACCATACTCGTAACAGGAGCTACAGGAACAGGGAAAACCACTTTTTGCGCTCAATTTATCCGGGAAGGCCTTAAAAAGGGAGAGCCCGCGATTTACATAACCCTGGAGGAGTCCCCAGAAGATATAAAGGAAGATCTCAAAAGGTTCGGTTTTGGTTTCGCAAAGTATGAAAAGGACGGGATATTCAGGTTAGTCTACCAGAACCCGTTCGAGGTTTCTGACATCTCCTCAACAATTGTGGATGAGATAAACTCGATAAATGCGAGAAGGGTTGTGATAGACCCGATATCTCTAGTAGGGATGTACATGAAGGACCCTGCAGTCCTGAGAAAAAGATTGTTCGAGATCATAAGGATGTTGAAGAAAACAGACACAACAACCCTGATAACTTCCGAAATACTTGACAACGAGATCGGGGAAAGAGGAGGAGGAAGTTTATCAAGGGAAGGGGTAAGCGAATTCGTAGTTGATGGCATTATAGTTATGACCCTCTTCGGGTTAGGAGCGGGCATAACGAGATCAATCCTTATCAGGAAAATGAGAAGAACGAAGCACGGAACCGATGTTTACCCGATGGAGATAACAGGAAAGGGAATTATAGTGAAAAAAGGAGAAGTTTAATTTTAAATATACAAATCCTCTTTGTACATATCTGGCCTAAAGGGAGGTGAGCCCTTTTTTTGTCTTAAAGTCTCAAAAAACGAATCAATTCTCGTATCTATATTAACAGGAATATTAGTACTACAGATACAATCAATTGGAGCAACTTCCAACAGGATATCTTTTCCCAATTTCTTATTCGCACTCTCTATTTCTTTTTCGAGTCTGTTGACACAACTTTCAGTTGCTAATGGACAGTTGGTTCCGTACATGTGCTTAACAAAGATAACACCATCTATATCATATTCCTCGAGACTTGGTCTGTGTGAAACCTTTGATCTACTATCAACATTCCAACCCACTCCTTCATTAACGCCTAATTTCACAGCCAAGCCCTCAAATGGATTCTTGTAGTCTATTTCATCCCACCATATTGTATTCACCTCTGCTGCAACCATATCTCCCTGAGAATCGACATTCTTCATGAATTCTAAATAAGAAAATGGAGGGAAATGAACTAAAAATATCCTTGGATTATCACTAATCTCTTCCTGATGGTTTTTAAGATATTCTCTTCTCCCTTTCAATTCACTTTCGAATTTTTTGGCAACATCAACATACTCTTTTGACCCGAATCCACCCGAGCAGAATAAAACGTAATTTGCAAATTCTCTACCTTTCATAAGCCTTCCAGGTCCCTTCATTTGTTCGATACCCTCTAGGAAATGCTCCCTAGCCTCGTTTGAATACTTTATGGCCTCCCTTAGCTTATCTATATCCATTTTAATTTCACCTTTCGTATCTTCGGCTATTCTTTTAACAAAATCTTCAAGTTGGTATTTCATATAATCTTTGGCTCCAGTATTGAACTCTCGAGGTAACACGAAGTTATAAAAAGGGATACCCTTTTCTTTAAAAATCAGGTTGAAAGTATCCAAGTTCGAGTCACAAGGCTCATTCGCCAAGAATGCAGCTTTGAACTTAGGAAGTTTATTTTGCGCGTCCAAACCCACGGCGGCTCTTTGGAAAGAGCATGATGCATCATATCCTTTACTTGTTCCAATTCGAATTGCCTCTTCAATCTCCTTGGGTTTATAAAGTGTTGTGGCAGCAACTGCCACATCAGTTGTGATCGGAATAACATCTTTACCTTTCTTATCAACAAGACCGTAAATGAATTCCGGAGGGAAAAGCAGACTTCTATCAATACTGGGTGATCTCCCATATTTCATACCATCGTGTTTTATACCCAGTTTTCCGAACATCTTTCCTATCCAAGGCAAATCAAAACCTGCTTCTCCAAGCTGCTTGTAAAGAAATTGATTCTTCATCTTAGTCGCTTCCAATTTGTAATCCATATTCATTTGGAACCACCTGTTCTAACCGCAACGTGTTTAGGCCTTTCTTCAACTTCAATATAACCATAATTTTTACGTATAGGCTCCTTATACTTTTCTGCTAAGTGTGCTGCCCCTAATGCTCCCATCACCTTATTCGTTTCACTTATTCTTTCATGTTCAGGGACTATGATTTTCTTTTTGAAAACTTCATGAAGTGCGTGAACCATTCCCTTATTTGAAGCGACACCACCCTGGAAAATAATTTTATCCCTTGAGTATTTTTCTAATTTCTTATTAGCAAGACCCATTATGCTTTCGGCTTGTGCGTTACATGCAGCAGCTGCCAATTCTTCCTTGGTATAGTCTTGTTGGTGTCTGGCAAACATCCCTCTCGCGAAAGTTGCACACCGTGCAGAAATGAGGTCATCCTTAACTTTTTTGAACCCTTCAAGAGCGAGTTCTCCGAACTTCTCAATTTCTATGCCGAGATCTTCAGAGAGAGCTTCAAAATATGCCCCCGTCCCCGCAGCACAGATAGTGTTCATCGCGGAATCTCTAACACGAATACCATTTCTGCTCTTGCCGTTATAGTCAATTTTAACAGCATCGGTTATTATTACCTTACTATCCTGGCCTCCGATATCGATTATCGCGCTTTCAAGGTTCTTGTTGTTATATAAGAATTCAACACCGTTTGCGTGTGCGGTAATCTCAGTTATGTAAGCAGTGGGGAACCTTTCATTCATTTCCCTTAAAATTCTCTTGTTTCTCATTTGGCTACCTGTAATCATAGAAGCATCAATCTCAAGACCTGAATAATTTTCTTTAAGAGATTTTACAAACTCGTCCACATTACTCAAAATAAAACCCGTGCTGCAACCATCGTTACAAATATTACACGAATAAGTATTACACTTTGAGACCTTTCCCAAACCAGGTTTATTTTTTAGATAAACTGTGTCTAATACATATCCATCCACTATTGCTGCTATTTTTGTCGTCATCGCACCGACATCCACACCAAGCGAAACTTTATAGTTCATAATAAAACCTCAAAAATATCATCCCAGAATTCACCACTTGGTCTCCCATTCACAATAAAGACTGCCCTTGCATATACACTTGTTTTCCTTAAGATATGGATTTTTTATCCCTAGTTCACATTCACCATGCGCTGCATAACAGCCTCTAAAAAATGTGCACACCATAGATTTTTTCCCGAATAAATTCGCTCCGTGCTCCAGTACAGGATGATCATAAACTTTTATAATAATGTGATGATGTCCGGTTTTGGTGTCAACATCTTTTTTAAGCCATTCTACCTTCCCCCATCCTATGAAATCCAAAAGTGCAATTACGGCGTTCTGTGCAACCCATCCTGCTCCTAATTTGAAACCCATGGATTCCATCATCTCTTTTCCTGCATCCTTACACCATGCGTATCCCCATTTATAAAGTTCTTTTTCACCAATGAGTTCTCCCAAATGTTGTATATGAACCGCAAAAGCCCTAGAAGGAGCAAGAGTCCAACTCATCCTACCGAATAATAAAATTCTCCCCTTTACATTTGAGAAAGCTCTTCCAATCAACATTTTTTTAAAAATTGATGACAACACCATCATTCCACCCTTATCAGTTCGTATATAACTCTTAACCTCTCCATATCATGCGGCCAGGCGATTAGGGCTTTACCTATCCTCTTGGTCCTCACCATTTCAGCCTTTTCAAGTTCCTTTATATGGTAACTTATTTTTTTAATGTTGCTGTTATTTATTTCCAACCCTAGAGTCCAGACAAGTTCTTTTACATGAACCGGCCAATGATGTTCAATGAGTTCCATTATATTCTTTCGCAATTCTTTCCCCTTCATATATTACTACATAAGTGAAAAATATTTAAATAAATATGGTAACTATAGTGAAAATAATAACAAATCGAGCCTTAGAAATCCTAATTTTTATAAGTTGGGATCAAATATATTATTATGAGAAGCGCTCAAACTCAGGCAGTAACGCTCGTTCTGATCTCAGGGATCATTATAGCGCTCGTGGGGTTCGCTTACGCATGGGGAAAGCCCATGATAGAGAAGCGAACTGTTGTGACGCAGTTCACTTCCGTGGTCAGGTTCATGGAAGATCTGGACAGCAAAATAGTGGATATGGCAGGGACGTGTTCTTTTGCAGGGGCGTGCGAGGAGATATTTGAACTCCCTGTTTCGGGTTTGGTAATACTGAATGAATCCGAAAACACGATAACATATGAATTCCAGGTTAACCAGCCTTTAATAACGAGAGGAGAAGTCCTCTTCAACACATTGGATAACGGGACAGTCGCTAGATACGGGGAAACCCCGGGAGTTATAAGCCTCAAGGGAGAGAGTTTATCAGCGGGTTTGTACACCTTGAAATTCCTTCTGCGTTACAGGGAACTGGACAGCTATGAACCGATAAAGGGGTATAAAATAGAGATGATTAAATCCGGGGCAGAGAGCGGGAATACAAAGATAATAATATCCTATGACGGTTCTGAAACACGTTCAGGTCAGGCGTACAACAACGGGGACCTTATCGTATCGAAGATCAAAGTACAACCAATATGATTATGAAATCAAAAGGACAGATTCTGGTTTTTGAGCAGGTTCTGCTTTTCAGCATTGGCATTATCATACTCATAACCTCCTTTGCTTTGTTCATAATGTACCAGAATTATTACATTACTGAGACAGCACAAGACCAATTAACCCAAGTCAAGGAATACGTGCTCTCTCATATAATCAAACTCTGCGAGGAGAGCGATCTCGAAACTTCTGTTGTCCTCACCATACCTGAAAGGATAGGTAACAGTTTTTACAGGATAAGCATGTCAAACATCGGAATCAACATCACGCTTGAACCAGAAGGAAAGATAAATGAGTTCTCAACACTTTACGGATTAAACGAAACTTTCTCTTTCAGCGGAATGGTAATCAGCGATAAGGGGAAAATTGTAATTTATAAAAAAAGAAATTCAATTATTATACAGTAAATCAAGGCGATGTTCTTTATGGCTGTCAAGAAAGCGAAAGTCAAAAAATACAGAATAAAGGGAAAACCAAGCCTTAGGGCCAAGAAAATAATAGGAAAGATGAAGAGAGGGTATCTAGCCTATAAAGAGCTCATGAGAAAAAGGGGCTTCCCTCCTTCTAGGGAAATGTACGTATTCGCCAGCACGGAAAAAGAGGCTGTTGCTCCTGGGGTGGCCGGAAAAGTCGTGGTCACGGAAAAACCCGGAATCGAGATGGAGATACCCAAAACCCCCGCTCCCTTGACAACCCCCTTATCGAGCGAGGAAAAGGAGATGCTAAGGAACATAAACATAACGTATCCCTTGATTCCAGAAAGGCCGAGGAAGTCCGAGAAGGTATACGCATATTCAAGGATAAGGTGGGACCCGAAAAGGAATGAACTGGTCTATTCTGTAATCGAACCTTACATCACGGACAAAGACAAGGAAATAGTAGAGGCTGTTAAAAAGGATTTGGAGGAAAGACTGGACATAGACTTCATGAAAATCGGAGAAATTCGGGCGAAAGAGCTCCTAAGGGCGGAAATAAAGAACATAATTTCAGAAATGAAGGGCGTTGATATAGGAAAGATCGATACGATCCAATATTACGTTCAAAGGGACATAATAGGTCTCGGTAAGATCGAGCCCTTCATGAGGGACAAGGATATTGAAGACGTATCATGTGACGGGGAGAAAATCCCTTTGTACATCTATCACAGAAATCCCCTGTTCGGTTCTATGATATCGAATGTGATGTTTGAAGATGAGGACGAGCTTGACACATTCGTCATGAAGTTATCGCAAAAATGCGGCAAATCGATCTCTGTTGCCGAACCCCTGGTGGAAGGATCGCTCCCGGAAGGTTCAAGGGTTCACGCCACATTAGGGACGGATATCGCAAGGAGAGGATCAAACTTCACAATCCGAAAATTCACAAGAACCCCCTTGACCCCTATCCACATGTTGGATTACGGAACATTGGATTCAACCCAACTCGCCTATTTATGGCTGACAATAGAGAACCGAAAGTCAATCCTCATATCAGGAGGAACCGCTACAGGGAAAACCTCGCTCCTCAACGCTTTGTCCCTTTTCATAAGGCCTGGCATGAAAATAGTCTCGATAGAGGATACGCCTGAACTCCGCTTACCACACCCCCACTGGATCCCTGAGGTTGCGAGGACAGCTATATCAGAGGGTAAAAAAGTTGGGGATGTGAACCTTTTCGATCTGCTGAAGGGATCTCTCAGACAGAGACCGGATTACATAATAGTCGGAGAGGTAAGAGGGGCGGAGGCATTCGTTCTTTTCCAGCAAATCGCGACTGGACACGCTGGTCTCGCCACAATTCACGCTGCAAGTCTCCCCCAGCTAATAGACAGGTTGACAACACCTCCCATAAGCCTCCCACCCAGTCTGATCCAAAACCTCGATGTCATAGTCTTCCTTTTACAGGTCAAATCCAGGGATAGGTATGTTAGGAGGGCGAACCAGATTCTGGAGGTGACGGGGTTAAAGGGTGGTAAACCACTGACCACTGAAATATTCAAGTGGAAGCCTGTTGAAGACAAGTTCGAAATAAAGGAGAAGAGCCAGGTATCTGAACACATCGCAAAATCCCTCGGGCTCACGGAGGCCAGCCTCAAGGAAGAACTCAGGGTGAGGAGAGAAATACTTGAATGGATGTTGGAAAAGCGGATGTTCGATTACAGAGAGATTGCGAAAATATTAAGTGGTTATTACTCCGACCCCGAAAGGATAATAACACTTGTTGAAGAGACCTAAAGTAAGAGTCAGTATGATGGAAAAAATATCTTATAAAATTTTCGGAAGGATTATAGACCCTTACAAAGATTATTTTGATGCCCTTAGCTCCCAATTGAAACAGGCAAAGATGAAATGTACAGTGGAAGAATACATTTCCATGCTCCTACTTGCATCACTCATAACATTCATCGTGGTTATAATTGCGGGATCGTTCTACATAACCCTAACCACGACCTACGCTTTTTATTCCTACACGCTGTCAATAGTTTTATCCTTTTCAGCAGCAGCTGGCATTTTTATCTTTGGTTATTTTTATCCGAACATAAAGGCGAAGGGTATTCAGGGGAGGATAGACAAGACCCTCCCGTTCACAACAATCTACATGTCGACTGCTGCCTCTTCTGAGGTGAACCCTGCTGATCTCTTCAAGATAGTTTCGATGAAGAAAGGGGAGATAGGGAAGGAGTGCGAGAGGGTATACAGGGATATCCACATGCTCGGGATGGATGTTTCGACAGCAATAACAAAGGCAGCGGATAGGACGCCCTCAGCGAAGTTCGCTGAATTGCTGTGGGGGATGCTCTCTGTCGTAAGGAGAGGAGGAGACTTAAGGGAGTATCTCAGGGGAAAATCAAAGGAATTCATGTCAGACTACAGGCGTTCTCTGAACGATTACTCGAAACAGATAAGCTTTTACACGGAAATTTACATAACCCTTGTGATTGTAGGAACATTGTTCTTCATCGTGCTCTCATCAATAATGTCCCCATTGGTTGGAGGAGACATACTCATGATACAAACATTCCTTGTGTTCTTCTTCATACCTTTGATTTCGATTGGGTTCCTCGTGCTGCTGAAAAGCCTTTCGCCCACGGAGTGATGTCATGGAAAGAGGAAGGAAAGTTGTCCTGGTTTCGATCATGGTAGCTGTTTTACTTATAAGTGTATTCGCATTTCTCACGCAGGACGTGGGGATCATAGTAAACGTTGGTGTTATCGCACTCTTCATAGTTATCACACCCTTGTTCCTTTTGAAATACGTTGAGTTCCTCTGGATAAAGGCAGTTGAAAAGGAATTCCCGGGCTTCATACGTGATCTGGCGGGGTTGAAGAGATCAGGAATAACGCTTTCAGAAGCCATAAAGATGACCACGAAAAACAAATACGGAAAGCTGACCCCTGAGGTCCAAAAATTTTCGAACAGACTTTCTTGGGGTGTGCACTTCCTTCGCGCGCTAGAGATATTCGGAAATCGCTTCAAGTCCTCAGGACTCATAACCGAGGTCCTCGGAATCCTAAGGGAATCCTACCTTTCCGGAGGTAACATATCGATGACGCTTGACTCGCTATCCGGGGACATGGTAACACTTAGAGAAATAGAGGAGGAGAGAAAATCCGTTGTTAGACAGCATGTGATGGTGATGTACGGTATATTCTTCATGTTCGTTGTCATATCAATCGCGATAATACACGTTCTCATCCCGATGATGGCCCAGCCCCAGGCTCCTGCACCATCAGGCATGGTGGCTCCATTAATCCTGACCTTTGCTGACCCCTGCAGCAAGTTTTACATAATCTTCCCGTGTGGATATTTCGATATACTGTGCAGATCTTTCGCCGTCCCGAGCGGTATAGGTTGTTATTATTTCGCTCTTTTCTTCACAGTCCTAATTACACAAGCGATTTTCATGGGTTTAATAGCGGGACAATTAGGCGAGAATTCCGTGATTGCAGGGACCAAACACTCACTCATAATGTTGGCTTCGATATTCATAATCTTCATGTTCATGATAAGGAGCGGGTTGTTGCCCGTATTCTAGCGAATCCCTTTTTTAAAAACTTGATTGACCAATAAATAGTATGAATTTCCTTTACGAATACTTTTTGAAACCAATCCTTTCGAATGGATGGTTCAACCCTGTCAATTCGATAACTTACGGAATAATTTTGGTGATAGCAGTCTATTTCGTTTTCAAGCTTTTGAAAAAAATGAACATCCACATAGATCGCTACTTCCTATACGCGATCCTACCTTTCGTCCTCTGGGGAGCGAGTACGAGGGTTTTGCACGACGCCGCTTATTATGGGGTTTTAACAGGGAAATTAGGCGAATTTTATTCTCTCCCGATCTTCCCGACCCCAGGCTCGTATTTGATAACCTTCCTGCTAGCACTGATAGTTTTATTAATCTCTTTGGTCATTCAGAGATACGCGAAATTCCCATATTGGAAAGTTATGCTCGCGATCGGAATTATACTCGATATAATAAACTTCCTGCTGTTTCCCAGGATCGATATTATCCCAATGCTCATGGTCTTGGGTATAACAGGTCTGTGGACCATTCTATTCTTCCTGTTGTACAAATTCTCAAAAACCTCGAAGTTCCGAACCTTAAAAGACATATTCACTTTCGAAAATTCTGGTTTGCTTTCGGTTCACATGCTGGATGCGAGCGCCACATACGTCGCGATGACCTTTTTCGGTTATTTAGAACAACATCCCCTCCCCAGATTTTTGATCGGATTGACAAACCCAGCTGCGATGTTCTTCCTGAAAATCGTTGTGCTCATCCCTGTTCTATACATAATTGATCGCTATTCAGAACCAGGGGACTTCAAGAACTTCCTTAAGATCGTAATCCTGATATTAGGACTGGCCCCAGGACTCAGGGATATGATCAGGTTGATGGTGGGGGTTTGATTTATCCAATACAAGCCTTCCATTTCTGGTAGTAATCCCATACCTTATTGTAGTAACCTGTAGCAGATTCCACTCCACATGTCCCACTATTATAGGCTTTTATAGCGTTTTCTCTGTTTCCGCATTTATTGATTAGGTCTTTTATCAGTCTAACTCCGGCAGGTATTGCCTTTTCGGGTTTAA
>JABAOF010001502.1_pt2 | contig 32616 bp, 27 predicted proteins | sample 7062171 | NCBI WGS metagenome assembly JABAOF01 (sample SAMN14538628, study PRJNA623070) | marine sediment metagenome | biome: marine biome [ENVO:00000428]; feature: marine pelagic biome [ENVO:01000023]; material: deep marine sediment [ENVO:00002113] | place: India: Gulf of Khambhat ...
AAACCCTTCGAGGAGATCTGCGCTTTCGTCTGATTTCCCGGCGGTCGCCCGCACGCGACGAGCCGCCGCAGCGTTCGCCTCGACCGTTCAACGCGCACTCTGGAGGCTCGCCATGCACGACTCGCTCCGGTCGCTGAACGAGCAGCTCGAGCTCAATTCCCGTCTTTTTCTCAACTGTTTGGATGGCGCCGACGATGACACAGCGTTGGGTCGGCCAGGTCCGGACAGCAACCACATGGCTTACGTCGCATGTCATATCATGGACGCACGCTACTTCCTGGCGCGCCTTGTCGGGGTCGACATCGAAAACCCTTACAAGGAGCTGCTCGATCCGGTCCGCAGCGTAGACGATCTCGAGAAGTACCCACCGCTCGACGGCATCCGTTCCGCTTGGCGCCAGGTCTCCGCGATCTTGAGCGAACGCCTCCCGGCGCTCTCGGCAGGCGAGCTGGGACGCGAGTCGCCGCAGCAGTTTCCGGTTGACGACGGGAGCGTGCTGGGCGGGATCGCCTTTCTGCTGGCCCACGAGGCCTTTCATATCGGCCAGCTCGCCTTCTTGAGGAAGTTTGTGGGACTGGGCCCGATGAGCTACTAGCGCTCGGCCCCATGGCCAAGCAGGCGCGGGCTGACTTGCCCGCGCTCCATCGCGCCTCTACTCTCCATCGCACGCCACAGGCTGGTGCTTTTCTCAGGCCGCTGGTTTGCTGCCGGCAGGTCGAGGAGTAGAGCGCGACACTGAGATCGCGCGCTGAGCGAGAGGAGGTCGGGTTGAGCGATAAAATCCGCGAATACGAAGGCGAAGGCATATCGGTGAAATACGATTTCGGGCGCTGCATTCACGCGCGGGAGTGCGTGGAGGGGCTGCCGGAGGTGTTCGATCCGAACCGCAGGCCCTGGATCGACGCGGACGGCGCGGCCGCCGATCGCGTGGCCCAGGTCATCGGGCGTTGCCCGACCGGCGCGCTAAAGTACGAGCGAACAGACGGGGGCGCCGCCGAGCCGCTCCCGGCCGAGAACGTCGTGACCGTGGCGGTCGATGGGCCGCTGTACGCGTGGGGTCGGTTGCAGGTCATGGACGACGGCGGGTCGTTGAAGCTGGAGGACACGCGCGTGGCCTTCTGCCGTTGTGGTGCCTCGGCGAACAAGCCGTTCTGCGACGGACGTCATGCCGAGGCCGGCTTCAAGCACGAGGCCGTCTTGGCCGAGGAGAAGCCCGCGCCCGACGGCTTCGCGCCCGGCGGCGCGCTTGCCGTGACGGCGCGTCCCAACGGACCGCTCATTGTCAAAGGCTCGTTCCAGATCCGCAGCGCGGACGGGAGACAAACGAGCTTCCACGATGGGCAGGCGGCGCTTTGCCGTTGTGGCGCATCTGGGAAGAAGCCGTTCTGCGATGCCAGCCACAAGCGGATCGGCTTCGTCACCGAAACATGACCGGCACGGTGAGCATCGCGTTGACCGCCCTGGCCGCTGTCGTGGCACTGATGACGGTCGTCTGGGTGGTGAGCGTGATCGAGCGCGACGCGAGTATCATCGACGTCTTTTGGGGCCTCGGCTTTGTAACGGCGGCCTGGATCTACTTCTACATGACCGAGCCCACGACGTTGAGACGATACCTCCTGGTGGTGCTTGTCACGATCTGGGGCCTGCGGCTCTCCTTCTACATCCTCTGGCGCAACTGGGGGAAGGGCGAGGATTTCCGTTACCGGGCGATGCGGGAGAAGAACCCAAAGGTTTTCCCCTGGCTGAGTCTTGTCACGGTATTCTGGCTTCAGGCGGTGCTGCTCTGGGCGATTTCGATTCCGCTGCTGTGGGCTCAGCGCGCCGCCCGGCCGGCGGGGCTGACCTGGCTCGACCTGCTCGGCATCGCGTTTTTCGTCGTGGGATTCGCATTCGAGGCCGGCGGCGATTGGCAGCTCGGCCGCTTTAAGAGCGATCCGGCGAACCAAGGCAAGGTGCTGGACCGTGGGTTCTGGCGCTACACGCGACACCCCAACTACTTCGGCGACGCCATGGTCTGGTGGGGCTTCTTCCTCTTCGCCGCGGCGACGCCCGGCTCGCTGTGGACGATCTACAGCCCGATCCTCATGACTCTGCTGTTGATGCGGGTGTCGGGTGTGACGCTGCTCGAGAAGAGCTTGAAAGCCACGAAGCCCGGTTACCGCGAGTACGTGCGCCGCACCAACGCGTTCTTTCCCTGGTTCCCCAAGCGCCCCGTCTGACCCAAGGCCCAGCGGCCGCGGGATGACGCCTGGGATGTCAGGCTGACGTCGCTAGCGTGGCAGGCGCTCGGGTAGGTCCGCCGCCACGTAAGCCATCACGGCCATCGCGGCGACGCACTCCGCCATCTCGCGCGGGTCGAGCTTGTCCACGGTGTCGGCCTCGGTGTGGTGATACCAGAAATACTTCTCGCCTTGCACACGAAGGCCCATGCCTGGCACGCCCAGCTCCATGAGCGGGCCGATGTCGGCACCGCCGCCGCCGCGCGTGATCGTGCCGGCATCGATACGGTCGAGGAGGGTGCCGATTTCGCGCACGATGCGAAAGGCGCGCTCCGAGCCGCTGAAGCCGAAGCCCAATGGCTTGAAGACGCCGGCGTCCGACTCGATCGCGAGGATGTGGTTGCCGATCTCGCTGCGATGCTCGTCGCGATAGGTGCGGGCGCCGCGTAGTCCGTTCTCTTCGTTCGTCCACAGAACCACCCGCACCGTGCGACGCGGCCTCAGTCCCAGGTGGTGCATCAGCCGCACGGCCTCCCAGGCCGCGATGCTGCCACCCCCGTCATCCATGGCGCCTTGACCCACATCCCAGGAGTCGATGTGGCCGCCCATCACCACGACTTCATCGGGATGCTCCCAGCCGACGATCTCGCCCATCACGTTTCGGGAGTGGACGTCGGGCAGCCGCTGCGCATCCATCTTCAGAAGAAGCTCGACCCGCTCGCCACGCGCCTGCATGCGCTGCAGCATGTCGGCGTCCTCGACGGTGATGGCGGCGTGCGGGATCTGGGGGGTGCTGGGGTCGTAGCGCATCTGGCCGGTGTGCGGCGTTCGCATCGAGAACGGCGTGACCGAGCGGATCAGGCTCGCCACCGCACCGGCGCGTGCGGCCGCCACGGCGCCAACCACGCGATAGGTGACGGTCTGACCGTAGCTCGTGAAGGGCGCGTTGAGCAACACGATGCGACCTTTGGCCTCGTTCTTTCGCGCCTCCAGCTCCTCGAAGCTGCCGACCACCAGCAGCTCGGCTCGTATCCCCTCCGGTGGCGTGCCTACGCTGCCACCCAGCCCCAGCAGCGGCAGCTTGGCCCGCCGCGGCGCCACCATCTCCAGCGACTCATCTCCGCGCACCCATTTCGGCACCAGGACCGGCTGCGCCCGAACGTTCTCCAGCCCGTCCTCTTGCATCCGCGCCATGATCCAATCGAGAGCACGCTCCAGGTTCTCCGAACCGCTGAAGCGGTGCCCGAAGCGATCCGCCAGCTCGGTCAAACGCTGGTAAGCGAAGCTGTCGGCCAGTGCGGCGTCGATCAGTCGGTCGGCAACGTCTTGATAGTTCTCGCGGAGCGAGCGAGGCTCGGCCGTCTGCTGCGCCAACGCGCCGCCTGGGAGCGCCAGGGCGAAGGTACCGAGCCAAAATGCTCGCTTTAGGGTGCAGGTCAATCGTGTCGACATCGGTTCCTTATGGGTTGACGAGTCGCCGGCGCGGATCGGCGGAGTATGCCACGGCGGAGACGTGAACGCAAGGAAAACCAAGCCGGGTGGCGGCTTACCTGGCCGTCTGACGGGATCGCCGCTACTCGAAGCTTCGCCCGGCGGTGGCGAGAACCGGCGTGTCGCTCGGAGACGGGCTGCCGACGACGGGCAGCACCAGCGACGTGTCCGCGAGGACATGGCCGCCGACCATCAATGTGTAATCGAGACGATATTCCACCGGATCGGTCAGCTTGAAAATCAGCCGCTGTACGCCGTGCTCGTGGGCGAACGTGCCCCAGACACCAAAAAGCACGCAACGGCTCTCCGAGTCGAGGTCGTCACAGGCGGTGGTCGCGGTGGGCGGCCAGCTCAGCACGCCGAAGAGGTAATCCGAGTTGATGAAGTGATGCTCTTGGACATAGATGCCGCCGGCGACCAGTTCGTCGCCCGGCGCGACGGGGATCGTACACTCCACGTCGGTTTGCGCGTCGGCGGGGCAGGCAAAGGTGCTGATCTTGACCCATTCGCCGCGTGGCAGGACCGGGCCTGTAAACACCTCTTCCTCGCCACAGGATGCCACGAGGGTTAGTCCCAGAACGGCCAGTAAGATCGATCGTGTCTTCATGCTCACCTCGGAGCGGTGGCGGTGGTGATGGGGACGCGGCACAGCGCAGGCGTCGTTCCGGTGAAGCTCTCTTGATAAGCCGGCTCGGCCACGACCCGCTCTGGGACACCGTCTTGCCGTGCCAGGACAAAACTAATGAGATCGCGGCCCTGCGGCGATGCCGGCGGCTAGGTCGGGGTCTCGAACTTCGATTCCGCGACGCCGGAGCCAAAAGATCCGCGAACCGATATGGGCAACGGATCGAAGTCATAATCGCCGAGACCCAAGCGCTGCGACCAAGCGAGGACGCGTCGCTGCTCGTCCGGCGAAAGCTCTTTCTGCCAGAGGGAGAGACGTTCCGCTGTCGTCAAGCGAGCGTACTTTTTGCGCGTCACCCGGCTGATACGCCCGGTGATCGTCTCCAGATTGCGCGGAAGCTCGAGGTCCAGCCACTCGGCAAGCCGTCGCGCCGTCTCGATCGGTCGGAGCGCCGCCTCCTCATAGACCAGCCTGTAGTGGGCCCGCTCCGCCAGCTGGCGGCTCGCCACCAGGTTCTCGACCGCCCACCAAACGGCGTGCGCGCCCAACAAGTCACGTTCGCGCGAGATACCGTCGGCGAACGGTGCCNNGGCTGACTCAGCAGATCATCGACTTCGGCGTGCCAGCGCAGTGCCAGGCGCGACCGCACGACCGCGCAGGGGTGACGAACTGTATAGACGATAGCGGGGTGAAAATTCTCGGCGATGTAACCGAGCATGAGGTTGGCGCGGATGAGCTTGATCAAGAAGCGGTTGGGAAAGAGGCTCTTGCGCTCGAAGTCGGTCCAGTAGTTTCGTTCTCTACCGTGAGGATGCGGTCCAGCAAGGGGCCCCAACCTGGATAGACTCCGGCGGGTCGCAAGTAGTGCCCGCGGATGTAAGGATCCCGGGCATCCCAACCGGCAAGCTCGCGCGCCGCCCGCGAGTAGGCGGGGTAGAGCGGCTCGAAGATCGGCTGGATCCCGCGCGCCGCGGCCAGAACGTTCGTCACCCAGGTCGTCCCGCTGCGAGCCGAGCCGACCACGAGGATGGCGCCCGAGGCTTCGGGACGGCCCAGGAGACTGAACTTGAGCCGTTCCCCGGCCAGAGCGATTTCGGCCAGCAGGCGTTTGCCCGCTCGCTTCAGAAGCGGCTGCGTCTAGATCCGGGTTCGAGACTTGTAGTCCATCAACGATTCGTTTCCTACAGTGCGCCGAGCCGTGACAGCGTGGACCACATACTGCTTTCGGCGTCCATGCCGTCGCAAGCGAAGGTCGGCAAGCTGAGACCTCGACTATCACATATGTTGAGGTGTTCTGTAAAACGATTCAACTCTCAAGCCCGCGAGGCCCGCATGCGATTCACAGCTATAGCAGCGGCGTTGGCCGTCTTGAGCGCCAACAACGCCGACGCCCAGCATTCCCGACAGCTGAACGATCTCAACTGGATCGAGGTGGAAGAGCTGGTTCCCATGCGCATACAGACCGTGCTGCTACCCGTCGGGACCCTGGAAGCTCACGGCGTTGGCCCGAACGGCGCCGACAACCTGGTACCCGAGGCGCTGGCCGACTATCTGGCGCAGGAGCTGGACGCGCTCATCGCACCCACGATCCCGTACGGTGTCAATACATCGCTCGATGAGTACGCCGGCACTTTTGGGATCAGCGCGGAAGTGATGAGAGAACTGGCGCGGCAGGTATTCGGCGGCCTAGCAGCAACCGGCTTCGTCAACATCATCGTGCTCAACGGGCACGGACCCAACTTCACACCGCTGAACGATGCGGCGATCGACGTCTTTCGTGAAACCGACGCACGTATCCTGGTGATCAACTGGTGGAGCGCGACTGCCCACATCACCGAGGAAGTCTTCGGTGAGCAAGGCGGCCACGCAGGCAACGCCTTCAGCAACGCTTGGCGCGCCTATCCCTTCCCCACGGCGATCGTCTTGTACCGGGCCGGTGAGGGTTACCTCGACTTCGATCGGGGAAAGGCGGAGCGCTATTTTGAGCGGGTGCGCCAGGAGGTGCTCGCCATCGTGCGCGATGTGCTCGGCAAGTGGGAGGGCCAGCGGCCGCTGACCCGTGCGCCCCGGCAGGCGCGGGGGCTTGACTAAAACTTGCGCTTCCGCGTGGCCAGGTTGGCGAGCACCACGAGGACCAGCGCCCCGGCGGCGGAGGTGATGAGCGGATACTCCACCGGGCCCACCGGCAGAATGAACGGCTCCTGCCACTCGAGGCGAGCCGCCGCCCACGGGCCCGCGAACGCCCCGGCAAATCCGGCGAGAAAAGCCATTGGGCAACCGCCGCGAGAATAGCCGGTAAGGAACTGGCCCAGCAGGCCGCATACGGCCGCAACCAAGACCGTGAGCCCGAACTCGATCAAGCTCATAATCGCTCAAAACTGTGGCAGAGCGACCAGGAAGACAATCGGCACCGTGCTGCCCCCAGCTGAGGCGGGCCGCGGCGGTGTGGCTGGGGCGCCGGGTCGAGCAGCGCGAGCTAGGGTCCCCGAAGGAGGAACCCGCCCGAAGTCCAGTCTCGCGACGCGCACCGCGGGCGGCGAAGGGGATTGGAGGCCCGTCTGGCCAAGGCTGCCACAGCTTCCACAGCGGGCAGGTGGGACAGCTGAGGTAGTCTTCTGTACGAGACTAACGGAAGCAGCAGCTTGTCGGACGAGCCTCCAGAAGAATTCCAGAGCCTGTCGCCGTACATGTTAGAGATTCAGGATCAGGTGCCGATCAGGCTCCGATCAGGTGGCCAAGGCAGGCTATCATGTAAGAGTCATGGTGTGAGCCAGACTTCAGGGAGAATGAAGGTTTAGCGGTTGCACGTCAGCTACCTTACCAACCCTCCGGCACCGCGTTGCCTTGTCGCCGGAGGGCCGGCGGCGCAATTTGAAGCTACACTGACAACGAGCGACCTCACGCAGCGGCCCAGCGTGCCCAGAATCGTCCCAGCGGCCAGCCTGTCATGATCGAGATACGCACACTCGGACGGACCTCGGTTGCGGTCAACGGTGAGCCTGTCACCGGGGAAGCGGCTTGGCCGAAGTCGCTGGCGTTGCTCGTCTACATGGCGCGGGAGCCGGGGCCGGATCGTCGCGAGGAGATTCTGGGGGTGCTCTGGCCGGATCGAGAGGAGAAGCGGGCGCGGCGGGCGCTCAACCAGCTGCTGTATACCCTTCGCAAGGCCAGCCCCGAACTGGATCTCGAGAGCGTGAGCGGCGCCATCGACTTCGGCCGCGAGGTCTGGCTCGATGTGGAAGAGTTTGAGAACCGGCTGGAGGCGGAGGACCTGGAGGGCGCAGTCGCGCTTTACGAGGGTCCGTTCCTCGTCGACCTGCGGGTGGACGCCCCGGAGTTCGACCATTGGGCTGACCGCCAGCGGGCCGACTTGGCGCGGAAGTTTCGCAGGGCCGCCCTGCAGCTAGCGACTCGGGCGAAGGATGCCGGGAAGTGCGAGCAGGCCGTCGTTCAATGTCGCCGTCTTGTGGACGCCGATCCGCTGGACGATGAGGCGCAGCACCTGTTGATCGAGTGCCTGCACCTCCGCGGTAATCGCGTGGCCGCGCTCCGCCAGTACGATGCGTATCGGGAGGTGTTGGCGCTAGAGCTGAACGTCGAACCTCTGGACCACACGCGCGAGCTGGTGGCGCGGATCCGGGGTGAGCTGGGCTCGGAGGCCGCGCCGGCCCAGCCTGTCGCCGAGCTCACCGCTGAGGACGAAGAGACTTTCCGGCCCAGCACGGAGCGGACGGGTCCACGAGAGCCCCTGCCGGATCGCCCGCCGCGGCCACGGCCCAAGCGCTGGATGATCTATTCGGCCCTGGCCGCGATTCCCGTCCTGGCCCTGGCGCTCTGGCTGTGGCCGCGGAATGGGACCGAGATCCGCGCGGGCGCGCCTGCGACTGGGGCAGCGGGGTCGTGGAGGATCGCGGTGTTTCCCTTCAACCCGCATGGGTTGAGCGCTGAAGACGAAGGGAGACCGGAAGGCGTCGCGCAGTTGCTCGCCCTCGACCTCGAGAGAGAGGGTGTGGTGATCGTCCCGTACCGTCAGGTGCTACGAGCCTGGAGCTTGCGCACGGATGAAGGTGCCTCGGCACTCGGCTTTGAGGACTTGCGGTCGTTGGCCGTCGAGTTGAACGGCAACGGGATCGTCATCGGCGACATCCACGCGAGCGGGCCCGAGTACCGGATCGTGGCTGAGCTCTACCAGTCGGAGGGAGGAGAGCGGCTGGCAAGGGTCGATGTGGGTGGGCCGCGGGACAGCACTTTCGTTCTGCTGAAGCGTTTGGCGGCCGCCCTGGCCGAGGCACTGCGACCGCCGTCCGACGCCNNCTACCAGTCGGAGGGAGGAGAGCGGCTGGCCAGGGTCGATGTGAGTGGGCTGCGGGACAGCACCTTCGTTCTGGTAAGGCAGTTAGCGGTCGCCCTGGCCGAGGCGCTGCGGCCGCCGTCCGACGCCGATGTTTCGCGCTAGCCGGCGCACGTCCGAATTCGGATGTGTTTCGTTTCGCTAGAGGCCCCGTCGCACACAGCCATAACGCGGTGGGGCAGCGGCCGCGAAAGCACTCAAGACACTGGAGGCACAGATGGCCAGCCACAGAGTTGAGATCAGCGTGAGCAACGGCAACATCGACTACTCTCTGGACCCGATCCTAGCGAACGCCGGCGACAGCATCGAATGGGCGTGCTCGGCTGGGGCGTTTGCCGTTCATCTCGGTTGGGGCACGCCTTGCGGTAAGGGGAGGCTGCGCGCCGGCCAGGGCAAGTCCGCGAATACGATGGTCCGCACCGACGCGCCCAACGGCAGATTCAAGTACATGGTCGCCGTGAACGTCGGAGGCGAGATCTACACCGACGACCCCGAGATCGTGGTCCGGCCGAAGGGCTGAGCGGCGGTCTTTCGTCGATTGGCCGGTTCCGACCGACTCGTGAAGTCGTGTTGCCCAGGTCTAACAATCGCAACTTGGAAGTGGGAGAGCGATCATGAAAGCTGGCGCGGCCGTACCGCTGTTGATTGCCGTCGCTATCGTTTCTTTGCCGGGCTGCGACGACGATGACGGCATCCAGGTAGTCGGCGCTCTTACAGACACGGTGAGCGTGACCATCTCGGGAGCAACCGCACCTTTCAATATCGATCCGGATCCTGCGATCGTACGTTCGGGGGATCGCTTGGAGTTTCAACACGCTACGTCGGACATGCTCGAAATCGATCTGCGGGGTGTGCCACGCGTCGCCATTTTGCCGTTTGCCGATTCCCTGTTGACGGCATTCGATGGCGAGATCGCGTTCACCACGGTCCTCGCGAGCGCCGAACCCGACACGATCAAGTACAGCGTGACGGTGACGATCGGTGGTCAGNNATCGGTGGTCAGTCGTCCACGGAGGATCCGGAGATCATTGTGAGGCCACGATAGCGTTGACGTTCCAGCACGATTATTCGGTCCCCGGTCTCGATGCGCCTCGGGGCACGCTAACGGACGCGGGTGGCAAAGTGGCGCCGGCCGCCGCCCACTGACTCAGGAGGTGCCATGCAGAAGTTCCCGGTGGTGGTTCTGTTGTTGGTCTTTCTGGTGATCGGCATCTTCGTGGGAAGGATTCTCCAACCGCCGACCGTCGTCCCCTGCCCCTCGGTGCAGCGTTTCATCGGCATCTCGGGCACCCAGGTTCCCTTTAGGATCGTCCCGGACCCGGTGTATGTGTTCCGGCAGGACACGCTCTCCTGGTCGCACCCGACGGCCGGGCTCGAGATCAGGCTCGATCCCCGGCTGGCCGCGGACACATTAGTGACCGCGGCTCCGGGCCAGCTTGCCCGCACCACAGTGCTGCCCGACGCTCCCATAGGCACGAGATTCAAGTATCGGTTCGCCGTGATACTGGGTGAGGACGAGCGCATCGAGCAGGACCCGGAGATCATCGTCAGGCCGAAGTGAAGCGTCCGGCCCGCTGACGCGGTCCCGAACTACAGAGGGGCCAGCTGAGGGGCATGAGGTGGCGGAGGCAGGACGGTGAACGGGTTAAGGAGTTGTGCCCGGAGCGGAGTCGGGGGCGACCATAGCCTCGAAGCGGGGGTGGCCGTGGAGCGGTTTCCACCATGATTCCTCTTTAGTGTAGCTCTTGCGGTCGGGGTTGGCCTGCAGGCGTCGTTCGAGCAGATCGAGAGCCTGGGCGGTGTCTCCGAGCAGCAGGCGGGCGTTCGCCTCGTAGTAAGCGGCGTAATTCCGATAGGGCTCGTCGAACGATTCGGCCTGGTCCCGGGCTCTTCTCAGCACCGATCTGGCGCTGTCCTCATGCTCGGCGCGGGCGAGGATTGCGCCCATGAGCATCTGACCCGCCGGGTGGTACTCGGCATCATACGAACTCTCATAGGCTTGGAGTAGCTGCCATGCCTTCGTCACATCCGGCGGGGGTCCGTCGGCTGAAGCCATCGCGACGAGGAGGCAGGCCGGGTAAACGGGGTCCTCGAACCGGCGCCACCCCTCCTCGCAGAAAGATACCGCGTCGTCGTACTCGCCGACGTCGAGCAGCGTTTGCGCGAACGTGTACAGCGTCCAATCATCGAAGCGCAAGAACGGATCCGCCGCCAGGGCTCGCTCGGCCCAAATCCTCGCCTCACGGAGTCGACCCTGTATTCGATAGAGGTCGGCAAGCGCGACCAGCGCTCGAGCTCGGGTCGGGTCGCTCGAGTACACGAGCTGGAGGTCCCGTTCGGCCCGTCGTAGCGTCTCCGACGACCCGGTGATCCATTGCTCGTAGAACAGGAGCCAACCACGCAGCTCCAACGCTGCCGGATTGCCCGAACTCAGGTTGAGGGCTCGCTCGGCATGAACCAGGCCGTTGTCGATCCATACGGTGTCGTACTCGCTGGGGCTCTCGCTACGCAAACGTGCACGTTCGAAGGCCACCCAGCCCTGCAGCACTATCGGCTCTACCCAGTCTGAATCCAGCGCCTCCGCCTGTCCGAGGTAATTCTCGGCTTGGGCATACATCCCTTCCGCCGTTTCGAACGCCTCGACCATCTTGAACTCGCGCGCATCTTCCAGCGCCTGATCGGCTCGGCGCACCAGTTCCAGGGCTTTCTGACTCTCCGTGCCTTCTTCGCGCCGGCGCAGCTCGAGCTCCTTACCGAGCTTGCTGAGCAGCGTGTTGGCCATCTCCCGGGCGAGCTTACTTGGCGCTGCCAGTGACTCTGTCCGCGACTGCAGGAGCACCCAGCTGCCGTATTGCTCGTTTCTGTTGGCATCAACGAGTTCGAGGTTCACCCTGAGATCGGTGCCGGACTTCGTGAGCGTGCCGAACACAAGCGTACCGGCGCCCAGTTGCTGTCCGATGCTGTCAGCAGTCAGCTTCGCGTCGCGGTACGGATTGACGCCGATGCGTGGGACGACACTCAGTGGCTCGGCCCGGCGAAGCTCGTAGATCAGGTCGTTGGTCAGTCGCTCCGCCAGGTTGCCCAGGGATTGATCGGCGCTTTGATCAACGACGGGGAGAACCGCGACCCGCGACGGGTCGAGTCCGACTCCCTCCGCAGCCGGCCCAGGCGGCCGCTCGTCAGTCCTGAACAGCGTGAAGCCCCCCCAGAGGAACAGTGCCGCCATGGTCAGCGCCGCCAGGAGGTGGCGTGGTTGGACGCGCGTCACCCACGAAGGCGTGGGCTGATCGACGAGCACCCCGAGCGGACCGGGTTCCATTCGCCCCTGCCCCTGAACCCAGGCCAGGATGAGCGTGAAGGGGAAACCGACCGCGAGGAAGAAGAGCAACAGGTAGAACACCTGCTGGGGAATAACCTGCTGCTCGGTGAGCATCGACGTGAACTCGAGCGCTATCCACGCTGCGCCCAAGTAGACGAGTCCGATCCGAATCGTCTGTCGCGAGCGCAGCTCTTTAAGAAGAGCGGACCAGCCCGTCAGCGCTTCCAGGCTGGGCGCGGGGCTCGGCTCCGGGAGCGCTTCATCTGCTGCGGTCGCCGGGAGAACCCCCTTCTCGTCCGGTTCCGCTTCCGCGATTGCAGGACGGGTCGCGCCCTCGAGCGTACGGAACTCAGGCACTTCGCCGTTGCGGATGCGCTGGACGAGGGCGGTTGTCGCCTCCAGCGGCTCGACCTGAAGCTCGGCAGCGAGGCGCTCGCGGTAGACGTTGTATTGCTTGAGCGCCGCCGTTCGGTCGCCGGCTTGGGCCAGCAGCGCTATGCAGGTGTGCTGTGCCTCGTCCTCCAGCGGCTCCAGCTCCGCCCAACGCACGGCGGTCGCGAGGGCGGCCGCCGGACCGCCGGCGCTCAGCCGCGCCTCCACCACCTCGCGGAAGGCGCGGCGGGCGAGTCGGGCGAGTTGAGATCGAGTTCTGGAAGCCCAATCGTCGAACTCCGGCGCCCCCGACAGCGAGAACTGGTCGAGGAAGGGGCCCCGGTAAAGCTCGATGACCTTTTCCCACTGTTGCTGTTCCGCCGCCGCTTCAAGCTCTCTGGCGTCGAGGGTGCAACCTTCGCCGGAGGCGGTCACCGCATCGCCCGACATCTGCACGCACTCCTCTTGCAGGTCGCGGCGCAGCGCGTAGAGCGCCTGCGAGAGGGAGTGGCGAGCCCGCTCCTGGCTCCGCTCGGGCCAGAAGAGGGCGAGGAGGCGGTCACGGTTTACGGGACCTTCCAGCGCAAGGTAGACGAGTAGCCCGAACTTCTGGCGGTGCGTCAGCAGCGTTTCCAGCTCGACGCCTTCGCGACGGATGCTGACGCGGCCCAGGGTGGCGAGCTCAATCATCGCGCGGGGAGGTCTGAAGGTCGGGGTACCCGAACACGCTCTGAGTCGTTGGGGCCTGGCGACTCGACATCGGTGCTCCGCAGATCGTTGTTATTATCACCGCGCACCCGCTCGCGCGGTCGCTTTTGTAAGAAACCGCGAACGTCTTTCGGGCATTGCGTTCGATTAGATGCAGCTATCAAAAGGTGTCGTTTAACGCTGACCGCCGCAAGCAGACCGCTGTGGCGCCGCCGCGACGACCCGGCGGCACTGCCCCTTCTGTCGACCCTTGCCCGGTAACGTGTTACCGGGACCCCCTGAACGTGGTCGTTGTGGGGCGCCCGAGCTTCCTTTAGCTTGGAGTCGGGTGGGGTCCGGGGTCGTGCGTTTTCGGGGGTCCGGACCAGGCAGCCGCGACTGTGCCCGCTCTTCAGCAACGACTCTTCGCTCGCTGGCGCGGCGGAAAGCCGCAGCGGCCATTCCGCGCGATCACTAGCCGCAGTCTATTCATCCAGCTTCCATTAGCCACGGCAACCTTGACCGGCCGGAGTCCCTCGACGACCGAGGGGCGGTGATGGCCAAGGAGAGCGCATGGCAGATCATTCCATCCTCATCAAGAGTTCGCCGACGGGCGGTATAATGTGCGATCCCACGTCGGAGATCGTACACCGCAACGATACGGTGACCTGGTCGAACGCCCCGGAGATCAGCGATTGGCTCGTGGTTTTCGCGCCCCATGCGCCGATAAACCGAACGTTGCTCAAACGTGATGCGGCAACAGGGACGGCCACCGGGACAATCAAGGCCAACCGAACTGCTGACCTCGCCCACCACAAGTATGTCGTGGTCGCGATAAAGGACTCGAAGCTTCAGGCTGACGACCCGGAGCTGATCGTCGAGGAAAACGGTCCACAGTGAGAGCTAGGGGTGGCGGACAGTAGGCGCGGTCGACGCGCCTACTCGCCCACCAGCTCTTGGAAGGCAGGCTCCGCTTTTAGCGGACCCCAGATCCACTCGGCGGCGACGTAAGGCTTGCGGCTGGGCCGCTCTTTCAGGTAGTGGCGCAGCAAGCGGATGGCCTCGCCGGGTTCGTCGAGCAGGTAGCGAGCGAAGGCCTCGAGGTAGCTCGTCATCGGGTCGGCCTCGGGTTGGAGGGCACGTGCCTGCGAGATGACCGCACGGGCGCTGTCGGGCTTCTCGGCGCGCGCGAGCACCGCGGCTACGTGCATGAGGATCGCGGGCTCGATGCCGGGGCGCTGGCTCTCCGGGCTCAGTGCCAGGAACTCTGAGTGTAGCTGCCAGGCGCGCTCCACATCGGGCGCCGGTCCGCCGGGTAGCGCCAGGAGCCAAAGGTCCACGTTGACGAAGTATCGGTTCTCCGGATAGTCGCGGCGCCCTTGCTCGCACCAGCGGTAGATGTTGTCCCAGTCCTCCGTCTCGATAGCGGCGTGACAGAGGGTGTAGAGCATGCGCCAACGCGGCTCCCACCAGCCGCGCTCGTAGGCGCGGTACGCCGCCCTTCTCGCCTCACGGAAGCGACCGGCGGTCCGCAGCAGGTCGGCGAGCGTGACCCAGGCGCGGGCCGTATTGGCAGCGCGCAAGTCGTCCTCGGCGCCCCGTAGCAGCGTCGCCGCCTCCGCGGGATCGGCCGTCTCTTTCAGCCGATTGCGCAAGGCCCCGCGCAGCTCGAGGGCCCTCGAGTACCCGGGTTCTATCGCCAGGGCGCGTTCGGCGTGGGCCAGACCCTCGCGTAGCAGCTCGGGGTCGCGGGCGCGGATCCCTTTGCGCAGAATCCAGGCCCGGTAGGAAGCGATCAGTCCACGCTCGATGATCGGTTCAAGCCAGCGCCGATCGCGCGCTTCGGCGCGCTGGAACAGCGAATCGGCCTGAGCGTACGCCCTGAGCGCTGCCTCTTTGTCCCCGTCCCGGTACAGATACCAGGCGTCCTCGCTGTACCTGCGCCCGAGGTTATACAGCTTCCAGGCCTCGGGATCCTGTGTACCGGCCCGGAGTCGCAGTTCGCGCAGCTGGATGCCCAGGCTCTCGCGAATCAGGCCGGAGACGGCGGCCGACATGTTCTGCAGCACCTGCTCGGGCGGCGCCTCACGAGGCCATTCCACGATCTCGCTCTTTATTACAGACCACGTCGTCACGTCGACCAACTGGACGTTGAGCCGAAACAACTCGGCGGAAGCGACGATCGTTCCCTCGACCAGGGTGCCCGGGTACTCGAGGTCGACGAGGATAGAGTCGCCAAGCGGTTTCGCGTACAGGTATCGCTTGACGGCGGTGAAGGGACGAACCGTCAATTCATCGACTTNNGGGTAGGTCTCGCGTACAGATATCGCTTGACGGCGGTGAAGGGGCGAACCCTTAACTCATCGACCTCGCTCAGCGCGCCGATCAGGTTGTCGGTCAAACCCAGGGTCAGCCACGTGAAATCCTCCGCGAGGTCCGTGATGACATCGAAGGGAATCACCGCGACGGTTCGCGGATCGAAACCGGAAGCAGCCTCGATGGTCGGCTCCGGCAGCGCGAAGGCACGGTTGACGAAGACCCGGCCCGCCACCAGTCCAAGGACAAGGGCGATGAGCACGGTCAGCACGTGAGCGGGACGGGCGCGCCGGGCCCAGCCTGGTAAGCGCTCGCGCAGCAACGGCGCGGCTCGCGGTTGCTCCAGCGTCCAGGCGATGCCGAGGGCGAACACGAGGCCGACGGCGAGAAAGCCCAGCGTGATTTGGAAGGCGAGGGCGGGAAGGACTTCGTTCTCTGAAAGGGTGCCCACGAACTGCACCATCGCCCAGCTGACAGCCATGTAGACCACACCCACCTGCCAAACCAGACGGGTGCGGAACTCGTCGAGCAGGCTTCGCCGACGGTCGGCCGCCAGCGGATCAGCCGCGGCTGAAGGAGCGCTGAGTTTCTCGGCGGAAGCAACGTCCGCCCGCCGCTTTTCGGCGGCCAACGGCTGAAACTCGGGCGCCTCGCCCGAACGAATCCGCTCCACCAGCGCCACCGTCTCCTCCAGCGGCTCCACTTCGAGCTCCCGGGCCAGCCGGGCGCGGTACGCCTCGTAGTGATCCAGCGCGGCGGCCCGATCGCCGGTTCGGGCCAGCAGAGCGATCAGGGCGTGCTGCGCCTCGTCCTCCAGAGGCTCCAGCGCGGCCCAGCGCCAGGCGGCGGTCAGAGCGGTCTGGAGGTCGCCGGCGGCAACCTGGCCCTCGACCGACTTGGAGAAAGCCTGGTGTGCCGTGCGGGCCAGCCGCACCCGGGTGCGCGAGCACCACTTCTCGAACTCTGGCGCGCCCGGCAGCGTATACTGATCCAGGAAGGGCCCCTCGTAGAGCGCGATGACCTTCGCCCAGTCTTCCCGCTGGGCCGCGGCCTCGAGCTCCAGCGCATCGATCGTAATCGCTTCGCACGCGGCTTCCAGCTGATCGCCCCGCGACCGCACACACTCTTCGCCCAACTCACGACGCAGGCTGTACAGGGCCTGGGAGAGCGAGTGACGACCCTTCTCCTGACTGCGCTCGGGCCAAAACACCGCCAGCAAGCGGTCGCGTATGACCGGGCCCTCCATCGCCAGAAAGAGCAACAGGGAACACTGTAGCTTCTTCGACTCGAGTTCTGTGACCTCGAGACCGTCGCGGAGGATGGCTCCACGCCCAAGGGTCTTCAGCGCGATCATGGGACGGACGCGAGGTCGAGCGAGAGGAACCACTCTTGAGCGGCTATCCACGCGGACTGGATCATCCGTTCCTCCGCCTGAGGCAATGGGGCTCGTCCGGCTACGTTGGCGGTGGTCGGACCCGGTGCGATGTCGTCGTGAGGCCCGGATTCTCCAGATCCGGAAACCGATAGGCTGCACGGCTCGAGTTAAGAGGTGTATTCCAAGCTGCGGTCCGAGCCGCCCCTGCGCAAGCCGTTTCGAGGAGAACGGTCCCCGAGCGACCGCCCGGCGCGAATCACCTAAGTGTCGATATTTGGGTGGATTACGCGGCCGACGCCGCGCCAGATGATGATCCGATGATTCCACCGTGCCCTGGCTGATGGCCATATGAAGTCCGGCTGAAGCCCCGCCCTTATTCTGGCGGCGTAGTCAGGAAGCGGCGAAGGGCCGCGGCTAAAGCGAAGAAATCTCGAGGAGGACGCCATGTGGACCAGGAACCAGACAGCAGACCGGCATGACTGGCTGAGTTTGGCACTGTCGATCCTCGTGGTCGTGGCGCCGCTTCTGCCAGCCTAAAGTCCCACCCCGCGGTGGGTTCCGTGCAGCGCCCCACCGCGGCTCCTCCCTAAAGCAGCGACTGCACAACCGTTCTCTGCAGCGAGGGGCACCCTCCCTGGGTGCCCCTCAATCTTTGGGACTCTGTCTGGACAATGCCCCTTCAGGGCCCGTTTTACGGCCCTCCCTGAATCGGAGCTGTTCCGGACGTCGGCCGGCTGCCCGGGTCGAGGATTGGGGCCCGAGGATCGGCCGCTCCTGAGGTGGCTACCGGCTTGCCAGCCTGGCTCAGTTACCGGCGCCAGGTCGGATCCGGCCGGGGCGTCCGTCAGGGGCTGGGCCGGGGCCGAGTCGTGGCCGAAGGCGGTAGGCAAAAAAGTGCCGCCGGCCGTGCGGGAGGAGGTCGCAGGCCGGCGGCGGCTGCGGGGGAGGGGAGGGGGGTTACAGCAGGTACATGGCCTCTGCCAGCGTGCGGCAGCGGGCCCAGCCGGCAACGAGCCAGTCGCGCAGCCGCTCGCCCATGGCGTCGACCGCTGGCCGGTAAGAGCGTTCACGGCGCTCCAGCGCGAACATGTGCCGCTCCAGATCGGTCTGATAGAGGTCTGCGACAGTGGCTCGATACCGGGCGTTCATCGGGGCTCCCTCCTGGCGTCTATGTCCAGTAAACGCATCTGGCTTTGTTTTGGCTCCCGGACTATCCGCAACCCATTTGACTCGGGCGTCTCGTTGAGTACTGACTGCAAGGTAGGGAGGCGCGGTCAGGCAAAGGTCAAGCCGCGGTCAGCCGGGGATCTCGTGAATCATCTGACCGATCATGTTGTTGTTTTTCAATGAGTTACGGGCCTGAAACCGGCCGTGTACTCGGCGTCTGGCGCTTGCGGCTGCCCCTCTCCAAACCTAGAGTCAGCCCGGCCCTGGCCCATATCCGGAGATCCGCGATGCGATTCCGACGTGTCCAATCCTCGCTGGCGCTGATCGTTCTAATTCCGGTTTCGGGCTCGACGCAGCCCGCCTCGGACGTTCGTCCCCCCAGCCCCGATTCCGTGCTCGGGTTTGTGGTCGGGAGCGATCGCCGACTTGCCGATTGGGAGGAGATCACCGCCTACATGGACCTCTTGGCCCGGTCGAGTCCCCGGGTCCGAGTCGACACCCTCGGGGAGACGACCTTGGGGCGCCCCTTCATCGCCCTGACGATCTCCAGCGCCGCCAACCTGCGTCGGCTGGATCGATACCTGGAGATCCAGCGCAAGCTGGCCGACCCGCGGCTCCTGAGCTCAGAGGCCGAGGCGGAGGAGTTGATCGGGGCGGGCCGGGTGATCGTGCTCATCACCGGCGGGATCCACTCGACGGAAGTCGGCGGCTATCAGGTGCCGCTGCGCATCGCCTACCGGCTGGCCGCGGGGCAGGACGAAGAGACGCGTCTTATCCTGGACCGGGTCATCCTGCTGCTGGTCCCCTCCCTCAACCCTGACGGCAGCCAGCTCGTAGTGGACTGGTACGAGGGCACTGTGGGCAAAGCTTGGGAGGGTGCCTCCCCGCCGTTTCTTTATCACCATTACGTGGGCCACGACAACAATCGCGATTGGTACGCGTTCACGCAGAAAGAAACCCGGCTCGCGGTCACGCGGCTGCACAACGTCTGGCACCCACAGATCGTGCACGACATCCACCAGATGGGCTCGGGGGGGCCGCGATTCTTCGTTCCGCCGTGGATCGACCCGGTCGAGCCGAACGTCGACCCGCTGCTCGTCGCGGGAATCAACGCCCTGGGGACGGCGATGGCCTGGGAGATGTACGGGCAGGGCAAGCAGGGGATCGTGGTGAACGCGATCTACGATGCCTGGACGCCGGCGCGGGCGTACCAGCACTACCACGGCGGCGTGCGCATCCTCACGGAGACGGCGAGCGCCAGGCTGGCCACGCCGATCGAGGTCCCCTTCGACTCCCTCGCTGCGCGACGCGGCGTCGACCCGCGAGTGGCCTCGTGGCGCTTTCCCGATCCGTGGCCGGGCGGTGTTTGGCGCCTGGCCGACATCGTCGACTACATGGAGTCGGGGGCGCTGGCGCTGCTTAAGCAGGCGGCGCTGTACCGAGAGCGTTGGCTGCGCAGCTTCTATCTAATCGGCATGCGCTCGATCGGCGGCCGCGAGGGCTGGCCCCGCGCTTTCCTGATCCCCGCCGAAGGTCAAAACCCGGACGGGCTGGCGGATCTGCTGCGGATATTGGCCACCGGGGATGTGGAGGTGCGGCGCGCGCGTGAAGCGTTTGTCGATCGTGGGCGCCGGTTCGCGGCGGGCACCTACGTCGTCTCGTTGGCACAGCCGTACTCGGGCTTCGCCAAGACGTTGCTGGAGGTGCAGCGCTATCCGCCGCTGGAGGAGTTTCCGGGTGGTCCACTGCGCGCTCCTTACGACGTGACCGCGCACACGCTGCCGCTACTGATGGGAGTCGAAGTCGTGGCGAGCGAGGAAATGCCCGAGGTGGGACTCTCGGACCCGATCGGCGTCGCTGCGCGCGAGAAAGTGGTCGCGGGTCTCAGCGGCCGCGCCGGGCCTCCACGCGTGGCGATCTACGAGCCGTGGGTTCCGTCGATGGACGCGGGCTGGACCCGCTGGGTTTTCGACGAGTACGGTGTCGCATACCGGCAGCTTCGTGACGCCGAGGCGCGGGCAGGCGGCCTGAGATCGAGCCTGGACGTGATCATCTTGCCTGATATGTCGCCGGAGCGGATGATCACCGGTCACACCGAGGGGACGATGCCGCCCGAGTACGTAGGCGGGCTGGGCGTGGCCGGCGTGCAGGCGCTGGAGGAGTTCGTGAAGGCGGGTGGGACGTTGGTCGCCTTCAATCGCGCGTCGACGCTCCCGATTGAACGGTTCAACCTTCCGGTCATCGATGCCCTCGCCGACCTCGAGCGCAGGGAGTTCTACGTGCCGGGCTCGATCGTGCGGCTGAACCTGACGCGGGGTCACTGGCTAGCCGCGGGAATGCCGACTCGTACTGCGGCCTGGTTCGAGCGTGGCCCCGCTTTCGACGTACGGCCCGGCGCCGAAAATCGCGTCGAGATCGCCGGCCGCTTCGGTGAGAGCGGCGACCTGTTGCTCAGCGGCTGGATTAGCGGTGGCCAGCGGTTGGCGCGTCGCGGCGCTCTCGCCGTCGTGAAGCACGGAGAGGGGCAGGTGATCCTCTTCGGATTCAGGCCGCAATACCGCGGCCAGACCATCGTCACCTATCCGCTCATCTTCAATGCGTTGAAACACTCGCTGGATGCCGCGCGGCGGACGTCCGGACCGGCGGGGGGCGGCTCGTGACGGGGGCCAGGCTCGCGCCCTTTCGCGCGCTGCGCTACCGGCGCGATCGCCTGAGCGACCTGGGGGCCGTTTTGGCACCGCCCTACGACGTGATCACACCCGAGGGCGCGGCGGCGCTCAGAGAAAAGAACCCCTACAACATTGTCAGGATCACGAACCCGACGGGCGGCGCGGGACGCTACGCCGAAGCGGCAGGCAGGCTCAATTCGTGGATCGACGAGGGAGTGTTAGCTCGGGACTCGCAGCCGTCGCTCTACGCGCACCGACATCGCTTCACTGTTGACGGCACGACCCACGCCCGCTTGGGGCTCTGGGCACTCCTCCGGCTCGAGCCGCTGGATGGCGGCGTTGTTCTGCCCCACGAGCGGACGATGAAGGGGCCCCGGGCCGACCGGCTCGCCCTGATGCGCGCCTGCGGAGCGCAGCTCTCACCGATCTTTGTGATCTGCTCGGACCCGGACGGCCGCATCACGAGGGCGATGCAGGAGCAGGCCGCGGGGCAGCCGTTGACGGGCGCGGAGTTTCCTCCGGGCGAGGCGCACGAGATCTGGCGGGTGAAGTCGGAGGCGTCGGACGCGTTGCTCTCGCTTTTCGAGCGCGGGACGTTCCTGATCGCGGACGGTCATCACCGCTACGAGACGGCGCTGGCGTACCGGGACGGCTTGATCGAGGCGGGCGCTTCTAATAACGGACGTAACGCGCATGAATTCGTCCTCGTGCATGTAGTGCCGGAAGGCGACCCCGGCCTGCTGCTGCTACCGACGCACCGGGTGGTTCGCGGAGGCGTGCTGGACTGCGAGAGAGCGATCGACGAAGCCGGCGATCGCTTCGAGGTCACGCCGGTCGAGATGCGGCGTTTGGAGGATGCGGCGGCGGCGGTGGAGGCCGAACGCGGCACGCCCACGTTTCTAATCTATGTGCACGGACGGCCCCACGGTTGGCGAATTCGGCTCGGTAACGCGGACGCTCGCCACGCGGTATCGGCGGTGACGTTCCACGAGCTATTCCTGGGCCAGGGGCTGGGGTTGTCGGAGGATGAGCAGGTCGAGCGGCTCTCCTACTCGAGGGATGCGCGGGAGGCGCTGAGCCTCGCCCGCTCCGGCGCGGCCGACGCGGCGGCGATTCTCGCCCCACCGGGCGTGCGACAGGTGCGGGAGCTGGCGGCGGCGGGTGTACGGCTGCCCCCGAAGACCACCTACTTCTGGCCGAAGGTGCCTACGGGCGTGGCGATCCACCGCATCGATCCAGACGAACAGGTCGATCGCGGCGGCTGACGACGCTCAGCGCGTTCGCGCTAGCGCCCTGGTGATCTCCTCGCTGACCCATGCCTCCGGCTCCACCGCGAGTCGGGCCTGCAGGGCGGCGTGAGCGTCCGTTGTTCCCATCCGTCCCAGCGCCCAGGCCGAGTGCCCGCGCACCAGCGGCTCATCATCGTTCAACCCTGCGGTCAGAGCGGGCACGGAGTCAGGGGCGCCCCAGTTGCCCAGGGCGACGGCCACGTTGCGAAGAAAGCCGGCTCGCTTGGCACGGGCGATGGGCGTGTCGTCGAATCGCTGCCGGAACTCCGCCTCGCTCAACGCCATCAGCTCCAGCAGTTCGGCCCCGGTCACGTCGTCCCGGGGGCGGAAGCGCGCCTCACGCGTCTCGGGGATCTCGCCGTTCCAGGGGCACACCTCCTGACAGATATCGCAGCCGAACACCCGGTTGCCGATCAGCGGTCGCAGCTCGCGAGGGATGGGGCCTCGAAGCTCAATGGTCAGATAGGAGATGCAGAGTCGGGCATCGAGCTCGCGCGGCCCTTTGATGGCGCCAGTGGGGCAGGCGTCGATGCAGCGTTCGCATGTGCCGCAATGGTCGGCTTGGAAGGCTTTGTCGGGTTCGAGCGCGGCGTCCGTGATGATCTCTCCGAGGAACACGTACGAACCGAGCTCCGGGTGGATGAGGACGGTGTTCTTTCCGATCCAGCCCAATCCGGCGCGCTGGGCATGGTCACGCTCCAGCACGGGGCCGTAATCCACATAGACTCGAACCGCGACGTCGGGGCCGCATAGACCGCGCAGGGCCTCGGCGAGTAGCTCGAGTTTTTCCTCGAACACCATATGGTAGTCGGTGGCGCGGGCGTAGCGAGCGATCACCGGTCGCGCGGGGTCGTTCACCGGGCCCGAGTCGCTGATGTAGTAATTCATGCCGACCGCGATGATCGAGCGGGCTCCCGGCAGCGCGGCCGCGGGATGAACGCGACGTTCCACGGAATCGGGCCGGCCCATGTAGGCCATCACGCCCGCGTAGCCCCGTTTCAGCCATTCCAGGTAGAAGCCGGCATGCGGCGGCCGCTCGGCAGGAGCGATGCCCACGAGGTCAAAACCCAACTCCCGGGCGCGCCGCTTGATCACCTCGGATGGCCGGGCCCGGGTTTGCGTGGGAAGTTTGGTGGGCATGCGGCTACGGCGTCAGCACGATCTTGCCGAAAACTTTTCCGGACTCCAGGCGCTCGTGAGCCTGCCGCGCGCGGTCGAGCGGCCAGACGACGTCGATGACCGGCTGCAACTTTTTCTTGAAGACGAGTGAGATGACCTGCTCGAACTCGGCGCGGCTGGACATCGTCGTACCGATGAACTGGAGTTGCTTCCAGAAGGTCAGGCGTATGTCGATCTGTCCCTTCGGGCCCGTGGTGGCGCCGTAGGTCACCAGGCGGCCGTCACGGGCCAGGGCTCGGGTGAGGTCGGGCCAGACGGCCTCGCCCACGCTGTCGAACGCCACGTCGACCCCGCGCTTTCCCGTCGCTTTCCATACGTCCGCCGAGAAATCGCTCTCGAGCCGGTCGATAACCAGGTCAGCTCCGAGCTCGCGGAGACGCCGCGCATTCTCGGGCCCGCTGGTCACCGCAAAGACCGTCGCGCCGGCCAGCCTGGCGATCTGCACGGCCGCGGTGGACACGCCCCCCGAGCCGCCCGTGATCAGAACCGTCTCGCCGGGACGCAGGCGCCCACGCGTGATCAATCCGCGCCAGGCCGTCTGGTAGACGAGCGGCACGGCGGCCGCCCCATCGAACGGCAGGTCGTCGGGAATCGGATAGACGTTCGCGCCGGGAACGACAGCGTACTCGGCCAAGCCGCCGTTCAGGTGCTCGCCGATGATTCGGTAGGACGAGCAGAGGCTCTCCTGGCCACGGCGGCACCATTCGCAACGCCCACACCAGAGGCTCGGATTGACCAGGACGCGGGTTCCGACGGCGTGGCCGTTCACCCCCGCGCCCAATCGCTCGACCGTACCCGCCATGTCGGATCCGCCGATGTGCGGGAACTCGAGCTTCAGCCCGGGCAGGCCGCGCCGGGCCCACAGATCCAGATGGTTGAGCGCCGCGGCGTGAACCCGCAGCAGAATCTGGCCCGGGTCGGGCTCGGGCACCTGCAGCTCGGCGATCTCGATCACCTCGGGTCCGCCATGGCCTCGAAACACGGCGGCCTTCATGGTCTGGGCCAAGGTTCGACCTCCCTTCCCGGCGTGGTGTTTGATTGCGGGCCTAAAAATCGCCCACGGCACGGCCCCGGGGCAACCGCCAGAGCGCCGGCTTGCGGTCGGCTTTCGTCGAAAGCGCGGACTTTGACTCTGACTTTGACAAGAATGGATGCATCGGGTAGACTGCGGCCCACCCGAGTGTCCCGTGCCTGGCCCGAGCCTCATAATGTTACTCGATGACGTGCAGCCGCCGGCTCTGGCCGCCAGGTCGGAGGGTCGCTTCCGGGCCCAGCTTCAGCGATTGAGCGTGAACCAGACCGTTTTCGGAATCGGGGTGGTGCGTTGGGGGGCGAGCGCGTGAAGGAAGCGCCGCTACCCCGGGGCGTGATAGCCGCCTACGGTGCGCCGGGCCTGGTATTGGCGGCTTTGGCGCTAACCTTCTACGTCTTTCTACCCAAGTACTACGCCGACGTCGTGGGAATCAATCTTACGGTGCTCGGCGTGATCGTCTTGATCTCGCGGGTTTGGGATGCGGTCATCGACCCCGCCATCGGCGCCCTGTCCGATCGCACCCGCAGCCGCTGGGGCCGTCGTCGGCCCTGGATGGCGTTGGGCGCTGTGCCGCTGGCCGCGACCTTTGTTCTGTTGGTGGTGCTGCCTCACATCGAAAACCCATGGCTCGAAGGTCTCTACCTGGGCGCTCTCACCTTCCTGTTCTTCCTGTTCTGGACGATGGTGACGGTGCCGTACGAGGCGCTGGGCGCCGAGCTGTCGTTCGACTACGACGAGCGGACGCGGCTGCTCGGGGTTCGCGAGGGCGCCGTGCTCGCCGGCACCCTGCTGGCAGCGCTGATCCCGATCGTCGTGGGTCTGAGCTTCGAGCTGCCCACGGGTTCGGCCGGCGAGCGGCATCGTTTCTGGCTGGTCGGCATGATCTACGTGGTTCTGGTCACGGCGTTGGTCGGGGTGTGCGTGCTGTTTGTGCGAGAGCGTCTTTGGGCGGAGTCGCAGCGGCCGAAGGCGTTCTTCCGGAACATCGGCACCGTGTTCAAGAACCGGCCGTTCCGTATCCTGCTGACCGCTTATGCGACCAGCGCCCTGGGCTTTTCGGTCGCGGCGACGATGATCTTGTTCTACGTCGAGCACGTGCTGGGGAGTGGAGCGGGACCGCTGTTTCTGGCGATCTATCTGGGGATCGGCACGGCCACCGTTCCGGGGTGGATCTACCTGGCCCGCCGGCTCGAGAAGCGGCGTGCCTGGTTGATCGCTCTAGGGATCAACACGGGCGCCTTTGTGTGGGCTTTGTTCCTGGGGCGCGGGGATGCGGCTCTTTTTGGCGTTATCGTCGTGCTATCGGCGCTGGGCGTCGGCGGTGTCATGGCGCTGCCGCCGTCGATGCAGGCGGACGTGATCGACTATGACGAGTGGGTGACGGGCCGGCGTCGAGAGGGCGAGTACATCGGCTTCTGGTCGATCGTGAAGAAGCTGGCCGCGGCGCTGAGCGCCGGGCTCGCCTTCCCGATCCTCGACCTCTCCGGCTACGCGCCCGGCGCCGATGTCCAGGCTACCTCGGCTGTCTGGACCCTGCGTTTGCTCTATGTGGGCACTCCCAGCCTGTGCAACTTGCTCGCCATTGCCATCGCCTGGCGCTATCCCATCGATCGGACGATGCACAAACGCATCCGTGATGACATCGATGGTCGGCTGGCGTCGGCGGAGCCGCTGCCGGCGGTCGGCTGACTCGCCCGGGCGAGATCGGTCTGCGATGGAGGCTGTTGGAGCGGGCCTGACCAGGTTGGCGGAGCGCGGGTCGCTGCCGGACTGGCTGGTGCGCTGGGGCATTCGACGCCTTTTGCGGGAGCGGCTGCGGCAGGAGCGGCGCGATGATGCGCGCGAGCGAGCTGAATGGCGCAAAGGGTTGATCGCCGAGCTCCGTACCAGTCCCATCGCGCTCCACCCCCAATTGGCCAATGAACAGCACTACGAGCTGCCGCCAGAATTCTTCGAGCTGGTGCTGGGACGACACCTGAAGTATTCGAGCGGTTTCTGGCCGCCGGGGACGACATCGCTCGATCAGGCTGAGACGGCGATGCTCGAGCTGACGGCTCGCCGCGCCGGCCTCGCCGACGGTCAGGCCGTGCTCGAGCTGGGCTGCGGCTGGGGGTCGTTGACCCTGTGGGCCGCCGAGCGCCTTCCAGGTAGCTGCTTCCTTGCCGTGTCCAACTCCGCATCGCAGCGTCTCTACATCGAGGCCGCCTGCCGTGACCGTGGGCTCGAGAACGTGCGCGCCGTCACAGCTGACATGAACGAATTCTCGACGGAGGAACGATTCGATCGGGTCGTCTCGGTGGAAATGTTCGAGCACATGCGGAATTACGAGAAGTTGCTCGAGCGGATCGCCGGATGGATGAAGCCAGATGGCGAATTGTTCGTGCACATCTTCTGTCACCGCGAGTCGGCCTATCCCTTCGAGACCGAGGGCGCGGGGAACTGGATGGGCCGGCGGTTCTTTACCGGCGGCCTCATGCCGTCACACGATCTTCTCCTTCAGTTCCAACGTGATGTCACCCTTCTCGATCGCTGGGTGGTGAACGGGACACACTATGCTCGAACGGCCGAGGCGTGGCTGGCGAAGCTGGACTCGCGGCGGACGGAGGTGCTGGAGCTGTTCCTTCGCGTCTACAGGCCGGAGGAGGCGGAGCGCTGGCTGACGCGCTGGCGCATCTTCTTCATGGCCTGTGCGGAGATGTTCGCCTATCGCGGCGGAGGTGAGTGGTGGGTGTCGCACTACCGCTTTCGCCGGCGCCGTCGGACATAGCCGCTCGCTCCCTATCTTTACTGAGTTGCCCTGAGCGCTCGAAGCGGTCAGTTTCACGGCTGACGGCCGTCGGGCCCTAGTGGCCCGCGGGGCGGCGCGAGCTGAGCCGTTGTGAGCGCCGTCCCGGCTCGGGCGCAGCGCGCTAGCGGAAGGACGGACGGGTCGGGCGCTCGTCCGGCAAATCTCATGAACTTTTCGGTGGTTCGCCCCACCCCAGGCGCCGGTTGTGTCCCCTCACCTCGTGCGAGATCCCTCCGTCGCTGGCTTCGATTCATCATCGCCGCACTCGCGCTGGCGGTCGGCCCGTTGGCGTGTGCTGACGACGGCACGGGGCCGCAGCCCGGGTTGGATACCACACCGCCAGTCGTGGAGTCTCTGAGCCCCGCCGATGGCTCGATCCACGTATCGGTTCTCACCACCGTTAGGGTCACGTTCTCCGAGCCGTTGGCAACGGCCAGCGTTTCCCAGGGCTCGCTCATGCTCGAAGGCAGCTCCGGCCAGGTGAGCGGGTCGCTACTCCTGGATGAGCAATCCGTGATCTTCACGCCGGACAGCCCGCTCGGTTTCGTCACGCCGTACACGGCCCGGGTCACGACCGCCCTGACCGATACCGCGGGCAACGCGCTGGCCAGCGAACGCTCCTGGACGTTCACGACGGCTTCCAGCGATGCGGCGCAGCTGAGCGAGTCGGCGATCCTCCAACACCTCGCGGTGCTCGCCGCGGACAGCTTGAACGGCCGGCGCGCCGGCTCGGACTACGAGCGGCTCGCCGCCGACTACATCCGCGGACAGTTTCAGCAAATCGGGCTGGGTGGCGCGACGCCCGACTACTATCAGACGTTCTCCGTCGGTGTGCCGGTGGACGGGCAAACCGGACTCACCTCGCAGAACGTCCTGGGCGTGCTACCCGGGACAGGCAGCCTCGCCGGCCAGTGGGTGATCATCGGTGCGCACTACGATCATCTCGGCTTTAGCCGGGTTTCCGCCGATTCGGTCGTCGTCTACAATGGGGCGGACGACAACGCCTCGGGCACGTCGCTGATGCTGGATCTGGCCAGGGCGCTGCGCGAGCTGTTCGAACGCGGCGCGGTGGGCGGCCAGGACCGTCGTTCGATCATGTTTCAAGCGTACGGAGCCGAGGAGGTTGGCCTCGTCGGGTCGATCTACTTCTGCCAAGATCCTATCGTGCCGATGGACAGCATCGTCGCAATGATCAACCTGGACATGGTCGGGCGCCTGCGAGACGATTTCCTGATCGTGATCGGCGCCTCGTCATCGACGGAGTGGCCGGCGCTTATCGAAGATGCCAACGTCCATTCGCTCATCCTGGCCTACGACGACCAATTCATCGCAAGAAGCGATCAGTTCTGCTTCTATCAAAACGCGAGGCCCGTCGCCTTTCTGCACACCGACCTTCACCCTGATTACCACACGCCGTTTGACGATTACTGGCTGATCAACCTGCCCGGGATGGTCAAGGTGGGCGATCTGGCCGGAGAACTCGCCATCGAGCTGACCGTCCGACCAGATCGTCTGCCGTTTACTGCTAGCCCCGTCGCCGGAGCGGAAGTGGTCGTCGGCGAGTGGCGCTAGCGCTCCCCCGCTGAGGTCGACGCATCTGTCGTCGCCGTTTCCTCGGGCGGCGGCGCGCTCTTCACATGGCGATCGAACCACTCGAACTGCTGGTACAGCGCGTCGAGCACCGTCTCGCGCGCCCGGTAGCCGTGCTGTTCGTGCGGATACATCACCAGCTTGATCGTGCCGCCCAACCCCTTCACCGCGTGGTAGAGTCGCCGCGACTGGATCGGGAAAGTGCCCGAGTTGGTGTCCGCCTCGCCGTGGAGCAGTAACAGCGGCTCGTTGATCGACTCGGCGTGCATGAACGGCGACATGGCGAAATAGACTTCGGGCGCCTCCCAGAAGGTGCGCCGCTCGTTCTGAAAGCCGAACGGCGTGAGCGAGCGGTTGTAGGCGCCGCTGCGGCCGATGCCGGCACGGAAGATGTCGGAATGAGCCAGCAGGTTCGCGGCCATGAACGCGCCGTAGGAATGGCCGCCGACTCCAACGCGATCCGGATCGGTGACGCCCATCTCGACCAGCGCGTCCACGGCGGCCTGCGCGTTCATCACGAGCTGTTTAACGAACGAGTCGTTGGGCTCTTCTTCTCCCTCGCCCACCACTGGCATGCTGGCCCCATCGAGCACGACGTAGCCTTGCGTCAGGAAGAAAAGGTGCGAGTAGCCACGGTAGAACGTGAACCGGTTCTCAGAGCCGCGCACCTGACCGGCGGCGTCAGCCGACTTGAACTCCCGAGGGTAGGCCCAGATCACGGTCGGCAAACGCTGCCCCTCCTCGTAGCCCGGCGGTAGGTAGAGCGTCGCGGTCAAATCGACCCCGTCGGCCCGCTCATAGTGGATGCGTTTCTTGTCGACGCCGGTTAGCTGTGGCGCCGGATCGGCGATCTGGGTCAAGGCCATGGCTCCACCCGNNCACCGATCTGGGTCAGAGCCATGGCCGTGCCCTTCCCGAGGTCGCGCACGAAGTAGTTGGGCGGCTCGCTCTTCGACTCGCGCCGCGTCACGATGCGCGAGCCTTCCGCGTCGAGCATGTCGATCGGCCACTCGTAGTATGGGTCCTCGCTCTGCCAAATCCGCTCGGTCGCGCCTGTCGCCAGGTTGAAGCGATCGATGAAAGGGTGGTCGCCTTCAGTAGAGGCGCCGGCCCCGCCGAGATAGATCGACCGCTTATCCGGTGATCGTAGCAGCACGTAATCGCCCTGCGCGTTGCGCGTCATCACCGGGTTGCCCGGGTCGCCGTAGGCGTCCTCGCTGCTGCGGTCCCAGATGACTCGCGAGGTAGGCTGCGGCTGCGACAGGTCGAGGACGACCGTTTGGGTGCGGCGGGTGTCGCGATCCCAGGTCCAGGCGAGCGCGAGGCTGCCGTCCTCGGCCCAGCGTGAGCCGTAGTGCCGCAGCTCGGTGCGCGCCAGCTCACGCGGCTCGCCGCTGAAGGGCGGGTCCGCCCGAACCAACCGGTCGCGATAGTCCGCCTCCGCCTTGGGGTCACCGCCATCGAGCGCCTCGCTCCAAACCAGCGTGTGGCTCTGCCCGAGCATCCAGGCGATGCTGCGCGGGCCCTCCGGCACGCCGCCGATCGGCACGTTCTCGGCCAGCGGCAACGAGGCGACCTTGTGCACCATGCGCCCCCCATGGCCCCACACCTCCACCTCCTGCGGGAAGCGGTAAACGGGCACCAGGTAGGAGTACGGGCGCTGGACTCGGCTCACCAGCACATGGCGGCCGTCCGGCGAGGGGTCGACCTGGTTGAAGATCGCCGGGTCACCCAAGGGCTGGCGAGCGCCGTCGAGGCCGACCACGGCCAGCTGGGCGGTGAAGTAATACTCGAACAGCTCTTCGTCGAACGGCGACTGAAGGAGGTTTTGATAAGTGCGGACGGGCGCTCGTTGGCCTCCGCCCGCCTCCTGAATGGTGGGGCCGGCCGGCACGCGCGGCGGCTCGGGCGCCGCGGCACGGTCGGCGGGAACAAGCTGGCAAAGCAGGCCGCGAGAGTCGGGCATCCACTGACACGGCGCGCCGCGTGCGGCCATGAGCACGGACCCGATCAGGCGTCGGGCCTGCTTCGATTCCACGGCGGCGACCCACAGCTCGACTCCGTCGTCTCCAGTGTTGGTGAAGGCGAGGTGACGGCTGTCGGGCGACCAGAAGGGGTAGCCGAGCTGGACACCTGGGGAAAGCTCCAGGGTCCACTCGCGAGCGTCGTTCAGGCTCACGAGCTTGACAGCCGAACCCGAAGGCGGTTGGTCATCGCCGTTGGTTCGCGGATTGAAGCGGATCCCGGCCAGCCCCAGGGCGGGCTCGGCGAGCTGGCCGATCGAGGGATAGGCCCGGCGCTCGGTCAGCGCCAACCAGGCCCCATCGGGGCTCACCTCAACCACGGGGGTTGGTGGCGCGTCGACGATAGCGACCACATCGGCCGGTGGGCTGCGGTAGGGCTCCTGGGCGAAAGCGCGAACGGAGAAGAGGTTGAGCGCCAGTACGACGACAGCGCTAAGACGGGCCAAGGAGTTCACCGTGGTCCTCCTGTCTTGAGCGGCCGGGGCTGTCGGTGAGAATATTCCGTGGTTAGTTAGGGCGCCTTGCGGCGACGGTCAAGACGGCACCGTCGCCGCGTCGGCGCTAGACCGACATCGTCCTCAGGAATTCGGTTCCGACCCGTCCCTCTCGACAGGGGGTCGAGGTCATGAAGTCGGCGGAGCTTTGCGCCTGCACCGATAGCGCTTCGGCCAGGCTCGAGTGGCAAGCCCGCTCGATACACTCCACGATCGCCTTGCGCGCCGCCTCCATCGCCGGCGATCCGGCGCTCGGCAAGCCGCGAACCTCTCTCGCTGCGCCGTCGAGGGCCGCGGTCTTTGTCGCCCGGGTCGGGAGTCGGTGATCCGCACCGCTCGCGACTTTCCAGGCCATCCCCAGAGCTTCGTTCAGGGGTCCGGCGTAATCGATCAGCCAGCCGACCGCGGCCCCAGCCTTGATGGCGCGGCCGGTCAGCAGCAGCTCGAGCAGCTTTGGCCAATGCTGGGGGTCGGCCTTGCGGAATGGCCAATGGCAACCCTCCATGCCGGGGACGACCGGCAACGTCACTTCCGGCATACCCAGCTCGGCGTCTTCCAGCGCGAGCAAATAGTGGCAGTGCACCAGCAGCTCGAGCATGCCGCCCAGACAGCGCTTGCCGTTGATGAATCCGACAGAGACGGCGAACTCGTCGTGAAGCCGTCGGGCGGTTCGGGACCAGCTGGTGGAGATGCGGACGCCCTCGTCCGGGTTCTCGAGGGCGGGGAAGAACTCGCTGGTATCGGCACCGACCAGCTGCGTGGTGATGTGAAAGTCGCCGGTGACGATCACGCGATCGATCCCTTCCGCTTTCAGCCAGTCGATCGCCCGGTTCAGCTCGCGGTCGACGTCGCTGTTGTAGCTTTCGCGGCCCAGCGTCACCACGCCGACCTGGCCATCGTGTTCGGCGTTGACGTAGAGCTGCTGCCAGGCCGGGTTCTCCATGTCCTCGAGGGCTCCGGGGTGCCAGGCGCTGCCAGCCGCCGCCGGATGGAGCTGGTGATACGCCTCAACCGTTGCGATCGCGGCCTCCGGGCCGAGATCGCGAATCACGGCGACCACGCCGCGCCGGAATTGGGCGCACAGCTCACCGATGGCGTTGAGGTGAGAGAGGTGACTTCGCCGCTCGTGGAGCATCAGGCTGGTCATCTGAATGACCGGCCCCAGAATCCAGGTGCGGAACTCCCCCGCCTCGTCACCGTCCAGGGCCCAGTTGACCAGCGGCCGGAAATGATTGGGCGGATACCAGTTCTGGCCGGTGTCCTTGCGCTCCTCGAGCTCCGCAGTCGGCCGGAAGACCTCGCCGTACCGCTCGGCCAGATGATGGAGACACGACCAGGTGAGGAAGTTCGCCCCCTTGGCGCCGATCGCGTCGTGGGCTCGCAAGGGATTCGGCCCGAGCAGCTTGCGCGTGAACTTGTCGATCTTCCAGAACGGCATGTTGCTGGCCCGATGGTAGCGCAGTGCTGCCAGCGTCACCCCGCAGAAGAGGACGTCGAGAACGAACGACCAGTGATCGCTGACCGGGAGCGGGATCATACCCAGCGCCCAGAACAGCTGGGTGATCTCGGAGGGCTCGGGCTCCACCACCTCCCAGACCTTGTTGATCTCGTGGGGGAACGCCGGGTGG
>JABAOF010003333.1_pt2 | contig 32597 bp, 34 predicted proteins | sample 7062171 | NCBI WGS metagenome assembly JABAOF01 (sample SAMN14538628, study PRJNA623070) | marine sediment metagenome | biome: marine biome [ENVO:00000428]; feature: marine pelagic biome [ENVO:01000023]; material: deep marine sediment [ENVO:00002113] | place: India: Gulf of Khambhat ...
TTCTTCAAATCTGCGAAAAGACTCCGTAAAACGCCGCTTCCTGACCTGGCTTCACACGTTGGAAAAGCTAATCTAGCCACCGCAGCACCGTCTTATGCAAGTGCTCTTCTATGCAGGAGCGGCTAAAGTATCCCGTAGTTCGCGAGGCCATGCTCTATGATAAACTGCCAAACGACAAGGTCAGATGCGGCTTATGCGAAAGGAGATGCAGGATCTCTATTGGTCAAAGAGGGTTCTGTAAGACGAGAACCAATATTGACGGAAAACTGTACACGCTCGTGTATGGAGATTTGAGCACGCTTGAAAGCAGACCCATAGAAATAAAGCCCTTCTTCCACTATTGGCCAGGTTCTACGGCCTTGACATTCTCTACATGGTCATGCAATCTCAACTGCGTCTGGTGCCAAAACCATCACCTGTCAAAAACTGAGCCGAATCCGGCCGAATCTAGCTACTTCCCACCAGAAAAGGTAGTTGCGATGGCGTTACATCGGGGAGACGACGGTCTCTGTGTAAGCTTTCAGGAGCCAACGATCTTGACGGACTGGGCTATCCAGGTATTCCAGATAGGTCGAGCCAGAGGGTTCTACTGCAGCTACGTTTCCAATGGATACATGACCCCAGAAACCTTGAGACTGCTACAAGCGTCTGGCATGGATGCTCTGAAGATTGACGTGAAGGGTGATGCAGAGACCTACAGCAAATACTGTGGCGGGGCAGATGTGGAGAAGGTTTGGCGAAATGTCCGAGAAGCTAAGAAGATGGGGCTCCATGTCGAGATTGTGAACCTTGTTATCCCGGATGTTAACGACGAGGAGAGCTGTCTGAGATGGGTTATCGAAAGGCATATCCAAGAGGCCGGTCCGCAGACGCCTTTGCATTTCACGCGATACTACCCAGCCTACCTATTCAACAATCCACCAACGAAGGTTGAGGCCTTAGAAAATGCTTACAAGATGGCGAAGGACTCCGGAGTTCGCTACGCCTACATTGGAAACATTCAAGGACATAAATATGAACACACCTACTGCCCAAACTGCGGAGAAACACTCATCCAGAGATTCGGCTGGAAAATCAATCAATACAGAGTGACTGAAGAGAAAACGTGCCCAAAATGCGGAACATCTATCCCTATAACGGGCGAACGTGTTCGGAAAGAACGCCGCTCATCGTGATGCACACATAACTAGGGTGCACGCTTTTCCAGCAACAGTTTTTCGATGTTTTCCAATCGCTTCTCTATTACGTGCAGTCGGTCCAGAATCCGCTTGAGCACTCTACCAATGTCTTCAGGCGGTACTGCCGGTGACGGTGTTGGTGAAGGCCACCTCATATTCTCCGGGCGTTCTGGCCCACCCGGCAAAGCTGGTAGCGGATAAACCGCTTCATGCTTTCCTTTCTCATTACGCATTTCCTAGCACCAAACAGGAAATCGTTGACTGCGTTAAAAGCTGTGTCGCTTCGGTAGAAAGAGATATAAATGCGGGATCTGTCTTCAATTTCAATCTCGGATATTGTGTCTGATTTCTGGGCGAAAGCCCTGGTCACTCTCTCGATCCTCAGTTGCTGTTCTCCTTTTCTTCTTCCTCTTCATCAATAATCCGGATCAGCGGTTTCTTCTCTAACCCCTCAATCTTCGCTCCAGGATACTTCTGTTGAATACCCCTGCGTAACTCAGCTTCATCGATGCCTCCACAGGTTTTGACTTGCACGACTGGTTTGCCTGCTTCGTCGTACGTCACAGACATAGAATATCCAGAGCCGCCTCCCCCCACGTTCTGGCCTACTAGGTAATCGTTCTCGTCAAAGCCGAACAAATCAAAAAGCCGTTTCTTTTTCTTTCGCTCAGGCATACCTACCGACCCTCGATAGAAAACGAGAAACGCAGATTAAAATTTATCTCACCCGCAGTCGAACCGGTGCTCGGGCTTCTGGCGGCACACTAGACGCATCAAGTTGGTCTGGAACCACCCCATTCCTCAGTGAAGTACGGCGCGCGCTCAGGGCCTCATTTACAATTGTATCTATTGCCCTTCTTTGAACTTGAACTCCCATTCGCACCATAAATCGTCAGGGTGGTCATCAGGTGGGCAGACTTTGCAGGCTATTTTGATGTCTGGATTGAGTTCGTTTGCGAAACTTTCCAGATAGCCAAATCGCCCTCGTTTGCATGGGAAGACTCCGAGGCCTTCACGGATTCGTGTTTTCTGGGTTTCGCACTGTGTTACTCGGAAGATCCCTTGCGATTGAGTTGTTTCGATTTCCTTTGACTGCTGATCCAGCGACCAACTGGTGTTCTTGAGGAGGTGCATGAAGGACGCCATGTCGTTTGCGTCATAGTCGAGCAGTTGCTTGAGTTCTCTGGCTTCGATTTTTCCCATCACGCTCAAGCAGCTACTGTCCATCTCGTTGGCGATGTCCGTCCCGTATTTCTGTTCTATACCTAAAAAGTAGAGGCCATCCACCCTCCAGATGTTTCTGATGTGAAGGAAAAACAGATCGAGCAGCTTCTCTCTAGATGTTTCCGTAAGCATCTTTCGGTCGTCTTCTGTACCACGACGCATTCCAATCACCAACGGGGCATTATAGCTGGGATTTTGGCTATTTATATGCAACGTGTGCGCTGCTTGTTTCGAAGAGGATGGGGCACGGGAAATGTTTTAAGTCTAGCTTGAGAAACTGCCCTTCAGCAGATGGTGATCGAATGGAAGTCGCCTTCAAGGAGTTTCTGAAACTCGATATGCGAGTTGGCAAGGTCCTGGACGCTGAACACCTCGAAGGATCGAAGAACCTAATCAAAATGATCGTGGACTTCGGTTTCGAGAAACGACAGTCTGTGGCAGGGTTGTTGCAGTACTACAAGCCAGAAGAGCTCGTGGACAAGAAGTATGCTTTTGTTTTGAATCTTGAGAGGAAGAAATTCATGGGGGTGGAATCCCAGTGCATGGTCTTAGCGGCAGAAGACGAGAAAGACAACGTAATTTTAGTAGCGCCGGAAAGAGACGTAGATGTAGGGAGTCGAATCCGATAGAAGAAGAGCAATTGTGAATCTCTGTGATGCTCATCCTAAACTACCAACAAGAAAAGCAGAAAGTCCAATAATAAGCCAAATCAAGTTTGAATTCTTGATCCTTCTCGCATTCTCTCTGGAGTGGTCCCGTGCAAGTGAGAATGAAGACAGAACTAGTCCAGCGTCCGTTACAATGACAAACGGAAGATACCAGTCAGAGACGGCTCTCACCAACCAGGGTACAGGACTCAGACCCACTGCGAGAAGGAGGAAGCTTGTAGCCACGACTGCTGCAGTTTTCTCTCCGTAGAGCACTGCAATTGTCTTGACGTTCTGAGTCTTGTCCCCCTGAACATCCACTATGCCTTTTGTAATCTCTCGTCCTGTGATGGAAAGAAACGCTATGGCGACAGACAAAAGCGTGGGCACCGCAAGGCCCTTGCCTACCGTAAAACCTCCGTAGATAAGGGGGGTCACAACGACTGTGCTGACGAGAAAGTTTCCGAAGAGTCCGGTATATTTTCCCTTTGTGTTGTAAGTCACGGATACGATCCAAGCGATTATGGCAATGAAGAGGCATTGTGTACTAGTCATCAGAGCGGCTGCAAAACCTATTGCACTCAGCACAAGGGCGAGAACCAGCGCTTCGCCCGTACTAACTAAGCCGCTGGGAATCGGACGGCTCGGTTCATTGATTGCATCAATTTTTCGGTCGTAGTAATCGTTTATCACCATAGAAGCGCCCGTCAATGTAAAAGATGTTATGAACCCTAAGAGAAGATTCGCTGAGACGTCAGGAGAGAAGATTTCCTTCTCGACAAAAGAAGCTCCTACGATGACTGCGAACCCCATCATGGCACAGTTTACAGGCCTGATTAACTGAAGTAGCCCACTCAGTTTTCCCATAGTCATGCACCGTGCTCTCTTATCCTAGATAACGGCTGAAAGGACTAATGCTGATGCCCTGGAATCAACTGGTTTTAATCGCTTTTATGGCTTTCAAGGACCAGTCTGGGTCTTCGAAAAGCGCTCTGCCCACAGCGACCAAATCGACTTTTCCTTCCAGGATTACTTGGTTGGCGTAGCCGGGCTCTGTGATTCCGCCGACCCCGATGACCGGGACTTCTATCACCGCCTTGATCTGCTGGGCTTGAGGAATGAAATAACCTTGTCTGGCTTGGAGTTGCTCCGGTCGACCGCCACACAAACCACCAGATACATCAATGATGTCCACCCCCGCGTCTTGCAGCTTAATGGCGAATTTCTTCGAATCCTCGATTGTTACTCCTGCCGAGCTAAGATCATCGGAGCCTAGACGATACAAAAGCAACCTTTTACCAATCCTTTCCTTCACCTTTTCAACAACATCCAGAGGGAACCTCATTCTCCTCTCCAGAGAGCCTCCATACTGATCTCCCCGTCGATTTGCCAAAGGCGAAAAGAACTGGTCCAGAAGGAAACCATGTGCTCCGTGAACCTCAACTCCATCAAAACCTGCCCGCATGGCTCGTCCAGCAGCCGTAGCAAAGGCTTCAGCCAAGGCCTCAATCTCTTCGCTTTGAAGTACACGAGCGTCCCCGAAGGGCGAAGGAGCGACAGGCTGCATTCCTATGGTTTCCTTGTTGGCTGTTCGCCCCGCATGGCTAATCTGTAACACTACTGGCGTGTCCATGGCATGGATGCTGCTTGAAAGCCTTTCCAGATCAGAAACCAAATAGTTGTTGTGTAATCCTAGCTGTCTCTCGCTAAGCTTCCCTTCGAGTGAAACGTAGCTATGTTCAACTATCAACAAGCCCAACGCCCTTGACCGTTGAACATAGTGTTCGATGAGTCTGTCGGTCACGGCGCCTTCAGCGGTAGCCAGACCTGTATGCATGGGCGGCATTACTATACGATTCTTGAGTGTCAACCCCTTTACTTCAATGGGGTCCAGCAGGCCAACCAATGTGATGTGCCTCTCACGATATAGACAATCGAATAGTCTTTTCGTCTTATGGGAATTTGGGTCTTATGGCCTTGGTTTCGCACGCGTCCACGCATTTGAGGCAGTATATGCATTCTGTGTCTGTGAACTTCTTCCAGGGGAGGTCTAGGATGGGGACATTCATGGGACAGACTTCTACACATGTCCTGCAGCCCGCTTTGGTGCACTTCACTGGATCTCTCTTCAAACCGAGAAAACTGAATTTGCCGACTAGGGCTAGAAGGGCGCCGTGGGGGCAGAGGTATCTACACCAACCGCGTGGTATGTAGACTGAGAAGACAAGAACCAGGATCATTACAGTTAGGCGAATCCAGAGGATGGGGTGTGCTGAGACAATCGTGTCGGCGAAGGTGTCAAAGCCAGAGTAGGTGGCGTCAAATACGATTTTCGGTATGATGGCGAAGAGGGTGTCCGCCGGACCTAAGGCATTAAAGGGCGCGGGAGCGAAGAGCCCCAATGCATCTCTGTAGCCTTGGCCTGTGCCAGCAGCTAGCGATGCCGCTAGGGTTGTGCTGATGAACAACGTGATACCTAAGATGACGTATTTGACCTTGATCATGTCTTGATGGGTTCTTGACGAGAGCTCTGTTTGTTTTCTCTTTATGTATCCAAGCAGTTCTTGGATGAAGCCGAAGGGGCAAGCCCATCCGCATAATGCTCTGCCGATGATGATTCCGGCTAGTAGGAAGGCGGCTAGGGGTAGCCACGGGAAGATAGCTTGAAAAAGCATGTTTTGTAGGGCTGCGAAGGCGTCACCTACAGTCTTCAGGGGGGTTCCAAGTGTGTGGTAGACGGGTAGCAGGATAGGCCATGGTCCTACGCCAAGGAGGGTCGCGTTGAAGAGTATGAAGCAGATGAGGAGGCTGATTCTCCTCGCCGTCTGGATTTTCCATAGGGCGTTTTTAATTCGTGCGATTTTGGCTTTGGGGGGTGTCAATGTCTTGCTGTCCTTTTCTTGGTTCGAACTGGATAATGTGAGGGTATTGTCTGCGGGGTCTCGTTTAATATTTGTTGTGCTCGCTTGTGTATGCAAGAAGCTGCATGGGGAAATAGCTTTTGGGGTTCAGTAGAGCATCGTTTCTCTGAGCTGAGAATGTTGTCATGCGCCCTTGTGGAGATGGCGTTGGAGGTGTGAGAAGTGAGGCGATTGCGTAGGGGGGAATGCCTTTGCAGATCACAAGAACTCGTTTAAGGGAGCGTGGTTGATCCTCAGACCGACCAAAGACTCCACGAATTCCAGTGTGTCTGTTGCAGCATCCCCAGTGTGACACCTCCAAGGAGCAACGTATATTCTTTGTGAATCCGTACTAAGTTTCAGATCTATTTACATATGGTTCACGGGACAAGTCAGCACAGAATCACCTGACTACGCAAACAGTTTTCCAGTGCTTTGGCCGTGGATGACGGTGCAGATCCTTCATCCTACGATTTTGATATCCTCGATTGTCAAGGGCGGCCCCGCAACTTGTTCGTTCCATTCTATGACTTCGTCCTTGACAGGCTTACCTGCAAGCGTTATCTTCTTGAGCAACTCTGGAGTGCTGGATGACATTACGAATTTCTTGATGCCCCCGACTTTCTCGCCATCCTTCACCAGGAAGCAGATGTACGGTGCAACGTTGAATACGCCGCTAGCTACGTCTCCGGAATGGGCGCCGATAGGATACTTGAGATAGATACCATATGGCACCTCTTCAAGCATCTCTTCTAACGTGGCCTCTCCGGGTTGAAACGTCAGACGATGAGTTGAGCAAGTCGGCGGGTAGGCATAATTTCGCCGAGAGTAAGCATCAAAGCGCCCTGAGTTGCCGGTGCTCTGGGTATCAGCCTCCTTTGCAGTGGCTGCATCATATAGGAATGACTTCAGCACACCCTTCTTGACTACCGTGGTATTTCCTCTTGGATACCCCTCATCATCAAAGCCGCCGGGATAGAAGGCATCAGGGCTCAACCCCATGTCTATAATGCTAACCTCTTCAGAGCCAATCTTGTCGTTGAGCTTGTCTACGAAGGGACTGGACTTCTTCAAAACGTTATGCGCCAAGAACTCTGGCGCAAGAACCCAACCAAAGATCTCACGAACCGCTAAGGGATCAAGCACGACTTCCATGTTTCCCGAGCGCACTTTTCTGGTGTCCAGCTGCAGAAGCGCGTCTTCCATGATTCTTTTCCCAATGTCCCAAGTATCTAGGGGCGCTGTCATTGACGGTGAATATGTAGTCTCAGCAGCTGTAGTCAGGTTGTCCCCTTTTTTGGCGTGGCAGTCTCCGCTAAAAGTGAGCTTGGTTGACTTTGAGGAAGATTCGATTCCATGTGTGTTAAGAACGGCAATCTCGCGGACAATGGCCCTGATTATGCCCGTGACGCTGTGCAACCTTTTCTTCTCAACGCCGTCTCGAAATTCAAGCAGTTTCTCTGTTAGGTACTCGGCGTCGATCTCTTCAACTCTCTTGTCATAGATTCCCCCAACTCGGGGCGTCTTCTCAACCGCCGGCAAGGCCGCATACTCATTCGGAGGGGCAGCTCTCGCATTCTCAACTGCTGCTTGCATTGCTTTCGGGCCCAACGCCACGTTGCTGAAAGTTGCGAAGCCTACTCCTTTATCTACGATAGCTCGGATGGCTCCACCCCACTCGTCAGTGGTCTCACCCATCTTCAATTGCCATCGTTCCAGTCTCAAGGTAGTCGTAACAGTGGACTCTAGGAAGATTTCCGCCGCTGTCAGATCTTCGAACTTCGCGGTTTTCTTGAGAATGTCTTCTCCTTGTGTGCGCAAATCCGACATGATCTTATCCTCCCACGGTAATTGATGATACTCGGATCGGCGGCCCGTTTGATCCGCAGCGCACCGACTGTTCTGGATCACCTTTGCCACAACCACCGATGTCGAAGGATATCTGTTTTCCAACGGCGTCGATCTTCTTTAGTGTATCCAGGGTTCTTCCAGCGATGGCAGTTCCTCTTCTCAGCTCGCCTTTTTCTCCGTGTTTGACTAGATAGACCATCTGGACACCAACGTGGAATGTGCCTTGACCTGTGGTTTGACCGCCTCGTGAGTCAACCAAATATACGCCGTCCTTGACATCTTCGAGGAGTTCTTCTTCCGAATACGTGGAAGGTTTGATGTAGGTGTTCGACATTCTTACAAGGGGCAGTCGCTTGTAGTCTTCAACTCGGGCATTTCCAGTGACCTTTTGTCCTAGCTTCCTCGCAGTTTCGCGACTGTGCAGATACGATACGAGTTCACCACGGTCAACAAGCGTGGTCGGAACAGCTTTGATTCCTTCATCGTCAAACGGATAGCTGCCATATGCAGGGATACCAATTGCTTCTCTCATTGTGGGGTCGTCAATGATCGTGACCTTATCTGAGGCTACATGTTCACCGATCTTTCCTTCTAGAATTGAATCGCCTTGGATGATGGCGTCCCCCTCACCTAAATGCCCGAAGGCTTCGTGGGCGAGTGTATACCCCAAGTCGTAGTTGAGCACGGCTTGGAAGTCTCCTGAGGGCGCCGCTTTGGCCTCTAGAAGGTTCAACACGTTTCCAGTCTCTTCCTCCGCGATCTGAAGGAAATCGTCATAGGGCAATGCTTCGAGTCCGGCTAATCCTCCCAAAGCTTTGCTTCTCACCACCATTCGATCCCCCAATTTGCCGACAAGGCGGATGATGGCAGCTGTGACCGGTTTGGAGTGTTTTATGAACGTCCCTTCAGAGTTGGCGAACCATCGACTTATGTCTCCTTCGAGATAGGTGTTGTCGACCATGGCGATGTTCTCACTCAAATCTCTGGGACGCTTGTTCGTCTCAAGGGCGAATTCGAGTTTGTCTTCGATGCTGAGGGAATCATGAGGCCTTTTTGTCTTCCACTCAACGTCGCTCCTGAATCTTCGCTGCTGCTCGATCTCTATCCGTTCAGTTCGATGGGCAGCACTCTGCTTGGCCAGTTTTACAGCTTTGTCTACGGAGGATGCCAGTTTCTTAAGATCGCTAGACATTGTGAACCCCCACGCGCCGTCCACGAGAACCCTCAAACCAGCACCTTGCTCAAAGAGGGTGCGAAAAGTCGTGACCTCGTTGTTTCTAACTCGGATTCTCGTCGACTGCGTCGTGTCGAAGCGCAGATCGACGTAAGAAGCTCCAAGCTTTGTGGCGTTGTCAATTATATTCTCGATTAGATCCTGCATCTAGACTCCTCTTCTGAGATACCCCTATGGAGCCTTAGTGTATACTTCGATTTACCTTAAATAGTTGCACAGGGCTCACAATCCTGCAATCCCCACCGCTACTTTGTAGGGCTCTACCAGAATTCGGCGATGCTTCTCTGGTCAACCGTTTCAGGGCGGTTCTCTCGATCCGTATCCTCTTCAAACAGGAGAAGTTGCCCGTACACCCCATCGTATCCCGGAATAATCTTTACCTTTCCTTCTCTGACCCGAATTATCGCCTCGGCAAGGGTTGGATCCACAATTCTGGACATTTCGTCATGAGAGGCATCCATGAGGACGGCGTACTCGTTTCCGAATTCTACCACCAACTTGTTGTAGATTTCCCAAGCCCGTCGGGCACCTTGGTAGCGGACTTCCAGAATTGTGGCGATGATGTCATGTAAAGGCAGCAGACGCATGTAACCCGGTATCCGTTTCGGCTCGAAGCCTATCGGCCTGTCCGCAAGCTCTTCTATCCGATGCTCTACGCCTTTCGTCAGTTTGCGTCGACAGACGGGACAGTAGTTCCCGAATTTCGTGGCTTCTTGAGGCGGCAGGGAGACGTTGCAGTTTCGGTGGCCAGTCCAGTGATACTTCCCATAGGCTGGATTGGTTTCGATGGTGAATTTGAATCGGTGTTCGTCCTTCTGGCGTAGGGTGTCAATTACCTCGTCATACGTGAGTTGTTTGAGCTCAAAGACATTAGCTTCTCTGCCGATTCGCCACGGCCAAGGGCTGTGACAATCACTGTTGGATACCAAAGTGTACTTGTCAAGGGAACTCAGCCGCCAATTCATGGGCGGATCTGACGAGAGACCGGTTTCAAGGGCCGGGATATGCTTTGTCATGTCTTGATAACAATCTCTGATTCGGTCAAATCCGCTGAAGGCACCGAAGAGGCTGAACCATGGGGTCCACGCGTGAGCTGGTATAACGACGTTTTTGTCGGAGACCTGCATGACTTCTTCCACTAGTTGTGGCGCCGTCATCTCGAGCGTTGGTCTGCCATCTATGCTCAGATTTCCGTATGGTGCTAGTCGCTCGTTGATCCACGCAGCGGTTTCGAGACCAGGGGCAAGGATGAGGTGGTGGATCTTCTTTACACGGGCTTCGAAGGTAAAGACTGTGCTGACTTCGCCCGTGATCATGTACTGAACTGGGGCGTCTGGGTGTTTGGTTGGCCTGAGAAGATCTGCGTCTGTGATCTCCACCAGTTCTCTTTCTATTTCCTGAAACCAGCGAGGATGTGTGAAGTCTCCCGTGCCCACGAGGTTCAAGCCTTTTATCTGGGCGAAGCGGGTAATCTCTTGGATGTTCATTTTTTGGCTTGTGGCCCGACTGAATCGACTATGGATGTGTAAGTCTGCGATCACCCTCATTCCTTTCGTGCAACTCCTTCAGCGTCAAATTGTAGTGTGAAGTTGTCCCTCTCATTCCAAAATTCGAGAGTCGTAGTGACGAAATTGGGCATAAGGCTTTCAGTCTTCTGTCTTCGTTTGAATGATAAGAGTTTCGGCCAACGAAAAGCTCTTGGCTAATGCCAGTCACTTGCGGCAACCACAAAGATTATGAATTTTCAGCAGCAACACTTGTGTCAGGAGTGTATCTTTTGGTTCTTGAGGACTTTCTTCTTCCCGGGGAGGTTGTGGAATTCCAGAGCCCCCGGAAGGTCAGGGCTTACAGTGCTCCCTTTGACTTCTTGATAACAGATCAAAGAATACTACTCTACCGGCGTCGAGGCGTTCTTCTGAAAAAAGACTCCATTATCGCTGAACGAATAGAAGATATCAAGACCTTGAACTATGATGAGAAAGGAATAGTGAAGAAAAAAGGCGTGTTGAGCATCGAGACTATGGGCAAGAAGATGGGGCCCATCGAGGGGAAAATCCCGGATATTAAGGCTATCTGGCAAGAGTTACACAAATACGTCAAGAAAGAGGAGCACGTCTAGTCTTTCTTCTGTCCATGCGCTCGCATATTTTCTTTGACCAACCCGAGTGCTGCACCCTCAAACTAAATAAGCCATCGTGAAACTGATAATGAGCGTAATTTAACTCTGTCATTGTTCACGCTTGTGGTTGAGATCTGCTATGTCCTCTGTGAAACGAGACCAGTGGAGTAAACGGTTTGGTGTGTGGTTTCGCCAAGTACTGAGAAACGCGTCTGTTATGGACTATCGATACCCCATCAAAGGCTGCGGGGTGTGGCTTCCATACGGATTCAAGATAAGAAGAAAGGTTCTAGAGACTCTACGTGATTTGCTGGATTCCACAGGACACGAAGAGACGTTATTTCCTCTGCTCATTCCCGAGACGTCGCTGGCCAAGGAAGCTGGTCACGTGGGGAGCTTTGAGGCTCAGTGTTTGTGGGTCACGCGCGGTGGATTAGAACCATTGAAAGTCAAGTATGCGCTCAGACCGACAAGTGAAACCGCCATCGCGCCAATGCTGAAACTCTGGATCCGATCCCACGCAGACTTGCCGATGAGACTATACCAAATCGTAAACATTTTCCGATATGAGACCCGGGCCACGCGACCAATCCTACGAATGCGGGAAGTCTCCACGTTCAAAGAAGCGCACACAGCCCACGCCACTCGTGAAGAAGCTGAAGCTCAAGTAAAGATAGGAGTGAAGATTTACAAGCAGTTCTTCGATGCAATGGGCGTCCCCTATCTCACTTCCCGAAGACCAGAATGGGACAAATTTCCCGGCGCCTTATATTCGATAGCCTTTGACATGATATGCCCAGACGGACGAAGCCTCCAGATAGGAACCGTACACAATCTGGGGCAAAACTTCTCCAAAGCCTTTGACATCTCCTATGAGACGGAAGCCGGAGAACAGAAGCACATTTGGCAAACGTGCTACGGCATCTCTGGTCGAGGAATCGCCTCAGCCCTAATCGCGCACGGAGACGATCATGGAATCGTGTTGCCCCCCGCGATAGCCCCCATTCAAGTGGTCGTGGTTCCTGTCCCGTATGGGGGCATGGAAGAGACTATCAACAGCGCTTGTGAAGTCGCAACAGCCAGACTAGGGCACGCAGACCTCAGTGTCGAATTGGACCTCCGCCCCGATCTGACTCCAGGGTCGAAATTCTACTATTGGGAGTTGCGTGGAGTACCCGTGCGCGTCGAGATAGGTCCACGAGATGTTGAGAACAATGAAGCTACAATTGTCAGACGAGATACGTTAACTAGAGAAACCTGCAAAACAGACGAACTCGAAGATGTGGTCATCGGGCTCATAGAGAAAATGACGGTTGACTTGAAGGAAAAGGCGTGGGGATGGATGAGAAAGCATGTCTACCGCGTGGATGACTTCCTCCAAGCAAAGCAGCTGCTGAAAGACAAGGCTGGCGTGGTCGAGGTCTTCTGGTGTGGCAGCGATGAATGCGGGAGAAGCCTGGAAGAAGAGGCCAACGCCCGCGTTCTGGGCGTTCCAGAGGATGTTGAAGGCCAAATCGATGGCCAATGTATATTCTGTGGCCGAAAAGCTGTGCAGCTTGTGAGGTTAGCCCAGGCGTACTGACAATCTCATACACCCGGAAGTACCTAATCTCTAGAGTGAGCNNCACGAAAAGATATGGCGATAATAGTATCCACTAGGTCTTTCTAGGCTGCACCACAAGGACGTCTTCGCCGCCCGAGATCACGCGAAACCATTCCTTCAAATCAGTTTGGTGAAGGAATTTGCGTAGGAGAACTCGTAGATGGGATTTGGATGGGCTTTCCTCTCCTTCCTCGTAGCTCAAGGTGATTTCTTCGCTGGCAACCTCGACTTTTCCCTTCAGTCGTCCTTCTAGAAATTCAGCTAGCTCCTTTACTGTGTCATCGCCTTCTTCATGGCGAAGGTCAGAGATTTTGATCAGGACCGTTGACATCGTTGTCTCCTCTATTCTTCTTTCGGCTGTTACTTAATATGTCTCTTCACGAGATCTGCTTTTCTCTTCGATCTACAATTTCCCAGGCGTCTGGACCGGTTCCCAGAAGTGTCACTGGCACTTGGATTTCCTGTTCTACGTTCTCGACGAAATTCTTTGCTTGCCGTGAAAGCTTTTCGTAGGATTTGACGCCTTCACACTCTGGGAACATCACGTCGACTTTGGTTATCGCGGCCTGTGTGGCTCCGTTTAGCATCACTGCCCTCTTAGCAAGCTCGTAGTTGAAGGGGGCCGCTCTCCGCTTTCTGCCAGTGACGGTGGCAATCTCGGCCCATCCACGCTTCTCGGCTTCTTCCCAAGCGAGTTCATTGGGAAGCGGGCCGCCGCCAACTCTGGTTGTGTAGGCTTTGAAGACTAAAATGACCTCGTCTACTCTTGTAGGGCCGACTCCCACGTCGGAGCAAGCTGCTGAAGCGGTCACGTCTTTTGACGTGCAGTAGGGGTAGGTTCCGTGGAAGAGCGAAAGATAGGTTCCTTGAGTTCCTTCAACGAGGACGTTCTTTCCCTCATCGATAGCGGTGTTGACTTCGAGCGGGACGTCCGTCAAATACGCTTCAAGTTTGGGAATATCTTGGGCAAGTTTGACCGTGCGTAGCGCTCTTTCTGCGTTGCACGGACCGGTTCCAGTGCCTGTGGTTTTGATCTTCTTTGCGAGGTGGCCTTTCTTGTCAGCCTCAATGTGTTCTGGTCCGATGACTGCACACTGCGGATCGACGCCAACTCGACGACGGGACTGGGTTAGTTTTATCTCTCTGAGCAGGAGATCAGGGTTCACCAAGACGCCTGGACCAATGAGCAGGCGGCATTTGTCGTAGACAAAAGCGCTGGGCAACATCCTCAACTTGTATTCGTTCCCTTCGTGGACAACGGTATGCCCTGCGTTGGGGCCAACGCCTGCCCTTGCAGCTACTGCTGCTTTGTCCTTCAGTGAGAGGTAGGAGGTGACCTTTCCTTTTCCTGTGTCCCCGAAGAAACCGCAAACGACTACTGTACAAGGCATTTCTTGTTTCCTCCGAGCTTTTGACAATTATATGTCATTCTTATTAAGGCTTTTCGCTGTAGTACACGCAAAAATGTGAAACCGCCAGTTCGCCTGTCGAGAATGCTTCACAGCCCTTGAGCTCTGATATCTCTCTTGCTCATTATCCAGAAACGACCGTCGCGTCTTTACTTAAGACTCTTTGCTGGGTAGGTTCAATTTGACCACAAGAGATGAAGCGCCCGTGAGAGAATGAAAGCTTTAACTGATCCAAACCGCCTCTGGAGATGCAATCGAGAGAACAAGGGATGAGGTCGGTGAAGCGGTCGTCGCTTCTGATCTGGTTTTCCGCGTTGTTTCTACTAAATGTGCTGGATGTGGCAACGACGATTCCTGTTTGGGAAGCCAATCCGATCACATTGTTTCTTTGGGGTAGAATCGGCGGATTTCTATCCGCTTGGGTCAAGTTGGGTCTGGTCTTGTTCTTTGGAGTATTGTGTTTGGCAGCGTGGAAAATGGCCACTGCCCAAGAATGGCTATTTGCAGAGAAAATCTTCCGCGGAATTCTGGTTATTCTCGTAACCTACTATGTCTTTGTTGTCGCAAATAACGTCAGGATAGTTCTGCTGTACGCCCTCAGCTAGCTGGCTTGGTGCTCAGGACCTGAGCGTCGAAGTGGGCAACGCGTTTCTCCACCAGTCACAGGATTCCAGCTGAAAATTCTAGCCGTTCAACCCCTTTGCCCTTGGATGCTCTCTTCAAAAGCTTGATTCCTTCCAACTCCCCTGTTCGCCTGACATGCGTTCCCCCACAAGCACAAGCATGCCAATCCTTGATCTCCACTATTCGAACCTCATGGACCTGAGGAGGCAAAGTGCTGAGGTTTTCATGAAACCGCTCAACGTACTTCTCCGCCTCTTGCCGATCCATCATTCTTACCACTACGTTACGGTCTTCCCTCACAACGTGATTTGCAGCTTCTTCAATCGTTGGAAACCGCTGTCGCAACGATTCACCGTAGGCAAAATCAAGTCGAGCTTTGTCAACGGCGATTGCTGATCCAACGATCTCTAGCGGGGCCTCAGTTGCTCTGCGTACCGCTTCGCCCATAATGTGCGCTGCCGTGTGATTTTGCATCAGGGCGTAACGACGACCCCAGTTGATAATCCCTCTAATCTGTTTGTCTGCCTGAAATTCCTCATCGAGATTCTCGAGGATATGCCAAACCCTTCTTTTCTTCCAGAGCACATCCACGACTTCGGCTTCCACTTCCTTTTCCTTAAGGATTCCAGTGTCTCCGGGCTGGCCACCACCAGTGGGATAAAACGCAGTTCGGTCCAGAACTACGCCGTATCTGTCGTCGACCCTCTGAATCTCTAAGATTGTTCCTTGGAACTCTTTGAGGTAGGCATCTTCGTAGTATAGGAGTAGAGTCGGCGAGTACATCTTCTTTCTGCCTTGTCTAGCGCCAGATGTATGCTGTCGATTTGCTTAAAGCTTCTTTCGCAGAAGGGAAGAATTGCTTGACGCGGGTCACGAAACGTACAATTACTGGGGTGCCACTGAAGCTACGGGGACTGGTTGGCTTGGATGTTTTGGAAGCCATAAGGACGCGGCGAAGCGTAAGAGCATTCACTAGAGAAGATGTTTCGGAAGAGGAAGTCCAAAGGTTGATAGAGGCTGCAAGCTGGGCGCCTTCAGCTGGAAATCTTCAACCTTGGGAATTCATAATTGTACGGGATAATGAGACGAAAAGAAAGTTGTCTATCGCCGCTTTGGGTCAAACGTTGATTGAAGACGCCCCCGTGGTAATCGTTGTGTGCGCGGACCAGGCACGATCAGCGCGGAGATACGGAAACCGCGGTGTCCATCTCTACTCTCTCCAAGACACCGCAGCCGCTACTCAAAACATTCTTTTGGCAGTTCGCGCCATGGCGCTTGGAGCCTGCTGGATCGGGGCATTCAACGAAGACGAAGCTAGGGTTGTGCTTGGAACGCCGAAAAATCTGAAGCCCGTAGCCATCGTCCCTGTTGGGCATCCAGCTGAAAAACCAGCACCTCCGCCCAGAAGAGCGATAGATGAAATCAGCCACTATGAAAGACTTTAGGGCATCTCACACCATCTCCAACATCTAGTTTATTACCGCTTCCATCCTGCATTACTATGAGGCGCTCTCCTTTGAAATACGCCCTCATCGCCGAGGCTTACGAAAAGATCGAAGCCACCACCAAGAGACTGGAAATGACCGATTACCTAGTTGATTTGCTCAAACAGACTCCCGAAGATCTGATCGACAAGGTTATCTACCTAACGCAGGGCCAACTCTACCCCGATTTCGTTGGAATTGAGATTGGGGTCGCAGAAAAACTGGCGTTGAGGGCAGTTGCTAGAGCGACTGGATACGGCGAAGGAGAGATTGAGAGAGACGTGATAGAAACGGGAGATCTAGGCGAAACGACTCAGCGCTATATCAAGAAGAAGGCGCAAGCAGCTCTCTTCCATAAGCCCTTAGCCGTAGAAAAGGTGTACGAAAACCTAGAGAAGATGGCAAAAGCCACAGGTGCCGGGGCTATGGATCACAAAATCAACCTGCTGGCAGGACTCCTGACCAGTGCAACGCCCCAAGAAGCCAAGTACGTCATTCGAACAGTGACTGGCAATCTGAGACTAGGAATCGGTGACATGACCGTTCTTGATGCCTTGGCCATCGCCTTCGGTGGCGGCAAAGAGGCTCGAGACGCCTTGGAGCGCGCCTACAACATTTCTTCGGACTTAGGTAGAGTAGCGAATACCGTTGTCAAGAAGGGAATGAAGGGCATTGAGAAGTTCGATGTATCCATAGGCGAACCGATCAGACCGATGTTGGCAGAGCGATTGAGTTCGCCTCAAGAGATATTGGAAAAGCTTGGAGGAAGATGTATAGCGGAGTACAAATATGATGGCGAGAGAATACAAGCTCACAAGCAGAAAGATCAGGTCACCCTCTTCTCCAGAAAGCTTGAAGATATTTCTGGCCAGTATCCAGATGCTGTCAGTCTGATCAAGAATCATGTGAAAGTAGAGGACGTAATCCTTGAGGCAGAATGCGTTGCCATAGATCCTGACACGGGAGAATTGAGGCCTTTCCAAGAATTGATGCATCGGAGGCGCAGATATGGTATCAGAAAAGCCATGGAGGAGTATCCGATCTCCCTTTTCATGTTCGATGTTCTATACGCTGATGGAAGAGACCTCACTCTTGAGCCCTATCCTGCGAGGCACAAATCTCTCGAAAAGATCATCGAGGACAGCGACCGAGTCAATATTGCTCAGCACCTTATCACAGATCGCCCTGAAGAGTTGGAAGCGTTCTTTGAGAAAGCCATAGAGAGTGGCTGCGAGGGGTTGATCTGCAAATCAATGGCCGAGGACAGCGTATATCAAGCAGGCGCAAGAGGATGGCTCTGGATCAAATACAAGCGTGACTACAGAAGCGGGATGATCGACACCGTTGACTTGGTGGTTGTGGGAACCTTTCATGGGAGAGGCAAGAGGGCTGGGACGTACGGTGCCCTACTCCTTGCAGCCTACAATAAGGAAGAGGACAGGTTTGACACAGTCACAAAATGCGGGACAGGATTTACAGATGAAGACCTCGCAAAACTCCCGGAAATGATGAAGAGACACGAAATACCTCACAAACACCCAAGGGTCAACTCGACCCTCGATGCCGACGTCTGGTTGGAACCCGCAGTAGTAATCGAGACCCTGGGCGCTGAGATAACGCTTAGTCCAACACATACGTGTGCGATGGACGTGGTTAGAAATGGTAGTGGACTCGCCATAAGATTTCCCCGCTTCACAGGGAAATACCGGTTGGACAAGTCAGCAGAAGACGCGACCACGGTCAAAGAAATCGTTAAAATGTATCAAAGTCAATTGAAACATGTTTCTAAGGTATAAGCACCCGTTTTCTTCAGCACCTACTATTCAGTCGAGTTTGCCGATGATTTGCAGTCACCAGCAGTCCGCAAAACCTACTTTATCGCAATCCAAAGTTTCGAGTAACACATCAGACAATAGTATTCAGTATATGAAGATCGTTTCCGTGGGCACATGTGAGACCAAGCTTTATCTCCAGCCTGCAAATGCTGACCACATTTCTCGCATCTTATTTGACCCTCAAAACGACTGAGAAGGTTCGACTGTACTGTAATTCTCTTCCAAGCTGCCATGCGCGTGGCATCCTTATCTTACGTATGGCCCCTTTCCCTAAGAATATTCACGTGTATGTCCTTATATTTGTTTGGTCATTTGTCGTGTGTCATGTTCCATCAGCATCATGATGCATTCCATCCGCATCCGTCGCTATCCTTATTATTGGCAACGTGGTTATGAAATCCAACGAGAAAACCGATTACATCGTTGCCCCTTGCTGGGCGACCAGAATGGAGGAGAGTGTGTGTGCACAAACTGATTATCGGGATCGGGCTAGTCTTCTGGGTTGTGGGCGTGGCAGTCCTAGCGTTTCCGGTACCAGAGGAATACGTTGAGACTATAGACATCGACGTGTGGGATCTGCAGTCACGAACGTTGGCACCTTCTGGTGAAGACCAGAATTCGACCTTCTACGGGAGACATATGGGGCCTGGAACGTCCTTCGTATTTGACGTATCCTCCACTGGATCTGTAGAATTGCGAGTGTCTGTCGTTCGCCAGGATCCCCCAGTAGCAACGCCGATCCATACACAGGCAGGGACCTACTTCAACCACACAATGGCTGGTTTCCAAGGGGGAACCTATCTTATAGAGATAGAAAACAAAAACTCTTGGTCGGTCACTCTTCAAGGAAACGTACTGGTGAGGCAATCCGAGACAAAGTCTCGCAATGTCTATCCGTATACTATTCCAGGCGCCCTCGTCATCGCCGGAAGCACTGGTGCGTGCATTTATGGAGCTTTCAAGGATCCTTCGAAATCCCGACGCGGCCGAGCCAAACGAGCCAGTTGAACGACTCCCTACACGTGCAGCCTTTTCGCTGTCACTCAAGACGGTCGCAAGAAGAAGGAATATAAGATGCGGTGATTTGGTTTGGACAAGTGAGTCTGTGAATGGAGAAGGCGTGATGAGCCCCCTGCTGAGCGTAAGGAATCTAAAGGCACATCTGCACAGCGAAGAAGCCCCGATAAAGATCGTTGACGGAGTCACGCTTGACATAAAGAAAGGCGAAACGGTGGGACTAGTTGGAGAGACAGGAGCCGGGAAGACCGTGACCGCTCTGTCCATTCTGGGAATACTTCAACCTTTAGGACAAGGCAAACCTCTCTGGAACATCGATGGCGAAGTGCTGTTTGAAGGTAAAGATCTGTTGAAACTCCCAGAAGAAGAGATGAGAAAAATCAGGGGAACGCAAATCGCGTTCATCTCGCAAAACCCGATCCCTTCCCTGCACCCTATGGATATGGTCGGGCATCAAACAGGCGAAGCAGTTGAGGAGCATAAAGAAATCGAAGAGTCCGCAATAAGGAAACTGGTTGTAGAGCATTTGGGCAAGGTAGAAATCAGAGACGCCAAGAAACGCTACCACCACTTTCGAGATCAGTTCAGTGGAGGCGAGGGGCAACGCATCTTGATTGCTATGGCAGTCATACGGAATCCACTACTGATGATAGCCGATGAACCCACAAGTGCATTGGATGTAACTGTGCAACGGCAGATTCTACAGCTGCTGAAAGCCATGAAGGAAAGATTCAAGCTGTCTATGCTCTTGATCACCCACGATCTCGGCGTCATCGCCGAAATGTCCGATTCCGTCTATGTTATGTACGCTGGAAAAATCGTCGAGCACGGCGATGTCCAAGCCATTTTCAACGATTCTGTGCACCCCTTCACAACAGGATTGATGGCAGCCATTCCGAGGATCGACACCAGAAAGAGCCTCTTCAGATTTGAGGGAATTCCTGGAGAACCCCCAAATCCAATGCATCCGATTTCTGGCTGCAAGTTCCACCCGCGATGCAAATATGCTGTTCCCCTTTGCAGCGAAGAAGTACCACCATTAGTAGCGATTGCGCCCAAACACTCAGTGTCCTGCTGGCGGATTGACGCGACTCTGAGCCCCGAACGAAACTGAGCCGGAGGACAGGGGCTTTACCGCATCGAATGTCCTAGCAAATGTGCCGAAGCCGACGGCGAGATTGCGGACGCTTAAGCACAGAATCCTCGCATACACGCGCGTGCACAGCGTTGCTGCCGTTCAGAATGTAATATCAAGTGGTACTCTGCAATCGCTGTTCTGTTTATAATTTGACATGCGTTATGTAAAGAACAATGACGGTGAAAGCGAAAAACAGGTGGAGCACACAGGCTCCCATGAGAGCAGTAACACCGCCTAACGGAAACGTCTTACTTACATTCATCAAGAACCGAGCGATTACAGAAAGGACAAGGGTCGAGGAAAAGAAGTAGACGAGACCGACATAGGCAAATCGCACGGAGGCTCCTGGTTTCAACGAAAAAAAGCTGACTGCACAAAACACCACACTAATTGTAGCAATCATCTGAGTAATCGCGCTTAGCAAGCTGCTGAGCATATGCAAAGTGACTAAGTCCATCGCTATGCATCTTAATGTAGTCTTTTCATCCTGACCTTTAAACTTGTCTCCGAGCAGGAGAACGGGTTGAAGCGGCACAGCGAGATGGGTTTGCAGTCCTTGGTAAATCGTGGAAATGAGACGACACCAGCTTTTCCCGCGGCGGCTTTGGGGGCATCCTTGGACTTTCACATCGCCGTGGCTTCGAGCTTCTGCGATCTGGCAAGCACGACCAAGCGTCTGGAATATAGACCGCGCGGCACGTGCATCATGAAGACGTACGTTCTTTCGGGAAGGACTAGCGTGGCGCGGGGCACCCTTCGATTTTCATTTGAACAACAGATTTAAATAGATAGCTTCACGCGTTAATCGTTGAAAGGAAATCATGGGCTCGCGGGGTCTTTCTGTGAGTTCTGAAGCTCGAGCGAAGCGTCCTGTATACCCCTATGGTACGGGTAGAGTCTACTGGAGTGCTACGATAACGGTTCTTTCTGCAATCTTGGCGTTTGTGATGTTGAAGGAACTCATATCGGCTTTGTATTACGTGATCCTTACAACCTTTTTAGCCGTCATTGTGCTGGCTTTGAAAATGCGTTTCTCGCGCACGCGGCTGTTCGAGTCTTACGAAGATGAAATGGATGAAACCCAGTCCTCCAGTCCCAGTCGGAAACCACTCTTGGTTTTGAGTGTTGCCCTATTTGGAGTGCTGTTGATCCCGCTGCTCCTCGCGAGGTTTCAGCCTGAACTCTGGTTGGCGAGTCTGATTAGCTACACGTCGGGCGTTAGCATTGCAGAGGTTCTGTTCTTTCTAATTACGCGGCGGCGTTGAGCCCTCTCTCCGATAGAAGTTCTCCTAATGCAAGTAGCATGCTACGTGCCTGTTTTCGACTTCCTTGAGCGGGGGCTCCTTCTTCCTGCAAATCTCCATGGTGTGAGGACATCTCGTGTGGAACCTGCATCCTGGAGGTGGGTTAACGGCACTGGGAACTTCCCCTTTGATTCGGACTTCAATTCGTCTCGCTGCTGGGTCAGGAACCGGTACCGCTGCAATCAGGGCTTCAGTGTAGGGGTGTAGTGGTTTGTGGATCAAGTCCTCTGTTGGGCCCCTCTCCACGATTTTCCCCAAGTACATGACACCAATGTTGTCGCACATGTGTCGAGCAACTGCGATGTCGTGTGTGATGTACAAGAATGATGTGTTATACTTCTCTATCAGACTTAGGAGCAACTTCAAGACTTCACTTCTTATTGAAACGTCAAGCATGGATACGGGTTCATCTGCCACTAGGAATTCAGGTCTGAGTACGAACGCTCTGGCTATGGCGATTCTCTGTCTCTGGCCGCCGCTGAGTTCGTGAGGAAACCGATACATGTACTCCTCGGGTGGAAACATTTCCATGTCCTCCAAAGCCTCCGTGACTCTGTCTCTCAACTCGCGTCTACCCTTCGTAACCTTCTGTAGTCGTAGAGGCTCAGCGACGATGTCGAAAATGCCCATCCGTGGGTTCAACGATTCGTAGGGATCTTGAAAGATTATCTGCACTTTCCGCCGCAACTGCTTCAGTTCGCGTTCCGTGGAGAGCTCAGTTATGTCTGCGCCTCTGAACAGTATCTGACCCGCTGTCGGGTCAATCAGCCGGATCAGCATTCTCCCTGTTGTGGTCTTTCCACAACCGCTCTCACCAACAAGGCCGAAAACCTCGCCTTCTCCTATCTTGAAACTTACCTCGTCAACCGCATGAACGACGGGGGTTTCCTCCGAAACCAAGGTTCTGAAGAATCCCATTCGTATTGGAAAATGTTTCACCAAGTTGCGGACTTCTATAGTTGCTTCTTCAGTCATGATTTTCACCTGTGGTACAAGTGGCATGCTACTTGCTGGGCTTTCTCCTCTTTCTCTATGAACCCAGGATCTTTGACGCGGCAGATTTCCATGGCGTGAGGACATCTTGGGTGGAATCTACATCCAGGTGGCGGTTTGAGCAGGTCAGGTGGGAAACCACCTATGGATGACAGTTCCTTAATGTCTCCAACGACGCTGGGAAAGGCAGATACGAGCATATCAGTGTATGGATGGAGCGGTTCCTTGAATATGTGAGCGACGTCCCCATATTCTACGATTTTTCCAGCGTACATTATTGCAGCCTTGTGGCACGTTTCAGCAATTAACGAGAGATCATGAGTTATCAATATCCACGAAAGATCTAGCCTTCGCTGCAACTCTTTCATGACTTTCAGCACTTGCGCCTGTACGATAACGTCTAAAGCGGTCGTTGGCTCATCTGCAATGACTAGCGTAGGGTTGCAGGCGAGAGCCATTGCCACAATGACCCGCTGTTTCATGCCGCCGCTGAGTTCGTGAGGATATCGGTTGACCTTTGACGCTTCAAGTCCCACGAGCTCCACCAATTGGACAGCTCTCTCTGCTGCTTCCTCCTTGCTGACTTTCTCGTGAGCAAGAATCCCCTCGGTGATTTGCTGCTCGACAGTGTAGATCGGGTGAAGAGCATTCATAGCCCCTTGAAATATCATCGAGATTCTTTTCCACCGAACTTCACGGCGCATCTCTGAGTCTTTGAGCTTCACTAAGTCCATACCGTCCATCATAATGCTGCCACTCATTATCTTGCTATTCCACGGCAACAGCTTGAGAAGAGTCAGCGCAGTGCTTGTTTTTCCGCACCCTGACTCACCTGCGAGTCCCAAGGCTTCTCCCTTGTCTAACTTGAAGGTCACGTCATCGACAGCCTTGACGTAGCCTCTCAGCGTCTCATAATACATCTTCAGATTGTTGACCTGGAGGATCTCCACTTATCTTCGCCTCCTCAACCTGGGGTTCGCAATTTCATCTATGGCGTGACCTACAAACACGAATGCCAAGCAGAGTATCACTATGGCCAATCCTGGTGGGAATATCCACCACCACGCCAATTTGGTGAAAGCGCCATAGTTGAAGGCTTGGTTGAGCATTCGCCCCCAGGTTGAAGTCGAGGGGTCACCGAACCCTAAGAAACTTAGTGCAGCCTCTAGAATGATGGCTCCAGGAACCGAGAGCACCATGTTGGCAAAGGCGACGGGGAGGACGTTCGGTATTAGGTGTCGGAAGATGATGTAGAACTTGCCTCCGCCAGCGGCTTTTGCACATTCCACGAAGGGCATCTCTCGGAGAGAGAGGGTTTGCGACCTGACAATTCGTGACAGTCCCAGCCAATAGAATAGCGCAATGATGACAATCAGGTAGTAGGGGCTCTTTCCGTAGATAAACATGAGGGTCAAGAGTAGTGGTAGCATGGGGAGACAGAGCAGTATGTCTACTATGCGCATTGCCACCTCATCAACGGCGCCACCTATATATCCTGAGACCACGCCGACCGAGATGCCGATGGATGTTGAGATGAGCGCCGCGGTCAGCCCGATGATGAGTGAGATTCGGACGCCATAGAGTAGCTGCGAGAGAATGTCCCTGCCGCCATTGTCTGTTCCTAGAAATCCATGAACAAGGCCCAAGACGCGGAGTTCCCCTTCTGAAATATTGATCTCACAGAAGGCGTCGCGCGTTGCAGGCATAAAGGTTACATGCACCTTCAACGCGTATTCACCACGTCCAGAGAAGATTCTATTCGCCAGGTGGTCCTTCACCGGGTCAAGGCCGAGGCTAGTCATTGTTTCTATTCCCTCTGAATTTACGAAAGGCCTCTCGCTTATAGGTGAGTTGAAGTCAGTCCACCAGAGAAGTTGCTCCGTCCCGTTCAGAGCGACCATACTAATCTCGACCGAGCCTGTGACGTTCCGAACTTCTGGAGCTGCGACGTTGGTGACCAGATGGAAAACGTTTGGGTTGACATCATACGCATGCACGAAGGTTGACGTCAAGTCAATGTCGGCGGTTCTTGTATTTCCTCCGAGGTAGTTGATCGTCGTTTGCTCTCCCCATTGGACGTTGATCAAATCGGATTTCTCGCTGACGTTCCAATAGAGCGGTATCTTGTTCGTCCGAGGGTAGCCACTATATTGCGGAAGAATGGTGACCCATTCGGGCATCGCATAGGCCTGAGCCAATCTGGTGTCTCTGAGCGGCTGGTACGGCGTTAGGGACGGTCCAAGGAATGCCAATGCCACGTATATTAGAATGGTGCCTAGACCGAGCAAGCCGATTCTGTTCCTTCTATAATCCTCCCAGAAGTTCTGGATTTTTAGCGAGAAGAGTTTCCAGTTTTCCTTGCTTAATACAGATGACACCTGAATCGCCTCCCTACCTTCTCATGCCCACACGTATACGTGGATCCAGGAGACCGTAGAGAATATCTGCAATAATGTTAGCTAGGATAGTCAGGAGGGCGTAGATGAAGAGAACGGATTGGACGACGGGATAGTCGGCTAGCTGTAGCGACGCCAGATACCATCGTCCGATTCCTGGCCACGAAAATATAAACTCGGTGATCATAGCTCCTGTCACGATGCCGGGAACAGCGAGCGCTATCATCGTCACGATTGGTGGAAGTGTACTTCTGAAGGCATGTCTGTATAGCACAGCTCTCTCGCTAAGACCTTTAGCGCGAGCTGTGACTACATAGTCTTGCGTGAGCGCATCGAGCAACAAGTTGCGAGTGTAGAGAGCCCACGACCCAAAACTGGCTATGACTAGGGTTATCAACGGTTGAGCCAGATGCCACGCGACGTCTGCGATGTATGTCAACGGTTCTTCAGGCGGTGGCGCGCTCGTCATGCCAGCCACTGGAAATAGCCGAATGCCAAAGTTGACTTTTATCCAGTAGGAGAAGATGAACATGAATAGCAGCTGAATGAAGAAGGTCGGAACCCCCCACGTGAAGAGACCGCTGCCTATAGCCACTACATCGATCTTGGTTCCCCTCCTCGATGCGGCCAAGATCCCCACCGGGATCCCGATTATTACGGTGGCCACCAAGGCTGCTCCGAGCAGCAATATAGTGTTGGCAAGCAAGGGCATCATCTGCTCGGCGACCGCCCGTTTCGATAAGAATGAGTAGCCGAAGTTCCACGTGAACATGCCTTGAATGTACTTCACGTAGCGAATGTGAAGTGGCTGGTCAAGACCGTACTGTTCCATGAGCAGTTGCTTCACTTCGGGAGTAAAGTTAGGATCCAGGATCATTGTGAAAGGATCATAAGGTGAGAAGACTTGGAAAATCAAGAAATTGAGCGTTGCGATTGTAAAAAGTGTGACAAATGCGATTGTGGCCCTTTTTAGGAGATACTCTCTCATGACATTTTCTCCTCGGTTATCCTACAGGCAAGGGATGTCTGCGTGACCTTTGAATTGAAAACATTTAAAGTTATCTCCATAAGGGTGCATGCAGTGGCTTTCGTCCTCGGATGTAAGAGAATCCCTGAGAACCCCTATAGGAGAGTTATAGAGGTCTGTATCAAAACTTTTATATCATCTCTTCTATCTTAGACTTACTGCTGAAAAAAACGAAAGGAGAAAGGAAAGAACATTGGAATTTAGAACTAAAACAGTACTGATACTTTGTCTACTGACCTTGATCACATCGATGTTTCTTGGCGTGCGTATGACTACCGCCCAAACGACGATCTGGGGTCCACGTGTGGATGAGATCTTTGGTCGCTACATCGAGTCTCCAGCGGCCCAACTATTCGCGCTCGAGACCGATGAAGTGGACTATTGGCCTGACATCCGCGATCCCCAAATCATCCGGGACCTCGAGGACGATGGCTACAACGTCGTCTTCACGCCTGAAGCCTTCCTGTACTACCACATCGACTTCAACGTGCGCGACCAGATTGGCAACGGCACCCACGTCCAGTGCTCGGATGACGCCCTAGGCAATCCGACTTGGGCCGAACTGTGGAGAGGGCCAACTGGATCGCAGGCTTACCGCGAGGCCAACTACTACACCTATACAGGCGCACGGTATCAAGGCTACGTGCCGCTCGACGACTTCGTCTTCAGGTACGCTGTGGCCCACCTTCTTCCGTTGGAAGAGATCGTGGCCACCGTCTACGGCGGTATCTCCGCCGCACCGGTCTACAGCATTGTGCCTGTGGCCGAGAAGTACTGGCACAACCCTGACGCGACCATGCCGCCCTACGCCCTGGGCAGCCCCACGGCCACGACCGTGTGGAATCCGGCGACGGGCGCCAACGATGACGCCTGCAGCGTGTTGCGGTACGGTGGCTACGTCTGGGATCCAGACGCGCCCAACCCAGCGCCCAAGCACTCGCCCACCGATCCGGATGGTAACTGGATCGATCCTATGACGGGCGAACCGATGAACCACATCTTGTTCGCAGGGGTCACTGAGGCGATTGCGCCTGACTCCCACGGCCGAGACGACTTGTGTGCACGCGATATGCGGGCCATCGGTCTACCCATTGAACTCGAGGAGACGGATTATGGGTACCTCACCGACACGATGATGGACTACTACCAGTTCGACATGTACGCCTTGGGCTGGGGGATCGGTAGAAACCCCGACCACCTCATCGACTTCTTCCACAGCGAAAAGAACACGTGTCCCGAAGGTTACAACATTCCTGGCGCCATGGATTCCGAGCTTGACGTCCTGCTTGACCTGATTCAGTCCAGCATGGACAGAGTCGAGGTTCGAGCCGCCGTCTTTGAAGCTCAAGAGATCCTCAACAGCAAATGCTACTCATTGCCGACCGTCACCCGACCCTTGACTGACGCTGGTGTCCAAGTAGGAGATACTTCAGGGTCTACCGACACCATCATGGGTGTCGTGAACTCCCCTGGCTACGGGCCCACCACCTCCGCAACGAAGACGAACTGGTACTGGGCAAGCAACGTTGGCACCGGCAACCCCTACGGCGTCGGCGGAACGATCAGACTGATCCTCCCGTCAGAGGCCACCAACTACCACCCCGCCTTCGCGAGCACGACGGACGAGTACCTGATCATGGACCTGATTCTAGAGGGCCTGATCGGTATCGATCCGTTCACGCATGACGACATTCCCAATGTTGCCACGACCTGGACCGTAGAAGAATGGACACCTGACGCGTACACCACTGGTCTCAACATGACGTTCTGGCTGCGAGATGACGTCGACTGGCATGACGGCGTCAACGTCGACGCCGACGATGTCAAGTTCTCGTGGGACTACGTCTCAGGGCGAATAACCAACTTCCCGCCCGTCGGGCGCGCTGGCGCCTTCTGGGCAGACTATGTGGACAGCGAAGTCTGGAGCACCTACTGTTTGAGCGTCTACCAAAACAAGACGAGCATGTTCACCCTCTACGACTGTGCGGGCTGGACACCGTTGTTCCCGCAGCACATCTACGAAGGTGAAAATGAGAACTTCCGACCCGAATCGACACCGCACCCCAACCCCACGCTCGCTGCCGCAGGGCTCAAGTGCCTCCTCGGAACGGGACCCTTCGTCTTCATTGAATCGACCATGGTGCTGGGTGGCTATTGTGAGATTGTCGCCTTCAGGCCTGGCGTCGCGCCGCACCCGACCGCGCACTAGTGGCAGAGCGTTCAAGGCTTCGTCGCTGAGCTGACGGAGCAGTTCCACTGGATCGGCGACGTGAGCAGCCTCACGCCCAACACAGAAGACGGCGTCATCAACATCTATGACATGAGCACCGCCGGCAAAGCGTACGGCAAGACGTCGGGATCACCTGGCTACAACGCGCAGGCCGACATCGCGCCTGAGCCCACCTACCACACCAACGACGGTCGCGTCGATATCCGCGACATCGCCGAGATCGGCAAGAACTGGGGCAAGCAACGGAGCTATCCATAGCATGAGGTGAAGAGAGTGAGAAGAATATCTACGATATTGTTTGCAATGCTGCTCAGCGTGCTAATGATCGGCATGACCTTTGCCCAAGAGTGGGAGCCAGACGCTGCGAAAATGCTCGTTGAACCAGCCGTCGTCACAGCCAACCCAGGCGACACGTTCTGGGTGGCCGTGAACATCGAGAAAATCACGGATCTCTACGGGTTTGAGTTCAAGTTAGGCTACGAATCCGGCACCAAAGTCATAGGAGCCCTCACAGCTGAAGAGGGCGGTTTCCTCTGGGGACCGGAAGGTACCGCGTTTACCTTCTCCGTTGACAAGATCGAAGGGAATATCCACGTCGGCGGCTCCATCCTAGGCGACTGGCCTGGAGTCACTGGCACTGGAACACTAGCCATGATTCAATTTGTAGTCGGTGAGGGCGGGGATTCCCCGCTAGAGCTCTACGACATAAACCTACTCGACTCAAACTTGGAAGAAATGATCTGCCAAACGCGAGACGGGCTCTTCGACGGCACCAATGTAGAACTCGTGCGTGTGAACCTTGGCGCGCGTAGCATGCACGTTGGAGAGACTGCGACCTTCGAAGCCAAGATCGTAAACGAAGGCACAGTACCAATGTACACACGGGCTCGATTCGACAGCGTACGAGCTGAAGACGGCATGACGACGACATTGTGGTCCAACCAGTCATGGCAGTATCCGCCTGTGAGAGCACCTGAAGATCTCCACGTGGACGGCTTCGATGCGTCTTTCGCGGAGTGGACTGCAGTTGGAACATCGCCGTGGCTGGATGCAAGCGGAGACGGGAACTACATCACATGCGCTACAGATGCGTCATGGATGGCTTGGTTCAGCTTCGAGGATATCGCGCTCGAAGGCGCTATAATCGACTATGTGGAGCTGAAAGGCGTCACTGATGGACCCTACAACGAGGGCATTGACTACGACATCTACGATGGCAACTTCAACTGGTACGGATCACTGTATGCCACGGGTGCATCCGCAGTGGTGGATCCCCGATGGACCAGTGACAAGGCGTCCGACGTAAATGACGCTTTGTTGACTGAGGAAGGCCTCAACGATCACATCGCGCTCGTGTACTTCTACGACCCAGACACTCTTGCAGATGGCACGGACGTTCTCGATGCACTGTACTTGCACGTTGTCTTCAAAGCCGGTCGAGCCCCTGACTATCCCGTTGTGGATGGCTTCAGTAACGTGGTGAACTTCGGCTGGACCCAGGTCGGCACATCGCCGTGGCTGGATGCTGAAGGCGACGGGAGCTACATCACATCAACGAGCGATGGCGCGCAGATGCGCTTCTTCAGCTTCGAAGACGTGAATGTAGGCGCCTCCGTGATCGACTACGTACAACTATGGGGCTACACCGATGGAACCGCCAACGAAGGCATTGACTACGACATCTATACCAGCGCTTTCGACTGGCTGGGATCACTGTATGCTACGGGCGCACCTGCGTGGGTGACTCCTCGATGGGTAGGCTCAGATAGAACATCTGACATACTGCCCGCTTTGTTGACTGAGGAAGGTATCAACGATCTTGAGGTACTCGTGTACTTCTACGACCCAGGAGCTGCTGCAGATGGCACGGACGTTCTCGATGCACTGAGATTGGAAATCACCTACAAGGCCGATCGAGTGGCCCTTCCGCTGAGTCCAGACGACTACGTGATTCAACCAGGCGAAGTACTTACGTTGGAGGTCGCCGTGTGGCCTCTGCAACCCGAAGACCCAGGCACATATGTCACCACCGTCACCGTCTACTATAGCTTCGGCGGCACGTTCTGGAACATCGGAGCAAAGAAGGTCGTAACCCGCTCTTGGTGGGTTAAGTAGTCAAAGTACAACTAAGGATGCGACTGATCGAGACGAAATCTCCTTCCCCCCTTTTTTTATGTTTAACTAGCACGGCGCCATCGCGCTTCTTTCGCGAATTCCTTGCAAAGAATAGAACAACGCCAGTTTCGAAACGATGCGCTCCCGAACGATTTTTCCACAACCGCACTCGTAGAACTGAGTTACATAAGATTATAGAGTAATCCTTTAATTGCTGCTGCCTGTCTACATTAGCAAGAGAGAGAGGAGAGCCGCATGTATACAAGCGGGATTCCTGTGGTGATATGCTGATGAGCGGCAGAACTCGATACATGCTCACGGTGAGCCTGCTCTTCATACTCATGATGACGGCAACGACGAAATCCGTCGTCGCCGTCACGTGGTCCGTCAATCTCACTCGTATGACGACTGCGCTGTTTTTCGATGGACTTTCGACGATCACCCAAACAGACGATGCCCGAATATGGATCGTCTGGGTAAAAGCCGTAATGGGTGATAATACCATCTTCTGCACGATTTCGTCTGATCTTGGAACGACATGGTCGACGGAAGAGAGCCTAACGTACATCCCCATACAGATTCTCGGTCGTCATGACACGAATCCGTCAATCATGCAAGCGGCCAACGGCACAATCTGGCTCGTCTGGGCGTCGAACAAGCCTCCCCCGGATCCCGACTTTTCCATGGCGGCTTCGCCAGAAGAGTTGACCATTCCACAAGGCAGTTCAGATACCTCCTCCATACTCATCACCTCGCTGTACGACTTCAGTGCGCCAGTAAGCCTCTCCATCAAAAACCCAATTGCGGGCGTCAGCGCGGCTTTTGACCCGATCCAAGTAACACCTCCGCCAAACGATACCGCCGACTCCATCTTGACCGTATCGGTCGCCCCCACAGCTTCTCCTGGAAACTACACCCTGACAGTCGTTGGCAAAAGTGGAGCGTTAGAACACCGAGTGGGAATTGCCTTAGAAATCGTGCCACCGGGTACAGCTTCGCGCAACGATGCTCTACCGTCGAGCGCCACCTCACTAAGCGAATACGAGATGGACTACGAAATCTTCTACAAGACTTCCCACGATAATGGCGCCACGTGGTCCAACAGGGTTCAACTGACAGATAATCCAACCCAGGACTTAGGACCATCGATTATCCAACTCACGAACGGGACAATTATGGTGGTGCACCAGGCCGAGCCGACCGGAAATCCCGACATTTTCTATAATGCCACGGTAGATGGAACATCGTGGACCCATGGCAACATAACCGCCGATCCGGGATTTGACAAGGGGCCGTCCATCATGCAAGCTGATGACGAAAAGCTCTGGGTCGTTTGGACTTCGGGTCGGACCGGCGATTTCGACATCTTCGGCAAGACATATGATGGATCATCGTGGTCAGACGCCACTAGGCTGACCTTCAGCACAAACGATGACACAAATCCCTCAATTGTCCAGACAGTAGACGGAACAATATGGCTATTCTGGGCATCAAGGGGCACGTCCCCCACAGCCACAGCGGACATTTACTACAAATTCTCGACCGACAACGGTGCCACCTGGTCAGACCGGGTCCAGTTCACCACAGACAACAATGAAGACGTGTGGCCCGCGGTGGCGGAAACGCGTGACACGAGGTTCTGGGTCCTGTGGACATCTAACAGAGCTGACCAACCAGACGGCAACTGGGATGTCTACTATCGGACGTCGCTCGTGGGGGATGTCAACGGTGATGGCGTCGTGGACATCTATGATCTCTCGCTGGTGGGTAAGGCGTATGGGGCGGTTGTTGGCCAACCGGCGTACAATCCTGATGCGGACATCACGAAGGATGGTCGCGTGGACATCCGGGACATCGCGCTGGTCAGCAGAAACTGGGGCGCAACCTAGGTGCGGGGATGTAACCACTTCGTGAAGTCCAAATGCCCGAAGGCGATGTTGACCCTCCTCATTCTCCTTGCAGTCATAGTTGCAGTAACCATGTTGCCTGCGATCTCGTGGACCTGGTCGGACCTTGAGGTTCGACTGACCACAGACAACAACTTTGATGGGCTGCCTGCGATCACTCAGACAAGCGATGGCAGAATTTGGATCGTCTGGACGAAGAGTATTCAGGGCGATCCCTCGATCGTTTACCAAACCTCCACAACCGGGGGAAACGACGCGTGGTCACCCGAGACAGTATTAGTCACCGAGGCCGACACGGATACATCACCCACGATCTTCCAGACGATGAACGACACCATCTGGGTTGTGTGGTCGTCGGCTCG
>JABAOF010014876.1_pt2 | contig 32552 bp, 26 predicted proteins | sample 7062171 | NCBI WGS metagenome assembly JABAOF01 (sample SAMN14538628, study PRJNA623070) | marine sediment metagenome | biome: marine biome [ENVO:00000428]; feature: marine pelagic biome [ENVO:01000023]; material: deep marine sediment [ENVO:00002113] | place: India: Gulf of Khambhat ...
AGCCTGGATGAGCTACCGCAGCTCATCAATGTCCTCAAACGGGACATGTCGCTCGTTGGACCGCGCATGATCTCCCCGGTAGAGATGCCCAAATACAACCAATGGGGCATCAATCTGCTGACTGTGCGCCCAGGTCTCACTGGCTTGTGGCAGGTGAGTGGTCGTTCTGATGTTTCATACGAAGAACGTGTGCGGATGGACATGCACTATATCCGCAATTGGACCATCTGGCTGGACTTGCATTTATTGTTACAGACAATTCCAGCGGTGATTCAAGCTCAGGGCGCGTACTGAAGGGCGAGCGCTTAGACAAGTCGAGTACAGATGAGGAGAAGCCTATGAAAATCCTCGTAACTGGTGGTGCTGGTTTCATCGGTTCGCATGTTGTAGACCTGTATATAGAGCATGGATATGAGGTTGTGGTTGTCGATGACCTCTCGACAGGGCGTTTATCTAACTTGAACCTTGCAGCCACCTTTTACCAATTAGACATCCGCAACCCGCAGCTCGAGGAGGTCTTCGTCAATGAGCGTCCCGATATCGTCAATCACCACGCTGCCCAGATGGACGTACGGCGATCTGTCGCAGAACCCCTCTTTGACGCCGATGTGAATATCTTGGGTTCGCTGAACCTGATCGAATGTGCAAGGCGACATCAAGTGAAGCGTGTGGTTTATAGCTCAACCGGAGGTGCGGTCTACGGAGAGCCGGAGTATTTGCCGTGTGACGAAGCGCATCCGATCAATCCAATCTGCCAGTACGGGGCCAGCAAACACACGGTAGAACACTATCTTTTTATGTATCAGCAGAATTACGGTCTTGAATACAGCATCCTGCGCTATCCAAACGTCTATGGTCCGCGCCAGGACCCATATGGCGAAGCCGGCGTGGTGGCGATTTTCACCGGTCAGATGCTGGCCGGAGAAGAGGTTGTAATCAACGGTGATGGTGAGCAGCAGCGGGACTTTGTATATGTGGCCGACTGCGCTCAAGCGAATTTACTGGCGCTGACATCAGGAGATGGGAGCGGGATCTATAACCTTGGCTCCGGTCGCGGAACTACGATCAACGAGATCTTTACCACGCTTCAAACCATCACAAGGTATGAAAAGGACCCTATGCATGCACCGCCCAAGCTGGGTGAGACACGTCGAATTTACCTCACTGCTGAAAAAGCGCAGCGGGAAATTGGATGGTCTGCCACAACGGCGTTGGAAAAGGGTCTCGCACAGACCGTCGATTATTTCCGAACCTCAGAGCGTCTTACACCCGTCCGCCTCACTCCTACGTCAATCCAAGTTGAAGCTCGGGCAGGTGGGACTGATGGGCACTCTCAGGATGCGTTGAGCCAACTCGTCGGAGAGTCGACGGGGAAGGCTACAGAAACTTCACGTGGAGGTAGCGACACGAATCAATTCACGGACACGCTAGATCAAATTTACGCCTTTAGCCATGAACTTGTGAATCCACCTGATCAAAATGCTACCCTTCAACGCCTTCTGGAACTTGCTCTCGGGAGTGTTGGTGCCGTCAGCGGGAGCGTCCTCGTGCTGGACGAGGATCGTCGCATCCATGATGGCGCGTTGATGTACTCTGGCCAAAGCGACGGTTATGACCCTCAGCAGCTGGAAGACACACTCGACCGAGGTCTGGCGGGGTGGGTCGTTGAGCATGGTCAGGCCGCCTTGATCCCAAACACGTGTGAGGATTCGCGTTGGCTTCAACGAAGCTGGGAGGCCGATTATGGTTCGTCGCGCTCGGTGATCAGCGTTCCGCTGATGGCACGGGATAGGGTTGTTGGTGTCTTGACCCTGGCCCATTCGGAGCCGGGGCGATTTACCGAGAAGGATTTAGCTCTTCTGGTGACCATCGCCGGAGTTGTCTACTTGAAAGGAGAGAAAGCGATCAGTGTTCAGCCATCGGGTTAGGTCTCATGGCTGTCGCCCGAGTTCTTATGGCTTGGCTCCAAGCCATACAAATCCTCAATTCCTTTTGCTTGTCTTCAATCCTCTGATCGTCTAGGAGTAGTTTACATGATCGTTGTCCAGGCGCCTCTTCGCGTCAGTTTATTTGGTGGTGGGACTGACTTCCCCTCGTTCTTTTTAGAAGAGGGCGGTTGTGTTCTGAGTTCTGCCATCGACAAATCCATTTTCGTCACGGTGAAGAAACGTTTTGACCGTAAGCTGCGGGTTGGTTATACGCGCACGGAAATGGTCGATAACCTCGAAGATATCCAACATGAACTCATTCGAGAGGCTTTGCGTAAGACTGGCATCACCGAGGGCGTGGAGATCACCACGATGGGAGATATCCCCTCGGCGGGCTCAGGCTTGGGTTCCTCCAGTACAGTTACCGTGGGTGCGTTACATGCCTTATACACCTTCCTTGGTGAGAATGTGTCTCCCGAACGCCTGGCTTGCGAGGCATGTGAAATTGAGATCGATACTTTGGGAAAGCCCATTGGCGTTCAGGATCAATACATCGCTGCTTATGGTGGGTTTCGTTTCATGGAGTTTATGCCGGGAGGGCAGATTCTCGTTGAAGATGTCCCCCTCCATCCGAGACTGAAACAGCAACTTGATGACAATCTGCTGCTCTTCTTCACTGGTGTGACACGCCAGGCAGAAACAATCCTGACCGAGCAGCAAGCCAATATTAACGATCGCCTCCCGATCTTACGTGAGATGAGATCTCTGGCATATGCGGCCCGTGATGAACTTCGATCAGGGAATCTGGACGCGGTAGGTTCCTTGATGCACGGGAATTGGAAGTTAAAGAAACAATTGGCCAGTCGGATCAGCAGTGACACGATCGACGAGATGTACGCTGCTGCGAGGCGGGCTGGAGCGCTCGGTGGCAAGATCACGGGTGCTGGCGGTGGCGGTTTCCTGCTTCTGTATGTGCCACAAGAGAAACAGAGCGCGGTGCGCACTTCCCTCAACGGACTACGAGAGCTTCCATTTCAACTGGAACCAGACGGCTCAAAGGTTATTTTTTACTACCAGCGCACATTAACTCGTGCGCATGCTCCGACTCGATTGGGGCGAGAAGAGAGTGACCTGCAATGGCCAACGCTTGTTCATGAACACCAACACCCCCTCCCCGAAATCGAAGTTGACTCAGAAGGAGAGCGTATCTCCATACGCAATTACATTGGGGAGCTTCAAAGTGTACTCAATGCGTTGCCTCTCACGGCCATTATTAAAACCGTACGCATCTTGCATGCGGCTCGCTTGAATCAGCGGCAGGTTTTTATTCTGGGAAATGGGGGTAGTGCATCAACCGCTGAACACTTCGTATGTGACTTGGCCAAAAACACGAAGAAAGACGGATGGCCTCATTTTCGTGCCATGGGGCTCACGGATAATATGGCAGTGTTCTCTGCGTACGCGAACGATGAGGGCTACGAAAACGTCTTTGCGGAAGCTTTGGCTAACTTGGTTCAGCCTGGCGATGTTGTCCTTGGTATTTCCACCAGTGGTAATTCGCCTAACGTGATAAAGGCCATTGAGTTCGCCAAGAAGGTTGGGGCCACGACGATCGGCTTCACTAGATTGGATGGTGGTCAGTTGGGGGAATTGGTGGACCTGAACATCAACGTGCCCAGCGATTGCATCGAGCAGGTGGAAGATGTCCATCTGATGCTGGAGCACATGATCATCACGACACTGCGTCAGATCGCGGATCAGGCGATGACGACCGAGGATTCGATCCAACTTATCTCCTCCGTTGTGAAAGAGAGTGTAATCGCCAGTGATCCTCTGATGGTGGAACCAGAAATGACAACGGAAATTCCCGCGGCGGATCGCGATCGAACCTCACTCGATCTGTTATATGCCATCAATCGCCAATTGCTCCGCCAAGTCGACCTGCGTGAGATGCTAAAATGCATCCTGCAATTAACTGTTGAGAAGGTTGGGGCTGGAAGCGGTAGTGTCCTGGTACTCGACGAAAGCGGAAAGCTGAAGGAGGGGTCCGTAGCTTACGCGGGCGAACTCCATGACTGTTCACCAGAACAGTTTGACGGCATTCTTGAAGATGGTTTAGCAGGATGGGTATCTAGTCACCGTCAGGCAGTTTTGGTGCCGAATACCCGAGAAGACCCTCGCTGGCTTCCGCGGAGTTGGGATGACAGCGGCGGTGATCCGCGCTCAGCGATCAGTGTGCCGCTGACGGCGGAAGACCGGCTTCTAGGAGTGCTGACGTTGGTCCATCCAAAGGCGAATGGGTTTGCAGCCGAGGATCTCAATTTACTCGAAGCCGTCGCTGTTTGTGTGTCGCTCAACAGTAGAAACCACGCTATTGTTGAACAGATATGAATGACGAACTCGACTCATAAACACCGGACATCTCCCTCAGCACCGCTTACATGATGAAATCTATAAGACTCCACAAGCATGGCAGCCGTCACATATCCCGGTATTAGCTTCCTTCTTAAGACGCTCAAGTAGATTAGGTTAGTGATGAGAGTTCGGTGCCCACAGCGAGAAATTATGGGTTCAGAATGCCTCAGGATCGAGCACTTGAACTGCAGGCTTTTTCAACTGTATAGAATGCGGAGTATTCGATGAAGATCTTAATGATTGCACCTCAGCCATTCCTCGTGCCCAGAGGAACGCCGATCAGTGTCTACCAACGGTTGTGTGCGCTTTCCTCATTAGGGCACGAAGTGGATCTTTTGACCTATCACGTTGGAAAAGATGTACACATCCCAGGTGTCGAAATTCACAGGATTCCCCATATTCCATGGATAAAAGAGGTAAAGGCTGGTCCCACTTGGCGCAAGCTCTTTCTCGATGTCTTCATCGTCTTGAAGGCAATCGTCATGCTGAGCAGAAGACGTTATGACGTCATACACAGCCATGAGGAAGCCGCTTTCTTCTCTATGCTCCTCGCTAAACTTTTCCGTACTCGCCATCTCTACGATATGCACTCCAGACTGCCTCGGCAGTTGGAGAATTTCAAATTTGGAAACGTCCGACCAATCATCAGACTATTTGAGGTGCTTGAAAGTTGGACCCTGCGCACGTGTGATGCCGTTCTCACAATTGACAGCGACCTTGGCGAGTACGTCAAATTAGTAAACCCCTCAGTGAAGCATACCAGGGTTGAAAACCTACCCGTTCAAACGGATTGTGTGTCAAGTGGTCATAAGTCAATTGACGAGCTACGGGATCGCTTCGGACTGAATGGAAGGCTAGCGGTTGTTTATACGGGAAACTTTGAACGCTATCAGGGTCTGGATCTTTTGGTCGATAGCGCAGAGGTTGTAAAGGAGAAGCACCCGGGTGTGGTTTTCCTTTTAGTGGGAGGAAGGCCCCACCAAATCGAGTATTGGCAGAGAGAAGTCAGTCGGAGGCACTTAGAGGATTGGATCCGGTTTGTCGGGATGGTCCCAGTTGAAGAGATCCCCCTCTATATGAGTCTGGCAGAGATATTGGTTTCGCCGCGAGTCAGCGGCACATCTGTGCCGCTGAAAATATATACCTATCTTCTTTCAGGAAAGCCGATTGTTGCCACAAGAATACCTTCGCATACACAGATCTTGGATGACGAGATCGCAGTTCTCGTCGCACCCACAAAAGAGTCGATGGCTGCCGGGATCTCACGGCTTATTCAAACGCCAGAATTGAGGGTGCAGGTGGGGCGTCAAGCTCACAACTTTGCAATGGAATATTGTAACCCGGCGAGATATTCTGCCAAGTTGGATAAGGCATACCAAGCTTTTCAGTACTCCCTTCGTGATCTTGTTAAGCCATCCCAATCCCTAAAGAACTGACAGCATGTGTGGCATTTGTGGTGTTGTATATACAGACCCTGATATGCTGATGGACGAGGCTGCCCTCAGGCGGATGTGCCAGCTCATGTTCCATCGAGGCCCTGATGATGAAGGGTACTATGTGGACAAGCATGTTGGTCTAGGGATGCGCAGGCTAAGCATCATCGATTTAGTGACTGGTCGGCAGCCCATATCGAACGAAGACCAAACGATTTGGCTGGTGTTCAACGGCGAGATCTACAACTACCTGCAGCTACGTCGTCAGCTCCTAGCGAAAGGGCATAACTTCGCATCAAAAGGAGATTCTGAGGTTGTTGTCCACGCTTATGAAGAATACGGTGATGATTGCGTTGAACATTTCAACGGTATGTTTGCCTTCGCAGTGTGGGATAAAGTCCAACGCCGGTTGCTGTTGGTGAGGGATCGAATAGGCATTAAACCCTTGTATTATTGGGCTTCTAATCGTCAGTTGGTCTTTGGATCCGAGTTGAAGGCTGTCATGGCTCATCCTGATGTGCCTAAGGAAATCGACCTTACTGCGCTCGACCAATTCCTAACCTTGGAATACATACCAACTCCACGCACGATCTTCAAGGGAGTGCGCAAGCTCCCGCCGGGACACCGGTTGGTGTTCCAGAATGGTGGGTTAACCCTCGAGCAGTATTGGGACGTTTTGACAAGGACGGTGTTCATCGATGAAAAAAACTCTGTCGAACAGCTGACCGAACTGATCAAAGACGCTGTGCGAATGCGACTCGTGAGTGACGTGCCCTTGGGGGCATTCCTCAGTGGCGGTATTGATTCCAGTACAGTGGTTGCTTGCATGAGTAAGGCTTCAGCATCCCCCGTACGGACCTTCTCAATTGGTTTTGAGGATGCGAGTTATAACGAGTTGCCGGACGCACGGCATGTAGCAGCGTACCTTCGGACCGATCACACAGAGGAGATCCTCCAACCCAATATCGCGCATCTGGCCGAACGCTTGGTAGCCCACCTGGATGAGCCCTTTGCAGATTTCTCGATCTTCCCGACATATCTCGTCTCGAAATTGGCCAGCCAATCCGTCAAAGTTGTATTATCGGGAGATGGAGGCGATGAGCTCTTTGGTGGCTATGATACCTATGTCGCAGAACATATGTATCGCTACTATGGCTGGCTACCTGCTAATTTTCGCCGCAAGACGATGCCATGGCTCATGGCGCAGGTATCCCCACGACCAAAGAAGAAGGGATTAGTCAACAAGGTCAAACGCTTTGTTGAAGGAGGAGCGCTTCCACCGAAGCTACACCACACACGGTGGATGATGTTCATGAACCGGCGGGATAAGGTTGCCCTTTACCGCCCAACTTTGCGAGCGGCTTTTGATGGAGCCACGTCGGAGGATCTGCTCGAGAGTCACTTCCAAAAAGCTGATTCGTTGGCACCACTTTGTCAACAGCAGTATGTGGATGTCAAGACCTATTTGCCTGATGACATCCTGACCAAGGTCGATCGGATGAGTATGGCCGCGTCCCTCGAAGCTCGTGTGCCCTTACTTGATCATCGCATCGTCGAATTTACGCTTAATCTTCCGCCGCACTTGAAATTACGTGGTGGCAAGACAAAGGTGATCCTTCGCAAAGCCATGGCTGACCATTTACCGCAGGCGGTCTTGAAGAAATCAAAGCAAGGGTTCAGCATTCCATTGAAACATTGGCTTCGTGGTCCATTGAAGCCTTTGATGACCGATTTACTCTCCGTGGAAAGTATCCGACGCCGTGGATACTTCGAACCACAGTGCGTTACCGACTGGGTCTCCGAGCACTTGAATGGCCGTGTGAACCACAGCCATCGTCTCTGGGCGCTGATCGTTTTCGAGCTATGGCACCAAAAGGTCTTTGATGCCCAAGCCTACCTCCAGGTACAACCGGCAGGCTCATAGACTCGCGAAAAATCTTAAGCATGGAGAAATCTTCTTCGAGGATGTTACACACGAGTAATGCACTGCTGGAGTCGATTCAGACGTATTGGAACGAGCATCTCCACGATGTGGAAGTCGTTACGAGCCCGGTGGGCACCAAGGCTTTTTTCCAGGAGCTCGAGGCCTACCGCTATACTAAGCTTCACTACCTGCCTCAAGCTATTGATTTTTCGTCTTTCGGTGGCAAAAGAGTGTTGGAAGTCGGCTGCGGCCTTGGGATCGATTTGATCCAATTCGCGCGAGGTGGAGCAGATGTTATTGGTGTCGATCTAGCAGATGCTGCTATTCACCTGGCACGAAAATATTTTGAACAAAATCACCTCCCAGCAGATCTCCGTGTGATGAATGGTGAGGCTTTACGATTCGAAGATGATAGCTTTGATATAGTCTACGCCCATGGGGTTTTGCAATACACGGCTGATGACGAAAGAATGGTTGATGAGATGTATCGGGTATTGCGTCCCGCAGGCCAGGCCATCCTTATGGGCTACAACAAGTATTCCTGGTTGAATTTATTGTCGAAGTTAATGAAAGTTGAACTCGAGCATGAAGATGCTCCAGTGTTGAGGAAGTATTCCATTTGGCAATTCAAAAAGCTGCTGAGGCGTTTTCAGCGTGTTCGGATCGTACCTGAACGCTTCCCGGTAAGGACGAGACTGCATCATGGCTTAAAAGCGGATCTATATAACCGATTATTCGTACCATCATTTCAACGACTTCCAAAGTCAATCGTTCGACCGCTCGGGTGGCACCTTCTTGCTTATGCATTCAAGTAGAACCAATTAGTTCGATGCAGAGAGATTTAGCAGCGCTAATGAACCAAGAATTTGATTTGCTCATCATTGGGGGAGGGATTTACGGATCCTGCATCGCATGGGATGCAAGTCTTCGAGGCCTTTCCGTAGCACTGGTGGATAAAGGTGATTTCGGAAACGCAACTTCTTCGAATTCCATGAAGATCATCCACGGGGGACTTCGCTATCTCAAGGATGCCAACCTCAAGCTCGCGAGAACCATGATGCAAGAGCGGTTGACGTTCATGCGTATAGCGCCACACCTCGTTCATCCCCTGCCCTTTTTGATGCCTACATATGGTTATGGCCTCAGGTCGAAGATGATTATGTCTGCGGCATTATGGTTCAACGAACAATTGGGACGCGCTGACGATCGGTTGAAGGATCCGCAGAAATCTTTCCCCAAGAGCAGGATCATCACCAGAGAGGAGTGCCGGCAGCTGGCACCTGGCGTTCCTAGTAATGGACTCACTGGGGGTGCCATCTGGTATGACGCACAGATTTATAACTCGGAGCGCCTGACACTTTCCTTTCTCATCTCCGCGGCTGACAAGGGTGCCAATGTGGCGAATTATGTTGAGGTTATTGGCTTTATCCAGGATGAAACCCGTATATTGGGGGTGAAAGTCCGGGATGTACTAAGTGGTCAGAAGCTTGATATCCGCGCACGCGTCGTTGTCAACGCGGCTGGCCCATGGATTGACGCGGTTCTTGATCTTGTTAGCGGCAATAATCGAAAAACCAAGTTCCATCCATCGATCGCGATGAACCTCGTCACACGTCAGATCCTTGCGAAGCACGCGGTAGGTGTCTCTGGCCATGGTGAAGCGCAGGGTGCCCATAACCAGGGGCGTAATCAATCCGCCGTTTTTTTCATCGTCCCTTGGCAAAATTATTCCTTGATCGGAACAATCCACATGCCTTGCCATCATCAACCTGGGGAGAGGAAAGTTGGGGGAGAGGATATCCAAAGGTTTATTGAAGCGATCAACATGGCTTATCCAGGAGCGGATTTGAGTAGGGATGACATTACCTTCGTGCACCACGGTCTCCTCCCGATCACTAATAGCGTAGTGAAAAAGGACCGCATCAAGCTGCTCCGCAAGAGCCGTATCTATGATCACGAGCGTGTGGATGGCATTAATGGGTTAATAACTGTCGTCGGCGTAAAGTACACCACTGCCAGGATCATGGCACAACATGTGGTTGATCTGGTTTTTCGGAAGCTAGAGAGGAACGTTCCGAAGTGTCTGACGCTTAACAGCCCTATTTCCGGTGGAGATATTGAGCGCTTTGATCAATCATCAGTTGATGATATGAGGAGCGGGCGGTCTGAGTTGGATGCAGAGATCGTACAGAACTTAGTTTACACCTATGGTTCGGAATACAAACGAATACTCAAACACCTCGATGAGGAACCAAAATGGAGTGAAACCGTTGGAACCTCTTGCGTCATCAAAGCCCAGGTGATCCACGCCATGAAGGAAGAAATGGCGCACAAACTCTCTGATGTGATTTTTCGACGAACCCACCTAGGCTCAGCCGGCCATCCAGGAGAGGAAGCACTTAGAACATGCGCTTCGATTATGGCATCAGAACTGGGTTGGGGTGAAATGCGGGTCCATAAGGAATTGTCGGAGGTCAAGGCCGCTTTCTCGCAGATAATCTGAGCGAGTGAGCTGGAGAAAGAAACTTTTACGGTGTTGGAAAGAAATAGGCGGGTTCTAGTTACAGGGGGGACAGGGTTTACGGGAAGCCATCTTTGCGAGAAGCTCTCTGCGGATGGCTATACCGTCCGGGCATTGGTTCGTGACCCGAGTCGGGGCACTGCTTTGCTGAACCATGGCGTGGAATTGGCCGTTGGAGACTTACGTGACAGCCAATCACTACAACGGGCATTGGAGGGGATCGAAATCGTTTACCACATCGCAGCATTGTTTCGACCTGAGAACGTAACCCGTACGGAGATGTGGGAGACGAATGTACAAGGAACCAGGAATCTGCTCGATATGGCTGTAAAGGAAGGTGTTCACAGGTTTGTCCATTGCAGTACTGTCGGTGTTCACGGCGACGTCAAGGATGGTCCCGCTGACGAGGAAGCCCCGTATGCGCCAGGTGACCATTATCAATGGTCGAAGACCGAAGGTGAGCGGGTGGTCAAGGGGTACATGATTGATGATGTATTGCCGATTGTCGTTTTTCGACCCGCCGGTATCTACGGTCCACGTGATTTACGATTCCTGAAACTTATTCGAGCCATTAAGTCAGGAAGATTCGTTATGCTGGGCTCGGGTGAAGTGAAGTATCAGCTGGTCTATATTGACGATCTCGTTGAGGGTATCCTTCTCTGTGGCACAGAAGAAGCGGCACTTGGTAACGTCTATATCCTGACAGGAGAAGAGCCGGTTACATTGAACGAGCTTGTGAAAGTGATCGCTGCTGTGCTTGACGTTCGTTTTCCTAGACTGCGATTTCCGATCACACCGGTGTATCTAGCAGGTTTCCTTTGCGAATTGATTTTCAAACCTCTAGGTATTCATCCACCTCTTTATCGACGTAGAGTGGATTTCTTCAGGAAAAATAGATCGTTTAATATCTCCAAAGCTAAGCGGGAACTTGCTTTCTGTCCTGCCACGGACCTGAAAACGGGGATCGAACGAACCGTTGATTGGTATCAAGCCAATGGTTACTTGTAGGGTGTTCCTACGCAAAGTTTTGCTGAGCGTGAGGTGAAATCGTTCTATGTCTCGCATCAATGTGCTGTGGGTGATCGATCACGTGTGTTATGACGGAACCCTTCACGGGGGAGGACGTCTTTACTGGAATGTACTTCCCCGATTCGACGCAGATCGGTTTCGAATTGTCCCCTGTATGCTACGGGCAGACGATGAGATCCGAGAACTTTTCATGGATAGCCCTGCACCTGTCAGGATCCTGGATAAGGGAAAGTATGATCCCACAACCCTGTGGACGTTCCTGCGACTGATCAGCGATGAAGAAATCCATGTGTTGCACCTCCATTGTTATGGTGCCTCAACTTTTGGACGGCTCACAGGGCTGTTAACGGGTGTTCCTACCATCATCCATGATTACGATACCGCCGTCTATTTCCCCTACCCTTGGTATCTATGGATCGCCGATCGTGTTCTATCACCCATGACGAGGCGCGCCATTGCCGCCTCTCCAATGGTTCGAGATTTTTTCATCAAACAGAGGAAGATTGCTAAGAGCAAGATTGACCTAGCCTTCCATGCGATCCCAGCTGGGAAATTTTCAGGCGTGTCGGTAGATGAGATTAATAAGACGAAAGAATCCCTGCGTATTGATGGTGGGGTGAAGATTGTGGGGACGGTGACCAAAATAGGTCCGCAGAGAGGGAACAAGATCTTCCTGAAGGCAGCCGCGGAGGTGCTGAAGTCATCTCCCAATACGATCTTCATCCTTATCTACAAACCCACACAATTCCACCGTCCCCCGGATAGCAGATATCTAGGTAATGAGCAGGTTAATGACGAAGCCCAGGTGGCAGATCTGGAAACCCTCGTGGAGGAGCTTGGCATCAAGGGGGCCGTTCGTCTTATCCAATCGCCTGGAAACGTGGATGAGCTGGTTGCAGCCTTTGACCTTTTCGTTGCTCCATTCCTTAGCGCAAGGTTTTCCTCGGTCAATCTCTTGGAGGCGATGGCGATGAGAAAAACCATCATCGCTACTGATTTAGGAGATTCCCGAGAGATTATCGTTGATGGAATCAATGGCTACCTAGTTCCAGTCGGGGATATTGAAAGTCTGGCAAATAAAATCTTAGAGGCGCTTGACCAACCTCAAGAGCTAGAGCATTTGGGTAGTAAGGCTAGGGAGACAGCCGAACAATATAGCGTGGATGCTTATGTGGAGTGGCTACAAGATATTTATGCAGCCCTGTCTGCAGACTCGAAGGCTAGAAACCGGCACATAAGGGGTTAAAGTGATCCTTGGCGTCTTTGACACCAACCGACAGGGTGATGAGCTGATACAAGACCTCCATCGTGCAACCTCGTCGTTACGAAAGAGACGAAGTGGGGTCCGGGGTCATTTCTGGGCGAACCAGCATCTAGCGTTTTGTATGGTCCCTCGCCAAATCGACACCCTGGATGAGGCCCCTCAACCTTTTCTGAACGAGGATCACACCATTGCCATGATGTTTGAGGGGAAGATCTACAACGATAAGGAGATCAAATCACGATTAAGATCCATCCACAAATTTCGCAGTGATTGTTCTGGTGAGATCCTCGTTCATCAATATGAGGCAGATGGTGACGATTTTTTGGACCAGGTGAATGGAAAATTCGTCTTCGCTTTATGGGATGAGCGGAACCAGAAGTTAGTATTGGGACGAGATCGTCTTGGGATCGAGCCTCTGTACTACTACAGGGATAATGGCAGGTTGATCTTTTGTACATCGCTGAGATTCCTAATGGATACAGGGTGGATTGAAAAACGTCTGAATCACGCCGCGGTATTGCAGTATCTTCTCTACTGCTACAACCCTGGTGACGAGACATTCTTTCAGAAGGTTTATAAACTGCCTGCCGGCCATGTGTTGTCACAAGAAGCTTCAGCGGTATCGTTAAAAAAATATTGGCACCTCAGGTTCGACGAGATCCATGAGTTGAGTGAAGGTCAGTATCGTGAAGAAATCCCTGCTCTCATTCGGGATGCCATAGGAATTCGATTAGAAACCGATCGACCTCCAGGGATCCTTCTCAGCGGGGGAACGGACTCTAGTACGCTTGTGAGTATGACCTCAAGGTTGTGGGATGGCCCGTTTCGTACATTTTCCTTTCGTTGCGAGGGACGCTCGTTCGACGAATCGAGCTATGCGCGTTTAATTGCTGGGCGTTTTGGAACGATACACACAGAGGTTTCGTTTGATCCTGACCAAGCTATGTTTCTCAACCAAGCCGTCGATTCAATGGAAGAGCCATTCTGCGATATTGGCATCGAAGTTGGCACCTTCCTCTTAGGACAAGCTGCACATGGTGAGGTTTCGTATGTCTTCAGCGGTGAAGGAGGTGACGAACTTTTCGGGGGTCACCCTGTCTACGTTGCTAACGAATTAGCTGCTGTGGCTGATCGAATTCCTCATGCGATTAAGAATCCAGTCACTAGGGTCTTACAAAAAATCCCGGACGGCGAGCAAAAAGTCAACCTGCAAGTGAAGCTGAAGCGCTTTTCCTATGGTCTGTCCTTTCCGGCTGAATTGTTGAGCCACCGTTGGCGAACGTACTACACACCTGATGAGTTATTGGAACTCTGCAATACGGATTTCATTGGACAAAGTGACCTTCAGACCATTTATAAAGCCATGATGCACTATTCCTGCCATGCTGATGGAGGAGATCGGCTGAGTCGTAGTCTCTACAGCGATTATCATACGCTTGTAGGTTTTTACTTTCGCAGGCTTGGCCTTCTCCGCGCTTTCTCGATTGAATCTCGGCTCCCCTTAATGGATCATCGTTTGGTGGAGTATGCGGCTAAGATACCATCAAATTTAAAAATCAAGGGGCTATCGGATACGAAATACATCTATAAGAAGGTCCTGGAAGGGGTAGTGCCTGAGGAAATCCTGACTGACCGACCTAAGTTGGGGCATGGCGTTCCCATGAAAAATTGGTTGCGAATAGATGAGGGAGTGAGGACTTGGATGGAGGAGGTTTTCTCAGATCACTCTTTCAAGGAAAGAGGGTTCATTAATCCATCCTTTATTAAGAGGATGGTTGATGAGCACCGAGATAAGTCGCACAACCATTCCCATCGGTTATGGGGACTTGTTGTGCTGGAGTTGTGGTTGAGATCTTGCCTCGATACATAAAACAGTGGAGAAAAGGTAAGGTGTGGAATGAAGATATTAGGCATATCTGATGGAATGACGGGTGGCGTCGCCCTCATCGAGAACGGGGAGATCATCTATGCTATTCATGAGGAGCGTCTGATGAGGGCGAAGATGGCGACTGGATTTCCGCGCAACTCGATCTCGAAGGTGCTAGAGGATACTGGCACGAACCCAGAGGACGTTGATGCCATTGCCGTTGCCACGGTAAACGAGTTCTTCCGTGAGGAGGCCATAGTCTACGATGGTTGGTTGTTGCGGGAACAATCGCCATTGAAAGAGGTCTTGCTAACCTCCGCGTCTACCGTGAATCAGGTTCTTGGGGCCAGCCCATTCTTGAAGCGCTCCTATTACGGTTTGAAGTCATTGTTTGGGGGGACACGAAGGAAACTGGTTGAGAAGCGGTTGCGTGAAGATTGGGGTTTCACCTGCCCTATAAAGTTCATTGATCATCATTACGCTCACGCTTGTTCGGCGTATTTCACCAGTGGATTAACCGAAGCAACGGTCATCACGATGGATGGAGCAGGGGATAACGCTTCATCGCATGTTTACCATGTGAAGGATAGTCACTTCCAAAAGTTATGGACAGTTGACAGCTTTGACTCAATTGGGAATTACTACGCCTATATTACCCATCTTTGTGGTTTTAAAGCTCAGAAGCATGAGGGAAAGATCACCGGGTTAGCGGCCTATGGGGATCCAAGTTACATCGATGTCCTCAGACGTTTTATCGTCAACGCGGATGGTACGATGATCAATAAAGGCCAGGTTTTTTATTGGGCTGCAGTGAAGGCCATCAAACGAGCTCTGCCAGAATCCTTTGAGCGCGAGAACCTTGCCAGCAGTATGCAGAGGCTCCTGGAGGAAATCGGTTGTGCCTACGTTGAGCATTGGGTTGAAAAGACAGGATGTGGCGATTTAGCCCTCGCCGGGGGTGTCTTTGCCAATGTTAAGTTCAATCAACGCCTCCATGAAATGGAGAATGTGAGCTCCATTTTTATCCATCCGGGTATGGGGGATGAAGGATTGGCTGTGGGTGCCGCGCTCGCGTTGGGAGCCGCATTGGCTTCAGATTCTGGTGCGAGTTTCAGTGCGTTGAAATTAGCTGATGTTTATTTGGGCCCCAGCTATAGCCAAAGAGAAATCGAAAGAGCAATTGAGCGTGAGGGACTACCGTCTCAATTTGTACCGGATATCGAGAGAAAGATTGCCGAGCTCCTTGGACAAGGACATATTGTGGCCAGGTTTGACGGACAGATGGAGTATGGCCCAAGGGCACTTGGGAACCGGTCCATTCTGTATCAGACGACCGATCCAGCAGTCAACGATTGGTTGAATAAGCGGTTGGCAAGGACAGAGTTCATGCCCTTTGCCCCTGTGACCCTGGAAGAATTTGCTGATCAATGTTACGAGAACCTAGATGGTGCGCGGCACCCAGCAAAGTTCATGACGATCACCTTTGATTGCACGGATTGGATGAAGGAGCATTGTCCGGCGGTTGTACATGTGGATGGCACAGCCAGACCGCAGCTCATTGATCAGGAGACCAATCCGGGCTACTATCGGATCCTCGATGAATATCGAAAGATCACCGGCCTGCCATGTCTGATCAATACCAGCTTCAACATGCATGAGGAACCGATTGTGTGTTCGCCATTAGATGCTATTAGGGCGTTTGTGAAAGGACAAATTGAATACTTGGCGATGGCGAATTATTTGCTTCAACATCCGGGCCATGATGGGGGAAATCGGATCTCCAATCGGGTTTGAGATTATCTCATTCCTCAGCTTTAGAAATAAAAATGCCAAACCCACTTGACATTTCTACGAAATATTACTATTGGAAACCGTACATGGCATATTTCGCCGCGTTTGAGCTGAGAGCGTATCAAGAATTCATCCGAATTCCAGAGGGTCTGATCTTGGATCTGGGTTGTGGTGACGGAACATTTTCCCAAATGCTTAAGGAGTTACTTGGCTTCAAAACCTCCTTCATTGGTGTGGATATCGATAGGGAAAAACTACGTGTAGCTGCTGGATTGACATCCATTTATTCACAAGTCTTGGAGCTTGATGTGTCCCAGCTCCCATTCAAAGAGGGAATATTTGATGCTGTCCTCTCGAATGGGCTTCTCTATTGTCTTCGGCCGAACCCTCGGATGGCGGTGAGAGAGGTACAACGGATATTGAAAGAGGGAGGCAAATTCATTTGTACAGTTCCAACGGAGAATGCGGAAAAGCATTACATTTTCGCCGAGTGGTTTAGGAAGATGAAGTTGAATCGATATGAAGGTTGGTATCGACGTAGACTCAACACTCGGATGGGAAATGTATCCCTGCTATCATCGGAGAAGTGGGTCCGTATGCTTGAAGATAGTGGGTTGACGATTTGCAAAGTTGTACCATACATTTCAGAAGCGATATCGCGTCGATGGAATTTGCTTGTCGAACTCCCCAGGCTTACAAGCGCACTAAGGCTCATCCCCTTTAAACAAGTCCATCGATTGGCTTCCATAATTCAGAAATGTTTAATGCATCGATCATACCAAGATCTCTCTACACTCAACCCTTCTGAAATAGGTGATTACCTCCTGATTGTTTCAGAAAAAAATATAAATACTCAACCATCGAGGAAGCTTCATAGGAAACGCTTAAAGGCTTAAAAATCTAAAGTGCAACCAGGGAGTCCAAGAGTGCGGTTATCAATCATCTTGCCATAGGCGAATACCTTTAGGTAATCCAACTTCAACGTAACCTTCAAGCTTCACATTGGGTGACAAAAATGAGTATATTGGAAGAAATAAGACAGTATTGGGATGAATATCCCTGTGGTATTCAAGTTACAGATGAGGAATGGGGGAGTAAGGCGTTTTTCGAAGACATAAAGAAGAAATTCCATGAGCATTACGCTGTTTATGCTCACAGTGACGAATTATTGTCTTTCGGATCCTATCGGAATAAATCGGTTCTTGAGGTAGGGTGTGGATTAGGTTTTGATGCACTCGAATTTGCGAAGGTTTGCGCGCGCGTAACTGCGATCGATCTGTCTCCTATGAATGTTAAATTGGCAAGGAAGTACTTTGAATACAACGGTGTTGATGCGACGATCGAAGTTGGAAATGCTGAACAAATGCGTTTCTCTAATGATACTTTTGACCTGGTTGTCGCAATAGGAGTCTTGTACTACACACCGAATACTCAGACAGCAGTCGACGAAATCTATAGGGTTCTGAAGCCAAAAGGTAAGGCAATCTGCATGTTTTTCAATCGATATTCATGGTTTGTATTGTTGTCCAAGATTTCACGCACCAATCTTGATCATGAGGAAAAGGATCCCCCGGTTCTTAAGCTTTACTCGGTAAAGGAAGTGCGGAGAATGTTTCAGATGTTCTCCATTGCAGAGATCATGCTTGACAGATTTCCTCGAAAAACCGTGAAACGCTCCGGTGTTATTGCAAATCTATATAACTACGGTCTAGTTCCCCTATTTAATATTCTGCCGAAGGCAATCATTAGACCTTTTGGTTTTCATATTATTGTCGAGGCTATGAAAAGTGCCTAGCCGATATCTGCTATAGTACCCGCAAGTGGTCAGAGCCAATGTCTCACGAAGTCAAAATAGAGACTTATATCATCCAAGAGAAGTTGTTCGAAGAGGGCAAGTCCCAGATTCGTAAATACCAGAACATTGTCATTGGGCAGACCGGAATATTCAGTCTTATAAAATATGAACTGATTATATTGCTATCCAGTTGGATACCGGGTGCGTTAGGGCTTTTTCTCAGGAGTAAGCTCTATCCGCTCCTCCTTGGGAGCGTCGGCGAGGGGGTCATCTTTGGAAGAAACGTCGTCCTCCGCCACCCACATAAACTCCACCTTGGTGACAACATCGTGATCGATGACAACTGCGTTCTGGATGCCAAGGGAACAAAGAACCAAGGGATCTTCATCGGTAACAATGTTTTCATCGGACGGAATTCGATCTTGTTCTGTAAAGATGGAGACATTCATATCGATGAACGTGTTGTGATCGGCTTCAACTGTCAGCTATTTTCGGCAAATGTGGTCAAGCTGGGAAAGAATGTCCAAATAGCTGCATATTCCTACCTAAACGGTGGCTCCCATGATTTCAGCAGAGTGGATATACCAATGATGGAGCAGGAGCGCAGTGGGATGGGGATCATCATCGAGGATGATGTGTGGCTCGCGGCCAATGTCAAGGTTCTCGATGGGGTGACCATTGGCAGAGGCTCGATCATTGGAGCTGGCGCTGTTGTGAACAAAGAAATCCCACCACTCTCAATTGCAGGGGGTGTGCCAGCGAAATTGATTAGAAAACGAATTGGGGCGACAGATATCCCTGGATTATGAACAAGATTAATGTATTAATGGCCATTGACCATGTGGACTATGACGGTCAATTGCATGGAGGGGGAAGGTGCTTCTCAAATATTATCTCCCGAATAAACTTAAACCGCTTTAAGATTATCGCCCGTGTTCTTCGCAGAGCAAGTTCTGTGAAACAATTGGTTGGCGGAGTGGGGGTCTCCATACGATCATTGGCACGGCACAGGCTTGACCCACGCACACTTCTTGATCTCATTCGAACGATCAGGGCAGAAAACATTCACCTTCTCCATCTGCATGGCTTTGGATCGCAAACTTTCGGAAGAATGGCTGCAGCTCTTACGGGTGTACCTGCGATCATTCATGGGCATGGGCTGGATTACTACCCCTCAGGATTTCAGAAACTTATGGATCGCCTATTGAGTCGATTTACTTGCCTGGCGATCACTGTCTCAAACTCTGTCAAAGAAGATTACGTCCTAAGGCGCCAGATCGATCCTGGGCTGGTATTGGTGATGCCCAATGGCATCCCAATTGAGAAATTCACCCCGGTGCACGAACAGAATATTCAAGAGTTGAAGAGAAGTCTGGACATTCCATTCGATCACTATGTTGTGGGGACCGTTACAAGATTGCGAGAAGAGAAGGGGAATCGATACCTTCTCGAGGCAATTGCTCAAGTTGTTGGAGTGATTTCTAACGTCACCCTATTAATCGTGGGTGATGGACCGCTTCGCGAAGAGTTGCATCAGCTTGCGTATCGGTCAGGTATAGCAGGATGTGTCATTTTTGCTGGATTTCATCAGGATGTAGCTAACATGCTCTCAATTTTCGATGTTATGGTCATCGCTTCGCTCTCTGAAGGCCAGTCTCTAGCGCTCCTTGAAGCCATGGCAATGGAAAAAGCAGTGGTTGCAACAAATGTGGGTGGTATCAGTGAGATACTGAGAGATGGGGAAACAGGTCTGCTAGTTCCTCCCCAAGATCCCCGAACGATGGCTGCTAAGATCATATACTTACTACAACATGGGCAAGAGAGAGCGCGCCTTGGTTCTAAGGCTTGCATGGAATCTGCGAAGTTTTCCCTAGATCGGTATGTGAAAGATCTAGAAGGCGTGTATGAAGATGTGGTCGAAAATGGGTAGATCGAGAAGCTACATGTGTAATGGATTAAGGATTGGCTCACAGAACCCACATAGGCTCCATGAGCTAGTTCTCTGTTGGATTGTAATTTGAGGACGACAGCTTTGATCCAGGGTCCTGCTAGGCGCGCAAGGTTTCTATACTTCCTGAGGTATCTGATCAGTGCGGTTCTCATCGCAGTACTCTTGCGGTGGATTGATTTTGGAAACTTGAGACTGACCCTTGAGCACGCCCACCCCGGTCTGCTCCTTGTAGCAGTGGCCATGCTTGTTGCTGATAGATTCCTCATGTCCTTGCGCTTGAGGTTGTTTCTACAGCCCTACACAGGACCTTTTCACATAATGACACTTGTCCGCATCACATTTATCAGTACCTTTCTAGCCAATTTCGTTCCTTCAAGTCTTGCTGCTGACCCCATACGGGCATACTTTCTCCACAAAGAGCAGGCCGAATTGCCTGAAGTGATTTCATCCATCGTTTTCGATCGTGTTATCGCTTTCGGAGTCCTTCTCTTGATAGCTTCTATCGCCGGTGCAGTTGCATACTTCGAAGGCTATATTCCAAAATATTGGTTTCTCATGATCCTTACTGTCATGATGTGTATTATCATCGCCGTCTTTATCTTGAAAAGCTCCTGGTTTGGTGGCACCATAACTAGCTTCCAGTCTTCCTCATGGCGCATCTTGCAGCAGATTGGTAATGGAGTAGCAACGATCCGTGACTACCCTTGGACACTAGTCCACCTCGCAAAGGCATTATTCTTATCTGGCTTTATTCACTCGATGGGCATTCTCACTTCTTACATCATTTTCCGTGCAATCCATGATCACCTATCCTTGATCTACTTCTTTTTATTTCTCCCTGTGGTTCAAGTCATGGTCTTGTTACCGGTTTCAATTGGCGGCCTCGGAGTTCAAGAAGGTGTCCTTATCCTACTATTGGGTAGGGTGGGTGTTTCAAAAAGCGTGGCCTTATCCTATGCTCTTCTAATACGAGCGCTTAGCCTGCTTATCAGCCTACCTGGAGGGATCCTGTATGCGCTGAACAGATCGAAATCTTCAGCTACGAAATATCGCCTTTCGGGAGATAACTCCCTCCCAATAAAACGCACGGGTGCATCATGAGGATGGTATTGGCATTGCGAAATCTCCAATACAGGCTAGTTGGCAGCATGCAGGGTTGATGAGTACGTCATGGGGAATTTTATTCAGAGTTTGCGAATCAGCTATCAAAAAAATCTGACGCATTATCGAGCCCTTTTGCTTGGAAGATTCCCCGATTTTGTATATGCCAATTGGATAGATATGATCGGTGATCAATTGCCGGTTTTTTACTTCCATTCCCTTGAACCGGAAAGGTTTGAATCCCAGCTAAGGTTTTTGAGTGAGAGCGGTTATAGAAGCATGAGGGCAGATGAGTGTGTTGCTATCCTGACAGGATTAAAACCGCTCCCGCCTAAGGCGGTTGCCCTGACCTTTGATGATGGCCTGGGATCCCTCTGGGCAGTCGGCCACCCATTACTTCGCAAGTATGGGCACGTTGCGATTGCCTTCGTGGTTGCAGGCCTCGTCCCTGAAGGCGATCCAGGACCAACCCTAGATGAGGTATGGAGGGGAGTCGTAACGACGTCGACGGTCACAGCCAGGGAGAAAGGGGAACGCCCCTTGGCAACTTGGAGTGAGTTACGTGAGATGGTGGGGGCTGGGACTGTTGATATCCAATCCCATTCCTGGAATCACGATCGAATCTTTGTGTCGTCAAAGATCGTGGAATTCCTTAATCCCTGGTTCGATTACTGGTTTTTTGGCCGCATACACTTACCCGTCTATCTTGAAGATGGCGCCGAGAATTATGTTCGGAGAGCGCCTCTTGGCTTACCCATATATCAATCAATGCCACGTCTGGCTGCGCCTCGACGTTTCATCGATGACGAGAGATTGCGCGAATCATGCATCGCACTTGTGGAAAACCAAGGTGACAAGAATTTCTTCAAGCAGGTGGGTTGGGAAAAGATTCTGCGTAAGCAAGTACTGGCCTTCCGTAGAAACCATGAATTGTCAGAGCGATTCGCTTCGGAAGAGGAACATGCGCGCGGTATTCGAAATGATCTTCTCAAGGCGCGTGAGATCATCGAAAATCGGATTGGATTGCCGGTGCGCCATCTATGTTATCCATGGTTCTATGGTAGTGAACGGGCCATGCAAATCTCACGCCAAGTGGGGTACAAGTCTAACTTCTGGGGGGATCTCCCGAATCGACGTACCAATCATCCTGGAGACGATCCGTTCCGTATCGTGCGGATCCCCGAGGAGTACCTCTTCCGTTTGCCTGGTCGAGGGCGGAAGAGCCTCTCCTCTATATTGAGGGAAAACATTCGTCGTAATGCCAGGCCCTTCCTTAAGCGGTTATTTAGAGAATAAATCATCAATAAGCAAGTTGAATCCTTTTGAGATATTAATCTGCTGGGATATTCCCTATCACACTCGAAGACTAGTACCTCAGTATGATTTCTCTGCAGTAGAGAGGCAGCGTAAACTGAAGATACCCTTCACTGTATTAATACCCATGTGTGATGTGAAGGCCTATGAGGATGCGAGGATCCCTTTTCCACCACACACGGGGGATTTGGATCTCAAGTATCTTTGCGGTAATACTCTTGGGATCCTTGGGGAAACCTGCCTTCGCGTCTCAGCAGGTCAATCTCTATGATCGGTTTGAAATTCGGATCATCAACAATACACCTTACGCCAATCCGTTCTTAGACGTTGAACTGAAAGGTATTTTTGTATCACCGTCAGGGGAAACCTATGAGCAATGGGGGTTTTATGATGGTGACGGTCAGGGTGGACAAAACGGTAATGTGTGGAAGCTTCGATTTATACCCAATGAAATCGGTACATGGATGTACAGCTATACCTGGAGCGACAGCAATCCCGACGGCTCTGGAACCTTCGAAGTAATCCCGTCAGCCATTCCGGGACCGCTTCGGATCTACTCCCAAAACGCAAGGTGGTTCGCGACCGCTGACGACACCCCGATCTTCCTCGTAGGTTATTACAGTGATGCGATCTTCAGGACAGATCCTTCCTGGTGGCAGCCATGGATAGACGATAAAGTTGCTTTTGGTTTCAATCTCATCTCCTCTGGTCCATTTGACTATGCATGGGGGTTCTCGCCAAATGTTACCCAGCGAGCACCTTGGCTTGGAAGCCCTGGAAGCTTTGATTTTAGTCGTTTCGACGTAAATGACTGGTATGAGTATGAACAGATCTTTGATTATTTACAGGTCAAGGGAGTCTACTGGTATGGGTGGGCAGGGTTACTTATGGGGACCAATGCCCTTCAAAGTCCCCCGACAGACGAATTGAAAAGCTTGCATCTAAGGTATGTGAGCGCACGGCTCAATTCCTATTGGAATCTGGTGATAAATAATGTTACAAGCGAATGGACGGAAGGATATTCAAGAAGCGAGGTTGATTTCTGGGGTCCCTTTGTAAATGAACTCTTCCCATTCCACCTGCACACTATCCATGACGACACGGGTTGCACTACAGCGAGCAGAAACTTTACCTGGACAGATTTCGAAACTTCGCAAGTGAAGCCTAGAACACCTGAGGCAAGTTACAATTGTTTCATCACTTCATTCAATAATTCTGGACTCCCGGTTTTTTCAACAGAAGAGATGTGGATGGAATATACAGGTGGTGGGGGCGGCAATCCTGGCGATCCGGACCTAGAGCGCAAGTGGGGTTGGTTCACCACCATGGCGGGAGCAACCTCCATGTTGGGAAGCCAATGGGAGACCATGGGGGGAACTGAGGGCATACCCTTGTCGAAGCCGTACTACAAGATTATGGAAGAATTCATGGCTAACACGGGCTTTGAGAAGATGGATCCCCGAGATGATCTCCTTCTAGCGCGATCGAACTCTAACATCCACTTGCTTGCGAATGCTGGTGAGGAATATGTTGTTTATTTCCCTGCAGGAGGCAATTTGACATTAGATCTTGCGGGAGTGAGTGGAACGCTGGAAGTTGATTGGCATAATCCAAGGACCGGAGAAACCACAAATACCGGCCAGATAAGTGGAGGAGGTTCATTTTCCATCGCGGCTCTAGATAGCAGCGATTGGATATTACACATATACGAAACATCTTCGAGCTCAACACCCACAGCAACAATAGTTGCCACAAGTACGCCATCCCTTACACCGACCGACACACCAACCGCTACACCTACAATGACTTATACACCAACTAGTACAATCATGCCGGCTGAGACATCAACTTCGACTCATACACCGACTAGTACGCTCGAGCCAACATCAACGCCTACCGACCCTTTTACATCGACGCCCACTGATACGCCTACGATTACAGATACTCCGACAGATACACTCACACCAACCGAGACTCTCACACCGACAGCGATCCCGACCGATACGTCGACACCTACAGATACATTAACGCCTACAAACACACCTACTTCAACACACACATCGACCATTACACTCACACCGACATCGACACCGACTGATACACCGACGCCAATGGATACATCAACACCCACGGATACGCCTACGATTACAGATACTCCGACAGAGACGCTCACGCCAACCGAGACTCTCACACCGACATCGATCCCGACTGATACGTCGACGCCAACAGATACAATAACGCCTACAAACACACCTACTTCAACACACACACCGACCGAGTCACTTACACCGACATCGACACCGACCGATACCCCGACGCCTGCCGATACGTTAACGTTGACCAACACACCGACTGCAACCCACACCCCGACTAATACGTTCACGCCAACCGAGACCCTCACATCGACAACGACCAACACTGCCACCGATTCCTCGACGCCAACAGATACATTGACGCCTACAAACACACCTAATTCAACACACACACCGACCAATACACTCACACCGACATCGACAAACACCGCTACCGATACACCGACAACAACCGATACATCGACACCCACGGATACGCCTACGATCACAGATACACCAACGGTGACCCTCACACCGACAGAAACAATCACACCTACGAATACCTACACGCCAGCTGATACACCAACACCTACAGATACACCACCTCCTACAAACACGCCGCTGACGACCAATACGCCTGTTCCACCTACGGATACGCATACGTCAACAATCACATCGACAGCTACAGATACGCTCACACCGACGGGTACGTTGACGCCATCATATCCCCATTTCATTGTGCAGACATCGACGGAGACAGACACACCACAATTAACGTCGACCCCCAGAACTGGATCTCCTCAAATTGTCAGTTATGGACCATCTGTGGCGAAGACAGTCAATGGAGATTCAGTGAGACCCGGCGATGAAGCGGTTTTCACGCTTATCGTCGCCAACCGCAACGATCAATCCGTACAAGACATCGTGGTGACCGACCCAATGCTCTCTTACTTTGATATTGTCAAAGTAGAGGCAACGAAGGGTAGAGCGACAATTGATCCTAGCTCCAATACGGTTACAGTCGTCATGGAATCTTTGGAGAAAGGTGAAGAAGCTGAAATCACCATCGTGGTCAATGTGAATAACACAGCAAATTTCACTGGTGAGGTGCCCAATACCGCTGAACTAAAATACGAAATCAATGGAAGCGAGAACACCGATACTTCGAATACGATTTGTTTGCTGGTTGAAGGTGGACTGACGGGGCGTTCCGCTAGCTCACCACTATCCCTTGGCAATCTTGGGCTTGGATTGCCAGGTATCCTGATCTGCGGCTATGGTGTTTGGATGAGGCTCCGGAAAAAACAATATGGGGTAGGGTGTATGGCAGCCGGTGTAATCCTTCTGCTGATCCCGATGATTTACTTCGTGTTTATCCTTGTGTTCTCGCCCAATCAAGTTAGCCACGGATACATCACCTTCCCAGGCTGTGGATAGTCAACACTTTCATTTGTGAAGGCTGATTCTGGAGATCCGTGCGGTGTTATCTTGTCATTTGATTTTACTCTTCGCTTTCCCCGTCTGAGCATTATTTTCTAAAGTTGGAATCACTTGCCCATATAAAGCTGTATGCCCCAGCCAGGCAATTCAGGATGGTGATTGGACGATTCATTCCTCAATGCTAATTCAATAGAATTAAGGATGATAGCTAAAGGGAAGTTCACGAGGAAATAGGCTATGCAAATTCCTGGTTCGGAAGAAGGTGCTCGAATTCAGATCGAGCGCAGTCCAGAAAGTCTAATTGCGAGTGATGCGTTCAGTGTGCCAGAAGCCGGCAAGACTGACACGGTGGATCTATCTGTCGTCATCCCCGTGCTGAACGAAAAGAACACCCTTGAACCCCTGTGCCTTCAATTGCATGACGTACTCAACGAAATGGGGAAGAACTATGAGATCATTTTCATTGATGACGGAAGTACGGATGGCAGCTTTGAGGTCCTGAGAAAACTGTATTCACATTACAACAGAGTACATGTCATACGCTTACGCCGTAATTTTGGGCAAACTGCTGCATTTTCGGCCGGCTTCGACCTCGCTCATGGGGATGTCATCATCACGATGGATGCGGACCTACAGAACGACCCTCAGGACATCCCCGGCTTAGTTGAGAAAATCGAGCAAGGCTTCGATGTTGTCAGCGGTTGGCGAATTAAGCGTCAGGATCCGTTTCTCACGAGACGACTGCCATCACGAGTGGCTAACTATCTAATTTCGAAGTTGACAGGTGTTAATTTGCATGATTACGGATGTTCCCTGAAAGCTTATCGGCGCGAAGTCGTAAAAAACACGAGATTATATGGAGATTTGCATCGCTTTATTCCTGCTCTAGCGAGCTGGATGGGCATCCAGGTAACAGAGATTCCTGTGAACCATTTCCCCAGGGAATTTGGTCGATCGAAGTATGGGATCGGTCGTGTGCTCAAGGTTTTGTTGGACCTGATTACAGTGAAATTCCTTTTGGGTTATGCTACAAGGCCCATTCAGATCTTTGGACTAATGGGTATGCTCTGCCTAATAGTTGGGACGGGTTTAGGGGTTTATTTATCGGTCTTGAAACTATTCTTTGGTCAACAAATCGGCGACCGCCCTCTGCTCCTACTGGCCGTCCTTTTAGTCGTGCTAGGGGTCCAATTGATCACCATGGGGTTGCTGGGTGAACTCATCGTGCGGGTTTACCACGAGGCGCAGGATAAAACGACTTACATGGTGAGGGAGCTCCTGTGGCGAAAAGCTGATGATCGTCCACAAATGGAGGATCAAGTCCTTGATGCTTCTTCAGATCGCGAAGGTAGCCATTAACTCTTATGTCTCGTTCCAACACACTCATTTATCATGAAAACTAGCTAGTTCTGTGATCCGTAGGCGATTTTGATAGCAGTTTCTCTTGAATAGACGTCTATATGTTCTGCTCAAGACTCAAACCGTTGTAATTAGCTCGAGCGATCAATATGGGACTCAAGTGCCTTCACCAATAGCTCATAGTGTGACCGGGTACGTCATCAACCATGTTTTCCAATCGCGTATGAGAGAACAAGCCTCGATTAAGGTTGGACCGTTGTCCCTATCCTTGGTCTTGGCTTTAGGGCTATCACTGTTTCCTGACCTAGACTCAATTCTTGGTATTCTTATGGGCGACTTAGAGCGATATCATAATAATCTGACACACAGTTTGATCCTCGGCGTTGTGGTTGCCTCAGGAGTTAGTGGCGTGGTGTGGCTGAAGCAGCGATCGGGCTTTAGTGCTTGGTTCATGATCTCGTTGCTGTGTTATGAAATGCACGTCCTTATGGACTTTTTCACTTCAGGCCGTGGTGTGATGCTTCTCTGGCCGTTCTCATCCAATCGCTATTCGTCGACAGTATCCCTTTTCTACGGTGTACAGTGGTCCGAAGGCTGGGTAAGCCCTCAGCATCTATTGACACTAGTAACCGAAATGGGATTCATCCTCTTCGTATTCGTAATGGCGTATCTTCTCTCCATCATCAGGCGATCCCTAAAGGAATACAGTGATTAAGTGGAAAACCTCCTGAGAATTCATTATTTAGGCTATGTGTTCAGGAACCTCGGATAAGTATGTATTCGGGTGTGGATCGCTCCTGGATTGGCCTATATTGCTGAAGCCTCAGCGGGATTTGGACTCTGAGTCCTGCAGTTTGTATATCCTGCCCCAACTGAGTCGCTAAGAACGAGGATTTATGACAAGACGCATCGATTCATCACTACTTGATGTTATGAACACACCAAGATATCAATACATAATGCTCGGTGTGATTGTACTCTTGGCGGGCGCCATGCGTTTCTACAAGCTCGGGGAGTGGAGTTTCTGGATCGATGAGATAAAAACGGTGAACGCGGCGCGAGAAGTGGCTGGTTTTGACTACGCCACGCAACCGATCAATTTGGCGCTAATAAACCTCGCCCTGTCCTCTCTGGCGATCGATGAATGGAGCGCCAGGCTAGTGCCTGCTCTGGTTGGCGTGCTGACCATCCTTGTTTTGTATTTTCCTGTCAAGAATATTTTCGGTCCTGGCGTAGCTTTGCTTTCATGCCTTCTTTTAGCTGTATCCCCCTGGCATCTTTTTTTATCTCAAAGTGCTCGTTTTTACACTTTACTACTTTTACTATACGGTCTTTCCATGGTGACATTCTATTTTGGCATTGAGAGAGATCGTCCATCGTTTTTGATTGTCTCTCTAATGCTACTTGGTTTAGCGGCCCGTGAACGATTGACTGCCGGATTTTATCTTCCCGTTGTCTTTACTTACCTTTTGCTTGTGAGGGTAATGCCGACTAAAAAGCCCTTAGGGTTGCGAAGGAGAAACGTCCTGCTGTTGCTAATACCGGCATTGGGGTTTGCTCTCTTCGATGCAACCAGCCCCTTATTGGGGCGTCGATCTCTAATGGTTTCGGTATATGATCTGTTTGTAGGCAATCCAAATATTCATCCATTTCGCTTACTTGCGTCCTTCGTATATCGAGTTGGCCTCCCAGTCTTTTTTTTGGGGCTGGGTGGGGGTGTTTACCTGTTGATCGATCAGAGTCGCGCTGGTCTTTTTCTACTAATTGGGGCGTTGATACCCTTGATGTTGTTACTTGTTCTCTCTCTTTTTACATTTTCAGTGGATCGTTATGTTTTTATTACACTTCCCAATTGGATAATTTTAAGCGCAGTGGTGGTAAAGGAATTGTTTTCACAGGTAAAAAAGCATGGCTGGGTGTTAGCAGCCTCCGTTATTATCCTAATACTGATGGATCCCGTGAGTCAGGACATGCTCTACTTTAACTTTCAAAATGGCAATCGTCCTGATTGGAAAGGCGCTTTTACATATATATCCCGAAACGAGTTGGAAAGTGAGTCCGTTTTTACCACTCGTCCCGAGCTGGGGTCTTATTATCTTAATCGAGAGGTGGTCTCAATCAATCAGATCAAACCTGAGGAGATCCTCAATACCAGGAAGGGGATATGGTTCGTGATTGGTGAGCCGGGTGTGCACGACCCAATTCTAGAGCAGTGGATCCTAGAAAATTGCGATTTGTCGAATGTCTGGGATGTATACCTGCCGGGAAAAACAATGATGACAAGAGTTTATCATTATTCTCCTCCTGAATAAGGGTCGCATCTGTTTATGAATAAAGCAGTACATCTAAATCCGAAAATCTGGCGATGATTGCTGGTTGAGCTAGTGTGCCTCGATTTCGGCTGCCGATTGTGCCATTGCTATGCATAGTGGTGTCGATTGGGATTATTTAACCTATGGATTGCATAAATAGTCTCAAAATCTTTTGCGATTGATTTCCCAAATGAAGGTCTCCATTGCCAGGGAAGCTAAATGTTTCGGAATCCTGACAACTCGACATCATGGTCATTTTGCTTTTCTAATTTACAGCTAACCGCTATGTATTTATTTCTCTGACAAGCGGGAGCATCTTAGCGAGCGTGGCTGCCGGGGAGATGCTCATTCAGACACAACGAAGTGTGAATCTTTTCGCCGTTAGGATTTCACTCCTACTTGTACACTAACCACTGAGCGAGGGTGTGCTGTACTACCAATTCCAAAACAGCCTTCGGAACGATTTGGAGTCTGCTTTTGATCTTATCTGGGTGCACAAGGATGCGGGTGACCTTGTCGTATCCGCAGAGCCTGAATCCAGTACCTTTTATTTTGGGAGAAGATATCATCGGAATGGAGGGAGCGGAATTATCTAACTTGATAGGGCGTGGGGAACGAGTCTGTTTTATGGGGGACATGAACATTGAGGAGAGATTCCCGGATGTGCATAGCTGGATAATCGAAAAAAACCAGCTTGTCGCCAACATGGATGTGCTTGTGCGTGCGAGAAATTTTAAGATGAGAGTTTACTTGTACGATCCCAACGTTCCATAACTGTAGCAAAGTATCCAGTGATATTTTCGAACGGGAGTCTCGGTGGTACTGTTCCACGATCCTTGTAATAAAAGAATCGAAAGAGTTGAACGACATTCAAATAGCCACTTTGCATTGAATCCAGTTTCACAAAATCGTTGCGGAGAATGGAATGAAAGTAGTTTCTCCTTCATGCATTATGTTACATAATGATTGGGGTGTCCTATGGAACTAAAAAACTTCATTACCCCTTTGCTCAAGTGGTGGTGGTTGCTCGTGTTGGCAACATTGGTGGCTGGGGTATCTAGCTTTATGGTTGTGCGGCAGCAGCCACTGGAATACGAAGCGTCTACGACGCTGATGATTGGTCGCACCATATCCGATCTCAACCCCAGTGGAAACGAGTTCTTCCTGAGCCAGCAGCTAGCAGATGTCTACGCCGATATTGCACAACGCGATCCGGTTCGAAAGGCCACCATGACCGCTCTGGGGATTGGCAACCTACCAAAGTATGTCGCACGCGCGCTACCTAACACCCAATTCATTGAGATCGCTGTAACTGACACCGACCCTGAAAGGGCTCAAGCGGTGGCGAATGAGTTGGCGAACCAATTGATCCTACAAAGTCCTGCGGGCTCTCAGCAGGAGGAGCTAGAACGTCAGGTGTTCGTGAATGAGCAACTGGATTACCTAGAAACGAAAATTGAGGAAACGAAGGACGACATCACTACCAAACAGGAAGAGCTGGCGGAAATGGTCAGCGCAAGGCAGATCGCCGATACCCATATCGCCATCACCGCGCTCCAAGGTAAACTGACCACCCTTCAAGGGAATTACGCAAGCTTGTTGGCCAGCACGCAGAGGGGAGCGATCAACACAATCAGCGTCATCGAGCTGGCCTCGCTGCCTGGAAAACCTGTCGGCCCGGACGTTACTCTGACCGTCGTGCTCGCGGCAGCGGTCGGGTTTGTGCTTGCAGCTGGAGGCGCCTATCTCATTGAGTATTTGGATGACACCTTGAAGACGCCCGCAGAGGTTTCCCGCCTCCTTGAGGTGCCGGTTTTAGGACACATTGCGGAAACGAAGGAATTGAAAATGGAGGGTCGAGGGATAGAGCTTTTGATGGAGGAACCTCTTTCTCCTCTTACGGAGTCCTTTCGCGCCTTGGGAACCAACCTCGATCTTGCAGCCGAAGAGAAAGCCCTCAGGACACTATTGGTCGTCAGCCCAGGGGCAAAGGAAGGCAAGACCACTGTCGCCATTAATCTAGCCGCAACAATGGCGCGAGGTGGGAAGCGAGTCGTCTTGATCGATGCCGACCTGCGAAAACCACAGGTTCACCAGATCCTCGGAATTCCAAACCAGGTAGGATTGTGTGATCTCATTCAGAAGGATATGAACATTGTGGATGTCGCCTTTACTTGGAAAGGCAAACGCCTTGCAGTCGTGCCGAGTGGAAATCTTCCACAAGATCCTGTGGATGTGCTGGGCTCGTTGAAGATGGTCCAAATATTTTCCGAAATGAGAAGCGTGGCGGATGTAATTGTGATAGACAGCTCGCCGGTTCTCCTCTCCGACACCTGGCTTTTAACCAGGAGGGTGGATTGGGTGTTGATGGTTCTCACCTCTGGTCGCACGCGCGCAGGAGCGGCTCAAGACGCGTTGGACCAGCTCAAGCGAACGAATGCTCGGGTTGTGGGTGTGGTTCTCAACCGCATGCCCCCTAGCCAAGCCTATGCGTACGGGAGAAATCAATACTATTCCAGTATCAATCGCATATCCAATGATGGTAAATTTGCCAAGCAGAAGCCATCTGGAAGAAAAAGGGATATGCCCCTGCGCCGGCGTTGAAATAGGGTAACAATATTCTGAAGAACACGATGGTTTCGGTGGGTTATTAGGGTTAACTTTTTCTGTTTCACCTACGCAGCAGTCTTTAGCTAAGACTCTCCGCTTATGGATCTTATGTATGCATCCAGCGATATTTCTTGATCGGGATGGTGTTATCATCGAAAACAGCGCAACTTACATTCGCAGTTGGGCGGAGGTATCCATTTACCCTCATGCATTAGCTAGCTGCATTAGCCAGGGTTAACGTTAGTCCGTACAAGGTGGTCCTAGTTACAAACCAATCTGGCATTGGGCAAGGGCTCATACCGCTAGACGTAGCGAAGGCCATAAACGCAAGATTGGTGAGCGAGATTGAAAGGGCTGGTGGACGTGTTGATGGGATTTATATGTGCCCTCATGCTCCAGATGAGGGCTGTGCTTGTCGTAAGCCCA
>JABAOF010001950.1_pt3 | contig 32525 bp, 22 predicted proteins | sample 7062171 | NCBI WGS metagenome assembly JABAOF01 (sample SAMN14538628, study PRJNA623070) | marine sediment metagenome | biome: marine biome [ENVO:00000428]; feature: marine pelagic biome [ENVO:01000023]; material: deep marine sediment [ENVO:00002113] | place: India: Gulf of Khambhat ...
GGTGGACTGCACTGCGGCAACGGCGCGCACTTCATGAACGGGATCATGCACGCCGCCTGGTCGATCATCCCCGACTTCGCGCACTGCAACTACGCGCTGAACTTCGGCTGTTCCAAGGGTCACGGTGCAGGCCACGTGGCCGTGCAGAACGCGACCCAGGCCGCCGATGCCCGGTTTCGCGGCTTCAAGAACATCGTATTCGATCCGTTCCAGAGTGCCCAGGCCTCCAAGGCCCATGAGTGGGTGCCCATTCGCGTCGGCACCGACGGCGCGCTGGCGCTGGGCCTGATCAACTCCCTGCTCAACGAGCACGGCATCTACGACGCCGAGTACCTGATGTACAAGACGAACGCCCCGTACCTCATCCGGCCCTCGGACGGGCGCTACATGCGGGACAGGGAGACCGACAAACCACTGGTCTGGGACCTGGTCGACCACTGCCCCAAGGTACACAACCATGAATCGGTCACCCGGGTCGAATACGAGGACGAGGCGCACGAGGTGGCACTGCTGGGTACGTACCCGGTGGACGGGGTGCACTGCCGCCCGGCCTTCGACCTGCTGAAGGAGCACGTCAAGAAGTACACCCCGGAATACGTCGAAGAGATCACGTGGGTGCCGGCGGCCACCGTGAGTCGCATCGCCAAGGAGTTTGGTGAGGCAGCCGAGATCGGTGCCACCGTCACCATCGAGACGAGCAAGGGTCCCAAGAGGATTCCCAAGCGTCCGGTGGCGACGCACTTCTTCCGCGGCACCCAGGGGCACGTCAACTCGGGCTGGACCTGTCTCGCAGTGGACATGGTCAATCACATCGTCGGCGCGGCCGACACGTACGGGGGAGCGTTCGGTCTGGGAGCCGCGGTCGGCAGCGGGTACGAGGGGACCGGAAAACCGTACCAGATCCCCTACCCCTGTCCCGACGGCCTGATGGTGGCCAAGACGTGGGTCTACGATCACGTCCCCTATCCCATGCGCGTGCCGAAGCCCCCGACCCGGCTGGACCTGCACGACATGTTCCCGACGTCGATCTACAACGCTTTCACCATCACGAGCCCCAGATGGCTCGAGATGCTGGAGCGATTCAAGATCCCCTACAGGCCGGACGTGATGATCAACTTCGGCTCCAACTCGGTGATGACCATGGGGAACGCCGAGGCGGTGACCGAGAACTTCCTGAAGAAGTTCAACTTCATCTTCTCGTTCCAGCTGTACGTCACGGAGTTCGAAGAAGCGGTCGCGGACGTCGTGCTGCCCGACGCCTGCTTCCTGGAGCGCTACACCCCGGCCGTCAGCTTTCCATCGACCTTCTCCCACCCCCAGGGCGAGGATGACTGGGGCTGGTCGATCCGGCAGCCGGTCGTCGAGCCCCTGTACGAGCGGCGCGATTTCAACGAGGTGATGCTGGAGATCTGCAAGCGCCTCGGCATCCTGGGCAAATACTACAAGGGGCTGAACGACTCGATCGGCGTGCGTTACGGCGGTGAGATGGACGAGAAACACAAGCTCGTGGAGGATGGCAGCGTCGAGCACTCCTGGGAGGACATCTGCGACCGTCTTCTCAAGGATCGCTTCGGCGAGGCGCACGGCCTCGAGCACGTGAGGAAGAAGGGCGTCTTCACCTGGCCCAAGAAGAAGGAGGACGTTTACTGGAAGTGGTTCAACCCTTCGCGAGTACCGGTCTACTTCGAGTACTTCATCGACTCAGGGGAGCAGATCGCCAAACTGTGGGACGAGTTCGGCGGCCAGGATTTCTTCGATCTGGACTGGTCGCGGTTCAAGGCCCTGGCCGACTGGCATCCTTGTCCGACACACACCGAGACGCAGCCCGAGTACGACATGTACGCCTTCTACTGGCGTGCGGTGATGCATTGCAACTCGATGACGCAGCAGAATCCCTACCTCGACGAGTGCTCCCAGGAAGACCCGTACGTGTATGCCATTCAGATGCACAAGGACACGGCTGCGGAAAAGGGCATTGGCGACGGCGACGTGGTCTGGCTGGAGAACCCGAAGGGCCACCGCGTGAAAGGGTGGGTGGCTATTACGGATGGAATCGAGCCCCATCACCTGGCCATCGCGGCCGTCGCGGGCCACTGGGGCAACTACATGCCCATCGCCAAGGGCAAGGGCACGTTCTTCAACGATCTCGTCGAGATGGACCTGCCCCACACCGATCCTCTCACCTTCAACCAGGACATTTGCGTCCGGGTGAAGGTCTACAAGGCGAGCTGAGATGCAGGTCATCGAAGAACAGGTCACCGGAACGTCGCTACGGGAGACGACGATGCCGCGTTGGGGAATGGTCATTGACCTCAAGAGGTGTTACGGCTGCTACGCTTGCGTGATGGCGTGCAAGGTGGCGAATCACACGCCGCCCGGGGTCTTCTGGTGTCGACTGCTCAAGGGCGAGGTGGGGACCTTCCCCAACGTCGTGCGACAGGCCCTGCCGGTGCTCTGCATGCAGTGCGACGAGCCGTCGTGCCTGGAGGTGTGTCCCACGGGCGCCACCGTCAAACAGGACGATGGAATCGTGATCGTGGACAAGGACAAGTGCATGGGCTGCAAGTACTGCATCATGGCCTGTCCGTACGGCGCGCGATACACGGTGCCGAAGTGGGAGAGCTATTTCCCGGAGGGACTGCGGCTCTCGCCCTACGAGGAGTTTGCCAAGAAGGCCTGGGAAGAGAAGTCGGGGTGTGGAGTCGCCACGAAGTGTGATTTCTGCAAGGACAGAATCGCCGAAGGCAGGAAGCCGGCCTGTGTCGAGGCGTGCCCGGCCCTGGCGCGGACCTTCGGCGACCTGGATGATCCGAACAGCGAGGTTTCCATCCTGATCAAGAAGCACCGGGGTGAAGTGTTGCATCCTGAGCTGGGCAACAAGCCCAAGGTCTACTACCTCGCGCCGAGATAGTCTTCGGGGATCATGGTCTGAGGGACCGGAGAATACTCAGCAGACAGCGGGGAACGCCTGATGGATCCGAAAGTCAATGGTCAGATACAGACGCAGTGGGGTTGGCTGGTTGCGATCTATCTCTTCCTTGGTGGTGTCGGAGCCGGAGCCTATACGATCGCCGCCATCAACGGATTCATCGGTGAGGGGGCGGAGCTGTCCACGACGGTGGGTCTGTGGATCAGCTTTCCTGCGCTCCTGATCGGTAGCGCTTGCCTACTGGCGGATCTGGGCTCACCGACACGCGCCCTGCTGTCCGGCATGAGGCCGGGGTCTTCCTGGATCGCACGAGGATTCTGGATCATCACCATCTTCATGATCCTCGCGTTCCTGCACTTCTTGCTTCATTCGTATACCGATGTAGGGCAGACGTCCGGCGGAAGGACGGTCCTGAACGTCATTGCTGTCGCGGGAATCGTCTTCGCCGTACTGACGATGGCTTACACCGGCATCCTGCTCGGCGCCTCCAAGGGGATACCGTTCTGGCGTTCGGGCGTGGTTCCGGTCGTCTTCGTGGTCTCCGCGTTGGTCACGGGTCACTTCTCCATCATGCTCGGCATGACGCTGGTCGGCCAGGGCGCCGCCACGGTGCAACCGTTGAGGACGATGGCTCTGGAGGCGGCCGTGTTGGTGGTGCTGGAGGTGTTGGCCATCGTCTTCTTCCTGCAGGCGGCGTACAAGCTGCCCGACCCGCGAGAATCGGCGGAGCGCATTATGCGGAGACGCTCGTTCATCGTCGGTTACTTCATCCTGGGACTGGCCACGCCCTTGGTGCTGATGCTGATCGTGTATCGCTCCATGACACAGCCCGACGCCGGCAGCAACATGGTGGTGGTGGCGGTCGGCGCCGTGCTGGGTCTCGTGGGCGGACTGATTCTGAGGCAGGCCGTGCTGGTGTGCGGAGCCCTGCCGACGCTGAACATCGCGGGGTTCCAGTTCCGGCGCATCGCGCGACCGAAAGAGCCCAAGCCCGGTATCGGGATGCTACCGCCACAATGAGGGTGCTGGTTGCTGAGAACGGCATCACGGGATAACGGCATGGCAACAACTGCGGCCATGTCGTCATGCCGTCATCCTCTTGTGCCGTCATGCCGTAGTGCGTCCCCTCACCACAGTCCGATCACCTTCCACCACAGTCCCCCGATACCGAGCCAGATGGTGATGTTCACCACGCTGACCACCGCGCCCAGCTTCCACCAATCGGCGAGCTTGACGTAGCCCGCCCCGAACAGGACGGGTGCGGGGCCGGTGCTGTAGTGTGTCATGCTGCTGAACAGGTTGCTGAAGAAGCCGAGGACCAGGGCGCCCAAGAGCGGTGGCGTTCCCACCGCGAGCGCCATTGCCAGGAACGCCGCGTACATCGAGCTGATGTGTGCGGTGTTGCCCGCGATGAAGTAGTGGCTGTAGAAGTAGATCAGGCTGAGCACGACGAAAGCGGGTAGCCAGTCGGTGTTCGTGAAGAGACCGCCCACTGTGTCGCTGAACCAACCCACCAGCCCGAGTCTGCTCAGATAGGTCGCCATCATCACGAGCGTGGAGAGCCAAATGAAGACGTTCCACGCCCCCTTTTCATTCAGCACGTCCTCCCAGGTCAAGACACGGGTCGCGAGCAACACGGCGAGCCCGACTATGGCAGTGACTGTGCTGTGCACCTGCAACTGCCTGCCGAAGATCCAGAGGGCCAAGAGCAGGATGAACGTGACGAGCATGATCTGCTCGCCACGCTTCATCCGGCCCATTTCGGCCAGCCTGGACCTGGCCATTCCAGGGGCATCCGGGGTCGCCTTGAGCTCGGGTGGGTAGAGTTTGTAGAGCACGAACGGGACGACGAGCAGGCTGGCGAGCCCCGGAATCAGGGCCGCGACGGCCCATCGCGTCCATGTGATCTCGACACCTTGATCGGCTGCCATCTGCGCGGCCAGCGGATTGGCGGCCATCGCCGTCAGGAACATGGCGCTGATCACCAGGTTGCCGTGAAAGGAGTTCTGGATCAGGAACCCGCCGACCCGGCGTTCCGAGCCGTCCCCGGGACGGCTGCCGAACGCCTCGGCCACGGATCGCACGATGGGGTACATGACGGCGCCGGCCCGCGCGGTGTTGCTGGGGATGGCCGGTGCCAGAACGAGCTCGGTGGCGACCATGCTGTAGCCCAGGCCGAGTGTTCTCCGCCCCAGCAGCCTGATGAACGAATAGGCAATCCTGGCGGCCAGCCCGGTCTTGATGAAGCCTCTCGAGATGAAGAACGCCATCACGACGAGCCAGATGACGCTGTGGCTGAAGCCGCTCAGCGCGTCTCCCAGCCGGAGCGTGCCGGTCAAGGTGACGGCGGCGATCCCGCACACCGCCACCGCACCCATGGGCAGCGGCTCGAGCATGATCCCGACGATCGTGGCTACGAAGATGGCGAACAGGTGCCATGCTTCCGCCGTGACACCTTCCGGTGCTGGCACGTGCCATACCACCACTCCGAGGCCGACGGCGATGCCGAACCTGATGGCGGTGGATCGCATCAAATCGCGCCCTGCTGCCTCAGCGCCTCGATCTTCTTGGGCGGATACCGCAGCACCTCGGTCAGTACTTCGTCGGTGTGCTCGCCGAGCAGTGGTGGATGAAGGCGAATGGTGGCTGGCGTTTCGGAGTACTTGATCGGTATCCCGCTGAGACGGAGGGTGCCGATGGTCGGGTGGGGCACCTCGGCGATCATGCCCCGGTGCAGCACCTGCGGGTCGGCAAAGAGATGCTGCATGTCGTTGACCGGACCGCAGGGAATGGCGGCTTCCACGAACAGCTCCATCCACTCGTCACAGGTCCTCGGGGCCATCACCTCGTCGATCAGAGGAAGGAGCACCTCGCGGTTCTCGACCCGCCTGGGGTTGGACTCGAACCGCGGATCCTCGAGCCACTCCTCCCTGCCCACCAGCTTGCAGAAGTTGACCCAGAGCTTCTGGTTCGCCACGGCGATGGCAATCGGCCGGTCCTTCGTGGAAAACACCTGGTAGGGAACTATCGACTCGTGCGCCGTGCCCCAGCGGGTGGCTTCCCGGCCGGCTACCAGGTAGTTGCTGGCGATGTTGGCGAGGGCCGAGACCTGCGCGTCGAGGAGGCTGATGTCCAGGTACTGTCCCCGGCCGGAGCGTTCACGCCACAGTAGTGCGGCGGTGATTGCCCCCGACGCGTAGATGCCGGTGAGAACGTCGGTGATCGCCACGCCGACTTTGCACGGGTTCCCGTCCCGCTCACCGGTGATCCACATGAGACCTCCCACGGCAGAGAGCACCATGTCGTAGCCGGGGCGGTTGCGATAGGGACCGTCCTGTCCGTAGGCGGTGATGGAGGCGTAGATCAAACGGGGATTGATCTTCCGGAGTGTCTCGTAGTCCAGCCCGAAGCGCTTCGTCAGTCCCGGAGTGAAGTTCTCGACCAGGACGTCAGAGACCTTGGCAAGCTCCTGCACGAGCCCCGCTCCCGCGGGGTGCTTGAGATCGACGGCGATCGACTTCTTGTTGCGGTTGCAGCAGAGGTAGTACGCGCTCTCACCAGCAGCGAAGGGTGGTCCCCACGTTCGGGTGTCGTCGCCGGTGCCGGGCCGCTCCACCTTGATCACCTCGGCGCCCTGATCCCCGAGGATCATGGCGCAGTATGGGCCGGCGAGAATCCGGGAGAGATCGAGTACCCGGTAGCCACTCAGTGGCAGTTCGGTTGCGGACGATTCGGTCATTTCGCCTACTCGACGAGGTCGACTGGGACCTCGATTCCTGTCGCTCAGGGCTACGGCCTCCCGGCCGATCTCGGTTTCGCTGGAGCGAACAGTAGCTCATCCGGCGGATGCGTCAATTGTTGCAGGTGATTGCAGGTTACCGCCTCACCAGCTCCGAAGAGCGTCCTCGATAGACTCCGCCGCGTCACGATCCGCGTCTCTCGCCTGGAGAATGAGTTCGGCGGTCTTGGTACGCACTTCCGGGTCGGCGAAACGCTGAGCGATCTCGTCCGACGCGCCGGGTCCTCCGACCAGTCCCCACACTTGCCACATGAGTGAGTGCTCCCGGTCGAAACTGTTCGCCGCTTGCGCCAGGCTATCCGGGCACGACACGTTGAGGTCTCTGCGCGCTGATACCTGATCAGTCCTCTCAGCAGATTGCGCAACCCTCGCTCTGGCCGTTGATTTCCTGGGCCATGTCGTCGACACTGCGCTAGTCGTGGACCGCGTCGTGTCGGACGTGCTCCAGCGCCTCAATGCTGCGCTGGCCGACCGCTGTGGAATCGTGCGGGTGTGGGGTCGCGGGGGAACCGTGGAGGCCTGCCTCAGCTGAGGAGCAACAATGGAACAGATGATCTACCTGGACAACGCAGCTACCAGCTTCCCGAAGCCGGATGTTGTCCACGAGACCGTCACAGATTTCTACCGTGCCTACGGCGTCAACCCCGGTCGAACTGGTTGCGACCTTGCCTTGCGTGCTGAGCAGATGATCCACGATACGCGGCAGCGTCTGTCTGCCTTCTTCAACGAGAGCCTCGTCGACCTGGGCAGGCAGAAGGATCCCAACCGCCTGGTGTTCACCGTGAATGCCACGATGAGCCTCAACCTCATCATTAACGGCATGATCGGTCCCGGCGACCACGTCGTTACGACAATGCTCGAACACAACTCCGTCATCCGACCCGTCAACCACAAGGTGAAGGAGGGTGCCGAGGTTACCTATGTCGCCCCCGACACCGAGGGCTATCTGGATCCCGAGGACATCCGCAGGCCGATCAGGAAGAACACCAAGCTGGTGATCGTCAATCACGGCTCGAACGTGACCGGCGTCGTACAGGACCTTGCGGCCATCGGGACCGTGTGCAAAGAGGAAGGAGTGCCCTTCGCGGTCGACACTGCCCAGACCGCTGGCGTCCTACCGATCGACATGGCGGAGTGCAACATCAGCTTCCTCGCCTTCACCGGCCACAAGGGTCTGTTCGGCCCCACCGGCACGGGCGGTATCTGTGTCGCCGACGATGCGGAGATCAGGGGCACCATCTACGGCGGCACCGGTGTGCGGAGCGCCTTCCCGTACCACTTGGAGGAATACCCGTATCGGCTTGAGGCCGGCACGCTGAACCTGGCCGGCATAGCTGGACTTCACGCCGGACTCGATTGGATCCGACAGAAGGGCATAGACAACATATACACACACGAGATCGAGCTGCTCGGCATGCTTCAGGAGGGCCTCTCGGAGATCCCGGGTGTGACGATCTGGGGAACCAAGAAGCTCGAGAACCGTGTGGCGACCTTGTCCATGACGGTGGAGCACTACGACCCCTCCGACGTAGGTACCATACTTGACGTGGACTACGACATCCTCACGCGCACGGGTCTGCACTGCGCGCCGCTGATACACGAGCACCACGGAACCACTCCCCGCGGCACGGTTCGCTTCTCCGTAGGTCCGTTCAATACGGAGGAGCACATCGAGACCGCCGTAAGGGCAGTCGCCCAGATTGCCGCCGAGCGCTATTCGTCAGTGAAAGCGTGACGCCATAGGCGCGACACTGGACCCACCCTGAGACTGCGGTTGGGCTGGCCCGAGGTCGAGGCTGTGTGGGGGGACTGCCGCTGCCTCCCGCTGGCACCGGCGAGCCGGACCCCTCGGACGCCGTGTACCTTTACCACGACTCGGCTCGGGGAGACACAGCCCTGAAACGGACCCAGAAGTCCATCTTCATCTTCTGGCTGCCTCTCGCCGCCACATGGCTCATGATGGCCGCGGAAGGGCCCTTCCTCGCCGCCGTGATCGCCCGACTCGCAGATCCCAAGTTCAACCTCGCAGCCCACGGCGTGGCCTTCGCCTTCGCGCTGCTCATCGAGGCACCCGTCATCATGATCATGAGTGCCTCGACGGCCCTGGCGGAGGACGCAACCAGCTTCCGAAGACTGCGCGCATTCACCTACGCCCTGAACGCCGCCGTTACGGGCGTCATGCTGGTGGTCCTCGTCCCGCCGGCGTTCCGCTTCCTGATGCAGGGCGTCATCGCCTTACCCGATGAGATCGCACGGCTCACCTACAGAGCGCTGTGGATTCTGCTGCCGTGGCCGGGCGCCATTGGCTACCGCCGGTTCTATCAGGGGGTCCTGATCCGCGACGGCCGCACGCGACTCGTAGCGTACGGCACGGTCCTGCGGCTAACCACGATGGCCGCCACCGCCGTGGTGTTGTACCTGACGCTGGCGCCGCCGGGAGCATACGTCGGCGCCGCGGCGCTGGCCGTGGGCGTCTCGGTGGAGGCGGTGGCAAGCCGCTTGATGGCACGGGCGTCCGTGAAGGCGCTCCTGGGCACAGAGGTACCGGAGGACGATGCCCGCGAACCACTGGGGTATCGACGGATCGTGCGGTTCTACTATCCCCTGGCCCTCACCTCGCTGATCGGGCTCGCCGCGCAGCCGATGCTCACGTTCTTCATGGGCCGGGCGCGTGCGCCGGTGGAGTCGCTTGCGGTTTTCCCGGTCGTCGTGGCGCTCTCTTTCATCTTCCGTGCCATGGGACTCTCCTACCAGGAAGTCGCCATCGCTCTCGTGGGCAAGCGGTACGAGCACGTGCGGGAGCTCGGTCGCTTCGCGCTGGGGCTCGGCGTCGCCTCGTCTGTTGGGCTTGCCCTGGTCGCGCTCACGCCGCTGGCCGGGTTCTGGTTTGAGACCGTGTCGGGACTGAGCGCCGAGCTCGCGCGGTTCGCGATCGTCCCTACGATGATCCTGGTCCCGATACCGTTCCTCTCGGTGATCCTCAGCTACCAGCGTGGCATCCTCGTAATCGCCGAAGTTACCCAGCCAATCACGTGGGCCACGGCCATCGAGGTCGGCGGGATCGCCGTGGGCTTTCCGATCTTGGGCTGGAAGCTGGGGATGGTCGGGGTCACGGCGGCTGCGACGGCATTCCTGGTGGGGCGGCTCGCGAGCAACCTTTATCTCATCCCCCCGTGCCTGCGAGTGATCCGACAGGGTGGTGAGCGGTAGGGAGGGGTATGTGCCCGGGCCCCAGGCGGCGGACAGGCAGAGGTGCTGGGTGCTTGGGGGCGGCTGCAAGTGTCAGTGCACGCCTAGTGTGCTATCCCAGTAGTTGGCTGGGTATCACACGCACCGGTGGGTCCCTCCGGGCGCTGACGTACCGGCGGACTCGACACCCGTACCAGGCACGCGAGCGATGCCATGATGGCGGCGTCGGCGCCGAGACCGCCGGTACTGCCGCGCCCTTCGGGACCCACCGGCACATGTAATGCGCAACGAACTCCTGGGGCAGGAGAGTAGCATGGAGCCTTCCGTGGGGGCTCGGTTGTTGACCGTTGTTGGAATGCTGGCCGCAGTCGTGAGCAGCTTGGCGGTGGGNNTGCGGGATCCACCGGTGCATGGCTTTGTGAAACGAACTTGTGGGACGCCGCACTAGCACCCAACAGCCAAGACCGAGGACCTCAGCGGTGAGCGCCGGCAGGGGCGCCGTCTCGCCTGAGCCTGCACTCCAAGCCATCTTGGTGGTGTAGGTCGATTTGGCGCTCCACGTTTCAAAGCTGATTCCGGAGGTTCCATGAGACGCGCTGCTACACAACCGACATCCTGGCCAGTCCTGCAGGGGCTGTGCGTCGCACTCTTACTCGCCCTCGTGCCCGCGCTCCTGGTGGCCCAGGGGATGACACCGCAGCACGTGGTCGACCTGGAGAGTGTTACCAGTGTGGCCATCAGTCCCGACGGTCAACACATCGCCTATACGCTGCGCAAGCCGCGGGGCGAAGATGATCCATACGGGTCGGCCTACAGCGAACTGTGGATCGTGCCGGCTGGCGGTGGTGAGCCGCAGGCGATCATCCGGTCGCCCAACAGTGCGTCCAGCCCGGCGTGGTCCCCCGACGGCCGGATGCTCACGTTCACCGCCCGTATCGCGGAGAAGCACGAACAGCGGCAGGTGTATGGCGTTCCCGCTTCAGGAGGCGAGCCCCGTTTGCTGACCAACTCCCCGATCGGTGTCATGGCCTATGCCTGGTCGCCGGCTGTGGACGCCATCGCATACACGACTCGGGAGCCCCTGTCGGGAGATGCCGCCGCTCGTCGCGCCCGGGGTGATGACGAGTGGGTGGCCGGAGAGGGATACCGGCACGTTAGGCTCTGGCTGGAGACGCCGGTGGCGGGACGGCGGCGAGCGTTGACACCGCCTGACCGCACGGTGTGGGCCTTTGCCTGGGCCCCTGATGGCCGGGCGCTTGCGGTGCAGAGCACCTCGAGCCCAGAGGTCGATCACAGCTACATGTTCCGCGAGCTGTCGGTGGTGTCGGCCTCGGGAGGTGATCTCGAGCCGTTGACGGAAACGCCAGGTAAGCTCGGTCGAATGGTATTCTCTCCCAACGGGAGCCAGCTTGCCTTCCTTGGTGCCGTCTCCCAGAACGATCCGCTGGCACAGAGCGTGTTCGTCGTGCCGGCAACGGGGGGCGCGGCGCGGAATCGCACTGCGGGCTTTGAAGGGAGCGCCACTTGGGTTGGATGGTGGGACAACGAGACGGTGCTGTTCCTGGCCAATGAAGGCTCGGGTACGACCATCAACCGTGTCCGGGCCGCCGGGGGACCCATCGAGCGCATTGCAGGCGGCGGTGCCGAGATGCTGAGCGGCGTGAGCTTCGACCGGCAACGCCGCACGTTCGCTGCGGTCGTGAGCACGGCATCCCATCCCAACGAGGTCTACTCGGGAACGGTTCGGCGTGGGTCGCTGCGACGGCTCACGCACCATAACCGATGGCTGGATGGCGTGCGGCTGGCACGCCAAGAAATCATCGAGTGGACCCATGGCGATGGCACCCGCATCGAAGGGATACTAGTGCATCCGTTGGGCGAGCGGCCGGGCGTTCGGTATCCCCTTGCCGTTCTCCCCCACGGCGGGCCCGAAGGTGTGCGTCAGAACGGCTGGACGACCAGCGCGCTGTATCCCACACAGGTTCTGGCAGCCAACGGCTACGCTGTCCTGTTGCCCAACTACCGGGGCAGTGGAGGTCGCGGTGTCGCCTTTTCGAAAGCGGATCATCGTGATCTGGGCGGGAAGGAGTTCGAGGATGTGATCGCCGGGATCGATTACCTGGCGGAACAGGGCCTGGTCGATCCCGAGCGCGTTGGCAGCAGCGGCACCTCCTATGGCGGCTACTTCTCAGCTTGGGCTGGCACTCGCCATAGTAACCGCTTCAAGGCTGCCGTCACGTTCGCCGGCATCAGCAACTGGGTGTCGTTCACGGGCACGACGGACATCCCCTACGAGATGTCTCTCGTGCACTGGGATTTCTGGTGGTTCGACAACCCAGGGGTTGCGTGGGATCGCTCGCCCGTTGCGTATGCCAACGAGAACAGTTCGCCAATCCTGATCGCACACGGCGCGGTCGATCAGCGCGTGCATCCCGGGCAGTCTTACGAGCTGTATCAGGCGCTGAAGATCCAAGGTGTGCCGACGGGCCTGGTGGTGTATCCGCGGGAGCCGCACGGACTGCGGGAGCGCGCGCACCAGCTCGACTTCATGGCGCGACTTCTCGAGTGGTTTGACCGCTACTTGAAAGCCGCAAAGACTACTGACTGATGTCCTGCCGCGCATGACTCTCTGAACACGGATTGGTCGGCGGACGCGTTGTAGGGGCGTAGCATGCTACGCCCCTACTCATTCACCGAGACGAATCAGTGTTCAGTTGTCGATCAATCCGTGGCAGCGACGAACACCTGGGACGTCGCGCTAGCTCCGCAGCGGCTGGAATCGCAAATAGGTGGCCGAGCGCCACAGCCACTCCAGCGGGCCGAAGCGGAAGTATCGCAGCCAAACCAGCGTCACCAAGACCTGGAATACCCACACGGCGACGCATACGAGGAACTGGTGGACCCGGCTCACTTGCCCGAACAGCCCAAGGCCGTGACCGTAGAAGAGCGTCGTGCACACGATGGTCTGCAACAGGTAGTTGCTCAGAGCGGTGCGGCCGACAGCCGCAAACGGCCGGGTCAGGGGCGTGAGACGCGGCGACCGACACACGAGCATGACGACTGCTACATAGCTCAGGCTGACTAACGGGGCTCCCCAGTAGTTGAACTGGGAGCCAAGGTACATCGAGTACTCCACACTCCACGCCTCGGCGGAGTTGCGCGCCATCCCGTAGGCGATGATCGGTAGCCCAACCGCCAGGCCACCGACCAGAGTCCGCACGTAGAAAGGGCGCGACCGTGCGCCTGTGAGAACGCCCCACTTGTAGAGCGCCATCCCGATCAGCATCAGACCGGCGGCACGCCACCCCATGAAGGTCGCGAACACGATTGTCTGGAAGGCAAGGGAGCCAGGAACCCGGAACTCCATCTGGGCCAACCAGTCGCTCTGGTACGCCGCCACCTCGTCGCGGATCATCTCGGGAGTGGGCCTCCACACCTCCTGTAGCGCCGCCATGCTCTCCGACGGCCAATAGGGCATGGACACGGCGAAGAGGACGCTGAAGACGGAATACACCGCCATGGTGAGAATGCCGAGAGTGAGCAGCGTTTTCGGGCGGACCCTGCGGAACCAGAAGACGACTAGGGCACACAGCGCGTACGTGACTAGGATGTCACCTTGCCACAGGAGGTAAGCGTGGAGCAGACCGATGATCAGCAGGCCTAGTGTGCGCCGATAGTGGACGGCCGGTGACTTGAAGCCCTTGGCCTCGAGCCGTTGGCCCATCAGCACGATCCCTGCTCCAAACAGGAGTGAGAAGATCGTGAGGAACTTCTGATCAGTGAGGAGATGGCTGAGCCGCCATACCCAGCCGTTCAATCCCGCCAGCTCGCCGTACACTGTGGGATTGAGGTAGGCGGCCTGCGGCATCGCGAACCCTTGGATATTCATCACCAGGATGCCCAGGATCGCGACGCCACGCAGGACGTCGAGGGTCGTTATCCGTTCCGCCGTTGCTGTCGGGGCGGCAGAGACAGCGCTCGGCACTTCACGCACGGCGGCGTCGGCCTCTTATCTCTGTATCGTTTCCTTGACCAAACTCGCTCGCTCCAGGAGCCTGTGCACCGGGTAGGTTTGGGCAGCGCCGCCCCACTGGGGGGCGAGGTAGCGGTCGAAGAAGTTCCACACAACGAGTCCGTCGTAGCTCTCCGGCTCCAGCAGGAGAGCGGCCAGGCTACCGAGTGCCTGGGCGGTGCTGACATAGAGTGTTCCCACAGGAAACTCCCGCTCCTCGGTGCTATACTCGCCCTTCACTGAGCTGGTGTAGTGTCCCTGATTCGACCGACGGGCACCTGCAATCTCTGTCACCCTGAAGGACTCGACCGTCAGTGTGGCGGGCTCGGTGAGTCGATCTACGGCAATGCCGTGCTGTCTGAGCTTCTCGATCACGGCCTCGTCCCGCACCGTGATCAGGTAGCCGCGGGGGAGCGGCACCGTTCGTGTGGGGGTGTAGCGGGCGAAATACGGCACGTTGGAATAGGTCTTCTGCTGCTCGCTCACCTGGAGCCGTGGCCGGCCGCCTTCCGTCTGCGTTACCTGCATCTCGTACCCGAGAATGGTCAGTCGTTGGTCAATCGGCTGGCGCTCGTACTCGACGGCGATACCGTCATGTTCTTGCGGGTCCGCACCACGAGCGATCGTCCTGCGGTCAGCTTCCCTCACCAACCTGACGATCTGGTCGCGATTCTCGTGAAGGTGATCGAGGAACGTGAGGAACAGGTTATAACACCCACGCACTCTCGTCTCGAAGTCGACATAGGGATACTGCTCATTGAGTACTGAGAATCGGTTTCTCAATCCTACGTAGTTGCTCAGGTAGCGAGGCTGCGGGCCAAGCGGCACCCAACCCCTCTCGGGTTGTCTCACATCCATGAAGTCGCCGTGCGGAAGAGTCAGGGTGTTGTAGACCTCCCGCATGCGTTTCGTGACGGCCGGGAGGAGCGTACTCTCCATGTACGCGAGGATCGCGCTGTCGCCATTCGGGTTCAGGCCCCAGGTCCAGGTGACCGGCTCCTGGTGATACGAGCCGTTGTGCGTGTGGCTATCGAGGAAGAAGACAGGATCCCAGCGGAGCAGCACGTTCTGTACCAGTCCTCGGACCTCCGGGGTCTCGAGCTTAACTCCATCCCTGTTCAGGTCCAGATTTTGTCCGTTGTAGCGGATGCCTACACCTTGCTCGGGTCCATGTTGGTTACGCCGGTTCTGGCGACTGATCTTCTCGTTCCCGTCAGGGTTGAAGATGGGAGCTATCAGGATCACGAGTCGATCCAGATAGGCTGCAGTAGCTCCGTGTAGGATGTCACGGGCCAGCATCTGTGCGGCTTCCTTACCCTCTACTTCGCCGGCATGGATGTTCGCCTGGAAATACACCACCGCTCTGTCGTCGTACTTCAGGTCTGCTGGTGACGTGGGTACTGGATCGCCGATCACGAGTAACGGGATCTGCCGCCCCTCGGTGCTCGTGCCGAGCGTCTCGATCCGGATCAGCGGGCTCTCTCGCTGCAGCTCTCGCACGAAGGTCAAGATGTCCGCGTGGCGGGAGGTGGCCGTGAAGCCACTCGCCTCAGCCACCGTCAATGGGCCTCGTTGTGCCATGAGAGACGGAGGTAGGGAGAGCACGAGTGCGACAGCCATGCCCAGGGTACCAGTGCGGCTGACCAGATGGGCCTGACTCATCGTTCGGTTCCTCTATTGCAGTGTTCGCCAGTCACCATCGCCGTCAGCGGCGACGTTCATCGCGCAGTGGCCGGATCCGCCAGCACTACCTTGCCAAGGTTGCGCCGGGCGTGGAGGTGGTGGTGCGCTTCCACCGCACCCGTGTCATCCAAGGAGAATACCTGGTCGACCACAGGTCGCCACTCGCCTTCGGTGACACCCTGAAGGATCGCTTCGAGGGCTGGTCGCAGCATCGGTTCCTTGGCTTGCAGATGCAGCAGGTGTACGCCGAACACGCCAACGTTCGCTCCGACCAGTGATGCCGGGTGGAAACGCGGTGTGCGGAGCCAAGCCCAGGCGGCCCGGACCCAGCTGCGCCTGCGCCGCGGCATCGCCTCGCTCAGCCCGTAGAACACCAGGCGTCCTAACGGTGCCAGCAGTCGGCGGCAGGCCGCCGTGGCTCGCCCGCCCACGGGATCCAGGGCGAGATCGATGCCACGTTCGCCTACCAGCCGGCGGACCTCGTCCTCCCACTCACCCCGAGAGTTGAAGCAGGCCGCGGCACCCAGATCGTCCGTGACGAAGGCGCGCTTGCGGCTGTCGCCAGCGGTGCCGACGGCGCGCAGCCCGCGGCGCACAGCCAACTGCACCGCCGCCGTCCCCACGCCGCCACCCGCCCCCAAGATCAGCGTGGTCTCGCCCGCACGGGCGTTTCCCGCCTCGAACAGGCACACCCATGCGGTGAGGAAGACCACGGGAATCGCCGCAGCCTCGACGGGCGTGAGAGTGTCCGGATAGCGGAACAGCTGCTGCGTCGGGACCACCACGTCGCGAGCGTAGCCGCCGTAACGCATCAGGGCAACCGCCCGCTCGCCCTCGCGCCACTCGTCCACCTCTGCGCCGACCCGCGCAATCTCACCGGCCACCTCGAAGCCCGGGCTATAGGGGCGCGGCGGCACCGTGCCATACAGCCCGGCGCGCATTAGGAGATCTGCGAAGTTGACGCCGGCAGCGTGTACCCTGAGGTGCACGTCATGTGGACCGAGCTGGCGAAGAGCAACGTCCCTCTGGACCAGTACTTCGGGCGGGCCGTGGCGTTGGATCAGGATGGCGCTAGTGGTCTGCGGAGCCATAGGTCAGTTTGGTTGAAAGACGTCGGCATAAGCTCGCCCCGGCTCGGGTGATGGAGCAAGGGCCGGGCACCGAGCCGGCGTCTCACACCAAGCGGACGGTGGAAGAAGGGTTTGGCCCGGGGTGCGTGGCGTACTCGGTTCCGCGTTGCTCCGCGGCTTCCACTCTCTAGATTGGGTGAAAGAGTTCCGCGAGTTCGAGCACGAACGGGGAGCCAGCTCCCTGAGGCGCCCACGTCGCCCGCTCTCGCTCGACCGTGGGGAACGGCACCTCAGGGGTCCACACTTCAGCGAGCTGGTCCTGGGGATCCACGATCCAGAACGTGGACACCCCCACTTCCTGATACAGGCGACGTTTGGTGAAGCGGTCGTACCGGGCCGTGCTGGGACTCATCACCTCGATCGCGAGAAGCAGCCGCTGCACGCGGCTCCAGTCCAACGTGCGCACCTGCTCGAGATCGGCAACGAACACGTCCGGCTGGACCAGGATGTCGGGCCCCCACGAGATGTCGGCGGGGGATGCCAGCACGTGCCCCACAGGGTTGTGCTCCAGATACTCGCCAAGCGCGACCGTGAGTCGGCGCACGATCTCTTGATGCCAGAGCTTGGGCGCCGGCGTCACGAGCAGCTCTCCGTGCACGGTCTCGTACCGCATGCCGTCGTCGGGGAGCGCCCGGACCATCTCGGCCGTGTAGTAGACGGGGGCGACCATACGCATAAGCTCGCCTCGGCTCGATCAAAGGTGCAAGGGTGACGCACACAGGAGGTTAGCGCCCGCGTCGACTTGGTCGGTCATCGTTCGAACGCCGCGGGTGTCGCAAGGCCGCGGACCCTTGCAGCCGTCCGTCCCCCAGCAGATGATTGCGCTATCTCCTCGTGGAGGGTTTCCCCATGCGTCGCGCAACACTGAGAATCCTGATCGCCGCGACGGCGGCCGTCACGGCTACGACGTGGTCTGCTCCATCTCTGCTCGCCCAGGAGATCGATCCAAACCGCTACGCCCAGCTCAAGTACCGGCACATCGGGCCCGTTGGGAACCGGGTCATCGCCGTCGTGGGTGTCGCGGGCGAGCCCATGACCTACTACGCCGGAGCCGCATCCGGCGGTATCTGGAAGACGACCGACGCGGGACTCAACTGGGAGCCGATGTTCGACGACCAGTCGGTTCACGCCATCGGGGCCCTGGCTCTGGCACCGTCCGACCCGAATATCGTCTGGGCGGGGACGGGCGAGAGCTTCATCCGCTCCAACGTCTCCATCGGGAACGGCGTTTACCGCTCGACGGATGGCGGTAAGTCCTGGCAGCACATGGGGCTCGACAACACGGGCCGTATAGCGCGCGTCATCATCCATCCCACGAACCCGGACATCGTCTACGTGGCAGCTCTGGGGCACGGTTATGGCCCGCAGCAGGAGCGGGGGATCTACCGCACGACCGACGGCGGACAGACCTGGCAGCGGGTGCTCTTCGTGGACGAGAACACGGGGGCGTCGGACCTTGCGATGGATCCCAACAACCCGCGCATCCTCTTCGCCGGGATGTGGCAGATCTGGATCAGGACGTGGGGTCGGGAGAGCGGCGGGCCGGGAAGCGGCCTGTTCATGTCCAGGGACGGTGGCGACAGCTGGACCCGATTGGAGGGCCACGGGCTTCCGATGCTCCCGGTAGGGAAGATCGCGATCTGCATGACGCCGGAGAACTCCGACCGAATCTACGCCCTCATCGAGACCGGGGACGGTGTGCCGTGGCACGGACAGGAGACCGAGAGCGGTGAGCTGTGGCGCTCGGACGACGGAGGCAAGAACTGGCGGCTCACAACCCACGACCGCGACCTGGCCGGCCGTAGCGCCTACTACTCACGCTGCGCCGTTTCACCCGACGACCCCGACGAGGTCTACTTCCTTGCCGCTGCCTACAGCATCACCAAGGACGGCGGCGAAACCTCTGAAGTGATCCGCGGTCCCGCTCGCCCGACTTGGGATCATCACGACATGTGGATCGACCCGACCAACGCCGATCGGATGATCGTGGCAGGCGACGGTGGAATCGCCATCTCCCAGAACCGGGGGGAGAGCTGGTTCCGGGTCCAGCTGCCGCTGGCCCAGATGTACCACGTCACCGTGGACAACCGGATTCCCTACTATGTCTACGGGAACCGCCAGGACGGCCCGTCGTTCCGCGGACCCAGCAACAGCCGCACAGGCGGGATTCCCCGGGGCATGTGGCACTCGGTGGGAGGCGGCGAGAGCGGGTTTGCCACCCCGGACCCGGAGGACCCCGACATCATCTGGTCCAGTGCATCGGGCTCCGGGGCCCGCGGTGGAATCGTGGTCCGCTACAACGAGCGGACCCGCCAGTACCGCATGGTCGAGGTGTGGCCTGAGAGCACCGGCGGCTGGCCGGCAGCCGAACTGAAGTACCGCTTCCAGTGGACCTTCCCGCTGCTGATCTCCCCCCACGACCACACCACGGTGTATGTCACGAGCCAGCACGTCCATCGCACGACCAACAACGGGCAGAGCTGGGAGGTCATCAGTCCCGATCTCACTACGAACGACAAGAGCAAGCAGGGGATCTCGGGCGGCCTCACCCCCGACAACATCGGCGTGGAGTACTGCTGCGTGATCTACGCGTTCGACGAATCGCCGGTCGAGCAGGGTGTGTTCTGGGCCGGGTCGAACGACGGGCTGGTGCACGTGAGCCGGGACGGGGGCCAAACGTGGACCAACGTCACCGACAACATCCCCGACCTGCCACCCCTGGGCACGGTGCGGAACATCGATGCCTCCAAGTGGGATGCCGGGAAGGCGTACATAACGGTGGACTTCCATCAGGTGGGGAACTTCGACCCGTACGTATACCGGACGGAGGACTTCGGGGAGCACTGGAGGAAGATCACTGACGGGATACCTCGCAGCCCGTTGAGCTACACGCGCAACATTCGGGAGGACCCGGTGCGGCCAGGGCTGCTGTACCTGGGAACGGAGAACGCGCTGTACGTCTCTTTCGATGATGGAGACAACTGGCAGCCCCTGCAAACGAACCTCCCGGCAGCCCCGATGTACTGGATCGTGGTCCAGGAGCATTTCAACGATCTCGTGGTGGGGACGTACGGTCGGGGCTTCTGGATCCTCGACGACATCACGCCGCTGCAACAGCTCACCGCTGATGTGGCGGCGTCCGACGCGCACCTGTTCGCGCCGCGGCCTGCTTACCGCTTCCGGCCCATCACCGCTCCGATGTCGATGTTCGACGACTGGTCGGCGGGAGAGAACCCGCCGTACGGTGCGTCGCTCAACTACTGGCTGGCGCAAGAGCCAGAAGCCGAGGTGAAGATCCGGATCATGGACGCGTCTGGTGACACGATCCGCACCCTCGAGGGGACGAAGCACGCTGGCATAAACCGGGTGTGGTGGAACCTGAGGGATGAGCCCTCGACACAGATCAAGCTGCGGACCAAGCCACTCTATGCCGACTGGGTGGACCTCGGCGACGATCGGTGGCGGTCAGCGCCCCGTGGACGTATTTCGGTGCTGGTGCCGCCGGGCACCTACACGGTGACCCTGCAGGTGGGAGACCAGGAGTACACGCAGCAGCTCCAGGTCCTCAAGGACCCGAACACGGAGGGAACCGAAGAAGACATCCGCGTGCAGACCGCGATGCTGCGCGACATCCGTGGTGACATGAACGCCGCCGCCGACATGATCAACCGGATCGAGTGGATTCGCCGGCAGCTGTACGATCTCAAGGCGGTTCTCGAGGACCAGGGCGGCGCCGAGGAGATCGTGACTGCCGCTCGCGAGTTGGACGAGCAGCTCGTGGGCGTGGAGGACAACCTGATCCAGCTGAAGCTCACCGGAACGGGCCAGGACGGGGTACGCTGGCCCGCCATGCTGGTGGGCAAGCTCGGCCACCTGGCGAGCGGTGTGGCTGTGGGGGATTTCCCGCCTACGGATCAGCAGCGGGAGGTGCACCAGCTGCTCAAACAGCGACTCGCGCGCTACCAGGGCGAGTTGGATGAGCTGCTACGGACGAACGTCGTGGAGTTCAACCGCGTGCTGCGGGAGCGGAACCTGGCTCCGGTGATCTCGGGGCTGCCCTAGAGGAGCGGACCCCAGGGGGCGCTACTCCGTCCTCAGCGCCTCCTGCGGGTCTAGCCTGACCGCCCGGAACGCCGGCACCAGGCAGGCGACGAGGGCCACGACCGCGAGACAGGCACTCACGCCTCCGAACGTGAGCGCATCCGTCGGCGCCACCTGAAACAAGACGCTCCGCACGACGCGCGCACCTGCCACCGCGCCCAGTAGTCCCAGGCCCGCGCCGACGCATACCAGCGTCATTCCCCGGCGAACGACCAGTCGCACCACGTCTCGCGGTGCGGCGCCCAGCGCCACACGTATGCCTAGCTCGCGAGTACGCTGTCTGACGAAGTAGGCCAGGACACCGTACAAACCCGTCGAGCTCAGGATCAGCGCCACCGCGGCGAACAGCGCCACTACGAGCATACGGAACCTCGGCTGTGCCAACGAACGCGACACCCGTGTCTCCATCGCCTGCAGTCCGGACGTGGGGATGTCGTCGTCCACGGCCCGCACCGCGCCGCGCAGGGCTCCTGCGAGTTGGCGCGGCTCCACTGCGCTTCTGATCACCAGCTGCATTCTGTCTACGGGAAACTGCCGTGCTGGCAAGTAGAACACGGACGTGAACGTCGACCCCAAGCCAAACTCGCGCACGTCGCCCACGACGCCGACCACCTCCAGGGATATCGGCGGATTCCACGGCAGGATCAAGATTCTGCCCACGGGGTCCTCACCGGGAAAGAACTGGTCTGCCATAGTCCTGCTGATGACCGTGACGTTCGGATTGCCGATGCGGTCCGTGGACTCGAAGGCTCGGCCGGTGAAAAGCGCGATGCCAGCGGCATCGAAGTAATCCACGCTGGCGAACCGCCGCTGAGCGGACATCTGGTTCCGTTCGGCGACACTCGTGGGAGGCCGATCCGCCGGGTAGAGGTGGTTCCAGGTGCCTCCCGGACGGATTGGGAGCTGGTCGATTGCGCCGACCGCCGTCACACCGGGAAGCGCACGCACCCGCTCGTGCAGCTCGGACCAAACTGCATTGAGTTCTTGCGCCGAACCGTACTTGAAGTCCGGCAGCTGAACCTCGGCGAATTGCAGACCGTCCACGTTGAAGCCGGCGTCCACAGCTTGAAGCTGCACGTAGCTGCGGGCCAGGAGACCCGACGCGATCATCAGCATGAAGGACAACGCCACCTGAGCGACGACCAGAGCGTTGCGGCTCACCAACCCCGGGGGCCCGCTGCCTCGAATGCCCCCGGCTCTGAGCGCCTCAGCCAGGCCGACACGTGTCCCCCTGAGTGCGGGAACGGTCCCGAACAGCAGGGCCGTCGCCAGCGATGCCACGATCGTGAAGGCTAGGGCAGTCTTGTCGACACTGATGGTGCTCAGGCGCGGCAGGCTCGCCGGACCCAGTGACTTGAGGGCCGTGATCCCGCCGAGCGCGAGGAGTAGACCGACACCGCCGCCCGCGAGAGCAACGAACAGGCTCTCGGTCAGCAACTGGCGGATCACCCGCGGCCTGGATGCACCAAGCGAGAACCGCACCGCTATCTCCGTGCTGCGGGTCGCCGCACGGGCGAGCGCGAGCGAAGCGACGTTGGCGCACGCTATGAGCAGGACCAGCGCCACCAGCCCCATCATGATGACCAGCACTGATCGGATGCCGGCGAAGAACCGCTCATGCAGGGGCACAAGGCGCAGGCTCCACGACTCGTTGGTTTCGGGATAAGCCTCCTGCAGCTGCTGTGCGATTACGTCGACCTGCGCCTGAGCATGATCCAAGGACACTCCATCCCGGAGCCTTCCGATCACGTAAAAGTTGTTGTTGTCGCGGCCCATGGCGAACGGGTCGTTCAGCCGCATGGGGAACCAGAGGTCGATTCCACCGGGGAAGTCGAAACCGGGGGGCATCACCCCGAGGATCTGGTACGACTCGCCCCCGATCAGCGCGGAGACCCCGACGACACGCTCGTCCCCGGCGAATCGCCGCTGGAGGAACGCGTTGCTGACGATGACCACATTCGGCGAACCGGGGTCCTCGTCCGCCTCGGCGAAGGACCGTCCTAGCTGCGGGCGTATACCCAGCGTGCGAAAGAAGTTCGCTGACACCAAGGTGCTGAAGGCCCGCTCGGGTCTGGCATCGCCGGTGATGACGACGCGGGGTGTGAAGACGAGGAAGGCGGCGAGCGACTCGAAGGCGTCGGCTTGCTCACGGTAGTCCACGTAGTTCAGGGCCGACACCGAGTTGGTGGTTTGGGTTTGATTCGTTCCCCAAGCCCAGACCAGTCGCTCGGGCTGTTCGAAGGGGAGCGGCCGCAGGACGACGGAATTGAGTATGGTGAACATGGCCGTAACGGCGCCTATGCCCAGAGCGAGCACGAGGACGCTGGCCAAGGTGAACCCGCGCTCCCGCCGGAACGAGCGCAGCGCGAAGCGAACGTCTCTCCAGAAGCTGCCCATCGAGAAAGTCTCCTGGAAGCTGGTGGGGCCGCTCCGACGGGCGGCCAGGGAGGGGCTGGTCCGCCTGTACGATGGACAGTGGGAACGCTGAAATCGTTGCGTCGTGCAGCCTTCTCAGGCCTGCTCAAGCTGGCTTCTGTGAGTTGATTCGCACTCTTTGTACACAGGCCACAGGTCGCGCCAGCCGATGAGCCAAACCTAGTAGCGGAAGTTACTTTGTGGGTGGGCGCATCGTGAGTGACCGCTCATTCTCGTTAGTGGCGTGGCATTAGTGTACGGCCTGGTGGACGAGCGGATTCCGGGCAGGGCCTGGGCTCCCGGTCGGGCGTTCCGTGCGCGACCTTGCAGGCCGCTGTTCTGACTCCTGGACGCAAGGAACCTGTGATGGGCGCCAGCATGAAACCGAAGCCAACCACCGGCAGACGTAGGCGAGCCAGCCACACCGCGGCCAAGGTGGCTCGCGGGGTCGTGTTCCTGGCGCGCGATCCGGTGCATGCGGCTCTCCTGCCCGAAGGGGCGGCCGACACGGTGGAGCGTCTCTCGTTGGCGGCCGGCGCCCTCAAGCCCTGGATGTGCCGGCTGTTCGAAACACGATGGTATCGCTGGCTGGTGGATCGAGCGCTGGGAAGGCTGTGGCCCGGGGAACTAATGCGGCTCACCCTGCGCAAGCGATTCGTGGACGACGAGGTCCGAGCTGCCATCAGTGATGGCGCGCGCCAGGTACTAATCGTCGGTGCCGGATTCGATGCGCTGGGTCTCCGCATGGCGGAAGTCTTTCCAGAGGTCACCGTTGTGGAGGTAGACACGCCGGCCACGGCGGCCCGCAGGCGCAGCGCCATCGAGCGGATGGGAGCGCTCCGGGCAAACCTCCATGTCGTGGGCGCGGACCTGGGCGCGACGAGCCTGGGCGAGGTGCTGCGCGCCGTCCCCGCCTGGCAGACGGACGCCCGAACCGTAGCGGTGGCGGAGGGCGTCGTGATGTACCTCGACCGAAGCGCGGTCGGCGCCTTTCTCGGCGAGATCAGGGACAACGCCGCATCGGGGAGCCGCCTAGTCTTCTCGTACCTCCGGGCTGACCAGCAGGGCAGGCCCTACATGGGCCGGTGGAGCGCGTTGAGCCGACTCGCGTTGAGGCTCGTGGGTGAGCCACTGCGGTGGGGCGCGCGCGAGGGGGAGCTGGATAGGATTCTTGCAGCCGCCGGATTCCGGCTGCTGGGTCCACCCGAGCGGTTCGATCTCCGGCAGCGGTATTTGGCACCGGCGGGAATCGACCAGCCGGTGGGTCAGGTGGAGCGGTTTGTGGTGGCCGAGGCGGGATAGGGCCAGCCGACTCTCACTGTCCCGAATCCGGCCTTGCCTGCAGCTATCCGCGCATTAGTTAGGATGGCATCCACTGGACCGTACCAGCTGCTGAGCTGGACGCTGGCCTAAGCAACACCTGATGGCGCGGGTGAGACTTCGCCTGCCAATGTCCGATAGTCGGAGGGAGTTATGAGCGGACCGACACAGCCTCAACCACCGCAAGTACAGCCAGCAGCGGCACCGCAACCGGCCCTTCTGCCGATGCCGGCGGCTCACAAGTTCCTGTTGGGTGGTCTCGGTGCGGTGGTACCCACGGTGGCAAGCCTCGCCGTGGTCGATCTCGAGCCTGTGCTCGCCCACATGACGTTGTTGGCAGGTCTTGGCCTCGCCGTCAAGGTGGTGTTGCTCTTCTTGATCGGGGGCGTATGGGCGTGGCTGCACCGGCAAGAGAACCAGCGGGCTAGGGTATTCGAGCTGGGCATTGTCGCCCCCGCTACGATTCTCACCTTGTCCAACGGCATAAAAGCCGCCGGCCCCGCGGGCATCCAGAACACTATGCTGCCAGCGGTCGTCGAGTTCTTCTCGAGCGAAGCGTATGCTCAGACGCCACCCGTCGCGATCCAACAACAGAGATCAGTTGGCACAATACGGGGAAGAGTGGTGCAGGCCGAGACCGAGGAGCCACTACCCGGGGTACATGTCCACGTTCGTGGGACGGATATCGGTACGCTGACTGCCGAGACTGGTGCCTTTGAGCTGAACATCCCGCCGGGGTCGCACACGCTTCTGATAGCGCTGATCGGATTCTCGAGTGTGGCTCAGCTCGTGGAGGTCGAGGCGTCCCGAACGACGGAGGTGGAGGTCGCGTTGGAACCGGCGATGATCGCGCTCGACGAGATTGTGATCAGTAGGAGTGTGAAGAGCGTACAACCGCCGCGGGAGTCGGGGGTCCAGCAATTCCTTCGCGGACTGCTGGGTCGCTCGGATCCCCGCGTCTGGTACGTCGCCGGCGAGTCGTATGACACGCGGGAGGCTGCCGCTCGCAAGGCGCACGAGTATATCGTGGCGCTGGACGATCCCGATGCGGCACGGGTGTACGAGGAGCCCGACCCCGACCGCCCCGGGGCAACCCGATTCCTGGTCGTTTTCGGCACAAACCTCAGGTACGAGGAGGCTTCGGCTCTGCGACAGAAGATCGAGGCGCTGGGGCTGAGCGCGCAGGGCACGAAAATCGTGAGGCGGTAGCAGAAGTGCGGCCGCTGTAGTCTGAGGCAGCACTCACGGGGACCGGACGACGCTGTCGCTCGGCGCGTCCTTGCCTACAGCAGCGCCTCCAATCCCAGTGAATCGGCATACGCAAACAGCGCCGGGAGGCCCCCGGTGTGGAGAAACACGATCGTGCGGTCCGGGGCGATCAATCCGCGTCGAGCATAGTCGATCAAGCCTGCCATTGCTTTCGAGGTATAGACGGGATCGAGCAGCAACCCATCACACCGCCCGACCAATCGCATGGCCTCCCGCCCCGCATCGGTGAGCACCCCGTAACCAGGACCGACATAGTCGACGATACTGGTGATGTCGTCCGGCACCAGTCGGGTCGGCAGGCCGAGTATCTCCGCGCACTCGTTCCCGTGGGAGGCGATACATTCGGCAAAGGTCCAGCCCGGTGAGATGGGCTGCGGCACCGCCGGGAGACCCACCAGGCGGATGGGTGACTCGCAGTGCTTCGCCGCTAGCGCGAGACCGGCCTGCGTGGCGTCCGACGAGCTCATCCAGATCTCGTCGATCGTCAGCTCGAGCTCCTCGGCCTGTTCGACGAGCTCCACGAACGCAGCGGCGTACGCAACGGCATACTTGCCCAGTGACGTCTCGTCACCCACACGTCCGATGTGAACCCTCTTGCCCTGAGCCTCGAGTTCCTTCGCCCGCTGCCGGATGCGCTCGCCGTGCTCCACCCAATCGATGCCCTCGATCATCTCGACCTTGGCGCCAACCAGAAGGTCGAGCAGCAGTCCCCCCTGGATCTCTTCGTCCTGTGCACCGCGGATCTTGTGGAGCAACAGGTGACATTCCAGGCCTAGCTTTGCGCAGGCGGCTGCAAGCTGCCGGCAGTAGTTCGACTGCACCGCAGCGCCGGCCACCACCGTGTCCGCCCCTTCCTCGACGGCCCTGCCCAGGACGTATTCGAACATCCGTGTCTTGTTGCCGCCCGTGGCGAGCCCGGTGAGATCGTCGCGCTTCACCCAGATGTCGGGTCCGCCCAGTTCGCGGGTGAGACCCGGGCAGCGTTCCAACGGCGTGGGCAGGTTGGCGAGCGAGACGCGCGGCCTTGCCTGCAACGCCTCCCGCAGTTCGGCAAGCCGCTGCTCATTGGCGTTCCTCATGATCCCTCCGGTCCCTCCTGCTGCCCCGCTTCATGAACTCCGCGATCAGCGGCAATCCGCGGCGCGCGGCTCGGCGAATTGCACGTTCCCCACTTAGGATAACCGCTCTAGACAGGCTTTGCCTCCCCGTTCATTCATATTGGGTCCATGCTCTTCGTGCCTGTGACCCGAGGATCACCGTCAGAGTGAGGATCCCCATGGCTACGCGCAGTCGGTGCACGTCGCTCGCCGTTCTCGTTGTGATCTGGTGTATCTCCGTTCTGCTCCCGGGAATCGCCCACTCCCAGCAACGTCCTGGCACCGTGGCGGGGCCGTATGAAGTGCGTCTCGAAAAGAGCGTGCTCCTGCACATGCGCGACGGCGTGCGGCTCTCGACGGATCTCTATTTCCCGGTCGGTGCTCCGGAGCCGTTGCCGGTGATCCTCATCCGGCTGCCGTACAACAAGAACCGGTACGTGCGGCTTCGTCAGCCCCGCTCGGACGCGTACTTCTTCGCCGGTCACGGCTACGTGGTCGCCGTGCAGGACATGCGCGGCCGGTTCGAGTCCGAGGGCGAGTACGTCGTCGGCCGCGCCAACCGCGACGACGGGTACGACGCCGTGGAGTGGCTGGCGAAGCAACCGTGGTCCAACGGCCGGGTGGGCACGTACGGCTGCTCCTATCTGGGCGAGAACCAGCTCCAACTGGCGGCGACGCGCCACCCCAATCACGCCGCCGCCATCCCGCAGGCGGCTGGCGGCGGGTACGACGGCACCTTCCGGACATTCCTGTTCATGGACGGCGGCGCATTCGAGATGGCATCGGGCCTGAGCTGGTTCGCCACGGCTGGTAGGAAGACGTTCACCCGTCCCCCGTCCACGCTGTCTGACGAGGAGTACCGGGCAGCTCTACAGACCATGAACACCGCGCCGCCGCTGCCTCCCGTGAACCTGCAAGAGGCGTTCTGGGAGCTCCCGGTCATCGACATCCTGGAGAGTCGCGGAGTCTCACCCACCGACTACGAAGACTTCGTGCGACACATGCCGGGTGACCCCTACTGGAAGACGCTCAACTACGTCGACCAGGCTGATCGGTTCGACATCCCCGCGCTCCACGTCAACTCCTGGTACGACCTCGGCACTCGAGAGACGATGGATGTGTTCAATCTGTTTCGGGAGAACGCCGAGAGTGCCCGGGGGCGTGACAACCAGTTCGTGATCATGTCACCCACCACCCACTGCGCGTCCGAGTTCGTGCGCGCGCCCGTCATGGTCGGCGCCCGCGACCTGGGCGATGCCACGCTCGAGTACTATCGGATCTACCTGGACTGGTTCGATCACTGGCTCAAGGGGATCGACAACGGCATCACCGATATGCCGAAGATCCAGTATTACCTCATGGGAGCCAACGAGTGGCGCTCCGCGGGAACGTGGCCGCTTCCCAACACGGAGCTCACGCCGTTCTACCTCCACAGCGCTGGCCACGCCACCACGCGCCTGGGTGATGGGACGCTGAGCACGACGGCTCCGGTGGACGAGGCGCCCGATCGATACACGTACGACCCCGCGGATCCGGTACCGTCAGTGGGTGGTCCGATCTGCTGCATCAGTGCGCAGGACGCACCTGCCGGGTCGTTCGACCAGTCGGAGGTCGAGCTTCGGAACGATGTGCTGGTGTACACGTCCGACGCACTCGAGGAGGGGATCGAGGTGACGGGATCGATGGAGGCGGTCCTCTATGTCTCGTCGTCTGCTAAGGACACCGACTTCACCGTGAAGCTGATCGACGTGTACCCCGACGGCCGAGCGTTCAACGTGCAGGAGACCATCCTGCGGGCTCGGTACCGCGAGGGCTTTGACCGGCAGGTATTCATGGAGCCGGGCGAGGTGTACCAGCTGCGCATCGATCTCCACGCCACCGCGAACTACTTCGGGCCCGGTCACCGCGTTCGCATCGAGGTCTCCAGCTCCAATTTCCCGCGGTTCGATCGCAACCTGAACACGGGTGGCAATAACTACGACGAATCGTCGTGGGTCGTGGCGGAGAACACGATCCACCACTCCCGGGACTATCCGTCGCGGGTGATGCTTCCCATCGTGCGGCGGTGACCGGTGGCGGGGTCCCCGTCACCGGTGATCGTGGTCAGAACTCGATCGTAACACCGGTCCTGATTGTCGTGTCCAGAGACTCCTTGCCGTCCGGTGGCCGGCTGTCGTAGTGCATCCGCAGGCTCACCAGCAGGGAGGTCGGGCCGGCTAACTCCGCCCCCAGGCTCGTATCGCTGAGTATTCTCAGATCCTTGATCTCGTCCAATTGAGGCTGGACGTATACGATCCAGAGTAGGGTGGCGCGCTCGTTGAACCGGATTCTCGACGACAGGTAGTTGCTCCAGCGGTGCACAGAGGTCCGTTGGGCGTGGATTGCATCCGGCAGGAGGTCCAGCCGCTCGTACTCGAACATATAGGCCGATCCCCACCAGAATCGAGCTGTCGGATTTCGGAACAGGCGGACTCGAATGCCACCACCCACGAGAGCCCGAAAGTCCAGCAGCCTCGACTCATTGTAGTTCACCTGCGCAAAGACTTCCGGCCGCAGTGACGAACCACGGCGGTACACTTGACGCAGGTGTAGCATTCCCTCGTTGATGAACCGATCTCCACCCTTCCATCCCAGATCGCCGCTACCCATCAGAAACGTCGTGACCAGTTCGCTCACATGATCCAGCCGGCCATCGAGCCCGAACTGTACCAACTCCACGTTGCCGGTCCGGGCGGCGAGATTGAAGCCCAGAGATCCCGAGAGCCGCTTCTGTTCTTCGCCTGCCCGTAGCCTTTCTATGTTCACTTGAGCAGACAAGGGGGATACGACCACGGCGACTAGCACGGGCAGCCATGACAGAGCTGTGCCTCGAGCCAAACCAGAATCTCTCCAATCCCTGAGTTCTTGAAGCATGCATGTCTCGCCGGTTAGGCCAATTCAGGTCGCGTCTCGTCCGCTTGTGCGTCTTGCTCGCTACTGTCTCGGAGCAGCGTATGATGCATCGCCGTGCGCCATCGGCGGGCGGCGAGTTGTACGGTTGCGAACCTGCAGCGAGGTTGGGGGGACCGCCAGGTCCCTTATGGGGCACGCGGTGCCCAGACTGGGACATTATGGCAGAGCCCAAGTCGGATTTGGGTTGGGATGCGCCCGAAGGAAGGTCGGGGGCTGGAACGTCTTTCCGGCTTCTCTTCTGCCCCCTCAAGCAGATCAGGGTAAACCTCAGCCGCAGCCCGGCACCCCCTGGCGCACACTCCGTCCCACAGGCATGATTCGATCGCCATGACTACTTCCGATCTCTCCCAACTCATCGCTCTCGCCCGGGGCGACGAGCCGGCCGATCTGCTGTTGAAGAACGCCCAGCTGGTGAACGTCCTCTCGGGTGAGCTTCATCCGGCCGACATCGCCGTTGCGGGCTCGCACGTCGTGGGCGTTGGATCGGGCTACGAGGCCCGCGAGGTGGTGGACCTGGACGGGCAGTTCGTCTGCCCAGGATTGATCGACGCCCACGTGCACGTCGAGAGTTCCATGGTCCCACCGCGGGAATTCGCCCGCGCCGTCGTGCCCCACGGCGTGACCACGGTGGTGACGGATCCGCATGAGATAGCCAACGTACTGGGGCTCGACGGGATCCGCTTCATGCTAGCTGACGCCCGGGATGTCCCCCTCACGATGTACGTCAACGCGTCGTCGTGCGTCCCCGCGACGCACATGGAGACCTCGGGTGCCGAGCTTTCCGCCGCCGACCTCGCTGCGCTGCGGGATGAGCCTGCCGTCCTCGGCTTGGCGGAAGTCATGAATTTCCCCGGTGTAGTGTTCGGCGACGAGAGTGTGCTGGCCAAGATCCGTGCATTCGGAGACCGGGTGATCGACGGCCACTGCCCGGGCTTGAGCGGAAAACAGCTCAACGCGTACGTCGCGGCGGGGATCGCGTCGGACCACGAATGCACCACCCTCGACGAGGCCCGGGACAAGCTGCGGCTCGGCATGACCGTGTACCTGCGGGAGGCGAGCAACGCGCGAAACCTGAAGACCCTGCTCCCGCTCGTGACCCCGGAGAACGAGCGCCATCTGTGCCTCTGCACCGACGATCGCCAACCGCCCGACCTGCTCGAAGAAGGTTCCGTCGATCACCTGGTCCGCATGGCGATCGCCGAGGGCGTGCCGCCGATCACCGCGATCCGCATGGCGACGCTGAATACCGCCGAACACTTCCGGCTCCACGACCGCGGCGCCATCGCCCCGGGCCGCCGCGCGGATCTCGTGGTCCTCGCGGACCTGCAGGAGCCGCGAGCAGTGATGGTGTACGTGGCCGGCAAGCTCATGGCCCGAGACGGCCGGATGCTGGATGGAGCCCCAGCGGCACCGCGGACCGCGCCCGCGAATACCGTGCGCGTGGATTGGGGAAAGGTGAAGCTGGGCATCCGCGCCGACGGACGACGGGCGCGGGTCATTGGCGTCATTCCGGACCAGATCGTGACCACGCACGTCGAGCTGGACGTGCCCGTCCAGGACGGAATGGCCGTGCCGGATCCGTCGCGGGATCTGCTCAAGATGGCGGTCATCGAGCGGCACGGTCGGTCGGGGAACGTTGGTCTCGGTTTCGTGACCGGCGTGGGTCTCCAGCGCGGGGCGATCGCGGGGACGGTGGCCCACGATCATCACAATCTGGTAGTGATCGGCGCGGACGATCGCTCGATGCTCACTGCCGCTCGGGCGGTGGCCGACGCGGGTGGTGGTCAGGCGGTGGCAGACGGCGACGAGGTGCTGGCGCTCCTGCCGCTTCCGATCGCCGGGCTGATGTCGGAGCTGCCGATCGAGGCGGTGCGCGACCGCATGGCGGACCTCATCGCCGCCGCGCAACGCCTGGGATCGAAGCTCCACGATCCCTTCATGGCCATGAGCTTCCTCGCCCTCGAGGTGATCCCGAGCCTCAAGCTCACGGACCAGGGACTGGTGGACGTGGAGAAGTTCGAGGTGGTGCCGCTGTTTGTTGACTGAGGTCCTGGGTTCTAGGTCCTTGGTGGGGGGCACCTAGTCAGAAGTCCGCTGCATGTCACACGCACCGGTGAGTCCCTCCGGGCGCTGACGTACCGGGCGGACTCGATACCTACACCCAGTCGTGCGATCGACGCCGTGATGGCAGCGTCGGCGCCGAGACCGCCGGTACTGCCGTGCCCTGCGGGACCCACCGGTGCATGGCGTCTATGAAACCGACCTCCGGGACGCCGCAGTAGCATGTCGGTTATCCCTAACACCCAGGACCCAGGAACGGTGTTGTTAGTACCCAGCACCTGGGACCGAGGACCTAGGACCTACCTAGGCACCCCCACCTCCCTCAGCACCGCCATCGGCCCCCGCTCGCATACCAGCTCGAGTTCCCGTTCATCGCGAACCAGCAGCGAGCCGGCGAAGCCCAGGGCGTTCACCGAGATCGACTCGTAGGCTTCCGCCGACCGGGGGACCAGGAGCATCCAGTCTCGGGTGACCAGTAGGTTGTATGGGCCGGGTTCGCCGCCCCGTCCCACGGCCTTGAGCATCTCCAGGTACAGAGCCCTCGTCGCCTCGGCGGCTTCGCGAGGTG
>JABAOF010001330.1_pt3 | contig 32421 bp, 30 predicted proteins | sample 7062171 | NCBI WGS metagenome assembly JABAOF01 (sample SAMN14538628, study PRJNA623070) | marine sediment metagenome | biome: marine biome [ENVO:00000428]; feature: marine pelagic biome [ENVO:01000023]; material: deep marine sediment [ENVO:00002113] | place: India: Gulf of Khambhat ...
ACGCACCGGCCCACCACCCCGTACCTCTCATTCCACCCACCGGTGCCACCCCCGGAAGCCCCTGCTTAACGAGGTCCCCCACACCCCTTGGCGAACTGCACAGGCGGGCTGATGCTCGCTCGGGCGGGGTGCCCGGCCTCGCTCTGCGTCTTGGACGGCTAACTACTCAACGAGGGGCGCTGCCCGCTGCGGCGGCGCTCCTCGTATGCCTGCATCAGCGCTACCCGCACGGCGGGGAGGCGGTCGCACAGCCTGTTCACGTCCTCACCCGACAACTCGTAGAGCTGGCAGCCCGTCATCGCTTGCACCGTTGCGCTGCGCGGTGCCTGCGTGAGCAGCGCCATCTCGCCGAAGAACTCTCCGGCGTGGAGTGATGCGACCCGCTTGGGGGGACGGCCCGGGAGCGCGACGATCACGGCCACCACCCCGCGGGCGATCAGGAAGAGCGACGTGCCACGCTCGCCCTGGCGGATCACCGTGTCGCCGGCGAGCACGGTGCGCGGGATCAGCAGGTTCGCCACGCTCTGGAAGTTCGTGGCCTCCAGGTCCTGGAAGAACGGTACGCGGGCCAACAGGTCCTCGGGCCTGGGCTCGAGGGCGGCGATGGGCTGGCGTGCGAGGCGCCGCTCCTCGACCTCGACCGCGTGACGGGCATCCTTGGCGACGCTCGGTGGTATGGCACCTGTCGAGGCCAGCTGCTCGATGGCGTCGGCCTCGCCGTCAAGCGCAATGCGCTGCACGGTCTGCCGCTGGGCGGCCTGGACGTACTCTGGGAAGTGTTCGGCCACACCGTCGATGCGCACCATTACGTCTCCGGCCTGGTTCTCGTACACCTCGCGGCACTCGTCCGCGACCGACGCTTCCACGCCTGTGAGATCGGCCAGCTGAGTCACCTCTGTCTTGACGTGCTCGCACGCGTCCAGCACCGCAGTGTCGCGCTCATAGCGTGCTGCCAGCGCCCGCAAGCGATGGCGGTGCACGATGCGGCTCCGTGGGAAGAGCTTGCCGAACAGCCCCAGAAAGCGCGCGCCGAACCGCACCTCGATCGGCGCCGCCGCCACGATCTCCCGGGGGATCTCGCCACGCTTGAGCTGGTCACGCCGGAGATCTACCGACAGCTCCAACTCCCGCAGCACTGGCTCGGAGATGAGGCCGCGGTCGAACATCTCCCGGTAGCGGTGCCGCTCGACGGTGAGCGCCTCGGACCAGAGGACGCGGCGCATCTCGTCGGTCTCGAGTTCGCTGCGGAGCGCTCCCAGCTCTTGATCGACCTCGGTCATCTCTCCGAGGTACTGGTTCCCCACATCCGTTACGAGGCGGTTGGAGAAGTGCCCCGCCGTGCCGAGCTGCTCGACCCGCGCGAAGGCAGCGCGCTTGGCGGCGAGCACGGCCTGGAGGCGCCCGAGGCGCTCGACGAGCGTCGGGCGATCGAGCCCCAGGCGATGCATGAGCGGTTTCATGGTGACGCCGCCGGTCACGATGGTGAACAGCACTACTCCGGTGGCGAGGGCCACCAACATGCCCCGTTGCGGGAAGTCGGCCGGGATGCTGAGCACCAGCGCGAGGGCGACGGCGCCGCGCAGCCCGCCCCAAAACAGCACTGTCTGATTGCGCCGATCCACAGCTTCCGCTCTGGAGAGGCGGTTCACCGCCGGTACGAGTCCGAACACCGTGGCCGCTCGCGCCAGGGCCACGGCGAGAATGGCCCAACCGATGGCGCCGAAATACTCCATGAGTCCGCCGGGCTTCACGGTGATCCCCACCAGCAGGAAGATGAGGCTGTTCGCCACGAAGGCGGCGTACTCCCAGAACTGATGGAGGTAGGTTCGCACCTCCGGGGTGAACCGGGTCGAGCCCAAGGTCCCCACGACGAGCCCAGCACCGACCGTGGCCATGACGCCCGAGACGTGAAGGTAGTGGTCGGCCACAATGAAGGCTGCGTAGGCGACGACGGTGGAGAGCGTGACCTCCACCAGCGGCTCGTCGCGGGCCAGGGCGATGGTGCGGATCATCAGGTAGCCGATGATGGCGCCCACCACCAGCCCACCGACGAAGACGACGAGGAACTCCACCACACCGCGACCGAGCGTGCCGGCGGCCAGCACGCCACCCGCCAGGACCATGAGGATCAACCGAAACAGGACGATGGCCGTGGCGTCGTTGAACAGGCTCTCTCCCTCGACCAGGATGGTGAGACGCTTCGGGGCGCCCAGCTCCTTGAACAGCGCGATCACCGCCACGGGGTCGGTTGCGGAGATGAGCGCGCCGAACAGCAAGGCCGATCCGAGGGGAAGCGGCGTCACCAGCGCCAGGAGCCCGCCCACGATGGCCGTCGAAAGCAGCAGACCCGGCACGGCGAGAGTGAGGACCGGTGCCATGTTCTGCGACAGCAGTCGGGCATCGAGGTTGAACGCGGATTCGAAGATCAGGGTGGGGAGGAAGATGAACAGGATGATCTCGGGGGAGAGCGTCAGCTCCTGCAGCGGCCCCAGCCACTCCACCCCCTCGGCCAGCGCGCCCAGCACCAGCCCCAGCAGCACGAGACCCACCGTGTAGGGAAGGTTGGTGCGCTTCAGCCCGATTGCTGCCGCGGCCGCTACGAGCAGCAGCCCGATCACGGCCACGACGATCGTGACGACGCCGCCGTGCTCCATCAGCCCCCTGTCCTCACCGGTGTCTAACCACCCTTCGTCGGTGTAGCCGCGCTACTCGGTCGTCTGCTCGAGCGTGAAGCGCGTGCCTGTGGCGCGCTGAAACCGTTTCCTCAACCGGTCCAATCCGTCCGGGTCTGCCATTACCACCAATGTCATCCCAACCGTGAGTGGGGTGTCGGGGGCCGGCTTGAACGCGAACTTGCCCGTATCCGGGTGCCGTACGGCGAGCAGCATGGCGCCGGCCACCTCGTTGACCTTCAGCCCGCCGAGCGTCTGGTCGCTCACGTGCGCGTCCTTGGGGATCGTCACCTCCTCCACCCGCAGCGTGCCGCCCTTCTCCCGTAGCATCTTGTCGAGAAAGGTGACCACAGTCGGGCGTACCAGCGCCGAGGCCATACGTAAGCCGCCGATGCGAGAGGGGCTCACTACCACGTCGGCGCCCACCGTGTGGAGCTTGGCCTCGGTCTCGGGCCGCTCCGTGGCCGCGATGATCCGCGCCCGCGGCGCGAGACGCCGGGCGGTCAACACGCTCAACACGTTGTCCTTGTCGCTGTCGGTGCAGATCACGAATCCGGCAGCCCGTTCGGCGCCCGCCTCCAGCAGCACCTCGTCACTGCTCGGGTCTCCCACGATGCTGGGAAGCTCTCCGAGTCGGTGGTGGGCGTCGGCGAGCGCCTCGGCAGTGGGTGCCACGATCACAACCCGGCGCGTGGTCCGGGTCAACTCTTCGGCGACGTACCAGCAGGCCGTGGTGTCCCCGCAGACGATGTAGTGGTTCGCCATTTCGGCAATCGTCTTCTGCATCCGTCGCCTCGCAAAGATGTTGTTAAGCTGTCCCTCGATGACGAAGGCGGCCGCCATCGGTACCGTGTACGCCACGATGCCCATCCCCACCAGCAAGAGCACAACCGTGAAGATCCGGCCCCCCGGGTTGCCAGACATGTCGATGATCTCGCCGAACCCGACGGTCGTGAGGGTGATGACGGTCATGTAGATCGCATCGACGATGCTGCGGCCGGTGCCCCCGATCAGGACGAAGCCCAGCACGCCCACCGCGATCACGAGGCCCAGGGCACCGAGCGCCAGGCGCAGCCGCCGCCGCAGGCGGTAGAACTCGGCCGCATCGCCGGGTCTCGCGGGACGCGAAGCACCCGTGAGATGCTGATACGTCATGCCATTCCCAATACCTCTCGGGGATGGCGCCGTCAATGGCTCCTGGAGTGCTGCCGCCTACTGGTGGGAATCGTTGCTTCGGTCGGCGCCTAGTGATCCCCAGCGGTAGGTCCGGGGAGTGCGTTGCGGTCCTGCACCCGCGTGAGGATCCGCTCCATGAAGTCGACCCGCTCGCCCAGCTCGCCCATCTCGCCGCGCACGATGTCCAGCTCCTCCAGGATCGCCTCGAATTGCGGGCCGAGCCGATCGGTGGACGCCCCGTGTGGGCTGGGCTCCCACCACCGCCACACCCGCTTGTCGTCGACGTCGCGGAAGGAGCCGGCGGCAATGAGGATCATGTCGTACAGCCACCAGAGGCCCAGGCCTCCGAAGGTACAGAGCTGCAGGATGCCGGTCGCCACCTTGCCGACGTAGAACCGGTGGGCGCCGAACACGCCGAGCGTCCCGCCGATGGCGAGGGCGACGCCGCGCGAGCGATCCGATACGTCGGTGGTTTCCATGATGACTCCGCGAGAACGTTGCTCGCTGCTAACTGGACCTACGGGGTTGGCCGTCGCCGGGTTTCCGGCACCGCCCCGACCCCTATGCCGGACCGTGCGGCACCCACCCCTCATTGTGACGCGCAGCGCGCCATGGTGCCAGATGCTCGACATCGCAAAGTACATTACATTGTCAAGTCAGCAAGGCGCCGGTCGCCGTGACCCGCTCTCTGGCAGCCGGGGCGTGTGGGAGCATCGCGCGACGCACGTCCCCGGCGTGCAGCATGGCCGGGTTGCGTGGGGTATTTGGCCCTGTGATATTGTGTGGTCCCGACGGGTAGACGGCCCGTATCTGGCGGTATCGTCTAGGGGTTAGGACGCAGCCCTCTCAAGGCTGAAACACGGGTTCGAATCCCGTTACCGCTATTCCTTCACCTGAGTCGCTCCGCGGCCCGACACGCCCCCATCGTCTAGCGGTCAGGACTCCACTCTTTCAAGGTGGCGACAGGGGTTCGACTCCCCTTGGGGGCATTTCCTCCGCTCCCCGCACGTCCCCCGGTTAGAACGCGCCCGTCCAGGAGGCCCCCACCCGCACGTGTCGCCCTGCGTTGTCCACGCCGCTGGCGTGGTTGCGGTAGAGCTCGTCCAGCACGTTCTCGAACCCGACGGTGAGGGTGAGCCGGTTCGCCACGGTCCAGCCGGCGCGGAAGCCGTGCACCGCAAAGCCGGGCGTGCCGTCGGGCTTGGGGATCCGCGGATCGTCGAAGTCACGGGTGCCCAGTCGGTCCTGGCGCGTTGCCCACCGCAGCAGGTACTCCACCCACACGGGGTGCCTGGGCGACGTCCAGCGTACGGCGGCGTGTCCCCCCAGGGGTGGGATCTTGGACATCGGCTCCACTCCGCCGCCCTCAAGCGCGTCCTGCTCCCCAAAGGTGTACAGCAGGGTGGCATCGAGCTGGAACTGTCCCAAGGTCTTCGCGGCCTGTGCCTCGACGCCCCATAGCCGGGCCGTGCCCACGTTTTGCCCCTGGAATACCCGCTCTCCGTTGAACAGGGTATCTCCCTGGAACTCCCCGGGCACGCGATCGATGAAGTCGGTGATGCGCGCGTAGTAGCCGGTCACGTCGAACACCGCGTCGTTCCGCTGGTACCGCACCGACAGCTCGCCGCTCAGCGACTTCTCCGGTGTCGCGTCGGGATTGGGCAGGGCGAGGCCGCCGGGAACGGGACCGGCCCGGGTGAGGTCGTACAGGTTCGGCGCGCGGAAGCCCTCTGCGAGCCGCGCCGCGATGCGCCACGCGGGCGCTGGCGCCACGACCACGCCGAGCTGGCCGGTGAGATCCGAGCTGGTGTTCACCACGAACCCGCCGAACTCGACCCCCACGTCGGCCTCATTGCGGAACCAGCTCCAGCGGGCGCCTAACGTGAGCCGCAGCCAGTCGGTGGCGCTCGTCTCGGCGTTGAGGAACACCCCGACCCGGTCCGCGTTGGCCCCGTCGGGGAAGTTCCCGGTCGCGATCTCCCCGGTGGCCGTCTGGCGGGTCAGCGCGGTGAGCGCCCCGGTGCTGATCTCCTCCAGCCATCCCTCGCTGGAAATTTCGTCGTGGTAATAGTCGGCACCCCAGGTGAGCAGCACCGCAGTCCCCCCCAACGCTGTCATGCTGGTGCCCACGAGGCTGATCCCGGGCGTGTAGACGTCGTCGCGCCACAGGGTGCGCTCGTCGGCCGGATCGCCGGTGTCTTCCAGCTTCACGCGGGTGCGTCCCTCGTACTGGGTCGCGAAGCTCACCGTGGCTTCGAGGGTCGAGAGCGCTGCCTTACGCGGCGTGAAGGCGTAGCGCGCGTAGGCGAGCTGGCGGCTCTGCGGCTCGAAGAGATGCTCCGCGTCCCGGCCCAGCGCCGGTGCCCGGAAGTCCACGTAGCGGTCGTAGCGGGGCACACCGTGCATCGAGAAGTGCTGCAGGACGACGTCCAGCGTGTGCAGGTCGTTGGGTATGAAGCTGAAGTCCAGGTCCACACCCTCGGCGTTGAAGCCCGTGGGTACCTGCTTGCCCACGTCCCCTCCGGCACGGAGATCGCCGGTCGTCACCAGGGAGCCGCCCAGCCCGAGGCGCCAGGTGGACCCCACGAAGCCGAGCGACGCCCGCCCACGGAACCCGTGGTCTGCCGAGGAGTAGTTGCCCGCCAGATATAGGGTGCGGCTGCCCATGGACGGGTTCGACCGGGTCAGAACGTTGACGACGCCGCCCTGGGCATCGGAGCCGTACAGCACCGAGGCGGGGCCGCGCACGACCTCCACGCGTTCGACCAGCTCCGGATCGATGGTGGCAAAGTACTGTCCCGGCCCGTCGCGGTACGTCCCGTTGTTCATGGGGACACCGTCGACCAGGTACAACACCTGGTTGCCCACGAGTCCCCGCAGGACCACGGCGCCCTGGCCGGCCGATGTCTGCTGCACGTAGGTGCCGGGGACGTCCCGCAGCAGGTCGGCGGCGATCACGCTAGAGCTGATCTTCTCCGCCTTGGGGATCGTGAGGGACAGGCTGGCCGCCTGCTCGATGCGAGGCACCAGAGTGGAGCGCGTGCCGCTCACCACGAACTCCGGCAGCTGCACAATGGTGTCGGGCAGCGGCACGCTGTCCTGCTGGAGTGGGGCGAAGCTGGTGGAAACGGCGAGCAGGGCCGTCGTGATTGTCATCGCGTCGGAATGTACACAGTCACGGGTAGTGCGTGTATTGTACCTGTTGAGACACCAGAAGTTGCAGTTTGGCTGCTGCCGGGAACGGCGTGGAGCCAGGGACGGTTAAGGTAGCTAGGCCGCACTCGAAGGAGGGCCCGATGACGGTAACGAAGCGGAGCCTCACCGCCCTGTGGCTGATGCTGGCTGCGGCGTGCGGCGGAGCGGGTAGTGGGCTGGGCGAGCTCGAACCGATGCCGGAGACGGAGCTCACGCTCCACGTGGAGAACCAGAACTTCTACGACGCCGCGATCTACGCGGTGGCGCCGTCAGTGCCGGAGCGACGCATCGGCTCGGTGCCGGGAAACACCGAGCGGACCTTCACCTTCCGCTGGACGTGGATCGAGGTGCAGATCCACGTGCGGCTGGTGGGAGCTACGAGGTTCACCACGGAGACGATGCCCGTCGAGCCGGGGGACGAGCTGGAGCTCATCATCACGCCCGACGCCGACCGGGTGGGGGTCCTGAGGCGACCGTAGGCGGCGCGTAGTGGGCTTGCATCGAGGCAGGGGCCCGGCGATAATTACCCGCGCGCGCCGCTAGCTCAATTGGCAGAGCAACTGACTCTTAATCAGTAGGTTCGGGGTTCGATTCCCTGGCGGCGCATCGACTCGGCGGCAAGTCACGGTGCCGCCGATCGTGTCTTGGTCGGTTCGGGGTGCGCGCCCCCTCCGCCACACCCTTCCACACGCGTGCGCTCTTCCCTGCCATCCGCTCCCCACCCCTCGCGACGATTCCCTGGCGGCGCATAGGGACCTGACGCAGGTCCGAGCCCACGGCGCGCCCTGTCTTCCACCCGCGGCCCGTTTCGGGGGCCGCCGGAGATCTCGCAGCGGGAAAGCGCCGGGACGTTTCGGGAGACGACCCAACCATCTGCGAAGGCTATACGTCTAAGGAGTGAGATGGGAAACGGCTCTCGGTCGGCGCCTGCCGATCACGAACTGATCGATGCGCTGCGCGACGCGCGTAGCGAGGCGGCGTTTCGAGAGCTCCACCGCCGACACACCCCACGGCTCCTGCGGCTAATCATGCGAACGCTCGGCAGCGCGGACGGCGATGCGGAGGACCTCGTGCAAGAAACCTGGATTCGCGCCGTGGAGAACCTCTCGGATTTCAGGGGAGAAGCGCAATTCGGGACTTGGCTTGTCAGAATCGGGATCCGCGTGAGCCAGGATTACCTGCGCAAGGCGCGCCGTACGCAGCTGCGGTTGGACGAGATTGCCGAACCCGCGCGCCAGGAGCCGAAGCATGCCGAGCGGATGGACCTGGAGCACGTGTTCGCACGTCTCCCTGACGGCTATCGCACCGTCCTGCTGCTGCACGATTTGGAGGGATTCACCCACGCCGAGATCGGAGAGATGCTGGGTATCGCGGAGGGGACTTCGAAGAGCCAGCTCACCGCGGCGAGGAAACTCGCGCAGGCGTTGTTCGATGGGCGCACACGGCCTGCGGAGAGGCGTGTGCTGGCAGCGGACCATGTACGGAGGGTACTGGAGTCATGAGGGACCAGGATCACGTAGAGCTGTCTGCGGAATTTCGTCGAGCGCTCGACAGCGCTCCGAGGGTGGCGGCGCCGTCTCGCCGGCTGGAAGGGCGGATGGTACGGGCGTTGCGACGGCGCGGTCTCGTTCTGCCCGATCGCTGGGCGGTCATGCAACACCCTGTGTGGGGTTCTGCCCTGCGCGTTGCTGCGTCCCTCGTGATCTTCGCCGGCGGCGTCTCGCTCGGCCATGCGCTCGGCTCGCCGCAGTCGTCGACCATGCCGATCGGTGACGATGTAAGTGCCTGGGAGCTGGGCGCGCAGGTTCAGCAAACGGGATCGACCCACGCGGAGGCGCTGCAGCGGCTCGCGTCGCGGGCGGCTGCGGCCCAGCCGGAAGAGATCGAGCTGGCCACGGAGGTGGCCATGTCGACGATCCGGGCCGCGCTGCACCAACTGGTGCTGCTCGATCCGTCTAACCCGACTCCGGCACGGCTCTTGAACGAGATCCGTGCGAGCGAAGCAGGGAGTTGGCTACCGGTTCGCGTGTCGGACGGGCCTTGGGTCATCTCGTTCTGATTGGAGGTCCTCATGAGCAAGAGCATGATGCATGTGACGGTCTCGACAGGTCTGCTCGGCCTGATGACGGCCATCGGCCTACCATCCCAACTCGGCGCGCAGGACACTCCTGTGAGTTGCGGCGAGGGACAGCACGTGATCGGGACGCTTGGCATTCCCAGGCTCGGCTGTGGAGCGTGCGTGGTGACGTTTGAAGGTGGACGCAGGATGTTGCGCTTCGACACGGAGCCCGTGGTCAACGCTGTCGGAAGCGGCGGACCGGCCGACGGAAAACTCGAGGTAGGCGATCGCGTCGTAGCCATCGATGATGCTTTGATCACGAGCGCCGAGGGCGGGCGCCGGTGGTCGACCATCGCTCCGGGCGAAAACGTGACACTGCTGGTTAGACGTGACGGACAAGAACGACGGGTACACGTCGAGGCAGCAGGAAAATGTGCCCCTTTGTACCCCGAGGACAAACAGGACTACGTGATTGTGCGGCGCGATCCCGGCGACGAGCAGCGGGTTACGATTGTGGCCTCGCGGTCGCGCCGCTGGTTTGGGGTCACGCTCCGCTGCGCCAACCGCCCGGGCGAGGTGGGTGTATGTCTCACCCCTCCTGAGGTCATCGCTGTGGAAGATCCCGGCCCGGCGAGCGAAGCCGGCCTGCGGGTCGGCGACGTCCTCACAGAAATCGACGGTCTGTCTCTCACTAGTCCGGAGGGTGAGCGGAGATGGTCTCAGGTGCGGCCGGGCGAGTCCGTCCGTCTGTTGGTGGTACGGAACCTGAACACGTTGACGGTGCAGGTCACGCCAGTCGATCGGGCATCGGTGACGGGAGAGCCCGCCTTGTCGCGTGACGAGTTGCTCCGCCGCCTCGAGAGCCTGCGGTCCTTGCGAGACACCGCAGAGATCCGCGCGGAACTTGACCGACTGCTCCGGCAGTTGAGAGAGGGCGGGGCCTTCTTGATGCGCCTATGACGGACGGTAGTGATCGGGTCTTGTGAGCCGTTGCGTTGCACAGACGGGGCGCCTCATCGCTGCGGCGCACGTCGGGCGACTCTTCAGGGAGTCGGGCCAGACACTGCCTCCGGTCCCTTCACTTCGAACAGAATGATTCCCCGGCTGTCGAGCACAGGCACGAGACACCGGTCTGCGAGCGCCCCGAACTCGCTCCAGCGTACGGTCTCCGGGTCCAAGCCGCGCAGCACGTAGTAGTTCAGCACACCAGCGGATAGCAGTACGTGGGTGATTCCTGTTCCGCGGAGGCACTCGTCCACGGTTGGCAGCGGCGCGAGCAGCGGCCAGTTGGTGAGGCGGTTGTCCTGTAACGTGGCGGGGCGGAAGTAGAGGCCGCGCGCGTCGAACAGCATCAAGACGCGGGCACTGTCCGGGAGCTCGGCGTTGGCGTGTCGCATCAGGGGAACGAGCCGCTGAATGCTGGCATCGTAGTGCGTGGCCAGGTACTCGCGGGCCGAGGTGTGTCCGACGAGGTGGCTCACCGCCCTGGTGCGGGTGAGACGCCGCGCCATCATGCGTGCCGTGGAGCTCAGCGTCACGACCACGATCAGTCCGATTACACCCAGCCGCAGAGCCCGGGTCGGCATCAGGCGGGTGCTGGCCTCGACGATCAGCCACACCGCTGCGATCGTGAGCGGCGCCACCGCCGGGATGAGATAACGGAGGTTGGTGGTGTCGCTGACGCTGAGGACCGCTACGGCGTAGATGATCGCGGGTGCAATCAGCCAGTTCACCGCCCGGTTTCGCCGGAATACGATCCACAGCGGCAATGCCAACAGCACGAAACTCAGCCCGTAGAAGATCCCCTCGGGCTCGACGGTGAGCCGGGAAGGCCTGAAAAACGCATCGAGCACGTTGAAGGGCACGCGGACGTGGCGCAGCGCCTCTAGGGCCACCGGGTCGACGGAGGGGGGCACCGCCACCCCCCCGTAGAGGGATGCCAGCCACGGTTCCAGCGTGGGGTCGGCGAACAGAGGGTGCAGTGGCGCGCCGAGCAGGAGCCAGTTCTTGAAGAGCCACGGCGACGCCGCGGCGAGGGCGAGGAGACCGAACAGCAGCAGCCTCCGTGACGCAGCCTTGGGGTCCCGGGATCGGGCCGCAATCCACAGCACCAACGGGCTGAGCGCCAGCCCGTAGGCGAGCGCGTGGTACTTGATGCCCACCGCCATGCCGAGGACGGCGGCCGCGAGGTAGAACCATGCTCGTCCTCGGCGATCGTCGTCGGCGAGGGCGATGAGGAGCGCCTGGTGGGCGAGCAGTGTGTAGAGCGCGAGCGTTACGTCGACTCGTGGCGTGACGGCCACGAGCACGAGCATGGTGGTGCCCCACAGCAGGGTGAGCGCCAGGCTGGCGGTGGCGTGGCTGTGCCAGCGGGAGCCGACGGAGTACACCGCCAGACCCAGCAGCACCGCGAGCAGCCAGCTGAGCACCGCCGCACCCGCGGTGCTTCCCGCGGCGAGCAGCGGAGCGTAGAGCAGGTGCACGAAGCCGATGAAGGCGACGTGTAAGTTGTCTTCCGGGAGGTGTACTCGGTGTGCCTCGAGGAACTGGTTCGGGACCTGCAAGTGGTACATGAGCGAGTCCCAATCGGTCGGCGGCGCGAGCGCCATCAGCACGCCGAACGCCGCAACCGTGGCGGTCACCGTCACAGCGATCCACAGGAGGCCGCGGGTCGCGTCGCCCCCGCCGATCTCGGTCCACGCCCGCCGAACGAGCCGCGGCAGCTTCAGCAGGTCCGCTCGCGCCCAGACGACGAGCAACACGAAGAGGCAGCCCAAGATCGTGGGGTAGAGCACCCCCAGGAGGCCGAGGGCGAGCACCGCTGTGGCGACGATGCCGAGCCCGATCGCCGTCCCGAACGTGATCGCATCGATGGGGCGGTCCGGGCGCAGCCCAACCGCGCGCAGGATCGTCTGTCCCAGACCGGCGGCGATCGCCAGGAGCGCCAGGGGAAGCAGGATGTCACGCAGGTGCGCGAGGATCAGCAGGGGGCCGGTGAGGGTCATGGTCAGCGAGCGTGCGAGTTCAGGGTGCGGATGCGGCGCGCGACGGGCTCATTCGGCACGCTCGGCCAGGACGATGAGACCGATGCCGTGCCGAGTATGACGGAACGGCTTCTGCAGTACGCGGAACGGGAGCGCGGCGAGCCAGGTGAGCCACCCGAGAGCTTCCGGTGGCTGCAGTCCCCTCCCGCTCGACCGGGTCCGCTCGGCGAGTGTCCCACGCCTCGGACGCAGCCGCGCCACTCCGTTGCGGATGCCTTCGAGCAGGTATCCGATGGGGAATCCATAGGTCCACACGAGCGGATCGCGAAAGCCGGCCACACGCACCAGGTTCGTGATACCCTCGCGCTCGTATCTGCGATAGTGGCCCGCTAGCACATCCCACGAGCCAAAACGACGCTGGAACGCCGGGACGCTGAGGAGAATCCACCCGGGACGCCGCAGACGGGTTCTCCACTGCTCGAGTGCCTGACGGTCGTCCTGGATGTGCTCCAGCACTTCGAACGCACAGATCAGGTCGAATGTGCGGTCCGCGGGCAGCACGGAGACGTCGCCATTCAAGACGGTTCCGCCGCGTGGCTCGATGCGGCGCAGCGCCGTTCGATGGGAATGTTCGTCCGGCTCGAGCCCGACGTAGTCATATCGTTGCGCGAGGCGCGCCCCGAGCGCTCCCAGTCCGGTCCCGATTTCCAGCACGGCTCGGGCTTCGTCGAGGCGCCTCAGGAGGGACCTGATCGGGTCGTACCGCAGCCAACCGGTCGTCGTGAGCGGTGGTAAGGGCATCACTCAGTGCCGCTTGAGCAGGCTGCGGTAGAGGGAGATGTGGCGTTGCGTGCTCTGCTCCAACGAGAGTCCTTCAGTGACGATCCGCTCCCTGGCATTCTGCCCCAGTTGTCTTAGGTACGCTGGATCGCCGATCAGCCGCTCGACACACTGCGCCAGTGCGGCGGCGTCGCCCGGCGGGAATAGCAGCCCGGTGCGACCATCTTCGATGAGATCCCTCGGCCCCGGAATGTCGCTCGCGATGGCCGGAGTGCCTTGCGCCATAGCCTCGACGATTACGATGCCGCGACCTTCGGAAAGAGATGGCAGTACCAGGAGGTCGGCTGCGGACATCCAGGCGCGAACGGCGGCCGGGGGTCGGGCACCCAGAAACAGCACGTGCTGCAACTCCGAGTCCCGGCTCAGGTCCCGTAGCCGTCCCTCCTCGGGACCCGAGCCGAGGAGTGCCGACGTCACCGGATGGCCCTGTCGCTCGAGCATGCGGTGCGCCTGGAGCAACGTCTCGACTGACTTGCCGGAAACGAGCCGTCCCACGTAGAGCAGCCGAAGTGCCTGAGCCTCGCGGAACTCCTGCAACTCGCCGCCCTCGGTCTGTCCATCGGCAGGTGTCGCCGGTCGCGTTGCGACACCGAGCGGTAGGTACTCGAGTCGTTCCGACGGAACCCCGAGGATGCGGAGTCCTTCCACGAGATCTTGACCGACCCCCGTACACTTGGCTGCCTGCGATACGACCCAACGGCTGAGCACGCGAAGCGCCAGGTGCCGCTCCGCCAGGGCGTAATCCGTTCCGTGGCTCGTGACCACCAGGGGGATTCGGCGGTAGCGTGATGCGATCGCTCCGGCGATGCCGGCGGGGTACATCCAGTGGGCGTGAATCAAGTCCGCATCCCGGGCCAACCTGAGCGCGTGCCGGCTCAGCGCGACTACTAGCGCTGGAACCTGGGTGACGAGCCACGGACGCCGCTTCAGGGTCGGCACGATGCCGCCGAAATCCGCCGCCAGGTGCTGCCACCTCGGCACCCAGTACGTCGCCCGCTGGACTTCGACCCCCGCGCGGTGTTCCTTTGAGGGCGCCGCCGGCGAGCCGGGTGCCAAGACCGTCACCCTGATGCCGCTGGCGGCAAGTGATGTGGCGAGTTGCTCGATGAACGCACCGCGGGGGTCATAGGCAGTTGCTGGATACGCCGACGTGATGAACAGTACGTTCAGGGAGCACCTCTGATGGTCGTTCCCGCGTTGGGTCGTGCGAAGCTCGGGCGGACAGCCGGGGCCATCGCGCGAATCCTCTTCCTGGTCCTCCTTGTCTACTTCTGTCTCCGATTCGTTGTACCGCGGTGGCAGGCCCTGCAAGTATCGGGTCAGCTCCATACGTTTTCAAGAGCCTGGCTGACCATCGCGGCGGCGATACTCGTCGCGCACTACCTCTACATCTTCGCGCTGTGGTTGGCGCTCCTCAGGCGACTCGGCGCGCGTCCGGTCGTTCCTTTGCTCTTCCGTGCCTACGGGTTCTCGCTGCTGCCCAAGTACGTGCCCGGTAAGATTGCGACCTACGGAGTGCGCGTGCGGCTGGCCCTGGATGCGGGCGTCTCGCTTACCCAGGTCTCCCAGTCCGTGATCTGGGAGGCGTTGCTGGTGCTCACGAGCGCTGCGGGAATCTCGCTGCTCGGAGCGCTGGGGGCCACTGGTGTCGAGCTCTCGGGTCCGGCGCGCTGGCTCTCACTTGCTTTCGTACTCGCCGTCTTGGTGCTTGCGGTCGTGGCTGCCACCCCGTGGTTCGGCACCCGCTGGAAGGAGCGCAGCGGGCTGCGACTGCTGGCAGGCGACCCGCGGGTGTTCGTGGGGTTCTTGCTGCTCTACGCGACGACGTGGCTCACGTATGGATTCGCCCACTGGGCCCTGGCCCGAGCGGTTGACCCTGGCGTGACGGTCGGCGCCATGACGGTCGTGACCGCCGTCTGTGTCTCCTGGTCGCTGGGGTTCGTGAGCTTCGTGGCGCCGGCTGGCCTCGGAGTGCGCGAAGGTGTGCTGTACGTGTTCGCGGTGGGATGGATGGCGGAGCCTGCCGCTCTGCTCTTCGTGACGCTCAGTCGCCTGCTCTCGTTCGGGATCGAGCTGCTCCTCACGGGGACGTGCGCGGCCGTGGCGTCCGGCCGGGCTGTCGCCCCGCAGGGCAATGGGACCTAGCACGAGGTCAGGAGCGGCGACCGCGGACCGCGTCCTCCAGTTGCTGTAGCCGCCAGTCGAGGCCCTCTAGCAGCTTCCGATTCACCGCAATCAGATCGGCCACGAGCCCCACGATCGTCAGGAAGAAGCCCAGCCCCATGAGTAATGCGCCGAGGATGAGGGACTGGACATGGCCGCGCCCTCCTTCGGTGGCGAAGAAGTAGAGGAACCGGACGCCGATGGCGAACCCCCCCGTGAACAGGATGACGCCGGGTACGGCGAAGAACTTGAACGGCCTGTACGTCATGAAGATCCGAAGCATGGTGAGGACCTGCCGGTTGACGTAGCCCAGCACGTTTCCGATGAGCCGCGACGGTCGGAGCCGGGGGTTGGTCTGTATCGGCACGGAAGTCACCGCCATCCCCTTCTGTCCCGCCTGGATGACGGTCTCGACCGTGTAGGTGTACTCGTTGAAGACGTGGAGCTTCATCGCTGCGTCGCGGCTCATGGCGCGGAAGCCGCTCGGCGCGTCGTGCACATTGGTCTTGCTCACTACCCGCGTCACCCAGCTCCCCAGCCGCTGCAGCAGGCGGGTGGCCGGTGAGAAGTGCTTGATGTCCTCGATTGGCCGAGCGCCGACGACCAGCTCCGCACTCCCGTCGAGGATCGGGGCGATCAGCTTCGGGATGTCGTCGGCGCGGTACTGGTTGTCGGCGTCGGTGTTGACGATGATGTCGGCCCCGGCCGCCAGGGAGCCATCCAGGCCGGCAACGAACGCGGCCGCGAGCCCGCGGTGGCGTGGCAACCGCACGACGTGGTCGACCCCCGCTGAAGCGGCGACGTCCGCGGTGCCGTCGTCGCTGCCGTCGTCAACGATGAGCCACTCCACGACGTCCACGCCAGGCACATCCCGCGGTAGTGCAGCCAGCGCCACCGGGAGGGTGTGCTCCTCGTTGTAGCAGGGAATCTGTATGACCAGCTTCGTCATCGCTCGGCGCCTTCTTCCTCTTGCTTACGGAACAGGCCGAGTCCCTGCACCTCCATCCCCGAGACCCTCCCCCGCCGGTCCACCGTGAATGTCACGAAGTCCCGGCCCTGGTAGCGATCGCGGTAGTTGGCGCGGAAGGTGTCGTAGTGCCAGTGCTGTAGGTCGCCCACGAAGCTGGTGCCGATGCGCAGCACCAGGTGGCCGTCTTCTTCGGTCACCTCTGCTGCGCCGTAGATCTCGTGCTCATAGGAGCCCGGGAACGCCCAGAGCGGATGCGACGGCTCGGTACCCGTCACCCGCTCGCTCTCGGTAACGGCCCGCAGGGAGTCGGCGCGCCGCTCGTTCTTCTCGTCCAGCGCGAGGAACACCTCGTTCCAGTTCTTTTCCCGTGGGCCGAGGTACGCATCGATCACATGCCACACGATCGCCAGCGGCACGAGGCCTTCGTTCACGTTGGTGATGGCCACGACGCCGAGCTCCTCCTCGGGCACGAGGGCCACGTGCGTGCGCATGCCGTCGAGCGCGCCGCCGTGCCGTACCACTAGCCGGCCGCGGTAGTCCATGAGGCGCCAGCCCAGACCGTACGCATAGAAGTGACTCTCGGGGAAGAGCTCCTCGTCCTCGTCGTCGCGCGGCACGATCGTCTGCGGCCGCCGCATCTCCTTGATGGCGCTGTCGGAGAGGAGGCGCTCGCCCCCGTACTCCCCTTCGCCGAGCTGCATGCGGATCCACTGGGCCATCTCGGCGACGCACGAGTGCACCGCGCCGGCCCCGCCTATGTTGTCCCAGTCGCGCCACGCGATGGGGGTGACATTACCGTCGATTTTGCCGTGGGGGGTGGCGACGTTGGAGCGCTGCTGCAGCTCGGCAAACCTGGTCGTGGAAGTGCGCATCCCGAGCGGGTCGAAGATACGGTGCCGCAGGAAGGCGTCCCAGCTCGTGTCGGTCACCGCCTCCACGATCTCGCCCGCCGCGATGAACATGATGTTCTGGTAGCCGTAGTGGGAGCGGAAGCTCCAGCGAGGCTCCAGGCCGCGCACGCGGTGCAGGATCTCGTCGCGGTCGTAGGGCGAGAGGTACCATAGCGCGTCACCGCGGGGCAGGCCGCTGCGGTGCGACAGCAGGTCGCGCACCGTCATCTCTCGCGTGACGTACGGGTCGCGGAGCTGGAATCCCGGCAGGTGGTCGGCCACCTTGTCGTCCCAGCGGAGGCGCCCCTCGTCGACCAGCATGCCCAGCGCCGCGGTCGTGAACGCCTTCGAGGTGGACGCGATGGCGAACAGGGTCTCCTCGTCCACCGCCGCCGAACCGCCGATCTCGCGAACGCCATATCCCTTAGCCCATACGACGCGGTCGTCCTTCACCACCGCCACGGCCACGCCCGGGGTCTCCCAGTCGCGCATCACCGTCTGGATGTATGCGTCGAGGTCGGCCAGCGGCTCCTGCTGTGCGGGGAGCACACCTGGCACGGCGGCCAGGATGAGACTGCCAACCACGCCCCTGAGAATAGTCATCGTCTGCTCCGCGTAGATGTGAGAACGGCGGGGGACCGGTGGCCTCCCGCCGTTACCGCGCTCGTGGGAAGAATCAGGTCGGGTCAGAAGCTCCCGAACTTGAGCACCACCGACCCGAAAAATGCACTGAAGTCGGCGTCGCTGAAACCGATGAGGTCCACGTCGGTTACCCAGCGGTATCCGCCGCCCATGCCCAGGCGCATGAAGGGGGTGACGTTCAGGTCGATGTTGAGCGCCGGCTCGAAGACGAACACTCCGTCGGTGGGGCCGCCGTAGTTGAGCTGGAATGCCCCGCCGCCGATCAGGGTCTGCAAGGTGAGGTGGATCAGGGCGTCGGAGCCGAGAACGACCTCCAGGTCCGCGCCGCCATAGCCGAACTCCAGCCCCCGCCTGTTGGGGTTGCCGGCGACCTCGACGTCGGTGGCCACGCCATAGCCCGCGGCGCCCAGGACGAACGTGTGGTTGATGATCCATCCGCCGCGGCCGCCGACCAGCACGGCGAACTGGCCGTTGACCTCCGAGAACCGCACGATCGGGGCACCGAACCCGCCCGACTCGAGCCCCCCGCTGACCAGAGTCTGCTGCTGCGCCAGGGCCGGCGCAGCGAGCACCGCAGCGCTCGCAATCGCGATCAATCCGCTCCGCATCATCAGCACCTCCGTTGCCTCCGAGCATCTCTTTACCCCAGGGAGCGCAGAAGTGCCCCGGGCGCCGAGTTCGCGGTGGTCTCCCGCCGGGCTCAGAAGTTGATCAGCAGACCGCCGGAGACTTCCCCCTGGCTGATGACGGTGCCCGTGGTGCTGACGTAGCATCCCCCCGGGAGCCCACAGAACCACTGGCTGCCCGAGGTCAGAAAGTTGAACCACCAGCGTCCCTGCGCCCGGATGCCCACGCGCTCCGTCGGGCTCACCTTCACGCCCGCGCCGAGGCTGCCCGAAAAGCGCCACTCGCTGCTCGCCCCGCTGCGCTTCGGATCGAACCAGGTGACACCCAGGGTGAGCGCCGCGTACGGCTTTGCGGGGCCGTCCACCGGCGCGATCCCCTGGCCGCCAAGCTGGAAGTAGTTCACGGCGGCGCCGAACAGTATCGAGTCCGGTACCGCGCCGCCGCCAACCAGCTTCACGTCGGTGTCCTGCCGGTTGTACAGAATCACGATCTCGCCTTCCCGCCTGGCGACGACGTTGATCTCCAAGCCGTAGTTGACGCTAGGCTCGAGCTCGAGGCGGCCTTCGCGCGTGTTGAGGCCTCCGCCCCACTGATAGCCCACGAACGCGGCCACGTCGCCTCGCCTGAACTGTCCCCAACTGGCGGACGGGAGGCAGAGCACGGCGAGAGCGGCGATAACTAACGATTTGCGAATCACGTAGGACGCTCCGTGTCTGAGAACGCAGCATAATTGCGCCCGGTCTCCCCCGATGCAACGGGGCGATCCCCGATGGGAGGCCGGTAATGTGGCGACCGTGGGCTGAGCGCTGGACGGCGCCGTGGACGATCCGCCCCTAGAACTCCTCCCGCTCGAACTTCCACAGTGCCACCAGCACGCAGAGCAGGGTCCACAAGACGGTGGCGATCACGGGGATGTACCAGCCGACGGGCAGGTCGCGACCGAGACCTGCTTGGGCCGACAGCTCTGGGAGCGCCCACGGCAGCGCCTCTGCTAGGTAGGGAAACAGGTTCGGGAGAATCAGGCCGGCGAAGTAGAACCCCATGGCCACTCCCGATACCGGGCCGCGGCTGCGGAAGAACGTCCCCAGCACCAGCGTGAGTGCCAGGTAGAAGACGAGGTGCTGCACGTGAAGCAGGAGCCCGAGCCCGAACGTCCCGAGCTGCGGCTGCGACAGGGCATGCCACAGGGTCTGGAGGTAGAACACGACGGTCGGGATCACGACGGCGAGGAACACGAACGAGAATCCGTTCACCAGCAGCTTCGAGAGCAGGAATGCCGGTCGTGTCACCGGCTTGGAGAGCACCCACTCGGCGGTTCCGAGCTGCCGCTCGCCGAGCACGCTGCTCTGGGTGGACACTACGATCCCGATCGTGGCAAATAGGCCGCCCACCCGCAGGAATACCTCCACGAGCTCCGCGAGGACCTCGGCGGGACTCGATTCGTTCATCTCATCCACGCCGACCAGTAAGACGAACGCGTTGATGACCACCAGCCACAGAATGAGGTGCACCAGCCACCGCCGGGTACGCCACCAGGAGGCGTACTCCTTGTCCACCATGTTGCGGAAGCCGACCAGCCACCCCGACGGAGTGGCGACCCGAAGCGGGATGCTAGTGGCCATTGGTGTGCTCCTCCACGAGCTCCATGAAGACGTCCTCGAGCTTGTGCGTCTTGCGCCCGAAGCGGGTGACGGTGGTCCGCTCGTCCGCGAGCAACAGCCGCAGCAGCTGTGACTCCGCCGCCGCGTCGTCGCTCACGCTCACGTGCCATTCGGCGCGGTCGGTGTCCGGCTCCACGTGGACGTCATCCACCCAGGGCTGCTCGTCGAGGCGTGCGCGGGCATCGCCACCATCGCCCTTGACCTCGACGGCATAGACGGTCCGGCCGCGGCTCCCGGCCAGCAGCTCCTCGATAGGTGCCTGGGCGATCAGCTCACCGTGATTGAGGATGGCAACGGTGTCGCTCACCCGCTGGACGTCGTCCAGGATGTGCGTGGAGTAGAACACCGTGGCCCGCTCGCGGAGCCGTTCCATGATGGCCAGCACGTCGCGTCGTCCCATGGGGTCGAGCGAGGCGGCTGGCTCATCGAGGATCAACAGATCCGGCTGGTTCACCTGGGCCTGTCCGATTCCGAGGCGCTGGCGCTCCCCGCCGGAGAAGCCCTTGATGGGCCGGTCGGCCTTGTCGCTCAGGCCCACCAGCTCGAGGGTGTCGGCGACCCGTTGCTCGACGGCCGGTGCGGGACCGGAGTAGAAGAACCGCGCGGTGAAGAGCAGGATCTCCCGCGCGCTCATGTACTCGTAGTAGTGCGGCTCCTGCACCAGGTATCCGATGCGCCGCCGCACGTGTATGGTGTCGCCCACGATGTCGTGGCCGAACACCTCGGCGGAGCCGCCGGTCGGCCGCACCAGGCCCAGGAGCAGCTTGATGGTCGTCGTCTTGCCGGCGCCGTTGGGGCCGAGGAAGCCGAAGATGGAATTGCGCCGCACCTCGAGGTCGAGCGACCTCAGGGCGTCGACGCCCTTGAAGGACTTGCTCAGCTTGTGGGTGCGGATGACCGCGTCGTCAGGCACGGAAACCTCCGGTCGAAGCTGGGGGCCCTCCCAGATCGAGGGTCCCTGCATGGCGCTACGGGAGGAGATCGGGGAAGGTTTCGCCCCCGGTGACTGACGTCACGGTTGGCCCCCGGGCGGGGCCGATCTTGGGGGCACCCCCGGGGCCCGGCGGTCGGGGCCCGGACACGGCTCAACCCAGGAGCTGGACATGACCGGATCGATGCACGAAGCCGGCGCGACCGAGCCGGCACGGGATCGCACCAAGCGCGCCGTGGTGGCGGGGCTGATCGCCGCGCTGGTGGGGGGATTCCTCTGGGCGGTGATCGTTGTGGCCACGGGATATGAGGTTGGCTGGGTGGCCTGGGCCGTCGGCGGGCTGGTGGGCTTCACGATGCTCAAGGTCGCCGGCGCTCCCAGTCGCGGCCTCGGCGTGCGGGCCGCCGTGCTCGCCGTCGTGGGGCTGCTGATCGGGAAGTGGCTCATTGTTGAGATCGGGGCGCGCACGCAGTTGCGCGACGAGATCGCGGCGAATCCGGAATTGCTCCAGCAGGCCGTGTTCGTCGACATGATCGAGAATGAGGGGCTTCCGCCCGACCTGACCGCCTCCATCGAGGAGCTGGGGGAGGAGGAGGAGCTGCCGGACAGCGTGGTGGCCCGAATTCAGGAGGTGGTGGACGAGCGCATCGCGGCCATGGATGAGGACGAGCGGGATTCGGTGGCGACGCGCTTCGCCCAGCTATTCATCGGCGAGCTGGGATTCATGGACCGGATGCAGGTGACTATGAGCGGGTGGGACCTGCTCTGGTTCTTTCTCGCGATCGCTACGGCGTGGCGGCTGGCGAGTGGCTCGGCGGCGCGCGAGACAGCGGAGGCCGCCAAGGAAGAAGAGACAACGTCGATCAGGAAGACGGGTGACGACTAGCTAGGTCCCGCCCGCGCTGTCGCTGGTCGGAGCGTTGCCTGCGCCGACCGGCGGCACCCCTGCCGCCGCGCTGTCCGGCGCGGCGCTGTCCGGTACGGCCGGCACCCCCACTGGCATCGCGGGCTCGGATTCCGCGCTGCAAGCCCACGAGGCCTCTGCCTTGGCGTACCCTACGCGGGGCAGCACCTCGTGGGCGACGAGGGTGAGCCCCCACGCGATGAGCCCGAGGGAGAGCACGTGGGCCACTGCGCGCCGGTGCCTCCACGAGCCGATCGCCGCCCACCCGGCCATGATCAGAATCAGGGCTACGAGCAACAGGTAGGGCACGATTGCGAGCCCGCAATCGTGCCGATACGGCCACTGCGTGACCGCGACCCCGAGGACGAGTGCCACGAGCACCCGAACCCAGACGCCGAGGGGCGAGCCCTCGCGCCTGGGCGAAGCCTGTGGTGTGGGGGGGCGCCTGGCCCTTGGCGCAGGCGGACGCTGGGGCCTGTCCTCGGTTCCCTTGAGCGTGGGATCGGCGTAGGGCAGCTGTTTCAGCAGCTTGTCGACGATCCGTGCTTCCTTTTCCTTACGCCGATCCCTCGGGTCTTCCTTCGGCATCCGCACGCCCTGCCCGCGGCGCGGGCCGTAGAGGTCTGCTACAACCTACGACTGCGGACGCGGAAGTCCACGTTGTCATGCACCCAGCGCCAGAGGTCTTCCTGTTCTTCTATCGCGACGCCCGTGATGAGCTGCTCCCGCCAGCCGTGCATCACCGGGGCGTCCACCGTCCACATCCGCACCCGCTGCCGCGGAATGCGGCGTTCCCAGTTGACCGCGACCGAGGGCGACGGGTAGAGGACCCGCACCGTCACGCTGCGCGACAGGTACTCCAGCGCATCGAGGTTGATCACCGAGTACGGGTCGTCGGATTGCGCAGCGGCCGGGTCGTCGGGCACCCCATCGCTCAGGATCACGATGTTCAGCGGTGCCAAGGTGAGATTGCGGCGCTTGACCTGCGTGGCCACTCGGTCGAAGAAGGCATTGAAGTCGGTGTATGCATCCTCCGCCGTGAAGAGCTCGCGCAGGTAGGTCGAGAGCTCTTCCACCGACTTGCCCTGGAAGCTGTGGATCGGCTGGAACGACTTCGTTTCGCCGGGCCGCTCGCCGCCCACCGAGCCCACGAAGACAGCGCTGGGGATCGCGAGGTCACCCAGGCCGTTCAGGTGACCGTAGAGGTAGTGGGCGGCGAAGTCGATGGCGTCGTTGTACTCGTGGCGGAACGAGCCGCTCACGTCTACCCCGATGACGAGCGTCGAGCGGGGCGCCCCGGGCCGCTCCGAGGGCGTCAGGCATGCGAGCAAGCCCAGCACGCCCAGGACGGCGACCAGCGCGCGTGGGCGGGATCTCATCGCATACCTCCCGGCTGGACGGCCTCGAGGCCCGGGGCCGTCGTCTCGTCCTCGTCGCCGCGCCAGCGCGGCGAGATGGCGAGCGCCTGCTTGAGGTTCTGGAACGGGAGCTGGAACAGCGGTCGCGACGTCACCAGCACCAGCACGAAATTGACCGCCGCCGCGAACAGTTGCAGCACCGGGAGCGTCAACAGCGAGAACAGCTCCTCGGCCCGCTCCCTGAACCATGAAGCCTCCTCCTTGAGGGCCGCGATGGGGCCGCGCAACAGGTCGGGCTGCGGTGTCGCGGGCGTCATCGGCTCCATCGCCTCCTTGCGGATGGTGTCGCGCGCCAGCACGGCCAGCAAGGCGGGGGTGCCGAAGCGTCCGAACAGGAACCAGGTCATGCCGCGCACGCCGATCCAGCCGAAGCAGGCCAGGGCCAGCGTGGAGACGAGGCCCAGGCGCACGCCTTCGTTGGTCTGCTGGGCGATCCACGGCGTGATCGCGTCGACCAGCTCGCGGTAGAGGAAGATCACCTCAAAGAACATCACCGAGAACTCGACCAGCGTCATCTGGATGATCTCACCGACGCGCTTGCTCTTGACGGCCTGGGTGAGCACCTCGATGCAGGCGAAGCTGCCGAGGATCAGGAAGAAGAGGAAGATCCAGAGGAGCGTGCTCAGCAGACGGGGGTTAGGCTCGTAGCCCGTGATGCCGACCAGGACCTCGGAAAGCGTCGGGCTCAGGGTGAACATGAAGATGATGGCTTCCACCGCGCACCACAGGATGAGTGCGAGAAAGGCCACCCACGGCACCCCGGGCTTGAAGTAGTTGCGCGACGTCCAGTCGAGCACCATGAGCGGTGAGCGGAAAGTGCCCTTAATCCCGGCACCGAGCAGGTTGAACGCCAGGCGGATCAGGGCCCACGACCACCCGACGAGCACCACGAGGAGCCGCACCATCCCTGCCCAGAACAGCCAGATCATGCGGCCGGCGTCCCACCACGCCATCATCATGGCCGTAGCGAAGCGGCCGCGCCTCGAGCGGAACGGGATGGTGTAGAGCGACAGCATGGTGCACCACATCGCACCCACGATGAGCAAGGTGGGCAACAGTAGGAGCAACCGCTTTAGGACCACCTGTGTGGCCGAGTCGCCGTACCACGTGATGTTGATCATCTGCACGTGCCACGCCGGAATCCATGCGACCGGCGCGGTCAGGAACGTGAAGGCCCCTTGCCACTCGCTGGGGACCAAGCTCTGCATCGACTCGAACATGAGAGCCCACTCCTTACGCTGGAGAGTGTGCGGGGATGGCCGAGGGAGGCACTCGACCGGAAAAGTCGCCCTCGGATCCCGTGTGTCAGCGCTCACCCTGCCACGGGCGAGGGGGGGGAACCATGACGTACGTCACAGGGCCGTGAGGCCTAGAGCTAAGACATTGTTGTTCAATGCGTTAGGATCACGCGTGGGATGTGCGCCCGGTAGCGCCCCAGCGGCGCGGCGGCACGCAGTCGTGCGGGGACGGGTGGCTGGGTGGGGCGCGGTGGTTAGTTTGTCTGCTTCGACCGGCCCCCCCCAGCCACAGGAGCGGCGCCCATGCGCGCATCGTTGTTGACACTCGTACTTGTCGGGCTCGGCGCACTGGCAGTGGCCCCGCCGGTGCGGGGCCAGGAGGAGGTCAGGCCCCTGGAGGTCGGGGTCATGGCGCCCGACTTCGAGATCCCGGGTGCCACCCGCTACGGCGTGCTGCGCGACCCGATCCGGCTGAGCGACTTCCACGGCAAGACCGTCGTGCTCGCGTTCTTCTACCGAGCGCGAACGCGTGGCTGAACGATCCAGATGCACGCGTACCGTGATCAGTACGCGCAACTCTTCCGAGGCGGCCGGGACATCGTGCTGCTGGCCATCAGCACCGACTCGCCGGAGGACCTCGCTGCCTGGGCGCGCGACGACGAGTTCCCGTTCCTGTTTGGCAGCGATGCCGGCGCAGTGCTCGGCATGCAGTACGGCGCATTCATCGAGCGACCGAGCGGGCCGCTAGACAACCGCACCCTATTCATCGTCGACCACGAGGGGCGCATTGCCTACGTAGCGGCGCCGTTTCGGGAGATCGACCCGATGGCATACGAGGAGCTGGGCGAGGCCCTGGAGCGCATCGCGCCACCGCCGGCCGAGGAGATGGATGACTAGGAGCGCGGCGCTCGCCCGATGCCGCAGGGTCCGGTCGTGCCGGGCCCTGCTTCGTTTGTGGCGCTGGTCGTCTATTGCGCGAGGATGCGGGCGAGCGCCGCTGCGAGATCCTGGTCCTCCCCGACTCCGGTATACGCCACCCGGCCGTCGCCGTCGAGCATCACGATGTAGCCCGTAGTGGGCGCTTGGTACGCTCGCGTCGCGCGGCCCTTGCCGTCCCACAGGATGCGGCCGACCACGGTGTGGCGCTCGAGATGCCGCCTGATCGAGCGGGGCGACTGGTTCACGCCGACCGCCACCACGAGGAACTCCACGCGGTCGCCGAACTGGGCGTGTGCGGCCTCCATTCGCGGCGCGAGGGCCTCACACACCTCACACCACCTGGCCCAGAATTCGAGTAACACCGGCCCGTGCCCCACGTACTGGGCGAGCCCCACCGGCTCACCGTCCAGGTCCTCGATCTCGACCGCAGGGGGTACGGCACCGAGGGGGATGCCGACCTGGCTCTCCGCCTGGGCCCGCAGCGGCTCGACCCCAGCCGCGCCTAACAAGAGCAGGGCGGGCAGCAGCACGCAGGGCGGTCTCGCAACGAGCCTCACAGCACCATCCCAGTCTGAATGAAGTAGTACTCCGCCATCGCCAGCATCAGGAGCCCGGCTCCCTTCTTGATCCAGTACATCCACGGCCCTGCCTTCGGCAGCGCGGCGAGCGTGCCCGACGAGAGACCCACCGCCACGAGCAACGCGGTCATTCCGAGCGAGAAGACGAACAGATAGATGAATCCCAACACCGCACTGCCGGTGCTGGCCACCCAGGTGAGCACGACGGCGAAGGCCGGCGCACCGCACGGCGCCGCCACGATTCCCGATGTTGCCCCCAAGAGGAACACGGCCGGGAAGGACCCGCCGCCGAGCCCGCCCGCCCATTGCACCAAGCGCCGCGGCAGGGCGATCGGGATCACGTTCAACATGGCAAGCGCGAACAGGAGGAGCAGGTTCCCGATGGCCAGCCTGGCCCAGGGGCTCGACGAGACGGCGCCGAACAGTGACCCCGTGAGCCCGGCGAGGAGCCCGAGGAGGGCGTAGAACAGGGCCAGGCCGGACACGTAGGTTAGCGTGAGCGCTACGGTGCGGCGTCGCGAGCTTCCCGTGTGCGCGGTGCCAGCCAGGACCCCTGCGGTGATCGGGATCATGGGGTAGATGCACGGTGTGAGGCTCGTCAGCACGCCAGCGCCGAACAGCGTCACCAGCGCCAGGAGCGGCTGATGCTGTAGCGTGTCTGCCAGGCCGGCTTGCACGGCGGTCAGCAGCGTCATGGCGCTAATCATATATTCTTGGCATCCCTCCTGCCCCCTCTCCACCAGGAGCGCCCCTGCGCACCCTTCGCCGCCGCTTCACCCGCATCGCAGCGCTGATTGCTGTCTGCGTCTGCGCTGTGTCGCAGCCCGCCGACGCGCAGATGGCCAAAGGGTCTGACTGGGCTCGCGTGGGCGGCGCTGCGCTCGGGGCGTACTCGGGAGCCGTCCTGGGAATGCTCGGCGGGCTCGTACCCTGCCACCAGACGCACGCGGGATACCGCTGCGTGCGGGTGACGGCGATCGGCGGCGGTGCGGTGGGTCTGACCGGCGGTTTCTACCTGGGTGACGCGGATGCGGATCGTGTGGCCGACGCGGCGCTGGCGGCGGGGATCGGGTTCGGAGCCGGAACGCTGGTGGGATTGTTGGCCATGGGGCCCGCCGAGCGTTTCGGCTGGTCCGACGTGGCGGCGCTGGGCTTCGTAGGTGGGGCAATCGGGGCCTCGGGGCCGGGCTCTGCCATCGGATTCGGTGCGGGCGCGCTTACCGGCTTCGTGCTGTGGCGGGCGGTACCGGGGTTCGAGTTCGCCGACGCCGTGGGGCTGAGCCTAGTGGGGCTGGCGGCCGGTGGGCTCGGTGGTTGGGTCGTGCGGGCGGTGGATGCGCAGAGCGGTGCTGAGCCAGAGGCGGGACAACCGGTTCCGCTGGTGCTTTCGCTGCGGTTCTAGGAGTTCTCCCGGTGGTGCAGGCAGGGGTCTTGGCGTATAGACGTGGGTCGTGAGGCGGCGACACAAGCTGGAGGGCCCGCACGCGCTGCTGAGGAGTGTGTGGGGATCGACACGCGTGGAGGTTCGATGCTGCGAATGAACCGGATGGTGCTTGGTCTCGTCATCGCCACCCTACTGCAGGCGGCGGGTGACCATACCCTGCTCGCCCAGGACGCACACTACTGGACGCACCAGTACGGCACTCGCGGCAACCTGTTGGGGGGTGCCGTGGTTGGCAGCGTGGTGGACATCAGTGCCTTGTACTACAACCCGGGCGGGGTGTCGCTCATCGAGGAGCCAGAGCTGGTGGCCACGTCGAAAGTGTTCGAGGCCAGCGACGTCAGCATTAGGGGGTCGGGCGAGCTCAGTCTCAAGCTCGGTGACCTGAACCTGGGCGTCGCTCCCGGATTCTTCGGCGGGCTGCTCCCGTTCAAGTTCCTCGGCAAGCACGTGCTGGGGTACTCGTTCATGACCCGGTACAAGTTCGACGCGAACCTGCGGGCGGCGGGAAGCGGCACGGGCGAAGTGGTTGGCGACCCCACCCTCGAGGAATTCTTCGCGGAGCTCAAGTTCACGACGAAGCTCAGCGAGTCGTGGGCCGGGCTCACTTGGTCGGTGCCGCTGGGGCCGCGCTTCGGCGTCGGGGTGACGGGATTCGCGACCATCCGCAGTCAGAGCGGACGTGGCACCCTCAACGCCCAGGCGTTCCAGCCCGCCGCGTCAACCGGCGCCATCTCCCTGTTCGACGACGGCTACAAGTACTACCACTATGGCGTGCTGGCCAAGCTGGGCGTCACGTACGACTGGATGGGGGTGAGTGTGGGGCTCACGGCCACGACGCCGCGCCTCAAGCTGTTTGGGGGGGGCGAGACGGTCACGAACGTCGTGGTGGCTGGTCAGGATCCCGATGGGGACGGCACCGACGACCTCCTTTGGCTGGCCAACGTGCAGGATGATCTGCCGGTGACGTACAAGTCGCCCTGGTCTCTCGGTGGCGGCGCCTCGTACTCGTTCGGCAAGACCACTGTGCACAGCGCGGCCGAGTGGTTCGCGGCTGTCCCGCGATACGACGTGCTGGCATCGGAGCCGTTCGTGGGGCAGAGCACCGGGGATACACTGCGCGTGGAGATCGCTCAGGAGCTGAAGAGCGTCCTCAACTTCGGAGTCGGTGTCGAACACGTATTCAATCCGAGATTCTCGCTTTCCGGGAGCTTCCGCACCGACAACTCCGCCATCAGGGGCGAGGGGCGGACCGACGTCTCGGCGGCTACGTGGAACCTCTATTTCTTGACGGTGGGAACGAGCTTCAAGCTGGGTGGTGGCGAGTTTACGCTTGGCTTGGCCTACGGGTTCGGGAGCGAGACGACAGACGAGTTCTTTGGCGAGGCGGATGATGAGATCATTGGGGACCTGCCGGCGGACGCGCACCTGCAGTTCCGCACGGCGCGCTTCATTCTCGCGTTCTCGTTCTAGGCCGTGATGACGGTCTTGCGCCACACGCTCGCACTGACAGCGGTCGCCGGCCTGTGTGGTGTTGGCGGCGCGCATGCCCAGCAACACCGCCCTCCTAACGAAGGCGGACTCACAGGCCGGCGCGTTCGCAGGTCGCTTGTCGCCCCGAGGCGCGCGGGCATCATTGATGCCTGAGGGCGGCACCCAGGGAGAGGAATCCATGCAGAGATCACATCTCACCGTCGGCGCGCTCGCTGCAATCATGCTGCCGGTACTGCTCCTGGCAGGAAGTCGGCAGGCCTCGGAGGAGCCAGCCGGGTGGCCACGGGAGCTAATGGCCGGGGGCTACACCGTGGTCGTGTACCAGCCGCAGCTCGAGTCGCTCGAAGCCAATGAGATCGCGGTACGCGCCGCCGTGTCGGTGGTGGGGAGCGAGCTGGAGGAGCCCGTGTTCGGCGCAGTGTGGCTGACCGCGGAGGTCGAGACCGACCGGGATGAGCGGTGGGTCAGCGTGGTCGGCGTAACGGTCGACCGGGTGCGCTTCCCGGGCGACGCGGAAGAGGGGGAGCAACGGCTCGCCCGGTTCCTCGAGCGGGAGATCCCCAAGTGGGACCTCGACATGTCGCTCGACCGACTGCTGACGCTCATGGAGGTGGTGGAACAGCGCCGTGCCGCTTCCCAGGACTTCGGCACGGATCCGCCGAAGATCATCTTCAGCACGGATGCGGCAGTGCTCGTGATGATTGACGGGGAGCCTCGACTGCGGGAGGTGGAGGACTCCGATTTGATGCGCGTGGTCAACACGCCGTTCACGATCCTCCTCGCTCCGCATGCCAAGACGTACTACCTCTACGCCGACACGAACGCTTGGTACACGGCGCCCGCCATCGAAGGCCCATGGGAGGTGACGGACCGGGTGCCCGCGGAGGTAGACGCGCTCGCTCCCCCACCGCCGGAGCCCGAGGACCTGCCGCCCGAGGAGGAGGAGGAGCTCGAGGAGGAACTCGAGATCGGGCCGCCGCCCGCGATCATCGTCGCGACTGAGCCCACCGAGCTCATAGTCACGCGGGGACAGCCCGAGTACACACCGGCCGAGGGGACGGACCTGCTCTACATCTCGAACAGCTCGAGCGACGTGCTGCTGGAGATCGAGACGGGGCGGTTCTTCCTGGTCCTGTCGGGGCGGTGGTACGTCGCCGAGTCGCTGGACGGCCCGTGGGCGTTCGTGTCATCCGATTCGCTGCCGGAGAGCTTCGCGCAGATCCCTCCGGAATCGGACCTGGCACACCTGCGGGTGTACGTGGCCGGCACGCAGGAGGCAGAGGAGGCGGTGCTGGACAACCAGATCCCGCAGACGGCGGCGGTCAAGCGCGATGCCACGGCCGAAGTGGAGTACGACGGTGAGCCGCAGTTCGAGCCGATCGAAGAGACCGACATGGAGTATGCGGTCAACACAGCGTCACAGGTGATCAAGCTGGGCGACCGGTACTACCTGTGCGATCAGGCGATCTGGTTCGTGTCCGACGGTCCCGCCGGCCCCTGGGTCGTGGCCGAGTCGATCCCCCAGGAGATCTACACGATCCCCGCCACGAACCCCAACTACAACGTCACGTACGTCTACGTGTACGACTCCACCCCTGACGTGGTGTACGTGGGCTACTATCCCGGGTACACGTATAGCTACGTGTACGGCACGACCATCGTGTACGGCACCGGCTGGTACTACCGGCCGTGGTACGGCTACTGGTACTACCCGCGGCCCGTCACGTGGGGCTTCCACGTGCACTGGAACCCCTGGTGGGGCTGGAGCTTCGGCTTCAGCTACAGCACGGGGCCGTTCACCTTCCACGTGGGCGTCGGCGGCTGGTATCGCGGTGGTTGGTGGGGCCCGTGGGGCTACCGCGGCTATCGCTACGGTTACCACCGCGGCTGGCGCAGCGGCTACCGTGCGGGCTATTACGCGGGACGGCGCGACGCCTACCGGCGCAACAACATGTACCGCACCCAGGCGAACCGCGCGCGGACCACCGATCGCGCGCGGGTAGCGGACCGCAGGCAGCCCAACGTCGCACGCGACCGCTCGAACAACGTGTACGCCGACCGCGACGGAAGCGTGCACCGCCGCAACCAAGACGGCTCGTGGCAACGGCGTGAGGGAGGGAGCTGGGGCGAGCGCAGCGAGCCGCCCAGCACCGGGACCGGCGGCCAGACGCGCGACCGGGCAGCGCAGCAGCGACCGCAGCAGCCGTCCACGCGTCCCTCGCAGGGATCGTCGGGCTTGGCCCGCGACTACCAGGCGCGTCAGCGGGGCAGCCAGCGCACTCAGGACTTCAACCGGTCCCGCAGTGGTGCGGGTGCCAGGTCGCGGGGCGGAAGGAGGCGGTGATGGTGACCCGAATGATGCTCCCAGGGCGCGGGGCGCTCGTCCCGGTACTCGCCCTCGCTGCCGCCTGCGTGAGCGTGCCGACGCAATCCCCGAGCATGAAACGGGCCGGCATCGAGGATATCACGGCGGGGCAACTCCGCGAGATGGTGCTGCAGTACGCGGAGGAGTTCGCCCAGGCGGCGGAGCTGACAGCCGACAGTGTGCGGAGTGTCGAGGGCGATCCGGAGGTGCGGTACCGCGCGCTCAAGTGGAAGGCCGTCACGGTGCGCCACGTCCGCGAAGCAGCGCTCATATCCGATCCTCTGCTGGGGCTGGCGGACGTGTGGCTGTACGCCGTTCAACTCCGGATGTTCGTGGAGTCCCCGCCGCCGACTTACGACGTGCTCCCAGGGCCCGCCCGCGGGGCGGCCCTCCAGTTCACACAGCGCATGGAGGCCCGCGCGCGCGGGCTGGCGACGCAGACGGTGGGCGCGGAGGCAGTGGAGCGCTTCGAGCCCAGGCTCCACGAGTTCGCGACTGCCCATCCCATCGATCCACTCACGCTGGGCCGCACGTCGATCCTGGCGGCGGATTCGGCGATGCTGCGCCCGGTGGGCGGTGGGATCGGCGGTGCCATCGGGGCGACCTATTGGAGCATGCGCGACGTGGCCGACCGTGCCGGCGCCATCAACGATGCTCTGGGCAGGGAGCTGCGCTGGAACATGGAGCTCTTGGCTCACGACCTGGCGCGCTCGCCGGTGGTGGATAGCACAATCGGCAGCGTGCGGACGTCGCTCGAGCGCATCGCCGCGCTGGCCGACACGCTGCCCACGCTGGTGAGCGGGGAGCGTGCGGTGGTGCTCGAGGCGCTTCACACGGAGCTCGCCGTATTGACCACGGCGATCGACGCGATGCGGCTCGAGACGTTGGACGCCGTGACCGCGGAGCGGGTGGCGGTGCTCGAGGCCGTCGCGCGCGAGCGGGTCGCCGTGCTCGACGCCATCACCCAGGAGCGCCTTGCCACGCTGGCTGCCATGGACAGCATCGTCACACGGGCGATCGACCACTCCGAGAACCTGGTGGACCACATCTTCTGGCGCATGATCCAGCTGGTGGCGGTCGTGCTCGTGTTGCTGGTGGTGGCGCTGGCGATCATCCTGCGGGTGCGGCGTCCCGCCGAGCCATAGGTGCCACGCAGGCGGTAATCCACACACGGCCGCCCGGCGATGCGCCACCGGGCGGCCGTCTAGCATCTGCCACGCGGCTTGCGGACACT
>JABAOF010006568.1_pt1 | contig 32356 bp, 41 predicted proteins | sample 7062171 | NCBI WGS metagenome assembly JABAOF01 (sample SAMN14538628, study PRJNA623070) | marine sediment metagenome | biome: marine biome [ENVO:00000428]; feature: marine pelagic biome [ENVO:01000023]; material: deep marine sediment [ENVO:00002113] | place: India: Gulf of Khambhat ...
ACTGCTGATTGCTGACGGCGGAAGAGCTGAAAACATGGGGATTAAAAGTTACAAACCAACCTCCGCGGGCCGTCGCTTCCAGTCGGTGGCTACCTTTGAGGGGATTACTGCGAAGCGGCCTGCTAAGAGTCTTGTCACACCCCTTCGCAAGACGGGCGGTCGAAATGAGCAGGGGCGCATCACGACCCGTCACAGGGGAGGAAGGCATAAGCGGAGGTACCGTCTCGTCGATTTTAGACGGGACAAGTTTGGTGTTCCGGCCAGGGTTGCCAGCGTCGAGTACGATCCAAATCGATCGGCTCGGATCGCCCTTCTCCACTTCGCGGACGGAGAGAAGCGCTACATTCTGGCCCCAGAGGGGCTGGAGGTCGGGGCCCAGGTCATGTCCGGCCCACAGGCGGAGCTCAACGTAGGCAATGCCCTTCCGCTCCGACTGATTCCGACCGGGTCAGTGATCCACAACATCGAGCTCTGGCAGGGCAAGGGGGGACAGCTCTGTCGGAGTGCTGGGGCCTCGGCTCAACTGGTGGCAAAGGAGGGGGACCGGGCCCTGCTCAAGTTACCTTCGGGAGAAGTGCGGAAGGTCCGCGTGGATTGCATGGCTACCCTCGGGCAGGTAGGGAACCTCGAGCACGAGAATGTCTCCCTGGGTAAGGCGGGCCGTACCCGCTGGCTGGGGATCCGGCCATCGGTCCGAGGGGTGGCCATGAACCCTCACGATCACCCCTTGGGGGGTGGCGAAGGGAAGAGTGCGGGGGGACGACATCCGTGCACCCCATGGGGTAAACCAACGAAGGGCTACAAAACGCGCAGAAAAAGGAAGCGTTCCGACCGCGAGATTGTCACCCGGCGTAAGCGTAAATGAAAAACAGCAGACGGTCCCCGGTCGGTCAACGGAGAGTTTTGACCGGGAACCTCGGACAGGGGACGGGAGGACAGCTGGAATGGGACGATCGCTCAAGAAGGGGCCGTACGTTGAGCCCAAGCTGCTCCGGAAAATTGAGGAACTGAATCGGACCCGAGATCACCGAGTCATCAAGACTTGGTCCCGTCGATCGACCCTGACCCCGGAATTCGTGGGACATACCCTGGCGGTGCATAACGGGAAAAAGTTCATTCCGATCTATGTCACCGAGAATATGGTTGGCCACAAGCTCGGTGAGTTCGCTCCGACTCGGACTTTCCGGGCCCACAGCGGGCCTACGGCCAAGTCGACCGCCCTCAAGTAAGTGGAAAGTAGCCGTCGGTCGTCAGCCGCAAGCTGGAGATGGTCGAGATATCATGGGAGGCGGAGCGTAGTTCGCAGGGTGCGGGTATGGAGACGCGGGCGATCCTCAAGTTTGTCAGAGTGCCACCCCGGAAGGCCCGGCTGGTGGTTGACCTGATCCGGGGTCGAGATGTGGAGCAGGCCCTGACCATTATCCGTTTCACTCCCAAGCGAGCGGCCCGGGTGATCGAAAAGGTCTTGAAGTCTGCCATGGCCAATGCGCAACATAACCACGGAATGAGGGATGTGGAACGTCTCTTTGTGAAGGCTGCCTTTGTGGACGAGGGTCCGCGGTGGAAGCGGTGGACACCGAGGGCGATGGGAAGGGCAACGCCGATCCAGAAACGAACCAGCCATATCACTATCGTACTCGACGAGCGTCCGGCCTCATAAGGAGGGGGGAGATGGGACAAAAGGTACATCCTGTGGGATTCCGTTTAGGATACATCAAGACCTGGCAATCGCGCTGGTTTGCCACCAGGTCTTATGCGGATCAGCTCCACGATGACATCAAGATCCGTCGGTATCTCAAGGAGAGACTGTACCACGCCGGCATCTCTCGGATCCTCTTCGAACGGAAGGCCAATCAGCTCCGCATTATTGTGCATGCCGCCCGACCCGGGATCATTATCGGCCGTAAGGGCTCCGAGGTCGACAAGCTCCGGCAGGAGCTTGCGACCATGACTGATAAGGAGATCCAACTGGACATCACCGAGGTTCGCAAGGCAGAAACCGACGCGCAGTTGGTCGCGGAGAGCATCGCTGCCCAGCTCGAGCGACGGGTGGCCTTTCGACGAGCCATGAAGAAGGCAGTGCAGTCGTCCATGCGGTTGGGGGCCCAGGGGGTCAAGGTTATGGTCTCGGGACGGTTGGGGGGGGCCGAGATTGCCCGGACCGAATGGTACCGGGAGGGGCGGGTCCCCCTGCATACCCTTCGGGCGAATATCGATTACGGCCTTGCCGAGGCCCGGACAACCTATGGAAGAATTGGGGTTAAGGCGTGGATCTTTCATGGAGAGGTCATGCCTGAGACCGCGGGGGAAGTCGGGGAGAGGCCTACGAGTCCAGGCGCGCCCGAGGGGAGGGAACGACGCCGGAGAAAGGTCGCGGGGAGTCAATAGAGGTCGCCCATGTTAATGCCCAAGAGGACCAAATACCGGAAGCAACAGCGGGGACGAACGCGAGGGGTGGCCAAGGGGGGGACCGCGCTGACCTTCGGCGAGTATGGTCTCAAGGCCGTGGAGCCAGCGTGGGTCACCAACCGGCAGATCGAGGCGGCCCGGCGGGCCATCACCCGGTATGTCAAACGAGGCGGGAAGGTCTGGATCCGGATCTTCCCCGACAAACCGCTGACGGCCAAGCCGGCGGAGACCCGAATGGGTAAAGGCAAGGGTGCCGTGGAGGGCTGGGTTGCGGTCGTGAGGCCGGGCCGGATCCTGTACGAGATAAAGGGGGTCACCGAGGCCGAGGCTCGGGAGGCCATGCGGCTCGCAGGCTATAAGCTGTCCGTCGCCACGAAATTCGTCATGCGTTCCAGAGAGGCAGGGGGAAGATGAACGCCAAGGACCTCCGTGAACTCACTACCGAGGAGCTGGAGCAGAAGCGGGGCGATTTCAGGGAGGATCTCTTCCGCCTGAGAATGCGAAAAGCCGTCGCACAGCTTGAAAACCCTATGCGCCTTCGCCAGCTTCGACGGGACATTGCCCGGATCGAGAGCATCCTTCGAGAGCGGCAGACGGACCAGAATAAGAGCCCTCGGGAGGCGGAGTCGGATGGGTGAGCAGCGCAACCAGCGGAAGGTCTTCGTCGGCACCGTGGTCAGCGACCGGATGCAAAAGACCGTGGTGGTATCCGTGGAGCGATTCTTCCGACATCCCGAGTATAACAAGCTCGTGCGCCGTCGGACCAAGGTGAAGGCCCACGACGAAGAGCAGAAATGCCGGATGGGGGACAGAGTCAGAATCATGGAAACCCGTCCCCTCAGCCGAGACAAACGGTGGCGAATCGTCGAGGTCGTTCAAAAGGCGGTCTAGGATTTGAAGCACCAAACATCACAAGTTGACGTGCATGACTGCAGGAATCGGTTATGGTTGGGCTCAGGACAATTTTGGATGTGGCAGACAACTCTGGAGCCAAGCGGATTTCGGTGATCAAGGTCCTTGGTGGTTCCGCAAAGCGCTATGGGCGAATCGGGGATGTCATCGTGGCGAACGTGAAGGAAGCTATCCCTGAGGGTACTGTGAAGAAGGGAGACGTCGTCCGGGCGGTGGTCGTGCGGACCGCGAAAGAGGTCCGACGTGCCGACGGATCTTACATCAAGTTCGATCGGAATGCGGCTGTCCTGATCAACGAACAGCACAATCCCCTCGGGACCCGGATCTTCGGCCCGGTCGCCCGGGAGCTCCGCGAAAAGCAGTTCATGAAGATTATCTCGTTGGCCCCGGAAGTCGTCTAAGGGAAGCCAGAGGCTCGATCGCCGGAGAAGGAACAGGTCCGGGGGGCAACATGGCGTCACGGCCGACATTGCGGATACGAAAGAATGACCTGGTCATGGTCATTGCTGGCAAAGACAAGGGGAAGCGGGGTAAGGTGCTCAACGTCATCCCGGAGAGCGGTACTGTGCTGGTCGAGCGGATCAACATCGTGAAGCGTCACTCTCGTCCGGGGGGGAAGACCCCACACGGAGGGATTGTCGAAAAGGAGGCCCCGCTCCATGTCTCCAACCTAATGGTTGTCTGCTCCCGGTGTGACCGGCCGGTGCGGACCGGGCACAGCTTCCTTGCTGACGGACGAAAGGTTCGAGTCTGTAAGCAATGCGGCGAGGCCGTGGACTAAAGTAAACGCACTCAGTGCGTTTACTTTGGAGCAATGGAGCAGTGGTTCGACAGGGCTTCGACGTTGAGCTCAGCCGAACCGTTCGATGGTGAGCCTGTCGAACCACTTATTGAGTTGGAACGGCACTAGGAGGGAACGGATGGCGGAGAAGCCGAAGAAGAAGAGCGAAAAGGTTCCGGCATCCGAGTCTAAGACGCCGACAGCCGAGGCGAAGGCACCGGCTGCCGGGCCGAAGGTTCCGCCAAGCGGACCGAGGCCGGCTGTGCCCAAGACCCCGGCCCGGCTCCGAGAGCGGTATCGCCAACAGATGGTTCCCGCTCTCATGAAGCGGTTTGGGTACACGAATATCTTTCAGGCCCCTCGGCTGATGAAGGTTGTGATCAATATGGGATTGGGGGAAGCGGTGGGGAATGTCAAGGTCATTGACAGTGCCCTCGAGGAGTTGGCGATTATCTCGGGGCAGCGACCGGTGGTCACGCGGGCCAAGAGATCCGAGGCAGGTTTCAAGCTGCGGACCGGGATGCCCATCGGCTGCAAGGTGACCCTTCGGGGAGATCGGATGTACGAGTTTTTGGAACGGTTTCTCAATATTGCCCTGCCGAGGATCCGGGACTTTCGGGGTGTCTCTCCCCATTCCTTTGACGGGCGCGGGAATTATTCCCTCGGCGTGAAGGAGCAGCTCATCTTTCCGGAAATTAAATACGACAAGGTTGACATGGTCCGGGGGATGGATATCTGTATCCACACCACCGCTGGAAACGATGAAGAGGCGAGAGCCTTGCTGGAGCAACTCGGTTTTCCCTTTCGGTCCTGAGGGAGGAGGAGCGTGGCGAAAACGTCCCTGATCATGAAGGCGCAACGGCAGCCGAAGTTTCGGGTGCGGCGGTATCACCGGTGTCGGATCTGTGGCCGCCCCCGGGGCTATTTGAGACGGTTTGCCATGTGCCGCATCTGCTTCCGGGAGTTGGCCCTCCGAGGAGAGATCCCTGGTGTTACCAAGGCCAGCTGGTAAACGTTCGGTTCACAGTTTAGAGTTCACAGTTCACGGTAAGGACGGTGCGCGTTTTTCGTCCGTGAACCGTGAACCGTCAACCGTGAACGGGGGTTAGGGATGTTGAGTGATCCTATTGCCGACACGCTCACTCGGATTCGGAACGCCAATGTCGCAGGGCATGAGAAGGTGGACATTCCGTCCTCGCGGCTCAAGGTAGAGATAGCCCGAATTTTAAAGGAAGAGGGTTTCATTAAGGGCTATAAGGTCATCGATGACACCAAGCAGGGGGTCCTCCGGGTCTATCTCAAGTACGGACCGGGCAATGAGCGGGTTCTCCGGGGGATTGCGCGGGCCAGCAAGCCTGGACTGCGAGTTTACGCCGGGGCACGGAAGATTCCTCGAGTCCTGAGCGGCATGGGGATTGCGATCGTCTCCACCTCCAAAGGGGTCATGACCGATCGGGAGGCTCGGAGGCAAGCAGTAGGGGGTGAGGTCCTCTGCTACGTCTGGTAAGTTGAGTTCACGGTTCATGGTTCACAGTTCACGGACCAGGCATTTTCAAGAAGCTGTGGACCGTGAACAGTCAACTGTGAACGCTGAAAAGGAGTGAGTCATGTCGCGAATCGGTCGGTTGCCCATTCGCATCCCGAGCAATGTTCAGGTCTCCATCACCAACGGGTTAGTGGAGGTGCAAGGTCCCAAAGGGAAGCTCGCTCTCGAGGTGCACCCGGCCATCCGGGTTGGAGTAGAAGAAGGGAGGCTCCTCTGCGAACGTCCAACCGATCAGAAATCCCACCGGGCCCTCCACGGTCTCACGCGAGCGCTGATCGCGAACATGATCCAGGGCGTGACTGACGGATTTCACAAGAAGCTCGAGCTCAGCGGTGTGGGATACCGTGCTCAGATCCAAGGTCAAGTTCTCACGATGAGCCTCGGTTATACAAATCCCGTAGTGTACGTCCTGCCTCCTGACGTCAAGGCAACGGTGGAGAATCAGACGCTGATCACGGTCTCGGGAATTGACAAGCAGCGGGTGGGGGCGGTGGCCGCGAAGATCCGCGGTCTTCGGCCTCCGGAACCCTATAAGGGGAAGGGGGTCAAGTATGCGGACGAGCGGATCCGCCGAAAGGCCGGGAAGGCCGGGGCGAAGTAAGGAATTCTCGTGAGCGTCATCGATTGGAACAAGAAGCGGGCTGCCCGGCAGAGAAGGCAACGGCGTGTCCGAAAAAAGGTCTTTGGAGTGCCAGGGCAACCTCGGCTGGCGGTCTTCAAATCTCGCCGCCATATCTATGCCCAAATTATCGATGATCTGGAGGGGCGAACGTTGGCGGCCGCTTCCACCTCCTCCCCCGAATTCACGGGCCGGGGGGTCAAGGGATCGAAGGGCGATGCCGCCAAGGTGGTCGGGGAGATCTTGGCCGAGAAGGCCCTCAAGGTCGACGTCCGGCGAGTGGTTTTCGACCGTGGCGGATACAGGTACCACGGGCGGGTCAAGGCCCTGGCAAGCGGAGCTCGCGAAAAGGGATTGGTTTTTTAGTGGAGGGATCTGTGAGGGCAGAGCAGATCGATCCTCAGACGCTGAACCTCACCGAGCGCGTCATCCACATCAATCGCGTGGCAAAGGTGGTCAAGGGCGGGCGCCGGTTCAGCTTCAGCGCCCTAGTGGCCGTGGGAGACCAGGCGGGGCATGTGGGGCTCGGCCTGGGGAAGGCCCATGAAGTTCCGGAGGCGATCCGCAAGGCGATCGAGGGGGCCAAAAAGCGACTGGTCAAGGTACCGCTCCGGGGGAAGACCATCCCCCACCAAATCCTCGGTCGGTATGGGGCAGGGCAAGTCTTAATGAAGCCGGCCGCGGAGGGGACCGGAATCGTGGCAGGGGGTGCCGTGCGCGCGATCTTCGAAGCGGCGGGTGTCCAAAACGTGCTGGCGAAGTCTCTCGGGAGTGGCAATCCGCACAATGTAGCTAAGGCGACCATGGCTGGGATTGTGGGCCTTCGTTCTCCCGAAGACGTGGGCCGCCTCCGCGGCAAGAAGGAGACGGAGGAAGCAAGTGGGGAGTCAGCTGGTGGGTGATCACAGGCCGGGAGGAGAGGGTAGGGGAACCCGATGAGGCTTCACGAGCTGAAACCAGTCCCTGGCTCGCGAAAGCAACGCAAGCGGATAGGTCGGGGTCCAGGGTCAGGGCGCGGGCAAACCTCCGGCCGGGGGGACAAGGGGCAGAAGGCGCGGTCTGGGGCGAGCCTTCCATCCTGGTTCGAAGGGGGCCAGATGCCGCTGAGCCGGCGCGTGCCCAAGCGGGGCTTTCGGAATCGCTTTCGAAAAGAGTATGCCATCGTCAATCTTCGGGATTTGGATCGGATCGAAGTCGGGACAACAGTCACTCCCCTTCTCCTCTTGGAACGAGGCCTCATTAAAACCTTCAAAGACGGGGTCAAGATCCTGGGGGACGGAGATCTTTCGCATGCTCTTACCGTAGAGGCACACCATTTTTCTCAAGCGGCCCTCCGCAAGATTCGCGCCGCAGGAGGCGTGGCTGAGGTGATCCAGGAGCGATGAGCGAGATCACCAACATTTTTAAGGTCCCCGAGCTCAAGAGGCGCATCCTATTCACCACCCTGATCCTGGTCGTCTATCGCATCGGGGCCCACATCCCCACTCCGGGCATCGATGCCTCGGCGTTGGGTGCTCTCTTCACTGGGGCTGCCGGGACGCTCTTCGGCTTCTTCGATCTCTTCTCTGGGGGGGCATTACGGCGGGCCAGCATCTTTGCCTTAGGCATCATGCCCTATATCGATGCCTCGATCATCCTGCAACTGTTAGCAGTGGTGGTTCCGGCTATCGAGCGGCTCCAGAAGGAAGGGGCCGAGGGGCGAAAGAAGATTACCCAGTATACCCGGTACGGAACGGTCCTCATCGCCATGATTCAGGGGATGGGCATTGCGATCGGTCTGGAGGGGGTCACTGCCGATGGTCAGTTGGTGGTGCCCAATCCCGGCTGGGGCTTCCGAATCATGACCACCCTGACCCTGACGGCAGGCAGTGTCCTTCTCATGTGGCTGGGAGAGCAGATTTCGGAGCGGGGGATCGGCAACGGCATCTCGTTACTCATTTTTGCCGGCATCATCGTCCGGATGCCCGAAGCCATCATCCAGTCCTTCCAGCTCCTCCGGACCGGTGAGATGAAGGCGTATATCTTCCTCTTTCTCTTAATTCTTATGGTCGTGGTGGTGGCGGGAGTGGTCATCATGACGTTGGGCCAACGGCCCATCCCAGTGCAGTACGCCAAGCGGGTCGTCGGCCGGAGGGTCTACGGGGGTCAGGCGACGCACATCCCGCTGCGGGTCAACACGGCTGGAGTCATCCCGGTCATCTTCGCCGCCTCGATCATCGTCTTGCCCCCGACGGTGGCCCGGTTCGTCTCTCATCCCTGGATGCAGTGGTTGGCGCAAACCCTCTCCCCAGGGACCATCAGTTATTTCTTGCTCTATGGGGGGAGTATCATTTTCTTCACCTACTTCTATACCGCCATCATCTTCAACCCTGCTGATGTGGCGGAGAACCTCAAGAAATACGGCGGTTTCATCCCTGGGATCCGTCCGGGGGTGAAGACGGCGGAGTTCATCGAGAAGGTGCTCGATCGGATCACCTTTGTCGGAGCCGTCTACCTGGCGCTGATCTCCATTTTCCCGGAACTGCTGATCATCTGGGCGAATGTTCCCTTCTTTTTCGGTGGGACCTCCCTGCTCATCGTAGTCGGCGTTGCTCTCGATACCGCGCAACAGATCGAGGCTCATCTCCTTATGCGCCACTATGAAGGGTTTCTCAAGAAAGGGAAGGTCAAGGGACGCGCCTTCTGAAGCTTGAATGGGGTGGTCATTTCAGGTATTATAAAGGTTTAAAGATGCACGTCATCCTCTTGGGCCCTCCCGGGGCGGGGAAGGGGACTCAGGCAAAAATGCTCACCGAGCGGTACGGGGTGCCGCAGATCTCCACCGGGGATATCCTGCGGGCCGCTGTAGGGGCCGGGACGCCGCTCGGGCGAGAGGCCAAGACCTACATGGATCGGGGAGCGCTGGTCCCGGATGAGGTGGTCATCGGCATCGTCCGGGATCGTCTGGCAGAACCTGACTGCCACGGGGGCTACCTCCTTGACGGGTTTCCCCGGACCGTGGCGCAGGCCGAGGCACTGACGCGCATGCTGCGGGATCTCGGAACTCGGCTCCCCATCGTGGTGAATCTGGACGTTGCAGAGGGGGAGCTCGTCCGCCGCTTGTCCGGACGACGAACGTGCCAGGGCTGCAGTGAGCCCTTCCACGTGGACTTTCATCCCCCTCGAGTAGAGGGGACATGTGATAAGTGTGGCGGGACTCTCATCCAACGCGAGGATGATCGGGAAGAGACGATCCGTCGCCGTCTCCAGGTCTATCGCGAGCAGACCGAGCCCCTCATCGGTTATTATCAGACCCAGGGACGGTTGAAGACGGTGGATGGACTGGGGGAGACGGGGGAGATCTTTGGACGAATCTCGAGCACACTGGAGGAGTGAGGCAATTAAGCTGCCGCTCCACAGTCCCATTGAATACAAGGCGCTGTGGGAAGTCGATCGCATAGGGCGAGCCAGCCGGGTCGTTGCCGAGGCCTTGCTGATGCTCCGGGAGAAGAGTCAACCGGGGGTGAAGACGATAGAGCTGGACCGCTTCGCCGAAACCTCGCTCCTCGAACGGGGGGCGCAGCCGGCCTTCAAGGGATACCGGGGTTATCCCTATACCCTGTGTACCTCAGTGAACGAGGAGGTAGTTCATGGGTTGCCCTCTGAGCGTCGGATCCATGAGGGAGACATCCTGAGTTTAGACCTGGGGGCAATTGTGGACGGATATTATGGAGATGCGGCGATTACCGTTCCCGTCGGGGAAATCTCGCCCGAGGGCAGACGACTGCTCCAGGTGACCCAGGAGGCCTTACACTGCGGGATCGCCCAAGCGGTGCCAGGGCACTACCTAAGCGATATATCCCATGCGATTCAGCGTCACGTGGAATCTCATGGCTTTTCGGTGGTTCGGATCTTCGTCGGGCATGGGATCGGGAGGGCTCTCCATGAAGAACCCCAGATCCCTAACTTTGGCCCACCGGGTCGCGGACCTCTGCTCAAGGCCGGTATGGTACTGGCCATCGAACCCATGGTGAATGCTGGGACCCATGAGGTGGCCGTGCTGGAGGACCGGTGGACCGCCGTGAGTCAGGATCGATCGCTCTCTGCCCACTTCGAACACACGGTCGTCATTACTGAAAAGGGTCCTGAGATCCTTACCCTTTCCGAATCAGGGGAAGGTTGGTAGAAATCCAATGGCCAGGAAACACCGAGGACAGACCAAAGCAAAAAAGAAAGAAGAAGGGCAGCCTAAGAAGGAAGAGGCTATCGAGGTCGAGGGGACCGTCGTCGAGCCCCTCCCGAATGCCATGTTCCGGGTGGAACTCGAGACAGGCCACAAGGTGCTGGCGCACATCTCGGGGAAGATGCGGATGCATTTTATCCGAATTCTCCCCGGGGATAAAGTGATTGTAGAGCTGAGTCCTTACGATTTGAGTCGAGGCCGCATCATTTACCGTTACAAATAGTCTGAAGTCCGATGTCCGAAGTCGTATAAGAAGACCTCGGACGTCGGACCTCGGACGTCGGACGAGATCATGAAAGTGCGGGCGTCGGTGAAACCAATCTGTGAAAAGTGCAAGATCATCAAACGAAAGGGGGTCGTGCGGATCGTCTGCGAGAACCCGCGGCACAAGCAACGCCAGGGCTAACGGGGGTCCATGGTTGAGGGTTCAGAGTTCAGAGTCGATGACGGATGACAGACGACCAACGACCGAATCCAGACGGTCAACGGATGAGGAGGAGGTGAAATGGCGCGGATTACAGGTGTGGATCTTCCCCGTGAGAAACGGCTGGAGGTGGCTCTCACCTACATCTATGGGATTGGCCGCTCGTCCTCTCGGAAGATACTCGATGGAGCAAATGTCAGCCCTGATGTGCGAGTGAAAAACTTGACTGAGGACGAGGTCAATCGAATCCGACGGGTGATCGAGGGGCAGCACAGGGTCGAAGGTGACCTTCGTCGGGATGTGGCGATGAACACCAAGCGACTTATAGACATCGGCTGCTACCGGGGTCTCAGACATCGGCGGGGGCTCCCGGTCCGCGGTCAGCGGACCCACACAAATGCCAGAACTCGGAAAGGGCCTCGCCGGGGGACTGTGGGTGCCCGGCGGAAGAAATAGGGGGGCAGAATATGGCGACGGGACGGCGTCGGGGGGTAACGCGGGGAGTCCCCAAGAAGGATGCGAAAAACATCGTACAAGGGGTCGCCCATGTCCAGGCGACCTTCAATAACACCATCATAACCATTACCGATCCTCGGGGAAATGTGGTGAGCTGGGCTAGCGCCGGCAGTGTGGGCTTCAAGGGGTCGCGAAAAAGCACTCCCTTTGCTGCGCAGACTGCTGCGGATAACGCGGCCCAAAAGGCCATGGGCCACGGGATGAAAGAAGTAAAGGTCTATGTGAAGGGCCCGGGAGCTGGCCGAGAGGCGGCTATCCGATCGTTGCAGGCGGCGGGACTCGAGGTGACGGCGATCAAAGATGTGACCCCCATCCCGCACAATGGCTGCCGCCCACCAAAGCGTCGCCGGGTATAAGGCGGAGGAGTCGGGAGCGTGGCGAGACATACCGGTTCGGTTTGCAAGCTCTGCCGGCGGGAGGGGTTGAAGCTGTTCCTGAAGGGGGACCGGTGCTTCAGTCCCAAATGTGCTATAGAGAAGCGGAGCTATCCCCCCGGGGAGCATGGGCAGCGGCGGCGTGTGAAGCTGACTGACTACGGGCTTCAGCTTCGCGAGAAGCAAAAGATGAAGAGGATCTACGGGGTCTTGGAGCGGCAATTTCGGAACTATTTCCATATGGCTGAACGACAGAAAGGCATTACCGGTGAGGGCCTCCTCCGCTTGCTCGAGCGGCGAATGGATAATGTGGTCTACCGTTTAGGCTTTTCTACGTCTCGGGCAGAAGCCCGCCAATTGGTGAGACATGGCCACTTTTTGGTGAATGGTCGGAGGGTGGACATTCCCTCCTATCTGGTTCGGTCCGGAGATCATATTCAGGTCTCCCAGAAGAGCCGAGATCTCCTCGCAATCAGGGCGGCGTTGGAGGGGGCGAAAAAGCGAGAACTTCCTTCGTGGCTTGAGCTGGATTCCGAAGCCATGCGTGGTCTGGTCCGGGGCCTCCCTGCTCGGGAAGATATCGTCATCCCGGTCCAAGAGCAATTGGTGGTGGCCTTGTATTCGAAGTAGCGGCGCGAAGCACAGCAGTCCCGCGGAGGACGGGGCACGGAGGTTGTTGTTGATGTTGCAGAAATTGAGAGGCTTCCACAAGCCGAAACGTCTGGAATGTGAACTGGAGACCTTAACCAGTACCTATGGGAAGTTCATCGCCGAACCCTTGGAGCGGGGATTCGGTCAAACCCTGGGTAACTCGCTGCGCCGGGTCCTTCTCTCTTCCATCGAGGGAGCAGCGGTAACATCGGTCCGGATTGCGGGCGTCTACCATGAGTTCTCCACCATCCCTGGTGTCAAGGAAGACGTGACGGATTTCATCCTGAATTTGAAAGCGCTCCGGGTCAAGCTGGCAGGGGAAGGGCCAAAGACCCTCCAGTTGAAGGCCACGGGCCCGGGAGAAGTCCGGGCCTCTCAGATTGTGACCGATGCCGATGTGGAGGTGCTGAACCCCGACCTCTATATTACGACCCTGGACAGGGATGGCAAGTTAGAGCTGGAGATTGAGGTGGGGAGGGGGCGGGGCTACGTCTCTGCGGAGCGGAACAAGCGCGAGAATCAGCCGGTTGATGTGATCTCCGTTGACTCGGTCTTCTCCCCCATCGTCCGAGTCAACTTTCAGGTGGAAGATACGCGGGTGGGTCACGCCACGGATTACAACAGGTTGATTCTCGAAGTTTGGACGGATGGAAGCCTCCTCCCACAAGAGGCCGTGGTCCAAGCGGCGCGGATCCTCAAAGACCACCTCAACATCTTCAGCATCTTTGATGAAGAGCCGGAGGAACAAGAACGGGTGGTGGATGCGGTGAAGGAGCGGGCAATCGAATACCTCACCCGGAGCGTTGATGAGCTCGAGCTCTCGGTCCGATCGGCCAATTGTCTCAAGACCTCCCATATTCAGTACATCTGGCAGCTGGTTCAGAAGACCGAGGCCGAGATGCTCAAGACCAAGAATTTCGGCCGGAAATCCTTGAACGAGATTAAGGAGATCTTGTCTGGCATGCAGCTTCAGTTTGGGATGAAGTTGGACGACATCCCCGGAGGTCCATGGTCGGGCAAGAAGAAGACAGATGAAAAGTGATGAGGAGACCCGCGGATGCGGCATCGAAGGTTGAAAAGGAAGCTTGGACGGACCTCAGCCCATCGGGAGGCTCTCCTGCGCAATCTGGCAACTTCTCTGCTCCTGTATGAGAAGATCATCACCACCGCCGCCAAGGCTAAAGAGCTTCGAAAGATCGTCGAACGGATGATCACGCTGGCGAAGCGGAAAGACCTTCATGCCCGGCGGCAAGCGGCAGAGGTGATCCAGGATGAACGGGTTCTGAAGAAGCTTTTTGAGACTATGGGAGAGAGGTACCAGGGGCGGAACGGGGGGTATACCCGGATCACCAAACTGGATTATCGAGTGGGGGACGGAGCCCCTCTGGCTGCTGTCGAACTGGTGGCCACCGAGGTGAGTGCTGAGGGGGCGGCCAAGCGCAGAAAGAAGGAAAAACGGAAGGAGTAACGGGCCGTTTCCGGTTGAGGGCTTCTGACAAAAGAAGCCCCGAGATCGCCATGATCTCGGGGCTTGTCTTTTGTCTCGGCGCCCCCAATGTTGCCCCTCGGCGACGCCCAGTCCTACTCCTCCTCGATCGTGCCGCGGTACTCGATGGCGATGCCGCGCTGCACGCTCTGTGAGGCGGGGCACCCCTTTTCATGGACCTCGATTGCCCGCTCGGCATCCTCGCGTTTGCCTGCCGGGATCTTCATATGATACCGCACGACGATCTTGGTGACGACCAGGTGCCCATCGACCTTTTCAATAACACCGTCGACCTCGGACCAAAGCTTGTCCGGCTGGGTCGGGATCTTCCGTGCCGCTAGCGCCACGGCTAGCGTACCGGTCATTCAACCCGCGACCGCGGCGATGATATGGTCGAGCGTTGTCGGCAAATCCTCCTCGGGTTCCACCCCGTAGAATTTCTTGACAGCGCCGTGGACGCCGTAGCGCACCGGCTCGGGAAAGTCTTCGATGTAGGCTCGGCGAACCGGACCTTTATCTTTCAAGATCTTGACCTTCGACGTGTGAATCAATTCTCCCATAGTCTCCTCCCGCCCAAACGGGCGCGCAACGGTGCTTCGAAATTGCTGCGCTCCCCGACTCGAAAAGGGCCTTTGCCGCTCATGTCGATGCTGAGCACGCTACCAGGCGCGAGCCGCTTGCGTCAAGGAAAACATGGTTTTGTTTTTTTCCTTTACACTGTGTCCGCCAATATGTTACCTAAAAACCAAGAGCGTTTCTCGCCAGCAACCGTCCGGGTGATGATCAGGGGGAATCCATGAAAGGGCACGAAATTGCGCAGATTCGGAACGTGGCCATCGCCGCGCACGCGCAGGAAGGGAAGACCTCGTTGACGGAGGCGGTCCTCTTTGACACAGGGGTGCTCACTCGCCTCGGGCGCGTCGAGGAGGGGAATACCACCACCGATTTTGACGAGGATGAGATCAAACGGGGGATTAGCATCAGCGCGGCGGTCGCCTTTTCCGAGTGGAAGGGGGTAAAGTTCAATCTGATTGACACCCCTGGATTCTCCAACTTTCTGACCGATGTCCGGATTTGCATGCGCGTCGCAGATGTCGCCCTGATTCTTGTGAGCGGCGTGGATGGGGTCAAGGTTCAGACCGATAAGGTATGGGGATATGCGGAGGAAAACAGCCTCCCCGTAGTCCTCTTTGTGAACAAGATGGATCGGGACCGGGCAGACTTCTTCCGCATTCTCGAAGACCTTCGAAAAAACTTGAACCCGGGAGCCATCCCCTTGCAAATTCCCATTGGGGCTGAAGCCGGCTTCCGGGGCGTGGTGGATCTCGTGGCAATGAAGGCGCACACGTACCAAACTGACGGCTCGGGGAAGTTCAGGGAAGAGGAGGTGCCGTCCGACATCAAAGAGCGGGCCGCAGAACTTCACCACGCGCTCGTCGAGGCGGTTGCCGAGTCGGAAGACGCCCTGCTGGAGCGCTATCTGTCGGCCGGTAGCCTCACCCCGGAAGATCTGCGAGCCGGCTTGCGGCAGGCCATTGTTGGCCGGCGACTCTTCCCCGTCATCTGTGGTTCGGCGACCAAAAACATCGGGGTGCACCCGCTGCTCGATGTCCTCGTCGAGTACTGTCCTTCCCCCTTGGATCGCCCACCGGTGGAGGGGAGAGAGTTGAAATCCGGGGAACGGATCTTAAGGCAGGCGCGTGTGGAGGATCCGCTGACTGCCCTGGTCTTCAAAACCATCAGTGACCCTTACGCCGGTAAGATCAGTGTCTTTCGGGTGTATAGCGGTCAATTGAGTTCGGATAGCAGTGTCTACAATTCGACCAAGGGAACACGGGAACGGATCGGCCAGCTATCTCTCCTCCGGGGAAAGCAGCAAACCCCCATCGCCAAGGTGGGTACAGGAGACATCGGCGCTGTGGTGAAGCTGAAGGAGACCGGCACCGGTGATACCCTAAGTGACGAAAAAACCGCTATCATCCTTGATCCGCTTCCGTTGTCGACCCCCTTAATCTCTTACGCCGTTGCTCCCAAGTCGAAGGGAGACGAGGAAAAGCTGTCTGGATCCTTGAGTCGCCTTCTGGAAGAGGACCCGAGTCTCAAGGTGGGCCGGGACCAGCAGACCAAGGAAACTATCGTGTCCGGCATGGGGAAGGTTCATCTGGAAGTGGGGATAGACCGACTCAAGCGAAAGTTTGGGGTCGAGGTCGTCATGAAGACCCCCCGTGTCCCGTACAAAGAGACCATACGGGGGACGGCCTCCGTGCAAGGTAGGTATAAGAAACAGACCGGGGGCCGCGGACAGTATGGCGATTGTTGGATCAAGGTGGAGCCCCTGCCGCGGGGCAACGGCTACGAATTCGTCAATCAAATTGTCGGGGGGGTCATCCCCAGGCAATACATCCCGGCGGTAGAGAAAGGGGTCGTCGAAGCCATGGAGGGCGGCGTGTTGGCCAGGTATCCAGTCACCGATGTGAAGGTGACCCTCTATGATGGCACTTACCATACCGTGGACTCTTCGGAAATGGCCTTTAAAATCGCCGGCTCGCTTGCCTTCAAGAAGGGGGTGCAGCAGGCGAATCCAATTCTCCTCGAGCCGATTATGGCGGTGGAGGTGAGTGCCCCGGATGATGCCATCGGGGACGTGATCGGCGATCTGAACGCGCGGCGCGGGCGGGTGATGGGCGTGGAGGCCAAGACGAAGAGCCAGGCCATCAAGGCGTTAGTCCCGCTAGCGGAGATGCTGGAATACGCCACCCAACTTCGTTCCCTGACCGCGGACCGCGGGGACTACACCATGGAATTTTCCCATTTCGAGGAAGCACCGGCCCACATTCAGGAAAAGCTGGTGGCCGCGGCCAAACAGGAAGAGAAGGGGGACTAGTGGTGTTCCGACCTATTGCCCCGAACATCGTCAGGGATGGGCAAGGATCTTGGTATTGGCGTCGGACAGCTTAACCGGGTGAGGAAAGGTGGAACGGCACTAGGGGAAATTTTCCTTGCCTCTCGCTTGCCGCTGTGATATACAAAAAGGAGAGGAAAGTGGGCCCGTGCCCACTTTCTTCTTTTCTGGGACGGTGATGATGGCTATCGCTGACCTGGTAATCGAGCGGGTGCGAGCTCTGACCCTGCCTGTCGTCAAAGACCAGGGGATGGAGCTTGTGGATGTGGTGTTCCGTCGGGAGGCGCGAGGCTGGGTGCTTCGACTCTATCTGGACAAGCCGGGGGGGGTCACCCTGGAGGACTGCCGAGAGGTGAGTGAGCAGCTTTCTGATCTCTTGGACGTGGAGGATGTCATCGACCATCCGTACACCCTAGAGGTCTCCTCGCCTGGATTAAACCGCATCCTGAAAACGCCGCAGGATTTCATGCGGTTCGCCGGACGGCTCGCTCGGATTGAAACCGGGGCTCCTATTGGCGGGCAGCGGCGGTTCCACGGTCGGTTGGAAGGATACCGAGAAGGTATCGTGGTCCTGCGGCAATTCCAGGGACCCACGTGTCTGATTCCGTTTCAGGCGATCGTTAAGGCGCGGCTTGAGGTTGAACTGTGAATAGTTCACCGTTGACCGTTCACAGTTCACCGACCGGCGAATCGTGGTTCTCAGTTGCAGTTGTAAACAGTGAACGGTGAACCGTGAACCAAACTGAAGGAGATAGGTCACTGTGGATCTGATTCAGGTCATCGAGCAGATCGGTCGAGAGAAAGGGATTGAGCGGGAAGTCCTGATCGATGCCGTGGGGGCGGCGATCCTGTCCGCTTCTCGGAAGACCCTCGGAACGTTGTCGGAACTCCGCGTCGACTTCGATCAATCCTCCGGGCGGTTTGTCCTGTACACGGTGAAGAAGGTTGTTGACGAGGTGACCAATTCTCGGACCGAGATTTCTCTCGAGGAGGCCCGCCGTCATCAGCCGGACCTGCGAGTGGAGGACGAATTCCGAATCGAGGTGCAACCCCGCGGGTTTGGTCGCATTGCCGCCCAGACAGCAAAGCAAGTGATCATTCAGCGGGTTCGAGAAGCAGAACGAGACAGTGTTTACCAAAGCTTCAAGAACCGCGAGGGAGAGATGATCACAGGGATCGTCCAACGCGTTGTGAAGGACAATGTGATCGTTAACGTGGGCAAGGCCGAAGCCATCCTCCCTCCTCGGGAGCAGCTTCCTCGAGAAGATTATCGCCCCGGTGACCGGATTCGGGCCTATATCGTGGAGGTCAAGAAGGGGACAAGAGGAGCCACCGTCCTCGTGTCGCGGAGCCATCCGGGGATGTTGTTGCGGCTCTTTGAAGTAGAGGTCCCGGAGATCGAGGAGGGGATTGTGGAGATCAAGGGAGTGGCGCGAGAGCCAGGAGAACGGGCTAAGATCGCCGTCATCTCCCGCGACAGCAATGTCGACCCGGTGGGGGCGTGCGTCGGATACCGGGGCTCCCGAGTCCAGGTGATTGTGAGGGAGTTGGGAGGGGAGAAGATCGATATTATTCCCTGGCGGGAGGATCCTGCTGATTTTGTGCGGAATGCATTGGCGCCTGCCGAAGTGGAGTCCGTCAAGGTAGACGAAGCACCTCATACGCTGCATGTCGTGGTGGCGGACGAGCAGCTCTCCCTCGCCATTGGCAGACGAGGACAGAACGCTCGCCTGGCGGCCAAGCTGGTCGGATGGAAGGTGGACATCAAGAGTCGCAGCGAGCTGGCCCGGGAGGCAGAGGAGAAAGCAATGCGAGCCCAGGCGACGCTCGAGGGACTGGCAAGCGTCTCCGGGATCGGCTCCAAGGTCGCAGGGCGCCTGGTTGAAGCCGGCTTCGACACGATGGATCGGCTGATGCACGCGTCCGCGGAAGACCTGATGGCTGTCGAAGGTATCGGACCGAAGACCGCCGCCAAGATCGTCACAGCCATTCAAGAGCTCTTGGCCCGCCCCGCCCCCGAGGAGGAATCCTCGGCTGCGCCTGCCGAGGATCTGCCACTTGGCGAGGAGGCCGTCGAACCGGAGATCGCCTAGGCCAAAGGGGCAATTTCGATAATGGGGGGATCGGCTCCAGAGCGAACCTGCGTGGGTTGTGGTCGGAAACGAGGTCAGGGGGAGCTGGTTCGTTTCAGCGGGGGCCGGGCTGGATTGCGAGTCCATCTCGAAAGAGGGGAAGGAAGAGGGGCGTATCTCTGTCCGGACTTGAGCTGCCTGGAGGGGGCGGTCAAACGAAAGGCCTTGCAGAAAGCCCTTGGGTCGGAAATTGGTCCGTTGAGTGTCCAGGGGCTCCGGGAGGTGATCCATCAGGCAGTCCTCCAAAAAGTACAGAGGCTTTTAGGCTTGGCCCGACGAGCCAAAAGAATCGCGGCAGGCTCCAGGGCGGTCGCCCAGGCCCTCAAGACGGGTCGGGTTCGACTTCTCCTATTGGATCGAGATATGATTTCCCGGGTGAGCAAACAGATCGAGCAAGAGGCGGAGAGGCAGGAGATCCCCGTGGTGGCGGTGTTCTCCCGGGAAGATCTCGAAGCGGCGCTCTGTGGTCCTTTGCGAGAGGCGATTGGGCTCTTGGACGGCGGGTTTGCTGAAGGCATCCTCCGGAGCCTGCGGTATTCGATTCCTGCAAGCAACGGGGGAGGATCGCTGCCGCAGAAGGAGGAGCGGCGGACGGGAGGTGGTAAGCGTGGGTAATATTCGCGTTTTCGAACTGGCCAAGGAACTTGGTCTGTCTAATAAGACGGTCATCGAGTGCCTAGCCAAGGCGAGGATCTCCGTGAAAAGTCACAGTGCCTCGGTGGACGAGGCAGCGGCCCGAGCCGCCTTATCGAAGGCGGGGATCCGCGAGGAAAAGGCGGCCAAGAAGGTCGCGAAGGAGAAGCCTGCCTCGAAGACCCCTGCGAAGGCTGAGGTGGCCAAACGGAAGAAGGTGAGTGTTGAAACGAAGCCTGGCCATGAGCCCAAGGTAGGAGCGAGGCCGACGCCCGCACCTCCGAAGCCGGTCCCCGAAGTAGAGCCCAAGCCGAAGTCTCTACCTACCGCAGAGAAGCGTCCCAAGGAAGGGGCTGCCCCTCGGTCGCCGGCCCGCAGAAGGGAGACAGCGGCTGCTAAACCTAGGCCAGCTGCGGCACCCCCCAAGCCGGCGGCGCCACCAGCTCCTCCCCCGGCGACAAAGCAGCCCCCGGTTGAGACCCGGCGACCAGAGGCCCCAGTGATGGAGAAGCCAACCCCGGTGAAAGAGAAGCCGGCCCCTGTGGGAGAGAGGCCAACGCCGGTGACCGCAAAACCGGCCCCGCCGATTGCTCCACCGCCCCCTAAGGCGCCCGAGGTCAAGGAGGCGGTGAGCGCGCCGGTCGCCAAGGTGATCAAGGTTCCCGAAACGATTACGGTAAAGGAGCTCAGCGAGAAACTTGCCGCAAGCTCGAGCGAGATCATCAAGAAATTGATGAAGATGGGGATCATGGCCACCGTCAACCAGAATCTGACCCCCGACGTCGCAAAGCAAGTAGCGGTCAAGCTTGGCTTTGAGGTGGAGGTGGCCCCCGTTGAGGAGGTCGAAGAGGTCGTCAGCGAAGTGGAGGATCCGACCCAGCTGCGCTTCAGGCCACCCGTGGTCACCGTCATGGGGCATGTGGATCACGGCAAGACCTCTCTGCTTGATGCAATCCGCCACACCGATGTCATTGCCCAAGAGATGGGAGGGATTACGCAGCATATCGGTGCCTCCGAGGTGGAACTCCCTCCGGATCCCGGGACGAAGTTTCCCGGGGGGCGTGTGGTGTTCCTGGATACCCCTGGCCATGAAGCCTTTACAGCGATGCGGGCGCGTGGAGCCCACGTGACCGATGTGGTGGTGCTAGTAGTGGCCGCCGATGACGGGGTGATGCCTCAGACCATTGAGGCCATCAATCATGCGAAGGATGCGAATGTTCCGATTTTGGTAGCTGTCAACAAAATCGATAAGCCGGGCGCAGACCCCAACCGAGTAAAACAGCAGCTCAGTGAATATGGGCTGATCCCAGAGGAGTGGGGAGGTCAGACCATCTTTGTCGAGGTCTCGGCCAAGAAGCGGCTCGGCATTGAGAACCTTTTGGAGATGCTGCTCCTTCAGGCAGAGATCATGGAGCTCAAGGCCAACCCGTTCAAACCAGCCAGGGGGGTGGCGATTGAGGCCAAGCTCGATCGGGGCCGGGGGCCTGTGGCCACCGTGCTTGTGCAACACGGGACCCTCCACGTTGGGGATGTCTTCGTGGTCGGAAACAAGCATGGCCGGGTCCGGGCCTTGGTCAATGACATGGGGCGGAAGGTCCAGGAGGCTGGACCGTCCACTCCGGTCGAGGTCCTCGGCCTGTCTGGTGTCCCTTCAGCAGGAGATACCTTAGGAGTGGTGGCGGATGAGCGGAAGGCCCGACAGGTGGCCTTGTTCCGACAGCAGCAGCAACGGGACGATGCCTTCGCCGCCCAGCGCCGCCTGACATTGGAGGACCTCCACCAGCGAATCAAGGAGGGGGATGTCAAAGAGCTCCGACTGGTCCTGAAGGGAGATGTCCAGGGCTCGATCGAACCGCTCAGGGAGTCGTTGGAGCGGCTGAGTGCTCCGGAAATCCAGCTGAAAGTAATCCATTCAGGCGTGGGAGGGATCAGCGAGTCGGATGTGATGCTTGCCTCAGCCTCGAATGCGATCATCTTGGGTTTTAATGTCCGTCCTGATCCCAAGGCCCAGCGCGTGGCAGAGCAGGCAGGAGTGGAGATCCGGGTCTACAGCGTGATCTACGATGCGGTCGCCGAGATCAAGGAGGCGATGGAAGGAATGTTGGAGCCGCAGTACGTCGAGCGGATCATGGGGCGGGCCGAGGTTCGGGCAACGTTCGGTGTCCCGCGGTTCGGGACGGTCGCTGGCTGCTTCGTCAGCGAGGGGAAGGTGCTCCGGGACGCTGCCATGCGCCTGATCCGCGATGGCCGGGTCGTCCATCAAGGAAAGATTGCTTCTCTCCGCCGCTTCAAGGAAGATGTCCGTGAGGTCCAGAGCGGCTATGAGTGTGGCATCGGCCTCTTGAACTTCAGCGACATCAAAATAGGGGACATCATCGAGGTGTATGAGCTGGTTCCGGTGGCACCCACGCTGCAACCAACGCATAGTTGACAGTGAGCCGGGTTACCGAGGTCTGTGAACGGTCCCCCCGGAAGCGGAGATCATGATGGTCGTTGGAACGTGTCGGCTGGAGCTCAGGATCCCTCACACCTCTTCGCTGAAGGGGAAGAGGCAGATCCTGCGCAGCATCAAGGACCGGGTGCGGAGCCGGTTCAACGTCTCCATCGCGGAGGTGGGCTATCTCGACGAGTGGCAGCGCGCGACTCTGGCCGTGGCCTGCGTGAGCAACGAGGCCAAGGTGGTGGATGGAATGCTGAACAAGGTGGTCGATCTCATTGAAAGCCATGGGCTGGCCCTCCTCGTAGACTATACGATTGATGTGGTGAACCACGGCGATGGGTTTGCTTGAGGGAGAGAGAACCTCACGCCGAGGTGTGTAGTGATGTCTCGGGCGGAACGCGTCGGGGACCTTTTGAAGGAGGAACTCAGTGAGCTCCTTCTTCGCGAAATCAAGGATCCGCGGATCGGGTTCGTGACCATCACTGGGATTCGGGTCAGTGCCGATCTCCGTCACGCTCGGGTCTACGTCGTCACTCACGAGACTGGAGAAGGACAGCAGCGCACCCTGGAAGGGTTGCAAAGTGCCCGAGGATACCTCCGTGGGGCGCTTGGACGGCGCCTTCGACTCCGGTATATCCCGGATTTGAGCTTCTGGGTCGACGAAACGATGGAGGAGGGGTTTCGGATCCAAGCGATCTTGAAATCCCTCAACACAGAGAGCAAACCGGATGAGCGGTGACCTTCGGCAGATCGTGGCAGCCCTCAAAGACAGTGGCTCTGTGGCTATCCTCTCCCATATCCATCCGGAGGGGGATACCTTGGGCTCCGCGCTGGGTTGCCATCTCACCTTGAGGGCCATGGGAAAAGAGGTGGCGACATTTAATCCAGACCCAATCCCCAAGAACCTCCGCGCCTTGCCGGGAGCAACTGAGGTGATCCGCGCAAACCGGCTGCCGCGGCTCTTTGACTGCTATCTCGCCGTGGATACAACAGACCCTAAGCGGGTGGGTGAGTTGCTCGCCGGGTTGCCAAGAGGGAGCTTGGTGCTCAACATCGACCATCATATCAGCAACACCCGCTTTGGAACCTACAACTGGGTGGACCCCGAGGCCGCAGCCGCCGGCGAGATGATCTACCACATGGTTGAGGAGCTGGGAGTCCCCCTTTCCCAAGAGGTGGCCACCAATCTCTATGTGGCGATCGTGACCGATACCGGATCCTTTCGGCATGCCAACACTTCGCCGCGGGTCCTTCGGGTGGCGGCAGCGCTGATTGAAGCCGGGGTGGTTCCCCACAAGGTGGCAGAGCTGCTCTATGATCAACGGGAGGTGGAGGAACTGCATCTGCTGGGAACCCTACTCACCAAGACTCAGCTCTCGTCCGATGGGGCGATGGCATGGATTGAAGTAACTCGGGAGATACTGGAGCAGGAGGGGGTCGCAAAGGATGCGCTCGAGGATCTGATCAATTACCCCCGGTCTGTAAAAGGCGTCGAGGTTGCTCTGCTCTTCAAGGAAGAGGGCGGAGCGGAGGTGCGGGTCAGTCTCCGGTCTAAGGGAAAGGTGGACGTGGCAGCTGTGGCACGAGCTTTTGAGGGCGGGGGACACAAGAACGCGGCCGGTTGCACGGTCGTCGGCTCTCTTGCGGATGTTCGGGAGCGCATATTCGGGGAAGTCCGTCGGGTCTATAGAGGGATCAGAGACGAGTGTAGCAATGGCAAGGGATGAAGCCCGAGAGATCTCGGGGGTTCTCAACATTAATAAATCCGCAGGGATGACATCCCATGACGTGGTGGATGCCGTTCGGCGACTTTACCACGTCCGAAAGGTCGGGCATACCGGAACCATCGATCCACGAGGGACCGGAGTCCTCCCCATCTGTGTGGGCCGGGCCACAAAGATCGCCCAGTTTTTGACCACCGCCGACAAAGAGTACGAGATGGTTGTCCGGCTGGGGGTAACCACCGATACCCAGGATGCGGATGGCAAGGTCACCGAGGAGGCAGAAGTTCGGGTAGTTCGGGAGGAAGTGGAAACAGCCGTGCGAAGCTTCGTGGGCGAGATCCGCCAGGTCCCGCCCCTCTTTTCCGCAAAAAGGGTGAAGGGAGAACGTTTGTACAAGGTGGCCCGTCGGGGAGAGGACGTCCCGAGGGCACCGGTGACGGTCCACATCTATGCCATTCGTCTCACCTCATTTGACCCTCCCTTTGTGGGGCTCTGGGTGCATTGCAGCAAAGGGACCTATGCGCGAACGCTTGCGGACGACCTGGGAAAGATGTTGGGTTGTGGGGCCCATCTGTATGGCCTGGTCCGGGTTCGGGCGGGACGATTTGAGCTGAAGGATGCCCTGAACCTGAACGAACTCACGGCACGGGTGGCGGCTGGACGAGAGAAGGAACCTCTTATCCCAGTGGAGGAGGCCCTTGACCATCTCCCGGCAGTGCGGGTCCTCCCTGAAGCCTCCCGTCTCATCCTTCACGGCTCGCCGATTACCGCTTCGCAGGTCGTAAGTGTACCCTCGGAAGTGCTGAAAGGAACGATGGTCCGGGTCCTGGGATTCCGCCGTCAACTCTTGTCACTGGCTAGTGCCACGGTGGATGGGGTAGATTTCACCCGGGTAGACCCTCGTCGGGCAGTCCTCACGCCGGTTCGGGTGTTTAGGTCTCCTCAGGCCCATTGAAGCGATGGAGATCATTCGGGACATCGCAAACGTGGGGGAGAAGGTATTTCCGTGCGTGGCGGTCGCTATTGGCACCTTTGATGGGGTCCACGCTGGTCACCAACGCATAATCAGCAAGGTGGTGGAGCGAGCCCGACAGACGAGGGGAACTGGGGCTGCTCTGACCTTCGTGGATCATCCTCTACGTATCCTTCAGCCAGATCAGGCCCCCCAGCTTATTACGCCCTCCCTCATCAAGGAACGGCTCTTGAAAACCTTAGGGGTTGACCTGCTGATGGCCGTCCCCTTTACGCCGACCCTCGCCGACATGGAGGCCGAGTTCTTCGTCCGGGAGATTCTTTGGGAGAAACTTCGAGCGGAGTTCTTATGTGTCGGGTTCGATTTTCGCTTCGGCCGCGGTCGGCGGGGGACGCCGGATCTCCTCCGGAATATGGGAAAGACGCTCGGATTTGAAGTGGAGGTGGTCCCACCGATTATAGTCGAAGGGACCGTGGTAAAATCGGCCCTTATTCGCGATCTTTTACAGCAGGGAAAAGTTGGCGAGGCGGTTCCGTATCTGACCCGCCCCTATGCGATCCTGGGCAAAATCGTCCCCGGCGCAGGTCGAGGGGAAGCCTTGGGTTTTGCAACGGCCAATGTGATTCCTCCTGAGGATTTTCTTATCCCTGATGGGGTCTACGCGGGGCGGGCCTATGTAGGAGGGCGGGGGTACGATGCGGCGATTGACGTGGGCGTTGCCCCCACGTTTGGGGGTCGGGGCCGTCGCGTGGAGGTCCATCTCTTGGATATCCCGAGGGATCAAGTGCCCGGATACGAGCAGGCCCTGGTCATTGCCTTTGGGGAATGGATCCGGGAGGAGGTCCGATTCGCTTCTCCCGAGGAGTTGAAGGCTCAGGTAGCCCGGGACGTTCAGCGGGCTCGGGAGATCCTCGCCCAGCCATCGGTAGGCGCTCCGGCAGATTGGGCTTTACAAGAATAACGTGGTGTGCTAACATCCGGCGCGATTGTAAAAGGAGTGGGAGTGTGGCGAAGGATCTTGTCAGAAAACAGGAGCGGATCAAAGAATTTCACCTGCATGAACAGGATACCGGCTCGCCAGAGGTTCAGGTTGCCCTGCTGAGCTCGCGGATTGAGTCCCTCAGCCAGCACTTAACCCTCCACAAGAAGGACCATCATTCCAGACACGGGCTTCTCAAGATGGTCAGCCGCCGACGGAAGCTTCTGGCCTACTTGAAGAGAAAGGATGTGGAGCGATATCGAAGTCTCATCCAGCGACTGGGGATTCGTCGCTAGCGAGATCGGAGTCTCCGATCTGAGGAGTTCCCCAGGACGTGGTTGTTATGTCCGCGGCGGATGGCAACAGCTCGGTCATCTCTCGCGGTTTTTTTTCGCATGAGATGGCAGGGGGGCCTGCAAAGCAATGGTTGAGCGCGTAGAGATCGAGATCGAGGGACGACAGTTTTCCTTGGAGGCGGGTCGGGTGGCCCGGCAGGCGGACGGAGCGGTCTGGGTTACGTATGGGGATACCGTCGTCTTGGTGACGGCGGTGGCCGCGAAACGCCCGCGGGAGGGGATCGACTTTTTCCCCCTGACGGTGGACTACCAGGAACGAACGTACGCCGCCGGAAAGATCCCGGGGGGCTTTTTCAAGCGTGAAGGGCGGCCGCGGGATCAAGAGACCGTGACCGCCCGCCTCATTGACCGGCCTATCCGTCCCCTCTTTCCCAAGGGCTTCCGGCGGGATGTTCAGATCATCGCGACGGTTCTCTCTACCGACCAGGAGAGCGATCCTGATGTGCTAGCCGCGGTGGGAGCCTCTGCGGCCTTGACCATCTCATCCATTCCCTTCCTCGGTCCGATCGGCGCCGTGCGGGTTGGACGGGTGGGGGGGCGGCTGCTCTTGAATCCTACCTACAAGCAGATCGAGGAGTCAGACCTGGACCTGGTTGTCGCCGGGGGCAAGGATGCCGTGATCATGGTCGAGGCGCAGGCAAAGGAGGTTCCAGAGGAAGTCCTCCTCGAAGCCATTGCTACCGGTCAGGACGCTATTGGAGCCATCATCCGGATGCAAGAGGCCCTGGCCGGTTTGGTGGGTCGGCCCAAGATCCCCTTTACCCCGCCTACAGTTGATCCCGCCGTGGTGGAGCGGGTCGGGAAACTGGCCCGCGAACCGATTCGTGGACTGGCAATCATTCATGGAAAAGAGGCCCAACAGGCCAGGCGGGAGCAGATTGCAGAAGAGACGCTGCGGACCTTCGCGAGTGAACCGGTGGAGATTCAGCTTCAGGTGAAGGAACTCCTGGAAAAGATCGAGAAAGAGGAGGTGCGGCGACTGATCCTGGAGGAGGGGCGCCGTGCCGACGGCCGAGGTGCGGAAGAAGTCCGGCCGATCACCTGTGAGGCTGGGGTTCTCCCGCGAACGCACGGGTCTGCGCTCTTTACCCGGGGCGAGACCCAGGCGCTGGTCACGACCACCTTGGGGACATCCGAGGATGTCCAACGTTTGGACAGCATCGCCGGGGAGGGATTCAAACGGTTCACGCTCCATTATAATTTCCCCCCCTTTAGCGTGGGAGAGGTGCGGTTTCTTCGGGCCCCCGGCCGTCGGGAGATCGGTCACGGGGCGTTAGCCGAAAAGGCCCTGCTCACCGTCCTCCCTAGCCCTGAGGAGTTCCCATACACTATTCGAATCGTCTCCGAGATTCTGGAGAGCAACGGCTCTTCCTCCATGGCCTCAGTCTGCGGAGCGACGTTGGCCCTCATGGATGCCGGTGTACCCATCAAGTCGGCCGTGGGGGGAGTGGCCATGGGGTTGGTAATGGAAGAGGGGAGGTCCGCGATCCTCACCGATATTATGGGCCTCGAGGATCATCTCGGGGATATGGACTTTAAGGTGGCCGGAACGAGAAAGGGTATCTCCGCGCTTCAGATGGATATCAAGGTACCGGGGGTAACGGCGGCTCTGATGGCCGAGGCCTTGGAGCGGGCCCGCCATGCACGGATGCAGGTCCTGGATGAGATGGAAAAGACGTTGGCCCAGCCTCGCGCCAGCCTCTCCATCTATGCTCCTCGCTTGATCACCGTGAAGGTCCCGGTCGACAAGATCCGGGAAGTGATCGGCCCTGGAGGGAAGGTCATCCGGAGCATCATTGAGGAGACCGGCTGTAAGATTGATGTCTCGGATGATGGAACAGTCGAGATCGCGTCGACGGATGAAGCGGCGGCGGAGAAGGCACTCGCCATTATCAATCGGATTGTCGAGGTGCCCGAGGTGGGGAAGATTTACAAAGGAAAAGTGAAACGGATCGTCGACTTTGGCGCCTTCGTAGAGATCCTTCCCGGGACCGATGGTCTCCTTCACATCTCCCAGATCGCTGAACATCGGATTCAGCGTGTGCAGGATGTCCTCTCCGAGGGGATTGAGGTGAGCGTCAAGGTCATCGAGATCGACCCTGCAGGCAAGATCCGTCTGAGTCGAAAGGAGGTTCTGAAAGCTCAGGGGGGTGAGTCGGCAGGAGATCGGAAAGAAGAAGGGCCGCCTCGACGCACGGAGTGGGAGTCCCGTGGGCAGCGGGAGATACGGCGAGAACGGGAGGGGAAAGGGTAAGAATGGTTTCCCCTGTCTTTTATCAAAAGCACGTCCTCGATAACGGCCTCGTTATCCTGACGGAGAAGATGCCATCGGTGCGGTCCGTCTCCATCGGCGTCTGGATCCGGGTGGGATCGCGGGAGGAGGAGGGGAAACAGGCAGGGATTTCCCACTTCATCGAACACATGCTCTTCAAGGGGACGGAGAAGCGGAGTGCGGAGGAGATCGCCACGGCCATTGATTCTGTCGGGGGGGTTCTTGACGCCTTCACCAGCCGAGAGTACACCTGTTTCACTGCTAAGGTTCTGGGAGAACATTTGCCCCTGGCCATGGACCTTCTCGCAGACCTCGTCCTCCGCGCCCGCCTCGACCCCAGGGACATCGATAAAGAGCGGGAGGTCATCCTCCAGGAGATCAAGATGGTGGAGGATGCTCCTGATGATCAAATTCATGACCTGTTCACTCAGACTGCATGGGCGGACCATCCCCTGGGTCGCCCCATTCTGGGTTGGCGCGAGACTCTTCGACAGATTGGCCGCGATGAGATCCTAAAGCATATGGGCCGCTTTTACCGACCCGATCGGGTCATCATCTCCGCCGCTGGGGATCTGGACCATCAAGGCGTGGTGGATCTCGTGGTGGCCGCCTTTGGGGGGTGGGATGGCTGCGGGCATCCAGGCCCGAGTGCTCCCCCCGTGTCACGATTCACCACTGTGAATGAAGATCGGGATCTCAGTCAGGTCCACTTGTGCCTGGGTGTGAACGGCCTTGCCTTCCCACACCAAGACCGGTACGCCCTCTCCATTCTGAATACGATCCTGGGGGGTGGGATGAGTTCTCGCCTTTTCCAGGAGATCCGGGAGCAACGAGGCCTGGTCTATTCCATCTACTCCTACACCGTCTCCTACCGCGATGGAGGTCTCCTCGTGGTCTACGCAGGGACCAGCAACGAGCACTACCATGAGGTAGTAGATCTGATCCGGGCCGAGTTCCAGGCGATCCAGGATGCGCCCGTGGCAACCGCGGAGTTTCGGCGCGCCAAGGAGCAGCTCAAGGGGAATCTCCTCCTCGGCCTCGAAGGCACCAGCAGCCGGATGACCCGGCTCGCCAAGATGTACATGTACTTCGACCGGTGCTTCGAGTTGGAAGAGATCATCCAGGGGATCGAGGAGGTGACGCCAGAACGCCTCCAGCAGCTGACGCACTCCCTTTTTGATGGTGGGGGGTGTACCTTGGCTTCCATCGGCCGCATTCCTCAATCCTCTCCACCCGGTTCGGCGACCTGAAGGGTTTCACTCGCAATCCTGTGGATGACGCCGCAGTGGCGATGCTGCCACGCGTGGAAAGGGCCGAGCGATGATTCCTCGGTACAGCCTTCCCCGGATGGCCGCAATCTGGGAGCTAGATTACCGGTTCCAGGTCTGGCTGCGTATTGAGATCCTGGCCTGTGAGGCGTGGGCGCAACTTGGGATGATTCCTGCCCAGGCCCTGAAGGAGATTAAGGCCCACGCTGCATTTGATCTCAAGCGAATCGAGGAAATCGAGCGGGCCGTTCGCCATGAGGTGGTCGCATTTCTCACCGCGGTGGCCGAGCGGGTCGGCGAATCCAGCCGATTCATCCATCTCGGCTTGACCTCTTCCGACGTCATGGACACGGCGCTCGCATTCCAGCTCCAGCAGGCGGCAGCGATTCTGCTCGAGGATCTGGACGCACTCCTCGCAGTCCTCAAGAGGTTGGCTAATAACCACAGGCAGACGGTGATGGTCGGCCGGACCCATGGGGTCCACGCCGAGCCGATGACGTTCGGCCTCAAAGTAGCGCGTTGGTACAGTGAGATGCACCGGAACCGGGATCGGCTTGAGCAAGCTAAGGAGGCGGTGGGCTATGGCAAAGTCTCGGGGTCGGTGGGGACCTACGCGCATTCACCCCCATCTATAGAGGCATACGTGTGTGAGAAGTTGGGGCTGAAACCGGAACCGCTGTCGAGTCAGATCGTCCCGCGGGACCGGCATGCCCAGTTCCTTGGAACGCTTTCCATCATCGGAGCCTCGTTAGACAACATCGCCACCGAGATCCGCCACCTGCAGCGTTCGGAGGTCTCCGAGGCCGCAGAACCGTTCACCGAAGGCCAGAAAGGCTCCTCCTCCATGCCGCACAAGAAGAACCCCGTGACGTGTGAGCAGATCTCGGGACTCAGCCGGGTCCTTCGCGGCAATGCGATTGCTGCCCTGGAAAATGTCACGCTCTGGCACGAGCGAGATATCAGCCACTCCTCGGTGGAACGCATCATTCTTCCCGACTCGACCATTCTGCTCGATTACCTCCTCGTCAAGATGCGGGAGATCCTCGAAGGGCTTCAAGTCTATCCTCAGCACATGGAGCGGAATCTCCAGAAAACGCATGGCCTCCTCTTTTCGCAGCGGGTCCTATTGGCGCTGACGGAAAAAGGCGTGTCGCGTGAGGGTGCGCACAATCTGGTGCAGCGAAATGCCACGAAGGCGTGGGAGACGGAGGAGCATTTTCAGACCCTCTTGGTGAAGGACCCGGAGGTCTTACAACACCTCTCGGCGGATGAGATCGCCGCTTGCTTCGATCTCAAGCCGTACCTGGAGCACGTAGACACGATCTTTGCCCGATTGGGGCTGTAGAGGGGAGCATGGAGCGGCAGGCGAAAATTTATGAAGGTAAGGCCAAGATCCTTTACGAGACGGATGATTCGGATCTCGTGATCCAGTACTTCAAGGACGAGGCGACCGCCTTCAACGCCCAGAAGCGGGGGATCATCGAGCAAAAGGGTGTATACAACAACCGGATTTCTTCGGTTCTCTTCGAGTACCTGAAGCAACAAGGTATCCGGACCCACTTTGTGCGACAGCTCTCCGACCGCGAGATGCTCGTCAAGCGGCTCGAGATCATCAAAATTGAAGTCGTGGTGAGGAATATCGCTGCGGGGTCGCTCTCTAAGCGGTTGGGTCTGGAGGAAGGGAAGTCCCTGCCAGAGCCGGTCGTCGAGTTCTTTTACAAGGAGGATGCCCTGGGCGATCCGATGATGAACGAGGATCATGTTCGGCTGCTCGGCCTGGCCACGCCGCAAGAGGTTCGGGCGATCCGGAAACGGGCCCTCCTGGTGAACGACCACCTCCGCGAATTTCTCTATCGGCGTGATTTGATCCTGGTCGACTTCAAGCTTGAATTTGGTCGCCATCACGGGCAGCTTTTGCTCGGCGACGAGATTACCCCGGACGGGTGCCGGCTTTGGGACAAGGGGACCTTGGAGAAGATGGATAAAGACCGATTCCGCAGGGATCTCGGGAAGGTGGAGGAGGCCTATCAGGAGGTCTATCAGCGGATCTGTGGGGAGAAGGCATAGCGGCGAGGGGAAGGGCCTCCTCGTCGTCATTGTCGCTTTCCTCCGAGGTCGGCCCTCCCCCCGCCGCCCAGGGAAAGGATGGTAAGGTTTACGCTGCCCTGGGGGGCGGTTCGACAAAGGCCTCCTCGTCGTCATCTTTGCCTTCCTCCGAGATCGGTCTTCCCCTCGCCGCCAAGAGGAGAGCGCAATGAGGTTTGCGCGGATCGGGACGGAGCTCCTCGTCGTGGGCGAAACAGTTTAAGTCGGCTTCGCGATCGCGAGGCTCGAGCATCGCGATGAAGATTGATTTTTTGATCGGGTAGCTAAATGGCGCTTGATGCCGAGAGGGTGGATCGTAAACGTTTCGCGATCGGGACTCGTACACCGGAGGCACGGGTTTCACCTTCCTCCGAGGTCGGCCTTCGTTTCGCCGCAGCGTAAAGGTGTTGGTGAAGTAAAATGATTCGTGCGAAGGTGTACGTGACGCTCAAGGGGGGGGTGCTTGATCCCCAGGGCGAGACGGTGAAGGGGGCCCTGGAGGCGCTCGGTTTTTCCGGGGTGAAGGACGTTCGTATTGGGAAGTTTATGGTGATCACCCTCAACGATGTGAGTCGTGAAGAGGCCACGAGCCGTGTGGACGAGATGTGCAAGAAGCTCCTGGCCAATCCGGTGATCGAGGACTACCGCTTCG
>JABAOF010000423.1_pt2 | contig 32250 bp, 31 predicted proteins | sample 7062171 | NCBI WGS metagenome assembly JABAOF01 (sample SAMN14538628, study PRJNA623070) | marine sediment metagenome | biome: marine biome [ENVO:00000428]; feature: marine pelagic biome [ENVO:01000023]; material: deep marine sediment [ENVO:00002113] | place: India: Gulf of Khambhat ...
ATTACTAATTACGAAATTGATGAGAAAAGATCAATTATCGTTAAGGCTGTCTTAAATAAGAAATATACGAACTTGGGCAACATAATTAAAACCTCAGTTAATTTTATAATTGAATCTACTGAATGTTGTGGAATGCTCTCGCCAGTAGAAGTAATTGAACAAATAAAATATCTCAATTCTTCTAACGGCAGTTGGGATTTTGACGAAAACAACCCTGAAATAGTCAATCTTAAAGCAAGTTTCCCCGAAAAATATTCCAATGCCATAATTGGTATTTCTTCTGATTATTACCTAGCTGCCTTTCAATTAGACGAATTGGGAAATATTTCTCGAATATCACTTGCTAAAGATTATAGAATGATATTACCCTAAGATTAGTTAGATGAATAACCTAAAAAAATTATTAAAAGAATATAAAGGCAAGGTTCTATTGGCAATCTTTCCCCACCCTGATGATGAAAGTTTTGTTGCCGGGGGTCTATTTCAAGTAGCCAGAGAGTTTGGTATAAAAACTATCTATTTGTGCCTAACAAAAGGTGAGAGAGGAATTAATTCCCTAGGTAGTCAAAATTTAATAAAAACCAGAGAAAAAGAGCTTAAAAAAGCAGTAAAAATTCTAAAGATAGACAAACTAATTCAGAAAGGTTTTACCGACTCTCGGCTGAGAGAGGAAAAATCAAAGTGGGTCAAAGTTGTTAAGGATACAATTACTAAAGAAAAGCCGGATTTGGTGTTAACTTTTGACCACAGTGGTATTACTGGCCACCCCGACCATGTCGTCTCTTGTCATGAAATATTAAATATTATTAGAAGTGTAGAAAATAAGCCAATTCTACTTTGGAGAATACCCGACAAGCAGGAAAAGGATTATTTTAGATTAAACAAGGCATTGATACATGCAAGTAGAGCAAATTTTGTTCTAAATTTTGGGCTGATGCATGCTATCAATAAAATAAAGGCAATTTTTTCTCATCAGAGCCAGATGAAAGGATTTAGATTTAAATTGCAGATATTTGAATGGTTCCTATTTAACCATCAGGAACTCTATTATAAGGTTGATTTAAGAAAAAAATATAAATACCGCTTTGTTGAATACAGAAGTTGATTTTATTAAGGAACTATGAAAGTGGTGCTAAAATAAATCATATGATTGATATTATTGTTAGCCGAATCAAGCAAGATAGTGAAAAAACATACTATGATGTTGAAGTGATTGACGAGTTCGGTTCAAAAAAATTTAATGTTACAATTCAAAATGGTTTTTATACTGACTTAAAAACATCAACTCCCAAAGAAGAGATTATAAAAAAGTCTTTTGAATTTCTTCTAAAACGAGAGCCAAAAGAAGCAATTTTACCGCAATTTGACATATCGATAATTTCAAGCTATTTTCCTGAATTTAGCCAAAAAGTAAGAAACTTTTGACCTCATTTTTAAAATGGAAACAATAACTATCGCCTCGAAGGAAAATAAACAAATAATTGATATAACCGACGATATTAATAAAATCATTACCAAAAATAAGGTAAAAGATGCAGTTTGTTCTTTATTTATTACTCATACAACAGCAGCCCTTACCTGTGCAGATCTAGATCCTGGCACTGACGAAGATATGCTGGATGCATTTGAAGAGATTTTCCCCAAACTGACTTATCGCCATCCGCACGATCCAAGCCACGTTGGTGATCACATAATGACATCATTGATCGGATCTTCGCTTACTCTGGTGATAAAAAATGGTAAGCTTTTATTAGGAACTTGGCAGAGAGTGGTAATGGTAGAGTTTTACGGGCCAAGAGAGAGAAAAATATTAATAAATATTATAAAATAAGAAAGACAAAATGGCATTAATAAAATCTTTAATCCTTTTTTACATTATTTCTTTAGGGGCAATGTATTATTTATATTACAAAAACCCAGGAGACCCACCTTTACTACCTGGAGACATATATAAAATTAAGGCCAATAGAAGATATTATTTTCCTCTTGCTAGCTCTTTGCTATTAACAGCAATTTTATATTTTGTCTTTAGATTTATTAAAAATAGATTCTTCGGATAATTTTCAACCTTTTTTTGCCTAAAGTGTATAATTAATTAATGCTTATTTTAGGAATTGATCCTGGAACCGCCACCACTGGATATGGGGTCATAAAAGTCAATAGTAGTTCGTATGAAGTACTTGATTGGGGACTAATTAAGACTGATAAAGATGGTGAGCCGGAAAGAAGATTAGAAAGTATTTATCAGCAAATGATTGCAATCTTAAGTGAGTTCAATCCTGATGTAATGGCAATTGAGAAGCTATTTTTTGCTACCAATGCCAAAACAGCCATGAGAGTTGGAGAAGCCCAAGGAGTAATGCTTTTTGCAGCGGCCAGAAGTAAGACTAGTGTCGTAGAATACGCTCCTGGTACAATAAAGAAAGTGGTTGCTGGTAATGGTAAGGCGGATAAAAAGCAAGTTCAAAAATCTGTTAGAAAGTATTTAGGAGCAAAAGTTAGAAGTAGGAAAAGAAAGAAAACCCATTTCGACAATTCAGCTGATGCTTTGGCAGTGGCTATATGCCACGCACAGTCAACTATACAAAAATAAAGTTTATCAAACAGCTTTTTAAAATAAATACTTGATATACAGAAGGAGGTGATTATAGAGATAGATGGCAGATTTAAAGATAGGTAAAGTTACACACTATTACGATAAAATTGGGGTTGCTGTAGTTGAGCTTGGTTCAAGCTTAACAAATGGAGATAAAATTAAATTTATTAGAGGTGGAGAGGATCTTTTTGAGCAGGAAGTTTCTTCGATGCAAATTGAGCATAAACAAGTAAAATCCGCCAAAAAGGGAGACGTAATTGGATTAAAAGTCGAACAAGAAGTAAAAGAAGGTGCAGAGGTTTATAAAGTAAGCTAATTTGTTAATAAGTAGATTATCCCCTAAACTATTGGCATGGGTCAAAGGTACAGAAAGGGATCCAAAGTTAATTGGGTAAAAGCTCCTGATATCAGAAAGAGAGTAATTCATCTTTCAAAATCCTTGAACCTTGACTGGGTAAAAGCTTCACGGATTTATTGCTTCAGAAGTTATAATTCAAAATCACGCGCACGAGCAAGAATTTGGGGCCTGGCTAAAATTTGGCAGATTGCCCTTGACTCAAAACCAGCTTACATTATTGAAGTTCTTTCAGAAAAGTTTGATAAACTATCCCATTTAGATCAAGACAGAATTCTTCTACACGAACTGGCCCATATACCCAGAAATTTCTCAGGAAGCTTATTACCGCATATTAGAAAGAAGGGGAAACGTAATTTCAATGATAGGGTAAGACAGTTAGTCGCTCAATATATGAAAAAACATAGGTAAGTTGTAGTTTGCAAATAACTATTAACTCACTACCCACTACTCCCTACCTATCCCAATATATGAATATACTAGTTATCCACGGTGCTCATACAATAAAAAGTTATAACTACCTTCAAGAAATAATATACAAATCAAAGTCAAAGGGTTGGAGAATAGAAAAAATCAGCAAAGAAGAGTATTTGAGCCTTTCTGAAAAACTGACTGCAACTAGTCTATTTGAAGAAAAAAAACTTTACCTGGTTGATGATGTGAGTAAACTTGATAAAAAAGAACTTGACTGGTTAAGGAAAAACGCAAAAAGCCTAGACGCCTACTTAGTTATCTACTTCAGAAACACAATCTCAAATCAAATACTCAAAACGTTACCTAAGGGATATAAAGTTAAGGAATTTAAACTCCCAAAGCTTATTTGGCAATTTCTAGATTCTTTTTATCCTAAAAATACAAACAATTGCCTAAAACTGCTTCATAATGTAGTCAAAACTGAACCTGAAGAATTTGTCTTTTCCCTTTTAGCAAAACAGACTCGTGATCTTTATTGGGTTAAAATTGACCCAAAAAGTATTCCCTACCCCTCTTGGAGAGTAGGGAAGCTCAAAACACAGTCGGCAAAATTTGCCGATGGCCAATTAAAAGGGATAATAAAAGAGCTTACGAAGATTGATATTAGAGTAAAAACTTCAAAAGATAATTTTGTTGATGCTCTTGATTTCCTCATCACCACCCACCTAGAATAGTCATTACAAGACAGCTCTTAATTTTATGGATAAAAACATTCAAAAACTAATCAAAAAAACTAAGGATGGTTTTAAGGATCTTAAGGTCCATGATAAATATAAAAAAAAAGCTTTAGGCTACATAGAAAAATGGCTGTCTGAAGAAGAGTTTAAGGAGTATCTTCCGCAAATTACTCACATAATTAATTCATCTGATTGGGACTACTTACTTGATTGTTTTTATCAAATAATTCCTTTCGGTACTGGTGGCCGAAGAGGTGAAGTAGGAGTAGGTCCAAATAGAATTAACAAGTTGACAATCCAATCCTCGGCCCAGGGTCACTCACAATACTTAATTAGGCAATACGGACAGGAAGCTAAGAAAAGAGGCGTTGTGCTTTCTTATGGAATTAGAGAGTTTTTTACTAATAAACATTTAAACGAAAAATTACCTAACCCTGTCCGGAATTTAAAAGGTAAAGATCTTGCTCATGCAGCAGCTGAAGTATATCCTGCTAATGGAATTAAAGTATATTTATTCAAAAATCCTAGAACTACACCAGAATTGTCTTTTGCGATTAGGTATTTAAACGCAGTAGCTGGTGATATGTTCGACGCCAGTCATAACCCTCCCGAACATAACGGAAAGAAAGTTTATGATGAATTTGGCGGTCAATTAATACCCCCTGATGATGAGGCGTTGGTAAAAGAAGTAACCGAAAAAGTAAAAGAGATAAAAAAGATAAGTATGGAAAAGGCAAAAAAGAATGGTTTATTAGAAACAATTTCGGAAGAAGTAGATGATAAATATATAGAAGAAGTTATTAAACTTTCTTTATCAAAAGAAAGAAACATAAAAATAGTTTTTACTCCGCTTCATGGAGTAGGTAGTACTTCGGTACAAAAAAGTCTTGAAAAAGCTGGTTTTGAAGTTTTACCTGATCCAAAAACCAGTTACCCTTCAGGAAAATTCGAAAATATAATCTTTAATATACCAAATCCTGAAGTAATTGAGTCATTTGACACTACACTTGACTACGCAAAAGAAAAAAATGCTGATATTCTTCTCAACAGTGATCCTGATGCCGATCGTATTGGAGTTATGGTCAAACATAAAAATAAATGGCGATATTTAAATGGTAATGAAATTGGAGCAATTTTAATGAATTATGTTATTGAAAAACGAAAGGATTACTTAGATGGAAAAGGAGTTGTCATAAAAACATCAGTTACAACAAATTTAGCAACTATGATTTGTGAAGTTAATAACGTTGAAATCATAGGAGACTTGCCAGTTGGCTTTAAGTATATAGGTGATGAAATGAACAAATTAGAAAAGCAAAGTCGTATTAAAAACCTTTTATTTGGATTAGAAGAAAGTCATGGCTATATTGCAGGTAATTACTTGAGAGATAAAGATGCGGCTATTGCTGGCTTGTGGCTATCTGAACTTGCCTCAGAGTTAAAGAAAAATAATTACAGTCTTTTGGATTATCTTAATCAAGTTTATTCAAAATACGGTTATTTTAGGAACTATTTAACTGAGATTAGACTTCCTGGTGCGGAAGGTATGGAGAAGATTCAAGAAATTCAAAATACCTTGAGAGATAAAAAACCTAAAAGCTTTGGAAGATTCCAGGTTAAAAGGTTTGAAGATTTTTGGGAAAGGAAACCTATTGTTTCTGATACTGATCGTCTTTCAAAAAATGTACTAATTTTTCATTTTAAACCGGATCCTCTTACTGTAAGTATGAAGGTTACAGTAAGACCCTCAGGTACCGAGCCTAAAATCAAAATGTATTTTGAAATAGGTACAAAACCAAGTGAGTTATTAAAGCTTAAGAAAGTCAAAAAAGATACAGAAATCCTTTTAAAAGAGCTTGAAAAATCGTTTATGATGCATTGTTATAAAATCTTAAAGGTGGATTTTCCAGATAGAGGATTTCTTCTTTTCTGGCAATTACCTCTTAAAGATAAGCTTCAATATTTCAAAATCGAACCAGAAATCGAGAAATTAAAAGACGTATTCGACAGCGAAATTCGGAAGAAAAAACTATATACGCTTCTAGAGTTTTTGGGTTCGGATCCAATTGACAAGATCGACAAAGCCTTCAAGGCCAAAAACAAGAAATCTATAAAAGAGTACCTCGAACTAAAGTGAATAATTTAGACAAATACTTCAACATTGCTAACAAAGCTGTTGAAAAAGTCAGTAAATACTTACTTGCCGACTTCGGAGAGATTAAGGATTTTAAGGTCAAGGGGCCTAGTGATATATACATAAAACAAGATGTTAAAGCCAACAAAATGTACGAGGAGTATTTAAAAGAGGAGACACCTGAAATATCACTTTTCACCGAAGAGGGTGAGCAGGTTTTAAGTGACGGTTTAGTTTGGGTAATAGACCCCATTGAAGGTACCTCAAACTATCGTGCTGGCATCCCCTTTTTTGCCACAACAATTTGTTTACTTTCAGAAAAAAGTCCGATGCTGTCAATAGTTTATGCACCAGCTCTAAAACAGAAATTCTATGCAACTAAAGGAGCAGGGGCCTTTCTGGATTCGAGGAAGATTGCACCATCACTCCTGAAAGATTTGACCAAAGCGATGGTCTCTGTTGGGCGGGGGAGAAAGCCAGAAGACAAGAAGTGGTACGCCAAGACAATATTGTCTTTAATGCCAAAGGTAAGAACAATTAGAACTTTGGGTGCAGCAGGTCTAGACATGGCATACACTGCAGCGGGAATGTTGGACGTTTATCTTGCAAGAGGACTTGAGCCAGGTGGAGGAATTTACGATGTTTTCCCAGGACTATTACTTCTTGAGGAATCCGGTTGCGAAGTTGTTAATGAAAAAGAGGAAAAATTCTCGTTGGGAGACAGTTTTCTCCTTGCATCAAACAAAAAACTTGTTTCGCAGGTATTAAAAATTACTGCAAAAAATCCCGATCCGGGATCGGGATAGGTTGGCGATCTGGGTATCCTATATAATTCTGAAGCTAATTAATCAAGCATTTTATGCTTAATCCTCTCCAGAGATCTTTGGTAATCAGCTTGGTTGTACACAAAATCTTTATACTTTTTAATATTTCGAAATTGGGTTAAAACTAGTTGCTTATGGCACACCTCATTTTTCGTTTTTCCTAAGTATTCTGGGAATGATGAAAAATAATATTCTTCTAAATGTTTTAAGTCATCAACAACATATGAGGTGTAAGGATTTAAGTGAACATACCGTACTACATGCAGGAGTTGCTCGTCATTCTCTATCCTAACAGCTTTAAATCTACCGCCAAATAAAGCACCAAACCGATCATTTTTTGTATTAAAATAGTGCGAGTAGCTGTTTGTTAATACTCTCAAATATATTTTAATTCCATCATCGGATATTTGCTTAATAACAAAATGAAAGTGGTTTGGCATTAAACAGTATGAAATGATATGTACCAACAAATCTCTTTTTTCTTGTAGTGATGAAATAATTTTCCTTCTTTTTTTAATAGAAAGGGTGTTAAATTTTGAAAGTTTCATTGGAGGTTTAGCGTTTTGATAATAAAACATACTAAATGAAAATCTCTTGTACTCCCGAATACCTTTAAAGATTGGTATGTTTCCCACACTTCTGTTGAAAACATGGTAAACCTGATTATTTACCAGTGGAATTTTTCTTAATGGCATCATTTCCAGAATAGTCACTATTACCCGGATCGTCAATAGGAATCCGATCCCGGATCGGGATTTTTTGTGCTTCGTATTGAAGGTTAAGTGAATTCAGATTAAGATTAAATTAGAAAATAAATAAGAAAATGATTGATCTTGATTCACAAAAAGAATTAGAAAAGTTTGATAAAGGAAAGATTGTTGCCTCTATTAGAATGCTTCCTGATCAAATAGAGCAAGCTTGGGAAGAGATTAAAGCCCTGGATATTCCTAAAGAGTGCAGTAAAGTTGAAAACGTGGTCATTTGTGGTATGGGAGGGTCAGCCCTGGGTGGAAGAATTGTCGATTCACTGATGACTGAACGAGTTCGTTTGCCGATAGAAGTATTTACCGAATACGACATTCCAAACTATGTCGGACCCAAAACTTTAGTGATAGCCACTTCTTATTCAGGAAACACAGAAGAAACTATAAGTGCGGCACGAAGCGCCCTTAATAAAAAGGCAAGAATTTTTGGAATAACAACAGGGGGAAAATTAGCTAAGTTTCTTAATAAAGAAAGTTTGCCGTCTTACGTTTATAAAGCAAAAGCCAATCCCTCAGATCAACCTAGAATGGGTTTGGGCTACTCGATTGGGGCGACACTTTGTGTATTAAACAAATGCGGTTTCATTCATTTCAACGAAGATAATCTTTTCAGTTTAGTAACAACATCAAGAGCTTTCACTAAAGAATTTGACATCGATGTTCCGCTTTCTGAAAACATTGCCAAAATTGCTGCCAAGAAACTTAAAAATAAAATCCCCGTGCTTGTATCAAGCCAACATCTATATGGTGTTGCCCATGCTTTTAAAAATCAGCTTAATGAAAGCGCTAAAGTTTTCTCGGTTGCTTTTGATATTCCAGAGCTCAACCATCATCTTTTAGAGGGATTAAAACATCCGGCAAAAGCCAGAGAAATTATTTATTTCATCTTTTATCAATCCTCCCTCTATCGAAAAGAAATTAAACTGCGTCATAAACTAACCGCAGATGTTATTGAGAAAAATGGATACGAACATACTTTCTTTTCACCAAGATCAAAATCTAAAATAACTCAGATATTCGAAGTCCTTACTTTTGGCTCTTTCATAAGCTTCTATTTAGCCGCTATATATGGTGTGAACCCTGCTGAAATACCCTGGGTTGATTACTTTAAAGAGAAACTGGCAAAGTTCTGATATCTACTTCATTTTTTAGATCCCTACTCAAGGCAACCTCATCTATGTTATATTAATAAAGTAAATCAAATGGTTGTCAAACCTCTTATTGTTAGCTTCAAAGATATTGACAAGCACGACCTTCCTTTGGTCGGAGGAAAAAGTGCAAACCTGGGTGAAATGACTCAGGCCGGCTTCCCTGTTCCTGGTGGTTTTGCAATTACTGTTGAGGCATATGATATCTTCTTAGAAGAAAACGAACTTGCTGAAGGAATATATAAGATTTTAAGAGATTTAGATGTAAATGATGTCCAAGCACTTAAAAAAGCGGCCAGATCAATCCAAAGAAAACTAAAATCACCTAAGATCCCCCAAAAAATATCCAGCGAAATAATCAAAGCTTATAATAAGCTCTCCGGTAGATTTAAAAACCAGCTTGTAGCAGTGCGCTCATCGGCTACAGCAGAGGACTTGCCCACCGCCTCCTTTGCTGGACAACAAGCAACATATTTAAACATTAAAGGAGCTGCCAATCTCCTAATAGCAGTTCGTAAATGCTGGGCTTCACTTTTTACTGCTCGATCAATTTTCTATCGAGAACAAAACAAGATCGATCATGAAAAAGTAAAAATATCAGTTATTGTCCAAAATATGGTTCAATCAACTGCATCTGGTGTAATTTTTACTATCGATCCAGTTACCAATGAAAAAGACAGAATTGTTATCGAAGCAGTATGGGGTCTTGGAGAAACAATTGTCCAAGGGACGGTTATCCCTGATAGATATGTGGTTCAAAAGGATACATTCTTAATTCTTTCCAAAGAAATATCTGAACAACCGATACAACTAGTTAAAAAGGGTACTAAAACAGTGGAGGTTGGTGTATCAAAAAAACTAAAAAGCTCTCAAAAAATTACTGACAAAGACATCATCGATCTTGCCAAAATTGGAGATAAGCTACACAAACACTATTACTTTCCCCAAGATGTTGAGTGGGCCAAGGAGGGAAAAAAACTTTACATCGTCCAAACACGACCAGTAACAACAATAAGAAAGGCTAAAGTCCCCAAAACAGATGAAGTATTCACTTCTGCTGATACACCAATTCTTACTGGTTCGGCTGCAAGTCCGGGAATTGGTGCAGGTAATGTAAAAATTCTCAAAAGTCCTAAGCAGCTAAAAAAAGTCAAATCAGGGGACGTTCTGGTCGCTAAAATGACTTCTCCTGATTATGTTCCGGCAATGAAAAAGGCAATCGCAATTGTCACCGATGAAGGTGGCATGACTTCTCATGCAGCAATAGTCTCAAGAGAGCTTGGAATTCCATGTGTAGTTGGAACAAAAGAAGCGACTAAAAAACTGAGAGACGATAGTGTTGTCACAGTTGATGGAAGTCGTGGTCTTGTCTTTATTGGCAGTAAGGTAAAAGTAGAAAAGAGAATTGAAGTAAAAGAAGAAAGGATCATTAAAACAAAAACAGCAACCAGGCTTTATGTCAATTTAGCTGAAACTCATCTAGCAAAAGAAGTAGCAAAAAAGAATGTTGAAGGTGTTGGTCTTTTGAGAGCGGAATTTATGATCGCCGATATTGGCATCCATCCAAAAGAGGCAATTAAGCAAAAAAAACAGAAATCTTTTATCAAAAAACTAACTAAGGATCTGGAGACATTTTGTAAAGCATTCAATCCTCGCCCAGTGGTCTATCGAGCCACTGATTTTAAAACTAATGAGTATCGTGCTCTTCCAGGTGGCAAAGCTTGGGAACCTGAAGAGTCAAATCCGATGCTTGGATTTAGAGGTGCATACAGATACGTTGCCAATCCAGATGTTTACAACCTTGAACTGCAGGCAATAAAAAAGGTAAGAGAGAAATATAAAAATCTTTGGCTAATGATTCCTTTTGTAAGATCACCACAAGAACTTTTAAAAGTAAGAAGAATTACCGCGGCAGAAGGACTATTTGAAAGTAGTTCATTTAAATTCTGGATGATGGTAGAACTGCCAGTAAATGTAATCCTTATTGAAGACTTTATTAAAATCGGCATCGACGGTGTTTCAATAGGATCAAATGACCTCACTATGCTTCTTATAGGTACAGATAGAGACAACGCGGAAGTAGCTGAATCCTTTAACGAAAGATCTCCCGCAGTGTTTTGGTCACTAAGAAGAGTAATAAAGAAATGTAAAAAGCATGGTGTAACGTCGTCAATATGCGGCCAGGCACCATCTGTATATGACGATCTAGTTGAAAAACTTGTTAAATATGGAATTACAAGTATTTCAGTAAACCCAGATGCCATTAATCGTGTTAGGGGTGTTATTGCTGAAACAGAGAAAGAGCTTGCGCGTTCAAAAAGGAAGAAGTAAGATGGATTAATCATGCCAAACATATCAAAAATATGGGCAAGGGAAATATTAGACTCAAGAGCCACCCCAACTGTTGAAGCAGTTTGCAAATTGGACTCAGGTCATATTGCAGTTGCTTCGGTACCAAGTGGTGCTTCGATAAGTAAATATGAAGCTTTAGAGCTACGAGATAAAGATCCGGCAAGATATTTTGGAAAGGGTGTCTTGAAAGCGGTATCAAATGTAAATGAAGTTCTTGGGTCAGGTGTTTGGGGGTTGGATGCAGCCAATCAAGAAAATGTTGACAAAAGATTAATCGAGCTTGATGGAACAAAAAATAAATCTAAATACGGCGCCAATGCAGTTTTGGCTGTGTCAACCGCAGTTTGTAAAGCGGCAGCACTAGCTTCTAACGAAACACTTTATTCGTGGATAAACAAGCTTGCAGCAAAAATTGGAATTAAAAACGAAATAAGAATACCAACACCTGTTTTTAACATGATTAATGGCGGATTACATGGGGCCGGTAATTTAGATTTTCAAGAATTCCATGTTATACCAGCAACAACCAAAAATTTTGCTGCTGGTCTTCAAATTGGAGTTGAAATCTATATGAAGCTTGGCTTAGATCTTAAAAGAAGAGGAGCAATCCACTCACTTGGAGACGAAGGAGGATATGCTCCAAATCTATTTACTAATGCCGATGCTCTTCAGGTACTGGTTGAATCGATCAAAGAAACTCCTTATCAGTTAGGAAGAGATGTATTTTTAGGCCTTGACGTTGCCGCTAATACTTTTTACAAGAATGGCGAATATCAAATTAGAGACAAATCTTCTCCCTTAAAAGATAATGAGCTTTTGGACTATTACAAGTTTATAAACAATCAATATCATCTGGCACTTATTGAGGATCCTTTTTATGAAGATTCTTGGGAAAGTTGGAAAATGTTACCTGATGAGATGCCTGACATAGCTGTAGTTGGAGATGATTTATTATCAACAAATCCGGAAAGAGTTGCAAAAGCAATTGACGAAAAAGCTTGTAATGGAATATTAGTAAAGCCGAACCAAATTGGTACAGTTTCAGAAACACTTAAGGTTATAAAGCAATCTCTTGATGCCAAGTGGAAGATAATTGTTTCTCATCGATCCGGTGAAACAAATGATTGGTTTATTGCCGACTTCGCTGCTGGTGTTGGATCAGACTACATAAAATTTGGTGCACCAGCAAGAGGTGAAAGGGTTGCCAAATATAATAGAATTTCTGCAATTGAGGCCGAACTTCTGCAAAAAAACAAATGACCTCGGAAAAATCTGCAAAATTTGTAGTTCTTACTATACTTGATGGTTGGGGTATAGCACCTCCAGGACCTGGAAATGCAATTTCTCTTGCAAAAGCGATAAACATGAATAGGTTTTGGGCATCGTACCCACATACCCAACTTGATGCTTCAGGCCAAGCCGTTGGACTACCCCGGGGTGAAGACGGCAACACCGAAACAGGGCATCTTAATCTCGGTGCAGGAAGAATTGTATATCAGGAACTGGAAAGAATTAATATGGCCATAGCGGAAGGAACATTTTTTAAAAACAAGGTACTGCTTGGTGTAATTGAGCATATTAGAAAAAATAATTCGAATTTGCACCTCATGGGTTTAGTTGGTGCAGGGGGGGTCCATTCGAACATAGAGCATTTGTTCGCCCTGATCCAACTTGCAAAAAGAAAGAAAGTAAATAATTTGTATATCCACTTATTTACTGATGGACGTGATTCCCCTCCAACCTCTGCTCAAACATATATTGACAAAGTAAATGGTGTTATCAAAAGAGAGGGGGTAGGTAAAATTGCCTCGATAATGGGAAGGTATTGGGCCATGGACAGAGATCAAAGGTGGGATAGAACTGAGAAAGCTTATTTAGCACTAACTAAAGGTCATGGTGTTTGCGTTAAATCACCTGAGGAAGCAGTAAAAGCTTCCTATTCGGAAGGTAAAACAGACGAGTTTATTGAGCCAACTTTAATTTGCGATCCCAAGGGAGATCCAATTTCAACCATAAAAGACAACGATGCTTGTATTTTTTTCAATTTTAGAATCGATAGGCCAAGACAGCTTACTAAGGCATTTGTTTTAAAAGATTTTAATAAAGCACAAATATATTTTGAAGATGACACCCATGAAGTAATGCATAAATCGGGTAAGGCAAAGGAGGTTAAAAAAACAGCCACTTCATTATTTAAAAGAGGAACTCCACTTAAAAATCTTTACTTTTTAACCATGACTGAATACAGTAAATTACTTACCAGCGAGGGGGCAAAACCAGCTTTTCCGCCAGAACGAGTTGAAAACCCTTTAGGGTCGGTGTTATCTGTTTCAAAGATTAATCAATTAAGAATCACTGAATCAGAAAAAGAACGTTTTGTTACCTTTTATTTTAATGGATTAAAAGAAGCTCCCTTTCCCTACGAAGATAGAATCATTATTCCATCACCCAAAGTTCCAACATATGACCAAAAACCAGAAATGAGCTCAAAAGAAATTACAGAAAGGCTACTGAAGGAGTTAAAGAGAATGAGATATAAATTCATCCTTGTCAATTTTCCAAACCCAGACATGGTCGGTCATACAGGCAATATTGAGCCGACAATTAAATCAATTGATGCTGTTGACGAGTGTTTGGGAGAAATATCAAATTTCGTTTTAACCTATGATGGGGTATTTATTATTACTGCAGACCACGGTAATGCTGAAGAGATGATTAATGTAAAAACAAATCAAATTGACACCGAACATAGTGCCAACCCCGTTCCCTTTATTGCTATCTCTAAAAAACTAATGGGAAAACCTGTTATGCTTACCTCTGGTATTCTAGCTGATGTGGCACCAACAGTTTTAGCCTTACTCGGTTTGTCAAAACCTCATCAAATGACAGGAAGAAATCTTCTTCAAACAGTATGGAATTCTTAACCCATTTTATTACCGAAAACCTAACACAACTAATAGAGAATTACGGCTTGTTAGCCGTATTTATTTTAATGACTGCTGAATCGGCGTTAATTCCAATTCCCTCAGAAATTACCATGCCTTTTGCCGGATTTTTAGCCGGTCGTGGAGCAATGAACTTCTGGGCAGCAGTTACTGTCGGCGCACTCGCTAATTTAGTTGGATCTCTTTTAGCCTACTGGTTAGGGGCAATAAAGGGAGAAGAGTGGGTTAGGGTAGCAATAAGTAAATGGGGGAAATGGTTACTGATTAAAGAATCCGAGTTTGATAGAGCCAAGAAGTGGTTTCATGATCATGGACAGTGGGTAGCATTTGGTTCAAGGCTATTGCCTGTTGTGAGAACTTTTATTTCCTTACCGGCAGGGATTGCCAAAATGAATGTCCCTCTTTTTAGTTTATTAACCTTTATTGGCTCCTTTATTTGGTCAGCTTTCCTTACTTATTTAGGCCTAAAACTTGGCCAAAACTGGCTCGCCATTGAACCCTATTTTAGGAAGTTTCAGTTTTTGATTGTTGGCCTGGGAATAGTTTTTGTAGTTTGGTATATCTGGACTCACCTGAAGAGAAGAGATTAATTACCGCTATACCTTCTTATAAGACCGACAACTTTGCCCTGAACACGAACGTTTTTAACAAAAATAGGGTTCATTTTAGCATTAGCCGGCTCTAAACGAATTCTTGTCGCTTCTCTGAAAAAACGCTTCAGAGTAGCCATACCGTTATCAAGAAGGGCGACAACAATATCACCATCAATAGCACTCTCAGACTGCTCGACAACTACATAGTCGCCATCTCTTATTTGTTCTTCAATCATTGAATCACCCCTTACTTGTAAAACAAAGACACGCTTTTTACCGGAAGCAAACGTTGGAGGAATTGATATTTTTGCGTTAGGATCGGTGTAGGGTTCAATTGGAGCTCCCGCAGCAATAAAACCCAAAATTGGTACATCGATACCATCGGTTGAAAATATCTCCCTTATTCCAACTAACTCTATTGCCCGTGTTTTTCCTGCTTTTCTTTTTATTAATCCTTTGGTTTCAAGAGCAGTTAGGTGTTCGTGCACTGTAGCAAGAGACGAAACACCAATAGCATCAGCGATTTGCCTTAATGTTGGAGCTGAACCACTTGATTGAATGTGTTGTCTAATAAAGTCTAATATCTGTCCTTGTCTTCGATAGATTATTGGAGCCATTATATTAAGTTAAAAATTAAAAATTTAAAATGCAAAATGACATATCAAAAACTAAAAACTATGAAAATTTTTTCACTATTTAACCATACAAACAAAACCCGAAGATGTCAAGGACCACTTTAACCTTATAAATAGCACGCTATCCTGAGCTTGTCGAAGGGTCAAGAGGGAAATTATGAAGCTTATCTACAAATTTATCCAAATGATACGAATATATTAAACTACAAAGCTAATCTTCACTTAGTAAATATTCTGTCACTTCCATATCTATATTTCCGCTTTTAACCTCTACAACATCTACACCTGGTTTTATTTTCCTTATTACCTTAATAATCTCGCGTTTGATTAATGGAATTGTCAATTTTTCCACAAGTTTTAAGTCGCCAGTGTTAATATTTGTTTCGATCTCCTGAAACACTCTTTTACTTTCTTTTGTCATTGCCTGAAATTATACCATGCATCTATGATAAAATTTCAGCGCATGGGAGCTTTTAAACTAAAATCAGATTATACACCTACACCGGACCAGAAAAGTGCTATTAATCAACTTGTTCGTGGAATTAAGGACAAAGTTGATTATCAAGTTCTTTTAGGAGTTACTGGCTCTGGAAAAACATTTACTGTTGCTAATGTTATTGAGAAACTTCAAAGACCAACACTGGTAATTTCTCACAATAAAACTTTAGCCGCTCAACTTTATCAGGAATTTAGAGACTTTTTTCCAGAAAACGCGGTCAGTTATTTTGTTTCTTATTATGATTATTACCAACCAGAAGCTTACATTCCATCAACTGATACCTATATTGAAAAAGATGCTGATATTAATGAACTGATTGATAAACTTCGACTTGCCTCTACTACTAATCTACTTACTAGAAGCGATACCATAGTTGTTTCATCAGTTTCTTGTATTTACAACATTGGTTCTCCCCGAGAATACGGCCATTTTGTCTTTGAGATTAGTGAAGGAGTAAAAATACAAAGAAAGCAAATTATTGATCGGCTGCTGGACTTGCAATACGAGCGGGGTGATTTTGGCTTTCATCGAGGAACGTTTCGGGTCCGTGGTAACACTATCGACATCTACCCCGCCTACCAAGATCAAGGAATTAGGCTTGAACTAGGACCAGATAATATCAAAAAAATTGAGATGATTGACCCTGTGTCTGGAGCAAAAGTGGAAAATGGAAAATGGAAAATGGAAAATTTTATCCTCTATCCTGCCAAACACTACCTCACTGATCCATCTAAAAACAAAGAAGTTTTTTCTCAAATTAGAAAAAATTTAACCAATCGTATCAGATATTTCAAAAAACACGGTAAAGAGCTCGAAGCTAATCGTCTTAAACAAAAAGTTGCCTATGACCTGGAAATGATTGAAGAAGTAGGTTATGTAAAAGGAATTGAAAACTATTCTCGATATTTTGACGGAAGAGCGCCTGGTGAACCACCCTATACCTTGCTTGACTACTTTAATGAACCATACAAAAAAGATTGGCTAGTAATAATTGATGAAAGTCATATGACTTTTCCTCAAATTAGAGGTATGCACGCCGGAGACTTATCAAGAAAGCAAACTTTAGTGGATTATGGATTTAGACTTCCTGCTGCCTTTGATAACCGACCGCTTACTTTTGATGAATTTATGCGAAGAATTCCTAATTTTATCGCTACATCTGCAACACCCTCTAAGTGGGAAATTAGTATGGCATTAAATAAACTCAAAACTCAAAACTCAAAACTCAAAAAATCAGGTGTTGTAGAACAATTGTTAAGGCCGACTGGAATACCTGATCCTGAAGTAGAAATCAGACCAGTTAAAAGTCAGGTGGCTAATGTTATTGAAGAAATTAAAAAACGTGCTAATCCGCCAGCTGGCGGAAAAAAACAGCGAACGCTAGTAACAACATTAACAAAACGCACTGCCGAAGATCTCTCTCAATACCTGAAAGAAAAAGGGATTAAGGTTCATTATCTGCATTCTGATGTAAAAACCCTTGAGAGGTCGGACCTCTTGGATGACCTAAGAAAGGGTAAGTACGATTGCCTGGTGGGAGTCAATCTATTACGAGAGGGATTAGACCTTCCTGAGGTCGCTTTAGTGGCAATCCTTGATGCTGATAAAGAGGGGTTTTTAAGAAGTGAGGTCTCACTAATCCAAACAATGGGTCGGGCTGCAAGGCACGCAAACGGAAAAGTGATTCTATACGCTGACAATATAACCGGTTCTATTAAGCGGGCGTTAAATGAAGTAAATCGTCGACGTCAATATCAAATCAAGATGAATAAAAAATATGGTATAAAACCAAAGTCAATCAAAAAGCCAATTCGAGAAAAACTTATCGAGCAAGAGACAGGGACAGAGATAGAGGAGTTATTCAGGTATGGGCAGCCGAGTATTGGAAGATTGCCTGATATTGACGTTGAAAGTCTAACTCCGATGGACAAACGAAAACTGGTTACTAGACTTCGCCGCGAAATGCGCCTTGCCGCCCAAGATCTTAACTTCGAACTAGCAGCAGAGATAAGGGATAAAATAATCGAGATTAGTAATTAGAAATTAGTAATTTGTAAATAAATAATTATATCGGGCTTAATCTCAAATTATTGACAATTCAAGTATTGTTATGATAAAAAGTTCACGTTATGAAAGAAATCAATAAAGAAGCTTTTCCCGGAATAATGTTCTATCGTATTGATACTAGTAGTATGGAAGATGAATTAAGTAGAGCGAAAGCAAATATACATAATCTATCACACACTAACTACGAGACAGCACTTGCTAGAAAAGACACTGAGAGGCAAATACACAACGTCAGAAGGAAAATTGATCGACTTATAGGTGCATCTGTAAATAGATCTAAGAGGGAAGCTCGAGAACTTCGAGAAGCTGAAATAAGAATTAACGATACTTGGCAACAGGTTTTGGATTCTAATAAAGCATTGCCCACTAAACTTCGTCATAGTCATACCCGATAACTTCATTTTAAATAAACGTAAATATCTTTTTCTGATATAATGCTTTAGTCACGGTATTCCGCTGGCGGCTAGGCATTGGTGAAAATGAAAGACTTTATTAAAATAAGAGGTGCTCGGCAACATAACCTTAAAAACATCAACATAGATATTCCCAAAAATAAATTAATTGTTTTTACGGGAGTAAGTGGTAGTGGCAAAAGTTCACTCGCCTACGACACCATTTATGCTGAAGGTCAAAGGCGATACGTCGAAAGCTTGTCCACTTATGCCAGGCAATTTCTGGGCATCATGGAAAAGCCAGACTGTGACCTGATTGAAGGACTATCTCCGGCAATTTCAATTGATCAAAAAGCCCATTCTCGGAATCCCAGATCAACCGTTGGAACAGTTACCGAAGTATATGATTATTTAAGACTTCTTTTTGCTCGTATTGGCCACCCCCATTGTCCTATTTGTGGACAAGAAATCGCTAGTCAGTCACTGGATCAAATAGTAGATTCTGCTTTAGAACTGATAAATAAACGGGCGAAAACAAGCAAACAAATCAGGTTTTTGATCCTTTCTCCAGTGGTTCGCGATAAAAAGGGTGAATTTTCAGCCCTTTTTGACAATCTCCAAGCAAAAGGGTTTAGGCAAGCTCGAGTTGATAAATATATCAAAGATTTAAACGAGGACTTTGTTTTAATAAAAACTAATAAACACACAATTGAAGCAGTAGTAGATAGGTTTTCAATGAGTTCTAATAATCTCAAAAAGAAAATATTTAAAGAAAATCTTAAAAGTAGGCTGTCTGACTCTATTGAACAGGCTTTGAAACTCTCCGATGGATTGGTGGTATTAACTTTTGTCTTAGATGCTTCTTTCGAAATGCCTGAATATCCCAAGCGCTTTGAGGACCATCTCTTTTCCGAAAGATTTTCCTGTCCTGTTGACAATATTCAAATTCCAGAAATCGAACCGCGAACTTTTTCTTTCAACTCTCCTCATGGAGCTTGCCCTACTTGTAATGGAATAGGAAAAATACTGAAAGTTGAGCCAAATTTCGTTTTTTCAGAAGAGCTATCAATCACCGAAGGTGGAATTTTACCTTTTAAAAATATGTTCGACCATGACACTTGGTATTCCCGGTTAATTTTAAAAGTTTGCCAAAATCAGAAAATCGACCCAAGAACCCCAATTAAGAATTTAAACAGAAAACAAAAAGACACTCTACTTTACGGGACAGGAGGAAAAGATTACCGTGTTGAAGGTACAAACCGATTCGGTCGATTGACGTATATATACGAAACATTCCCAGGAATAGTAGCTGAACTTGAAAAGCGTCACACAAATACTGAGTCTGATTGGGTAAGGGCAGAGATTGAAAAATATATGAGAGAAAAAACTTGTCCAGACTGCAATGGTACTAGGTTAAAAAAAGAGGCTTTAAGTATTACCGTTGACAAGCTTTCAATTTCAGAGGTAACAGCATTCTCAATAACACAGGCACTTGCTTGGATCAAATCACTTCTTCGCACAAGTTCACCTCTTTCTGAAAAAGAAAAAAATATCGCCAGATTAATTATCAAAGAAATCGAAACAAGGCTTACTTTTTTAGCCTCAGTAGGAATTGATTACTTAACCCTTGATCGATCCTCCGGTACCTTGGCTGCAGGAGAGGCTCAAAGAATTAGGCTGGCAAGCCAGATTGGCTCTGGTTTAACTGGAGTTTTATATGTCCTTGACGAACCCACTATCGGTCTTCACTTAAGAGACAACCAAAAGTTGATAGATACACTTAAAAAACTTCGAGACCTTGGAAATACCGTATTAGTAGTCGAGCATGACAATGAAATGATAAAACAATCTGATTATGTTATTGACTTCGGACCCGGTGCTGGAGGGCAGGGTGGNNTAACCGGTAAATTTATATCAGGAAAAAGGTCTGTCATGATCGAACCCAACGAATCCTTGCTTTCAAACAATAATGTTTTAAAAGTCATCGGTGCAAGTCAGTATAATCTTAAAAATATCGATGTCGAGTTTCCTCTGGGTAAGCTGGTGGTGATAACAGGTGTCTCAGGTAGTGGAAAATCAACCCTTTTGGTAGAAACTATTTACCCGGCACTAATGAAGCATTTTAATCCATTCTTCCGCGGTACTAACGGGAAATTTAAAAATCTTAAAGGCATAGAAAATGTCGATAAAGTGATATTAATTGATCAATCGCCCATCGGTCGGACACCCAGAAGTAATCCAGCTACTTATACCAAAGTGTTTGATCATATTCGGGAAGTATTTGCTTCAACTCGTGATGCCCGGGCAGCAGGATTTAATAAAGGTCGATTTTCTTTTAACGTCAGGGGTGGACGATGCGAATCTTGTGAAGGTCAAGGACAAATAAAAATCGTGATGCAATTTATGAGTGATATTTGGGTTACCTGTGAGGTTTGTAAGGGAACCCGATACAACGCCCAAACCCTTGATATAGTCTATAAAGGAAGCAGTATCGCTGATGTCCTTTCAATGACCATCAGTGAAGCTAAAGAATTTTTCCACGCCTACAGACCAATAGTCAGGAAGCTGGAAACCCTTGAATCAGTAGGTCTAGGATATATGGAGCTGGGTCAGCCAGCGACCACTCTTTCGGGGGGAGAGGCACAGCGAGTTAAGCTTGCCGCAGAATTATCCAAAAAAGCAACGGGTAACACGGTTTATATTCTTGACGAACCAACAACTGGTCTTCATTTTGCTGATCTTGAAAAATTACTAAACGTTTTAAGACTGCTAGTTAATAAAGGCAATAGCGTCTTTATTATTGAACATAATATAGATGTGATCAAAAATGCTGATTGGATAATTGATTTAGGGCCTGAAGGAGGAGATAATGGGGGTGAAATTGTTGCCGAAGGAACGGTTGATGATATTAAAAGGATAAAAAAATCTTACACTGGTAGATTTTTAGCCAAGATATAGTTTATCGTCTTTTTATAGAAAAATTGTGTTTAAAAAAGCCATTAAAACCGTAGTCTTCATTTTTACCTTCGTATCTTTATTGATCCCCAATCCTAAAGAAACAAAGGCTGAAAATCAATTTAATGTCGATATTAATGCCCACTATGACGTTTATGGTGATGGAAAAACCATGGTTAAACTCGAGATTTATTTGGAAAACGCGACCGATGATTTATACGCCACTGCCTATACCTTGAATTTAGCCAGTATGAATCCAAAAAAAACCAAATCGATTTACAAAGGTAAAGAGCTAGTTGTATACAAAAATATTGTAAACGAAAATAACTACCTGCAAATAAATTTTAGCGATTTCGTAATCGGCAAGGGCAAGGGAAGACATTTTGATGTTTTTTTTGAAGAAGACAATTTTGCCCAAAAATCGGGCGAAGTTTGGGAACTTTCTATACCCAGATTATCAAGTTCCGAATTGTTTCGAGAATATAGCGTCACACTTTCAGTTCCTAATTATTTCGGCAGTTTATCTTATATCAACCCCGACGCAGATTATATCTATGAAGAGAAAGAAAGAATATTTTATCGATTTACATCCAAGCAAATCGCTACCAGTGGAATTTCGCTCGGTTTTGGAAAATTCCAGGTATTTGATTTTGAACTAAAATATCACCTCCAAAATGATTCAAGCAGTGAAAAGGTTGAAAAAATCGCCATCCCTCCTGACACCTTGTATCAGAAAATGTTTTATCAAAAAATGGACCCCGTACCCCAATTAATTGAGGTTGACAATGACGGAAATTGGTTAGCAGAATACAGATTAAAGCCCAATCAAAAATTAGATATAGAAGTGCAAGGTAGTGTCCAGATTTACTCATCTGCCAGAAATATTCCCACCTTTTTCAAAAACAATCTTAATAAAAATACTATCCCTAGCAAGTATTGGCAATCGGACGATCCCAAAATAGTTAATCTTGCTAAACGGCTAAAGTCACCAAAGTCGATTTATGAATACGTTTTCAATTATCTAAATTACGATTACGAAAGCGTGGAACCAACTCAAAGACTGGGAGCCCTTGAGGCCTTGGAAAAACCATACTCTTCAAGGTGTATGGAATTTACCGATCTTTTTATTGCTATCACAAGGGCTTCGGGAATTCCAGCCAGGGAAATAAATGGCTATGCTTACACAGAAAATCCTGAAATAGAACCACTGTCACTTGTCGCCGACGTACTTCACTCTTGGCCAGAATATTGGGACGAAAAGAGCGGAGTTTGGATTCCGATCGATCCTACTTGGGCATCGACAACGGGTGGGGTTGATTATTTCGAAAAACTTGATCTGAGACATTTTGCTTTCGTCATTCATGGAGAAAGCCCAACTGAACCTAACGCTCCAGGAACTTATAAATTAGGTACCAATCCTCAAAAAGACATCTATGTTACTTTTGGGAAATTGGCAAAAGAACAAGATGAAAACCTAATAATAATGGCAAAATCAAAAAGACTCCTGCCTTTTCTTGATACAAAAATATCAGTTGTTATAAAAAACGAGAGTCCGAGTGCTATTTATAACATCAAACCGAAATCAATCTTCAATAATACGATTCAGCAAGAAAGCTACATTGAAATCCTGCCTCCTTTTAGTGAATTTAATATGGAGGTTTTTGTCCCAACTTCAATTTTCTCAAATAATTCTCCAGATGAAGTAAAAATTATTGCTAAAGAAAGCGAATTACTGATTCCTACGGGCAAAAAACAATCCATCTTACTAAATCTGGTCTCAATTTTTTTAATTTTAATTTCGGCAGTATTATTATTGCTGAAAAAGGCAGGAAAAATTCCAACAATTAAACTCTCGAAAATAAGGGAAGTGTTTAAATGATTATAAATAAAATAAAAAAAAATAATTTCGCTAAAGAGACAATAAAAAAACTGCCTGATTCTCCGGGAATTTATATTTTTTTTAATGAAACTCAACATCCTATTTATATCGGCAAGTCTATCAGTCTAAAAAAAAGAATTTTAACTTATATTTCAAATAATCTCTTGCAAAAAACTCGTAAGATGGTAAATGAAACAGTCAAATTTTCATACATCGCCGTGGGCTCTGAAATTGAATCTCTCCTTCTGGAGGCAAGGTTAATAAGAAAATATAAACCCAAATACAATAGTCTGCACCGTGACGACAAACGACCTCTTTATATAAAAATCACTAAAGAAAAATATCCCAGGATCTTAACAGCGAGAAAAATCGAAAAAGAAGATGATAATATTGCTTTTTACGGACCATTTCCGTCTTCGTCAAACGTAAGGAGTGTACTGCGAATTTTAAACAATATTTTTGCCTACTCTGATCATAAACCTCAAAAAAAGCCCTGCTTGAGAAGTCAGATTGGTTTATGTAATCCTTGCCCGACTTTAATTGAAAACGAAAAGAATGCTGAAAAAAGAAAATCCCTAATTAAAAATTACAAGCAAAATATCAGCTATATTAAAGGAGTGTTGGATGGAAGAATACAAACTGTAAGAAATAGACTCGAAAAAAAGATGAAAATTGTTGCCAAAGATTTATCTTTCGAAGAAGCGGTTAAGATTAGAGACCAAATCTCCAAGCTTGATTATATTACCCAGCCAATAACACCAATTAGTCATTTTATTAAAAATCCCAATTTATTAGAGGACTTAAGAAGTGAAGAGTTAAATTCATTAAGAAAAATAATTTCAAAGTATCATCAACTACCAAAAAAGCTTCATAGAATTGAGTGCTTTGACGTTGCCCACCTGTCGGGAACTTATCCGACTGCTTCGATGGTCACTTTTATAAATGGTGAACCCGATAAAACATTTTATCGACATTTTAGAATCAGCCTGCCTGCCGGCAAGGCAGGACAAAAAAAGGGATTTGATGATGTTGCTTCACTTAAAGAAGTGGCTAAAAGAAGGGTAAAGTACTTAACAAAATGGGGAAAACCTGACTTAATCGTTGTTGATGGTGGGAAATCTCAGGTTCATCAGTTTATTAATGTTTTTAAGACCCACAAAATATGTGTCATCGGCACTGCAAAAAGAAGCGAGACATTAATAATTCCTGACTATAAAAATAGAAAAGTTAGCTATATTAAAATTAAGTTAAAAAGTGGTCCTTCCCAAAATCTTGTCAAACGAATAAGAAATGAAGCTCACCGGTTCGCCAGGCGTTATCACCACCACCTTCTCCGAAACAATCTTCTAAAAAGTTAATTAATCGCCAATTAATTGAATTATCAATTTCTTTGTGTTTATACTTTAACTTAGGATGAAAAGAATTATTAGGGCATATTTTATTGCCTTATTTTCGCTGCATCTTGTAACTCTGGTTGCCCAAGGCTTAGTTTTTGAGAGGGGTTTAGAAACATTTTTAATTACAGGGGCTGTCCTTACTGCTGCAATCTTATTCGCCAGACCAGTAATTAACATCCTTTTATTGCCCCTAAATCTAGTTACCTTTGGCATTTTTAGATGGCTTTCGTCAGCGATTGCCTTATATCTTGTGACTCTAATTGTTAAGGAGTTCAAAATTACAAGATTCTTTTTTCCTGGATTTACATCTACCTGGATTGATATACCAGAAATTAATTTGAGTGGTTTATTTGCTTACATTGCTTTTGCTTTTATTCTTTCGATAATTACCTCATTCATATATTGGGTTAGAAAGTAACAGCATTTAAGGTATAATACCTTTTGATTAAGATGAAAGACTTATTTATTTATGTTCAAATAATTTCCGCTGTACTTTTGATCTCAGTTATTCTGATACAGGCAAGAGGAAAGGGTTTTGCGAGGTCTTGGGGAGGATCCGCTTCTTTTACTAGAAGAGGGCTTGAGAAAGTTGTTTTTAGACTGACCTTCGTTCTTGCTGCTATCTTCATTCTAATCTCTATTCTGCAACTAACGCTTTAGTTTCTATGAAAACTATTCGTTATTATTTGAGACTACTTTTGGCATTTTTAGTCAAATTTAGGGGTCTTTTAATTTTAGGGGTAGTAATTGGGGTTTTGCTATTTTTTTTATCAAGAATTTTTATCAGTATCTTTTTATCTCGGTCAATAGAGACGATTGGTATTACTGGCCGCTTTAACACCGAAACCCTTCCTAATTATATCTTAGAAATGATAAGTTTTGGTTTAACTAGCATTGATGAATCTGGTAATGTAATTCCGGCGATAGCTTATTCTTGGGAAACCCCTGACAAAGGAAAAACGTGGACATTTAATATCAAAGAAAACGTTCTCTGGCAGGATGGAACGAAAATTGAAAGCGACGACATACTCTACGAATTTACAGATGTTGAAATAGAAAAGCCCGACCCAAAAACAATTGTTTTTAAACTAGCTGATCCCTTTGTCCCATTTCCTTCAGTTGTTTCAAGACCAACATTTAAAAAAGGGCTTCTTGGAATTGGACCATGGCAGGTCAAAACTGTCTCAATTTCCGGCAATGTAATCCAAAAATTGGTTTTAGTAGATAAAAATAAAAATTCAAAAATATTCAAATTCTATCCCACCGAAGAAAGTACCAAATTAGCTTATAAGCTTGGTGAAGTTGATAAAATCATTGACATATTTGTTCCTTCACCACTTGATCTTTGGCAAACTACTGAATCCACTAAAGAACCAAATAAAGATAGAGTAGTTTTAATATTTTTCAATGTCCAAGATAAAATCTTGGGTGAAAAATCGGTCAGGCAGGCTCTGATTTATTCGATTGATAAGAATAATCTAGGGGGCCAAAGGGCGATTAGCACTTTGCAACCTGATTCATGGTCATTTAACCCCCAGGTTAAAAAATATGATTATGATGTCGACCGCGCTAAGAAATTAATTGATGATTTGCCTGATGAATTAAAAAACAATCTCAAAATCAAATTAGTTAGTTCTCCGATACTACTGCATGTTGCGGAAGATATAGCCAAATATTGGCAGTCAGTGGATATTGATACTGTGGTGCAAGTTTCCTCTATAGTACCTAAAGAATTTCAAGCTTATTTAACCATTTTAGATATTCCAAAAGATCCGGATCAGTATTCTTTGTGGCACTCAACTCAAACCGAGACAAATATTTCTCGGTATTCAAGTCCGAGAATTGATAAACTCTTGGAGGATGGGAGAACTGAACTTAATATTGAAGATCGGAAAAAGATATATCTTGATTTTCAGCGATTTTTGGTTGAAGATTCTCCAGCTGCTTTCCTTTATTACCCCAACACCTTTACTATTTCCAGAAAGTGATTATACCTCTTTGTTGTAAATTATAAACAGTTCACTACAGCATGCGGTCTCCACCTAAGATGTGATCTCTAAGGCTATTGCCAGTTGCATGTAAAAAAGTTCCCCCTCTGGGATCCCGAGTTTTTCTTCTTTTCGTTGACCATTTTTTAACTCTTGCGTCTTTAGAAACAAATTTCATAAATCTATCTTTTAATGATATCGTCCTAGTTCCTCTAGGTTCTTGATCTTTCATAATTATAAAAACAGTTTACCACAAAATCGAATGTTGGATATAATATGTCTATCATAGTCAATAAAATTACTAAAAGTTTAATTACTGGGAAACTTGGAAATTTTCTATTAGCTTTTGTATCATTTATTCTTTCGTGGGCAACTATTTTTTATCTACCATCAATAAAATTTGGACTATTTAAAGTAATTAGGAGTGTTGGAACTTGCTCCGGACTTAAAGACGCTTATCAATGCATTCTATTCACCATTGGTTTATCAGTAATTCTAGGAACTATAATTTATCTAATTCTTAACAAGCTACCACAAAAAATAAAAATAATTTTAAAAGCTTTCGGAATATTAATTTTTCTATACATTATCTACTCATCTATATTAACTTAGATATTCACATTCACACCCGACGGCCACAGGCTCGGAGAGGTGATATAGACCTGCCACGTTCTACGTGGTTCACACCTTTCGGATTATTGTTGCAAACACGGGTAAATACTATCGTTGAATATCTAGATTTGGGGTATATAATACGAAATTGGTGGGGGTGATCAGTATGACAAAGTGTGAAGCAATGATAGGAGAATTACCTTGTCCTTATCCTGAAGGTCAATGTTTAAAAGAAGTAACCAGACCCGGTCAATTACCACTTAAGGACAACGAATCTTTACAAACTAAATGTAAAAAAGATGCTGAAAGAACTCCCGATTTAACCCCATTAGATTTTCCACGCAATAGTAAGTGATTTTTGATAACAGTAACTTTGCTATAATTATTTGGGGTGCAAAATACTTTAAGATCAAACCACGATTTAAAACCAATTTTAATCATCTTTACTCTAAGTATACTTTCATCACTTTTATTATCTTTTTATTTTAATTTTTTCCCCCCTAAAAACCTGGAAATAGGTGTACCACACGGATCTAATGAGGTGATTGAGAGAAACTTTGATGGTCCCTTGTATGTTGTAGTAGCAAAAACTTTATATGATCCATCTCAGCTAAAAGAAATCAATTTTAATTCTCTAAGACCGATTTACTTTGCCAATCATTTTCCTTTATATCCAGTATTAATCAGGCTACTTAGTTTGATTACCAAGAATTATTTTCGGTCAATGATTCTAATAACCTGGTTAATATCAGCCTTATTTTCGATCATCTTTTATTTATTCTTAAAGAAATTTAATCTATCAAAAAACCCCTTATATTTAACTTTAATCTCTCTTTTCATACCCCCAAGATGGCTAGCTTTAAGAACGGTCGGTGGAACAGAACCTCTTTTTCTTTTACTACTACTTCTTATTTTTTGGTTTTATTTAGAAAAAAAATATTTAATATCATCATTATTTGGCGTTTTATTAGTCTTAACCAAACCTCATGGCATTCTAATTTTTCCGGGGCTCTTAGTAGCAATTCTTATAAGAAATAGGAAGACTTTATTTCAAAATCCAAAAATCGTCAGAAAATATGGTATCTATTTGTTAATGCCACTTGGACTACTGCTTCTTTTTGTTTTCTATAAATACATCTTTGATGATTTTTTAGCTTATTTCCATGCTGGACTAAGTGCAATTTCTGAATTTAAACTGATACCTTTTGCCTCGATATTAGACAATCTATCAATTCGTAATGAAGGATATTTCTATTTCTTTGCCATTTTACTTTTTGGTATCTACAAATTATGGAAAGACTATAACAAGGATATCGCAATAATATGTCTTACATTCTTTCTACCACACTTATTCCTTCAGCATGCAGATGTTCATCGATATTTGATTCCAATTGCTCCTTTTGCCCTAATAATTGCCTATCAGGATATCTATAAACACAAACTATTTAAAATATTCTTTCTTTTCTACTTGATAGGGGTGTATATCTATACTTTAAATCTTTTACCCCAAAATATGTCACACTATTGGGATTATGCCAATCTAAGGATTCTTACGACAAATTAATATAATATCACTCCGGAAAGATTTGGTTATCGTAGATGAACTGAGCAATGGTTTTTGCCATCAGATCTACTCCTTCATCTGAAGGGTGAATGTTGTCATCTGGATTAATGTATTTAGTATCCCCATCCCCGTTTTCAGTTAACGATTGCGTATAGATATCAATCAGCGGGATGTTTTTATCTTTTGCGAATTTAATATGGTTTTTTATATAAGCCACCCTCTCCTCAATCCAAAGCAGTCGTTCAACATCGGAGAGATCATAAACATTTTTTGCAAAAATGTCTCTGTTAGGGGCAATTGGAGTCAAAAAAGCAATTACGGACTCGGGATGCTTTTTAATTAATTCTGAGACAGTATTTTCCAATACTTCATTTTGTTTTTGCAGACCGTCAAATAATGACATCTCAGACAGAGGATTGTAGGCAAAAGATTCGATTATGATAAGATCAAATCCTTGCGAAAGAATTGACTGGTAAGTCCTTCCTTGAGATATTGTCGCCGTGGTTAATCTGTCGGGTAAAGATAAGATATTGGTTGATGGAAAACCATAATTATAGTTAACAAACTCATGATCGGGATAATATGAAAGTAAAGTTCGCCTTAATGGTTCTGCATTTGGTCCAAATGATGCAACCATCGAATCACCGACAAGAAGTGTCCTGTAAGATCGGGAGCGGGCAATAGTAGGCGGATTATAAGGAAATGGATTAAAAGGAGTTGGTAATGCAGTTGTGGGAATTGGTATTTGATAAGTGGTTTTACTTGATTTGTCGAATTGATTGTAAAAAAGTAGAAATAGAATCACTGCAGTAATAAAAAGCGCTAAAATAATAGTTTTTCTTAGCACAAAATTATTATACGATACTTTAAATAAAATGAGGGTTGAAAATCCTGAGCTGGTCGATGGGTGACTGACGGGGATCGGGTTTAAATTAATCTTTTAAAGGATGAAAAAATATTTAAAATCAGTATCCATAATCACTTTAAAAAACTCGTAATTTTTAATTTGATACCGAATGTAGTTAATTTACAAAAAGGGTATTTATATACTTTTTTGTATTTTGCTTGACACAAAAAAGCTTCAGATGTTACCTTGTAAAGAGAGTTGCGCCCAAAAATGTTTAAAAACCTAACAGATTTCGGGCTAAAAAGAGACTTCAAGGAAGCATTAATATTTTATATTGTCTATTTAGTTCTATTCATCCTTTCAGGAGGGCTTATCGCCGGTCTTTTAGCTTCATTTACAAACAGTGAAAGGGCTTTTCAAATGGGCCTTAAAATTACCAATGTTCTTGTTTTTGTAGCAGTTTTTGTTATTTCATTTTTAATAGTCAAGGAAAAAAGACTTCTTACGGATATTCGCTATGTAGGCTTGATCTTGTTGAGCGGACTATTGGCGGTCTGGGGAGGTGGAATTTTGGGACTTATAATACCCGCTATTCTTACCACCCGACCAAAAGCAAGAGTTAAAATAAATAAGTAAAACAAAAGTTAGGGTTACGGGGAAGTGGTAAACTTACGAAAAGCATCAACCGCATAGTCTGCGTTTTTAGAAATAACTTCGTAGTAATAAGTGGTATTAGGTTCCAAATTGGTAAGAATCAAGTAATGCTCTCTGGTTTGTTCCTTGGAGTAAACATTAAATTCATATACACCGAGAGCACTTCCATAATTTATACTTGAAGTAGAAAGATGGTTAGTTTTCCAACTTATAATCACCTGGCTTTCCGAGACCAATAAAGTGTTTACGTCATAAATCCTAATAGGTTCAGTGTCAAAAACGATCTCCCTGAATTTATCAAGACCCAGAGCTACTCTTTTAGCCCCCCTAGCGACTTTTTCTGCAAATAGTAATCTTGGAATCTGAGGCTTGGCAATCTGGATTTCTGGTTTTTCAATCTGAATCTGAGGCTTGGCAATCTGAATTCGGGGACGTTCAATTAGCGGTAGCGATCCCAAATTGTATTTTATCCCTGTTGCCAGCCACAAAGTTGTAGGCCTGTCAATCATTATTGACTCAGGTACTTGGCCTACCAACCTAGTAATGAAGAATATTACTTCTGTACTTTTCTTAATGTCGTTTTGGAAGATAGTAAGAGTTTGGTTTCCTATCAATACGAATGTCTCTCCTGTTGAGCGTATAGAGTAAGTTATCGACTGCTCTATCGACCGAATGGCCTTTTGGAAAAAATTTAGACCTTTTTCCTCCTCTTCTTCCTCCTCTTCCTCAATTAATTTCTCTTCTTCAGGCTCAGGTGACGGGGTCGGTTCTTCTACTATTAGTTTTCGAAGGATAGGGGTAGGGGTAGGAGTAGGAGTTGCGGTGGCTGCCGTTGTCGTAGTTGTAGTTGAAGGAGCTGATGTTGGAGCCGGTGTCGGTGTCGGCGTTGCTGCGGACTGTGTTGTCGCACTTGCATTTCCAGATGATGAGCTCTCACTTGCTCCTCTCACAGAAACGATATAACGAGTATAAGAGGTCCCCGAAGAAAGACCTGTTTCGTCATAGGAAGTAGTGTTAGCACTTGTAATATCAGAAACCAAATTATCACTTGAGTCATAGATTCGAAAACCGTCCTCAACCGAGGAGTTATCAGTCCATGACCACCTAATCGATGTTGTAGAAAGTGCACTTCCTGATAAACTGCTTGGGGCAGCAACCGTGACTATAGTCAAACTTTGAGAATCACCCGTTATGCCTGTTCCCGAAATAGAAATGGTCCATGTGCCTACACTATCGTCTATATAGTAAAAATCTTCGGTTGAATTACCAGCGGTTATAGCAACTGAGGAAACCGAACTACCTCCGCTTGAATCACGGAATTCATATGTGCCAGTGGAATCGGAGGAGAGGTTAACAGTCTGGGAACCAGAAGTCGTATCATTGTCAAACTGGTCGCGCCTTGTTACGATATATTGTGTTGTTTCCAGGTTGGTTTCAGCAGATGTCGGATAGGTTGTTAATACAATTTTTGATGTAGATCCTGTATTAACAGTTAGTGAGCTCGAGTCTCCCGTTAATCCAGTTGCGGCAACTGATATTGTCCAATCTCCAGACTTTTCATCATAATAATAAAAATCTTCAGTTGAAGCGGTGTCTACTATAGTAATCGAAGAAACCGAACCGCCGCCGCTTGAATCACGGAATTGTTTGCCACTGCCGCTGGAGTTTGAGGACAGATTGACCGTTTGGTTGCCGCTTGTTGTAGGATTGCCCACACTATCTCTTCTTTGGACTATAAACTGGGTAGTCTCTTGCCCGGCAGTAACCGAGGATGGATTTGTGGTAATAACGAGTTTGTTAGTCGAGCCGGTATTAACGGTAATTGAGGAACTTGTTCCACTCGGCCCCCCTGATTCTGAACCTGTTATGGTGGGATTTTCCGCTGCATTGGTCAAAGTA
>JABAOF010008162.1_pt2 | contig 32234 bp, 27 predicted proteins | sample 7062171 | NCBI WGS metagenome assembly JABAOF01 (sample SAMN14538628, study PRJNA623070) | marine sediment metagenome | biome: marine biome [ENVO:00000428]; feature: marine pelagic biome [ENVO:01000023]; material: deep marine sediment [ENVO:00002113] | place: India: Gulf of Khambhat ...
ACCGGCCTTAGCTTTCACAGCAACTTCTGGCGCGTTAATTTCAACCAGTTTGATATTTGGAGCCAGTTGCAACTTCTTGAGTACTTTATACATAACTGTTACCCATCCATTTTCGGTTAATGAATAATGTAGAAATGGAAATCTTCCCTTTCATGCCAATGTAGAGTAGTTCACTTCTTAACTTAAAACTTAAATCTTTCTCTTTTTTCTCTCCTGAACTTAGGAAATCAGACTTGGTAGTAGTAGGGTCTTTTGATGTAACCGAACGCTTCACTAGCTGCTATTATAGCCTCTCCAACAGCTGTTCCAATCTGTTTCACAAGACCTGTTGTCACGTCGCCGGCTGCGTATACTCCGTCAATGTTGGTTCTTTGACGGCTGTCCACGATAATGTACCCTGTCTTATCTAGTTCTATCCCCCCCTCTTTAGCGATCTGACTGTTCGGTATCTCTCCAATCTGGATGAATACGCCGTCTACGTCGACTTCCATAGCTTCGCCAGTTTTGCTGTTTACTAAACCAACCTTTTTTACTTTGGCGTCTCCTTTAATTTCCTTGAGCTCTGTATTCAAAATGATCTCAACTCCTTGCGTAATCAAGTCCTTAACAAGCATTTCGTCCGCTCTGAGTTGACTTCGCCTGTGAGCCAATGTAACATGGGACGCTATGTTGGCTAGGTATCTAGCAGAAACAACAGCTGAATTTCCACCGCCAATTACAATTACGTTTCTTCCTTTAAAGAAGGCTCCATCACATAAGGTGCAGTAGCTAACACCTCTACCTCTAAACTCTGTTTCACCAAGCACACCTAGAGTCTTATAGTGCCTTCCAGAGGCAATTATTACTGCCGAAGCAGTGTAAAGAGCTCTACTCGTTTTAACAACTTTCTTTTCGCCTTCTGGGGTGAGTTCAACAACCTTTTCTAGTTCACTGATCTCTGCTCCAGCTTTCTTACATTGGACTGTCATTTTGTCCGCTAAGACACGACCGCTGATGCTTTCAAATCCAGGATAATTTTCGACCAAGGGAGTATCCAAGACTGCTCCACCGGTTATTTTCTCCTCTATAACCAAAGTTTTAAGTCCACTACGGGCACCGTAGAGGCCAGCCGTTAAACCCGCCGGACCGGCACCAATTATAACAAGGTCCCAATGGTCCATAATCTTCACCATATGTTAATAGTTCGCTAGCCTATCTTTTAAAACATCAAGATAAAAAGAAACTGTTTCGGTGACAAAAAGTTCAAACTAATTTTTTTGGAACCTTTCCAAGATTTTAGCATGAGTTTCATCGGAAATTAGGGCGAGTTTTAAAAATTCTTGAGAAAATATTTTACATATTCATCCAGAAAGTACCCATTTATTAGTCACACTTGGAAGAATATCTTTTCCGTTATGGAGTTTGACGAGCCCTTGCGTGCAGAAATCAGGATCAGCGGTATTGTTCAGGGCGTGGGCTTTCGCCCCTTTGTTTATCGAATTGCAGTAAAGAATGGACTAGTTGGCTACGTGCGAAACCGTGGAGATGCAATCGTAGAAATATTTGTAGAAGGCAAGAAAACCAATATCAGACAATTTCTTAAAGATTTGAAGGATAAAAAACCGCCCCTCGCTCGAATCTACGACCTGACAACGAAGTATAGTAAAGATGAAGGCAATCTCGAAAAATTTACAATCGTCAAGAGTTCTAAGGAAGTTGAACTCTCCGGTTCCGTCATTCCACCTGATGTTTCGGTTTGCAACGAATGTTTGACGGAACTTCGCGATCCAAAAAACCAACGCGGCGATTATTTTTTCATCACATGCACGAACTGCGGTCCAAGATACACAATAATCAGGAAGCTTCCTTACGATAGGTTAAACACCACAATGCAAGATTTCAAGACATGCGACTTCTGTTCCAGAGAATACAAGGACCCGTCAAATCGCAGGTTTCATTCTCAAACAGTGGCGTGTCCTAAGTGTGGTCCAAAAGCTTATCTCACAACAAATAACGGTGAATCAATTGAATGTGAAGACCCAATAAGAGAAACAGGAAAGCTTTTGGAAGAAGGATACATTGTTGCAATTAAAGGAAATGGAGGTTTTCACGTTTCTACCGCTACCACTAAGTCACAACCTATTAGCAGACTGAGAAAAGCGAAGCATAGGACTCAAAAACCCTTTGCAATAATGGCTTCTAGCTTGGAGACAGTGAAGTCTTTTGCAGAAGTAAGCTCAAATGAGGCTAAACTCCTAACGTCCTTTATCAGGCCAATTATTTTGTTAAAGAAAAGAGCCGACTGTTGCCTTTCAGAACTTGTCTCTCCTGGACTACACAATATTGGCGTTATGCTCCCCTACACTGGCTTGCATGCAATGCTGTTCGACGATGTAAAAGAACCCGCCTTCGTGATGACTAGTGCAAACCCTCCCAATGAACCAATTGTCATGGAAAACAGTGAGGCTATGAAGAAGCTTGGTTCGGTGGTCGACTTCTTCCTTTTCCACAATAGAACCATTGCCCATAGGTGCGACGACTCGGTTGTTCGTTTCCACGGTGAAGATCCAAGTATAATTCGCCGATCAAGGGGATACGCCCCTGAACCTATTCAACTTAAACTTGAGTTTAACCGTTGTGTTTTGGGGGTAGGCGCTGAACTCAACGTAACTTCTTGCTTGCTGTTGGGGAACAAAGCGTTCGTTTCACAGCATATAGGAGATGTCGAGAATTTAGAGACGCTTGTATTCCTGAAAAACTCTATAGCCCATTTAACAGAATTGACTAATAGCAAAGTTGAAGTCTTAGCTTGCGATCTTCATCCAAAATTTATTACAACAAAGCTAGCTCAAGATTTGGGGAACACTCTTGAATGTCAGGTAGTTCCACTTCAGCATCATCATGCTCACATAGCGTCTCTTATGGGTGAATGGAACCTTAACGAAATTGTTGGCATAGCTTGCGACGGCTTCGGCTACGGCTCAGACGGCACTGCGTGGGGCGGAGAGATTCTTTATTGCAATCAAGAAGGTTTCCAGCGTCTAGGACATCTCGAAGAGCACCCTATGGTGGGTGGAGATTTAGCTACGCTGTATCCCCTAAGAATAGTTGCTGGAATACTTCATGGTGAGGTTGATATTGAAGAATGGTTCATATCGAACAGCACTCGTTTTCCCCACGGCGAAAGAGAAGTTGAAGTAATCTTTAAACAGCTGGAAAAGAGCTTGGCGCCCAAGACGACAAGTTGCGGTAGAGTGTTAGACGCTGTTTCAGCCATACTAGGCCTATGTTACGAGCGAACCTATGAGGGTGAGCCAGCGATGAAGTTAGAATCTGTCGCCTTAAAGGGAAAAGATGTGTTAAAGTTGACGCCTCATCTTGAGGGAAATATTATCGACACAACGCTTCTCGTTCGCGAAATCTTTAATCAGAAGGATTATTATTCCGTTGAAGACTTAGCCTGCTCAGCCCAAACCTATCTGGCTAGGAGTTTGGCGCAGCTAGCCGTGGAAGAGGCGGACCGACTTAATGTTGACCATATCGGTTTTTCTGGGGGCGTCGCCTACAACGAGCACATTACAGTAACCATCAAAAGAGTTGTAGAGGGAAAGGGTTTCAAGTTTATTGTTCATAAAAGAGTTCCGCCTGGAGATGGAGGGATTTCCTTTGGTCAAGCTATCGCTGCAGGCTTCCAAAAGCCATAAACCAGAATCAATTTATTTTAGCCATTCAGTTTATAGGTGATATCAAATGTGCCTTGCAATCCCGGCCAAAGTAATGGAAGTTCAAGGAGACGTGGCAAAAGTCGATTTTGGGCAGGGAGTTGCCCGAGACGTAAATGTCATGCTTGTAGAAGCCCACGTAGGAGAATACGTTTTGGTTCACGCCGGATATGCCATTCAAGTTATTGATCAAGAGGCGGCTGAGGAAACCCTCCGATTGTGGGAAGAAATCCTAAAATATAATGAAGGTTGAGAGGCATTCCGTTTTGACGAATTTGAAAGAAGTAGTCAAAGCTGAGGAAGGAGAAATCTACGATATAGAGCTAGAAGCAGATCTTCTGAAAGCAAATGAAGAACTCGCGATGAAGAATAGAGAGCTTCTGAAGAAACATGGCGTAATAGCAATCGATGTTATGGGCGCCATCGGATCTGGAAAAACCACCCTAATTGAAAAACTCGTTCAAGCGTTAAAGAAAAAATACAGAATCGCTGTTTTCAAAGGTGATCTAACCACAGCCATAGACGCGGAGCTCATTGGACGACACGGCGTCGAAGCTGTTCCTATCAATACTGGAAAAGAATGCCACCTAGATGCCAACTTGGTGAAAAAAGCTCTCCAAAAAATCAACTTAGAAGATATCAATCTCTTGTTCATTGAAAACGTTGGAAACCTCATCTGCCCAGCCGATTTCCCTCTAGGCTCCGAGAAGCGCGTCGTGGTTATAAGCGTGACAGAAGGCCCGTACATGGTTGTTAAGCACCCCTTCATTTTCATGGACGCTGACTTAGCGGTCATCAACAAGAAGGATTTGGCCCAAGCTATGGGCGTGGACATTCAGAAATTGAAATCGGATGCTAAAAAGATAAATCCCAACGTAAAGGTTGTAGCAACCAACGGCAGAAGCGGAGAAGGTGTCAAGGAAGTAATCGATGAATTGGAACTTTAGCCAAACCAACTCTATCTTCAGTGGAGCTGGCCGAAAAATGCATGAATTTTCTATGACAACACAAATTGTGGAAAACGTTCTTCGAGAAGCTGAAAAACACAATGCAAAGAAGGTTACAGAAGTCCGTCTGATCATAGGAAATCTGACATTTCTAGGCATCGAACAGGTTCGTTTCTCCTACAAAATATTGATAGATGGCACAATAATGGAGGACTCAAAGCTTTACATTGAGGAGAAGAACGGCGCTGTCAAATGCTCCAGTTGTGACTATGAAGGAGACTTACTGTACGAAGACAATCAGACATACCATGTTCCGGCCCCCACGCTTCGTTGCCCAAAATGCGGAGGAAGTGTTACCATTTTTGGAGGGAGAGAGTGCACAATAAAGAGCATAAAATTAGTCACGTAAGAAGGGCCAAAACAATATGAGTGAAGAGTTAAAATTTAGGGATCCAACTTTAGCAAAGAAGGTTGCGGATCACATTCTAAACTTGGCACCGCCCCACGAAGTAAAACTTTGCCACGTATGTGGAACACACGAGTGGACAATAACTCACCATGGACTCCGATCCATCCTTCCCGAAACCGTAGATGTAATCGCTGGACCTGGATGCCCAGTCTGCGTCCTCCCAGCAGCCGAAATCGACGAAGCTATATCCTTGGCTTTAAAGGGCGTAACCGTCGTGACGTTCGGTGACCTACTTCGAGTCCCCGGATCAGAGACGTCTCTTCAGGAGGCGAGGGCTTCTGGTGGAGATGTCAGAATAGTATACGGCTTAGGAGATGCTGTGAAAATAGCTGAGAAAGAACCAAACAAGGATTTTGTGTTTTTTGCAATTGGATTTGAAACGACAGCACCGTCTACTGCCATTGAAGTTTTAAACAACCCGCCTGAAAACCTCAGCTTTCTCGTTTCTCACAGGTTAATTCCTCCAGCCATGGAACTGCTCCTAGGCGTAGGCGACTTGCATATAGACGGTTTCATAGCGCCTGGTCATGTTTCTACCATTATCGGAATGAAGCCATACGAAATATTTCCCAAGGCCTATGGTATGCCTACTGTGATAGCTGGATTTGAACCCTTAGACGTTCTCTTTGCCATCTCTATGCTGCTCAAGCAAATGAAAGACGGCGAAGCCAAACTAGAGAATGAATATAAACGTTCTGTCACGTGGGAAGGAAACATTAAAGCACAGAAACTCATGGAAAAAGTATTCAATGTGGTGGATGGACGTTGGAGGGGTCTCGGAAAGCTTCCTTTCTCGGCGCTGGCATTAAAGGAAAAATTCTTTGAATACGATGCAAGGAAAAAATACGACCTACAAATAAAACGCTCCAGAGACTTGCTACCTGGTTGCCTCTGCCACCTAGTTATGATTGGAAAGATAAAACCTTCCGAATGCTCTCTCTATATGAAGGTTTGCACACCCCAGGCTCCGAAGGGCGCTTGTATGGTTTCAATCGAAGGTACATGTAGAATTTGGGCTAGACACAAAGTCACAAAAGCCTAGGCGAAACAAAAATCGGCATTTATATGTGGAATGCTTAACAAATTCTTGGAACTGGATCTCCAATTGGAGGCGCTAAAATTCTTTTTCCACCTACCAGCGTTTCGAGAACTACTTCGTTAAAGTCCTCGATGACTTCTCCTATTATTTGGGCATCTATGCCTTCCCTCGTCTCTCTTAATACTGCCAATATTTCTTCAGCCTTCTGAGGGACTACTCCTATCACAACCTTGCCCTCGTTTCCAACTTCTAAGGGATCTATGCCCAGCATTTCGCAAGCCGCCTTCACGTCTCCCCGTATCGGTATCTTCTCTTCCCGTATCAATATCCCAACCTTCGACTTTTCACTCCACTCGTTCAGCGAATTGGAGAGGCCGCCTCGAGTTGGATCTTTCATGGCTACGATTCCACCTACATTCAGCAACTTCATCACCAGTTTGTTCAGCGGAGTTACGTCAGATACGATTTGACTTCCAAAAGTGTAGCCTTCTTGAGCCGATAAAACAGCTAGGCCGTGATCTCCGATGGTTCCGGAAATGATGATTTTGTCGCCTTTCCTTAGATTGGAGTCTAAAATCCAACGCGAATTAAAGAGACGATATTTTTTCACTTCAACGATGTTCCTTTCCAACCTGTCGTTGCGTCTCCCTATTCCAGAAGTGTTTATTACGCATCCTCCTAGGCCACTCTTCTCGATGACCTTCGTATCACCAGTAATTATGTAAACTTCGGCTTCTCTGCAGGTTTTTTCTATACTTTCCAAAATTCTCTCCAAATCAGCTATTGGAAGACCTTCTTCTAACACGAAGCCCGAGGCAAGAGCAAGAGGCTCGGCTCCCATCATTACTATATCATTAACCGTGCCCGCAACAGCTAGTCTTCCAATGTCACCGCCTGGAAAGAATATAGGCTTCACTGCATGGGAATCTGATTTCAAAACTATACCGTTGATTACTGCTGAGTCGTCGAGGGCTTCCAGTGGAATCTCAGCGTTACTCCCCCCAAAGTGGCTCAGCATATGCTTCTTGATTAGATCGGTCATGATAGTTCCGCCAGCACCGTGAGCCATAGTTATTCGTTCCATGACCAAGTTCTCCATAGAAACATTGAAAGATGGATATTCTTAAACACTCCGAGAAAGCATAAACACAAAATCTAGTTTTACCTGAAATTTCTTCTTTGGCAACATTTTCCTAAAGACTTTGCAAGGCGACTATTGAATAAAAGTTTATAACAGTTTGCGTCGCCTAATTCATTTCCAAACGGCTACACCACGCAGTTGTTGGGGGTAGGGACAAAACGCCCATGAAACTGCTCAAAAACGAAACAGAAAACGAACTTACGATAGAGATGATTCTGCACGCAAAACGATACTCCCTAACTTTAGACAAATCCAGATGCACCGGCTGTGGAATCTGCGTGGAAATCTGCCCAAGAGAAGCCATCGAAATCAAAAAGACCTCTAAAGCAGATGGAGAAAAGGCAAACCGTCCCACCATTGACATTAACAAAGAAAAATGCCATTATTGCGGAATGTGCGACCCCGTTTGTCCCTTCGGAGCAATGAAGATAAGAATCAACGGAGAACCTATGAATCCAGTAATCAATAGTGAAAGCTTCCCCCAACTCGTACGCAAAATTGAAGTTGACACAACCAGATGTGATCTAAGTTGCGTAGACTGTGAGAAGGCGTGCCCCTTCAACCTCATAAAGGTCAGCGTACACACTCTCGATGGAGAAGAAGTCACCAACATAGTGTCCAAACTCAACAAAGAAAACCTTGCAGTTGAGGTGAATATAGAAAAAGATTTTTGCCCGTGCTGCCGATTATGTGAAATGAAGTGTCCCGAAGGCGCCATTCATGTAGAAAAAATATTTCACGGAAACCTTCGGATAAACCATGAAAAATGCCCTGAAGGTTGTCAAGATTGTCTCGACGTCTGTCCAATTCCCGAAGCTTTGCATCTCTCGGACGACGGAAAGGTGTACGTTAACGAGTTATACTGCATCTATTGTGGCGTTTGCAAAATCGTTTGTCCGGAGGAGGGGGCCCTTGAGCTTCACAGAACCTACATACGTCATACGCCTATTCGTTCTGGAGCTTGGAACAAGGCCCTCGAAAAACTTGCATCCACCAAAGCGATGACCAAAGAGCTGCTAACCAAGAGCGGAACTAGGAAGAAAGAGTCTATTAAGAAAAGATTTGCAGACGAGATGAGTACCTAAGATGACTGAGGAACCGCGGATAGGAGTTTTCGTTTGCCATTGTGGCCTTAACATTGCTGGCGTAATTGACGTAAAGGAGTTAACTGAGTATGCCCGCACGCTACCCAACGTGTTAGTAGCCATAGACAACCGCTATACCTGTGCTGACCCTGGACAAGAGGAAATCAAGAAAGCCGTAAAGGAACACAAACTGAACAGAGTTATTGTCGCAGCATGTTCACCTCGAATGCATGAGCCAACATTCCGAAGATGTGTCGCCGAGGCTGGATTGAATCCTTATCTGTTCGAAATGGCGAATATAAGAGAGTTCTCTTCATGGTGCCACCCAAGCACGCCGAAGGAGGCGACGGAGAAGGCTAAAGAAATCGTGAAGATGGCTGTTGCAAAGGCAAGGTTGCTTCAAAGCCTCGAAACGATGGAGGTTCCTGTGACGAACAAAGCTCTCATTCTGGGCGGAGGAATCGCGGGAATAAGCGCTGCCCTAGACCTCGCTGACATGGGGTTCAAAGTATACCTCGTTGAGAAAAGTGAAAGCATCGGCGGACACATGGCTCAACTAGACAAGACCTTTCCAACCCTCGACTGCTCCATATGCATCGAAGGACCAAAGATGGTGGATGTTTCTCGCCATCCTAATATCGAAATAATATCGTACGCCGACATTCTCAGCGTAGAAGGTTTTGTGGGAAACTTCAAGGTGAAGATTCGGAAAAACCCTAGGTATGTGATTGATGAGAACTGCACCGGATGCGGTGAGTGTCGAGACGTTTGTCCCATAGAATTCCCTAACAAATGGGACATGAACATGGGCGTGAGGAAGGCAATTTCGGTTCCCTTCGATCAAGCTGTTCCCCTTGTGTATACCATTAACATGGACTATTGTATTGAATGCTACAAGTGTGTGGATGCCTGTGGTGCACGTCAAGCCATCAATTTTGATCAGAAGCCTGAGGAAATCGAGCTTGAAGTAGGAACAATCCTTGTTGCAACTGGATTTGACATTTACACACCCTACGACGACAGTCGATATGGCTACGGCAGATACGACAACGTTATCACTGCTCTAGAATTTGAGAGACTTATTTTGGCAGCAGGACCAACCGGCGGCAAAGTCATTCGCGCTTCTGATGGAAAGAAACCTAAAACTGTAGCTTTCATTCAATGCGTTGGCTCAAGAGATGTGAATAAATATGAGTATTGTTCAGGGTTCTGTTGCATGTATGCCTTGAAAAACGCAATCTTGCTCAGGGAAAAATATCACGAAGATGTGGAGATTTACATCCTTTTCATGGACATGCGCACCCACTTCAAAGGATATGAAGAATTCTATAGACGGGCTCGCGAACAAGGAATAAACTTTATTCGAGGAAGAGTATCTCAGATTAGCGAAATTCCGAAGACAAAGAATCTTCTCATACGCGCAGAAGACATGATGCTTGGGGAACCCATCGAACTAGAAGCCGAGCTTGTGGTTTTATGCACTGCCGCCATTCCAAGCAAGGGAACAGATGAAGTGTCCAGAATCCTAAACGTAACTAGAGGAACCGACGGTTTCTTTATGGAAAGCCACCCGAAACTCAAACCTCTAGATACCCCAGCTGACGGAATCTTTCTGGCTGGGGCCTGCCAAGGACCAAAGGACATACCCTACAGTGTATCTCAAGGAAGCGGCGCCGCAGCAAGGGTCGCCACAATACTTTCTCAGCCGACTTGGAAAATCGAACCCATTATTGCCGTGGTGGACGCAAATAAATGCCGAAACACCAAAGCGAAATGTGGTATATGTGTGAAAGCTTGTCCCTACGGTGCTCCCATGGCCCCAGAGGGAAAGCCTGCTGAGATCAATCCTGCCATGTGTCACGGCTGTGGCACCTGCGTCGCCGAATGCCCATCCGGCGCCATCACTCAGATGCACTTCACAGATGCACAAATCTTCGCTCAAATCCGGGCAGCCCTAGAGGAGAATCCCGGAGATAAGATACTGGGCTTTCTCTGCAATTGGTGTAGTTACGCAGGCGCGGATCTCGCTGGAACAAGCCGCTTTGAGTATCCACCCACCCTGCGAGCGATACGGGTCATGTGCTCGGGACGAGTCGATCGCGACTTTGTCTTAGAGGCTTTTAGGCTGGGCGCGGGTATGGTGCTAGTAGCCGCCTGTCACCTGCCTTACGACTGCCACTACATTTCAGGAAACGTGAAGATGAAGGCGAGAATGGAAGCCTTGGCAAAAATGTTCGAAAAATTGGGGCTCAGCCCTGAAAGGTTCAGAGTAGAATACGTATCAGCGGCAGAGGGAGTCAAATTTGCTGATCTAATAAGTGAAATGACTGAGCAAATGGAAGGGTTGGGCAAGAATAAAATTGACGCCGAGAATGATAAATTAAGATCAACACTCGAGAGGATGCTTTCAAAAAAGAAGTAATTTTGTAAACACTTTTTAAATAATTTTCATCGCGAAAAAACTTCACGTTATGCTGACGTTTTGTATTTGAAAGTACCTTTTCGCTAGAAATCGGATTCGTTCAGCGTTCCTTCCATTTTTGCCGATGGCAACACCTTTGTATTTAGGGTTCACGGAGACTACGGCAATTGTTTTTCCATCTGGTCGCTCAGTTATGCGTATCTCATCTATCTTGGCGGGTTTCAGAGCGTTCTTGATAAATTGGGTGGGATTTTCTGAGTGTTCTATTACCTCATGCCTTTTTCCAGTCATCTTTTCAAGGAGGTGAATGTTTTTGCCTCTCCTACCTATAGCCATTCCTATGTCTCCTTCTTTTACGATGAAAATTATTCTGTTGAGATCGTTGTCAACTATGCAGTCTTTCACTGTTGCGCCGGTTATGCTCTCGAATAGGGCTATGTAGCGCATCTCTCGGCTCGTGAGTTTTATTCCGCTAGCCATTCTCTGCCTCCGTGAGTTTAAGGATGTCTGAGTCTCCTGGTTCTCTTATGGTCAAGGCTGAAACCTTAAATGGTTTTCCACATACCGCGCCTAGGTCTATTCTGGTCCCTTTATAAATAGTCACCGGAAGGTTGGAAAGCTTACAATAATATTCAATGTCTCTGCGAATTTTCTGTGGACAGTTTGACGCAAGAATTATTAACTTGGCTTTTCTTGTCCTAGCATTGTTCACAGCGTTTTTGGTTCCAAACAGGACCTTTCCGGTTTTCACAGTGGTGACGATAGCCTTGTTTATATCGATCATTTTGCTTTCTCTCGACCAGCAGTTGACATGTAAAGATCCACTAAGCCTGTGCCAATTGGTATGGATTGTCCCACTATAACGTTTTCGGTGACTCCCTTCAGTGGATCGCTTTCCCCTCTAATTGCTGCTTCAACTATGTTTGGAACCGTTATCTCAAAGGCTGCCCTTGCAAGAACGCTGGATTTTTCTCCGCTTATTCCATGTCTCCCTATTTGTCGCACATCACCAGTTGAGGTCATTATGTCGGCCACCAACATAACATGTCGTATGTCTACGTCAAGGCCTTGTTCTTCAAGAACGCCCATGGCTTCTCTTATCAGTGCGTTTCTGGCTGCTTCAACTCCCAGTGTTTTTGCGATTTCATGTATATGGTTAGTGGTTGTTCGTGTTGGATCCACACCGTAGACGTCAAGTATTCTAGGCAAGTTGGATCCGTCTGTTCGAATAACCCACTCTCCCTCTTCTTCCGTAACAAGGACTCTACGAATTCCCGGTGCACCTTTCACATATTGGTCAGAGATCTTGTCCAGAAGCTTCTTAAGATCTGTTGGTTTATTAGGTTCGATTATCAAGAGACCCTCTTCGACTTTTGCTGTATAATTCGGTATGTGTAGCATCTCAGGTAACTCTTCTGCCGTGACGGCACGTTCCTCCATCAGTGTAGGATTAAGTTTGATCACAACCGCTTCTTGTTCGGGATCTATGTAGGGTTCAGTGTCTATGATGTCTTCCACGTTTGTGCAGATAACGTTACGAGCGATTTCCGTGGCTTTTTCCTTGCTTTTACGATGCTTCTTGTCTAAGTAGATCGCCATTATCGGAGTGGAAGGTGTTCGTCTAGCATCGACTATTTCGATAAGTCGAGGCAAGCCAAGAGTTACGTTTTGTTCTCTGACCCCAGCGTAGTGAAACGTTCGCAGCGTCATCTGGGTTCCAGGTTCACCCATAGATTGGGCTGCCACGATCCCAACAGCTTCACCAGGCTCGACGAGAGCTCGTTTATAGTTTTCCAAGGTTAGGTTGACCGCTTGATCGACTCCTTCGCGACTCAATTTAGCTTTGGTTAACTCAGATTTTAACTCTTTCACAAGAAGGGGCGTCAACTGACTTTCAAACTCAAGAAGGCGTTCTCTGATGTACTCTTTAGGTGCGGGCTTGTCCTTCTCCACAATGATTTTTACTTGTTCAACAAGCCTGCTGACGTTTACAGCTTTTCCATGATCGCTTTTAGCGGGGTCAACTCCGTCTTCTCCATAGGTTATTTGAACAATGTCGCCAATCGAATTTCGAACGGTTCCGTCGTATTCGACGCGCAACTGTTCTAAGGCGTTAATGAGTCGTCTCTGCATGTAACCGCTTTGTTGTGTCCGCACAGCGGTGTCCACTAGCCCTTCTCGTCCACCCATGGCGTGGAAGAAATACTCGATGGGATCTAGACCATGCTGATAAGAAGCATACACGAAGCCTCGAGCTTTCGGAGAAGGGTCCCCTACTTTGAAATGTGCCAAAGCTCGATTAATGTATCCACGCATTATCCGTTTTCCTCTTACAGACTGCTGGCCAACACAAGCGGCCATTTGACCTATGTTAAGGTTTGATCCACGCGCTCCAGTTCTCGTCATAATCATTCCCGAATTGCCTGCGTCAAAGTCTTCATCAGCAATTTTTCCAGCTTTGTCTCTAGCCCCGGCTAGTTCGTTCATCACGTAAATTTCAAAGGACTCATCGAGGGTCTGGCCGGGAAGCCTTGGGAGCGTGCCGTTGCGAAATGCTGTTATTAATTCCCCTATTCGTTTTTCAGATTTCTCTAGCGTTTTGGTGATTTTCTTTTCAGCGGTTTCGGATAATTCAAGTTCGTCAAAAGAATAGGTGAAGCCCCGCATTGTAATAAAAAGCTTGAGAAGTTGACATATGCGATTTAGGAATTGCCGTCCAGCTTTGGCGCCATAATCCTTTATTATTCGATGAAGAATGCTCTCTGATTGTTCAGCTCCTATGGAACGCCTATCGATCACACCACACTTTAATTCTCCATCTTTAACAACCACATAAGCATCGTAAGGACATTCTTCGCAGAGACAATGTGAACAATTGCGGCAAGTAGTCGCCTTCAATACGTAATTCAAATCCTTTGGAAGAAAGAGGCTAAATATCTGTTTTCCAGTCCAAAAAAGTTTGGGTTCCTTAAGTTCAGGTTCGGGGAGAGGTCCCTCATGACCCGCAGCTACAAGTAGCCTGCAAACTTCTTCCTTTGTAAGAAAATTGGATTTTCGGGTGAAAAGATATGCAGCTGTTATGAAGTCGCGAATTGCACCTATTATGGGACCTCCAAATCTGGGCGAAAGGATCTGGTCTTGAACCTGCATTAGGAGCCGCGCTTCCGTTTGTGCTTCTTCACTCTGTGGCACATGGAGGTTCATTTCGTCTCCATCAAAATCAGCATTGTAGGGAGGACAAACGCATAAGTGCAAGCGAAAAGTCTTATGCGGAAGAACTCTAACATAATGTGCCATAATGGACATCCGGTGAAGAGATGGTTGCCTGTTAAAAATGGCGATGTCGCCATCTCTAAGATGACGTTCTACAATGAAACCGGGTTCCAAAGCTTCAGCAACTTTTTCTCGCTCAACAACGAATTCCAATCTAACGCGTTTATCGTCTGGTCTCACGACATAGAGGGCTCCGGGATATTTTTCGGGACCATTTATAACTAGCTCCCCCATTTTATCAATATTCCATGCGGTAACCTTCTCGGGCATTGAAAGCCTCATGGCAACGTCCAAGGGAACACCAACTTCGTTTATGTCGAGATCTGGGTCGGGGGAGATCACGGTACGCGCTGAAAAGTCCACCCTTTTTCCGGAGAGATTGCTTCTAAATCTCCCTTCCTTTCCTTTAAGGCGTTGTGACAAGGTCTTAAGCGCTCTTCCTGAGCGATGTCTGGCAGGAGGGATTCCTGAAGCTTCATTGTTAAAGTACGTGGTCACGTGATACTGTAGAAGTTCGGATAGATCTTGGATGATGAGGGTTGGAGCTCCTGCCTCCATGTTTTCCTTCAATCGTTGGTTTATGCGGATAACATCAACAAGTTTATGAGTCAAGTCGTCTTCAGACCGAATACCTGATTCCAAGGTTATTGAGGGCCTCACATATACTGGCGGAACCGGAAGTACCTGTAGGACCATCCATTCTGGTCTAGCGCTCTTTGGATTAAAACCAAACAATTCAAGATCGTCGTCAGGTATTCTTTCAAGCCGCTCTCGAACCATACTTTGCGTTAATCTTTGTGCTCCTTCCTCTAAAATCTCGTAAAAGGTTGTGGGTTTTGCGAATTCTATTTTGAATTGCTGAGCTCCACAATGAGGGCACTCTTTTTTCTTTGCTTCCTTCAGAATTTTTTTGTAAAATTCGCCAGGCACTATTCCTATCAACATGCGGGTATGCCGAATTCTGTTCCTAATCTTGTCAATTCGAATGTCAGAAAGTAAGACACGCCCACAGTTTCTGCATGTGGCTTGAAGAAGGCTGTGGATTATTTTTGTGAATTCGATGTGAATAATTGGAACCGCCAATTCTATGTGACCAAAATGTCCTGGGCATCGTATGGCAGTGTTTCCACAGGTTTTGCATCGTTGTCTAGGTTCAAGTGTTCCTAACCTACCGTCCATGAGCCCTGATGTTATTGGGGCTCCATCTTCATCGTAAGTGTCGGCGGTTTGTATCTCTGCAACAGAAAACCTGCGTATGTCTTGTGGTGAGATTAATCCGAAATAAAGTTCATCTATGACCTTGTGAACGGCTTCTTCCATCGTCATTTTTAGGCTCTCTCCTTCAATTTGAGGTAGGGGGCCACGCATAGGCTCATCAGTTCTTGTAGAAGAAGTTTGAAGGCATAGGAAACGATTACTGGAGAAATCTGGGCTTTTTCTTCACAAAGTCGACATGTATACCTGCGTTGCTTAATATCATAATATGCGATGAAGCCGCAATTTTCGCATACATAAAGAAGGTATTTATCGGATTCTTCAAGCAACCGATCTCTCAGCAGCATGGCAGCGCCATGTCCAATCAAACAGTCTCTCTCCATCTCGCCAAACCGCAATCCGCCACCCCTTGCACGCCCCTCGGTCGGTTGCCGCGTCAACATTTGAACTTGTCCTCGGGCCCTTGCGTGAATCTTATCTGCAACCATGTGGTGAAGCTTTTGATAGTATACGATGCCCATGAAAATGTCGGCAACAAATTTTTCACCTGAAACGCCATTGTAAAGAATTTCTCGACCAGTATGGCTGAAGCCCAGTTTGACTAACTCTCTTTTTAATTGTTCCGGCTTCTCATTGGTGAAGGGTGTCCCATCAACTGGTCTACCTCTTGCTGCAGCAACCTTTCCAGCCATTGACTCAAGGAACTGCCCGATTGTCATTCGTGACGGTATTGCATGGGGATTAACTACAATGTCTGGAACGATTCCTCCTGGGGTGAAAGGCATATCTTCCTGGGGCACAATCATTCCAATAACGCCTTTTTGTCCGTGACGAGAAGCAAATTTGTCGCCAAGTTCCGGGATACGTTGATCACGGACTCTAACCTTTACCAACTTGCTTCCTTCACGTGTCTCTGTTATAAAGATGTCATCTACAACGCCGGTCTCAGATTGTCTCACATCAACAGATGTGTCTCTCATGGTTGGGCCTTTGATTTCAAACTCTTTGTATTCCTCGAGGAATCTGGGTGGACTCGTTCTGCCAATAAGAACATCGCCGCCTGCTACCTCGGATTCTAGACCAACAATACCGTCTGGTTCGAGAAGGCGGTAATATTGTTCGCCTCGATATCCTCTGATCCCCGTCTCTGGTAAAACAAATCGGTCTCTAAGGCCGCCCAGGTATTGGCGGCACTCAGCCGCATAGATGCGATAGAAGGTGGAGCGTGCCAAACCCCGTTCGATGGAGGCCTTGTTGAAGATGAGGGCGTCTTCCATATTGTAGCCTTCGAAGGAGACAATGGCAACAACACAGTTTTGACCCGAAGGTCGAAGGTCGTATCCTATGATATCCATGGGCTTCGTCTTTGTCAGAGGTGTTTGCGGGTGGTGTAGAATGTGGGAACGGGAATCAACTCGATGGAGGAAGTTGGTTACGTTTATCCCAAGAGCTTGTTTAGCCATAGCCGCCTCGTAGGAGTTGCGTGGAGATTGGTTGTGTTCCGGATAAGGTATGATGGAAGCGCATATTCCGAGCATGGTGTAAGAAGCAATCTCGACATGAGTGTGTTCAGGGGTAACTTCATCAAGATTTAGAGCAACAAACACGTTTTCTTCTTCTTCGGCATCAATATATTCGATTATTCCGTTTTTGATAAGGCTCTCCCAAGTTAATTCTCCGAAGCGAATTTTTTCGATGTGCTCCAACTGTATTCTCGCTAATCCGTTCTCAACTACTATGAGAGGTCGGCGTACACGCCCTTCATCGCAATTAACGTAAATCTCTTCACCATCTCCGTAAAGCTTTGAAAAATTAGCAACGTTGATTTCTGTTGATATCTCCCCTTTCCCACGTTTCCGCCTTAATTCATCCACTAACTCTTGTGGGGACATGCAGTAACCAATTATACACCCATCCACGAATATTTTAGCTCCTGAAATTCGTAGAGCCTCATTTGTTTCTTGAATTGGAACAACACCCATTCGATAAAGGATTTGCTTCATTTTTTCGGGATCTACGCTAACGGATGTGGAAGCAGCTAAAGCGAGGTTTTTTACCAAACCGCAGTTTGATCCCTCAGGTGTTTCATTTGGACACAATCGTCCCCAATGAGTTGGGTGCAAGTCTCGTGCCTCGAAGTTGGGCTGACTACGACTGAGAGGGGACTGCAGCCTTCGTAGGTGGCTTAGGGTGGAGACTGTGTTTGTTCGATCAAGAAGTTGGGTGATGCCGACTCGACCTCGCCCCCAGTTGCCTGTTGCAAGGGCGTGTTGAAGACGGTCAGTGATGATTCCGGGACGGACAGCTGCTGAAACCGTGATCATCTGCCGTTTGACACCCATCCGTTCAAGCTGGTATTTTATGTCTCTACACAAATTTCTGAAAGCTATCCTGAAAAGATCGGCGAGCAGTGGACCAGCAAGTTTTAAACGTTTATTCTTGAAGTGATCTTTGTCGTCTGGCTTTCTTCTTCCAAGCTTCAGTTCGATAACGCGGCAAGCCATTTCTCCGAGGAAAAGCGCTTTTTCTACACGTTTTTCGATTGTTCGACCAATGTGTGGTAGAAAGTTTCGGTCAATTATGTTCTCGGCCTTTTGTAGGCGGTATTCTTCTATTTGCCCATGAGCTACACGGTTTCCGATGAACATTGTGGCATCTTTAATAGTGTCGAAGCCTGTCGCCTTCTCAAAGGAAGCTTCAAGCTCGTTTTGAACGATTTTTTCTGGAGAAACCGTTTCGACAATTTCTTTGTCGGATTCCAACCCGAGTGCTCGCATCAAGATCATGAAGGGAATTTCTGTGGGAACTCCGGGTATTGAAACATAGAGAGCCTTATCAGACTTCATTCGTAGCTGAATTCTTGCTCTGAAACCCACCGTAGTAGAGAAGATTTTGGCTTGATAAACGGGTTTTGCTCCGCGCGTGTCGATGTCTACGAGGACACGGTTTGCAGCTAGATCCTCCATGGCGACAACGACGCGTTCGGAACCGTTAACGATGAAGTAGCCGCCTGGGTCGTTTGGGTCCTCTCCATGTTCAATTAGCTCTTCAGGGGTTAGTTGGGAGAGGATGCAGAGTTTGGACTTCAGCATAACTGGAAGGTTACCTATTAGAACGAGTTCGGGTTCTTGTTCTCTTCCATCAATTATTGGGGTCATTTCAAGGGCGAGGGGTGCAGCATAGGTTAGGTTTCGGAAGCGTGCTTCCATGGGGAAGATTTCGTGTTTTGTTCCATCAACCTCAGTGATGTATGTTCCGCTGATTTTTGATTGAGGATCAATTATCCACAGTTGGCCAAATTTTATACTGTAGGGCATTTCTGGAATTTCGATGTTTATTTCGCCAGTTTCGTCTACAACTTCTTGGATTCCATCATCTATGAATTTGTTGTATGAGTCCAAATGTTGTCTAACTAAGCCTTTTTCTTTAAAGAAAGATTTTTGGAGAAGAAGAAGGTCGTCTTGTGAGATTTCCAAATTTGTTTAATTCCTCCATAAAATTCTGTAATAAAGGGGAAAAATCGAACGGTTTGTTACGGTTCTTTTCAAATTGGGAGTTTCCTCCGCTGGGTCGGCGTCATCCGACCCGAAAAGTCGGGTCTCCTTAATTGTTTCCAATTTTGCTTTGGAAGCTATCAACTCAGAGGCTAAGATTAGTCTTATAAACATTACTATTCCAAAATCAAAACATTTAGAGACAGAGGGATACCAAACAAGATCTACCATAATTAGATACAAAAACAGCAGAATTACCAAAAAAGTTAATGGCGCCCTGGCCGGGATTTGAACCCGGTTCCCGTTACATAGCTACTAGCCATGTAGAGTCGGGCGGGCTTACTGCACCCGGCACCTTGTTTGCCAAGGCGAGACAGCCGCCTATACTAGACCGGACTATACTACCAGGGCACCTCAGCATCTCAGTTTGTAGATGAAGGGGATACTTAAATTTTTTATTCACCGAAGAGCGATTGGTCTATAAATTTGCGTGCGCGCGGAGTTGACCCAATTTCTTATTCTATGCGCGCTCATGTTAGCTATCTTGTGTGCACGAATTTGTTCTTTTCAACCGTGATCTTGTAGACGATCCGCTCATCTATGGATTGCTTTTCAGGAACCGTCCGTGCAGAGACTTCGATAAATTCACCAGCTACGCCAGCAGTCAACTTCTTGTAAAGTATCTCTTCCACTTGGAAGACTCCAGCGGAATTTGTCATGTTAATTGTTATACCTATCGGCTTTTCCCTTCCTTTTGTTATCTCTACCTCTCCTATAGACATGGCGGAGACACAGTGAATGTTCACATTCCCCATTTCATAAGGCGTCCGCCCCCTTCCCTTAGTCATATCGGTGCCATCAGCTACTTTCACCAGACTAGCTTCCAGAGTATAACTTGGTAGTGATTCCATATGTGTATAGACGCAGTGCAAAATGAAGCCGCGAATTATTCCCTGTTTCCTCTAGTCACCAAAGATCTGAGTTAGCAACGTATTCAATATTGACATCGCCAAAATTTCGCTGTGCAAATTATGATCAGACCTGTTCACTTGATTACCTATATCATGCAGGAGCCCAGCCAAGAGAACAATAAGGTGGGCGTCATCTAGATCCCACTCTGGACAAGATCCCCCTGAGCTGAAGTCTCGCGTGTTGCCTTGACGATGTCAGGTTGAACTCCAGCCTCAACCAAAAGCTCCAGCATCTTCAAAGCATTGGCTGTCACCACTTTTGCATGAATGTCACCGTGAGCGTTATATCCCATCGTGGTTACTGCTATGTAGTCAGCCATGTCCCACTGAGCCGACATGGAAGAATCGTTGCGAATTATATCCCAAACTCTCCGGGTCTTCGGATACTTGGATACAATGTTGTCGATTGTTTCTTCAGCCTGTATAAGCAAGGATTCATCTATAACTCCTCGCCACTTACGAATTTCTTTAACTGATAAAATCATACACACCCCCTCCACAGTAATAATACACACAATCATCTTAAGAGACTTAGTGCGCGATTTATAATTAAAATGAGAGAGTACTTTACACGCGCAAAAACGTAAATGTTAATATGAAAAATAGCTCCTTATCAAGGCACAATTGGGTTGGTAATAATGGAAGAAGTAACTGTTGCTGATGTTAAGCCACAATTGGTTGCTGGAATAAGGAAGAGTGGACATTATCGGGAAATAGCTGAATTGCTGCCTGAACTCCATGAACATGCAACAAAGAAAGGAGCTACCTTCAAGACTCCTCCAAAATTTGTGTGTCATGAAACTGCAGAAGAAGCCACGGAAGCAGAAAAAACTGGCAATGCACTAATAGAAGTCGCCGCACCAATCGAAACGAAAATAGAAGAGATAAAGTGCTACACTCTTCCAAGCGGGAAAATGGCAAAGATTGTTCATAAGGGTCCCTACGACAAATGCGAGCCAACTTGTAACAAAACATTTGCCTTGATCAAAAAGAATGAAAAGACAAATACTGGCCCCACCAGAGAGGCCTATTTGAACGACCCAAGAGAAGTTAGTTTAGAAGAAGCCCTGACCGAGATATGAATACCAATTAAATAAACGTACACGAGAAAAACTGACAGAGCTATAAACGTATCACCAGAATTTCAAGAGAGAGAACAAAATGGGCACCAGAAAATACCTGATGTATGGTTTCATTGTAGGATTATCTTTCCTTGCAATTAGATTAGGATATGTCGAAGTCACAGAAAAAATCAGCCAAACCGCATATTCTCTAGGAATAATCTTCATATCAGCTGCACTCTTCATCAAGATCATACAATTCCTCAAAAAAGGCCCCGTTTTTAACCCTAAAGCTGACAACTTTCTCATAGGATTTAGTTTCTCAAGTGCAATAGTATCTTTCTTATTGTATGGACCTAGTTTCCCTTAGTTTTATCTATTCTTTTAGATATACTAAGAAATATCTTCACAGCAGACACGCACGCACGCCAGAGAGCAAATCCACGCAGCTCTAACATCGAGAATAGACAGTAATTTGTAATAAGGAAGCTTCCCTAAAAATTTTTTCAATCTAATTTTCATTTTTTGATTCAGTGGAAATGAGAAACATCCCTATTTCCGCGAAAAAGTTTGGAAAAAAATTTACTCTTTTATTCTTTCTCACGAAGACCGCGTCCTTAATTGTAATGTTCCTCTGAGTGCAATATTCAATGAAATCGGAAATTCCCAGAAAATGTAAATTTGGTGTTTCATACCATTCATGGGGGAGTGAAGGAGTTATAGGAACTTTGCCTCGAAAAAAAATTTGAAATCTTGCAGAATAATGCACAAAATTTGGAAAACTGACAATAGTGTGTTTTCCAACCCTCAAAGCCTCTCTTAGGACAAAGTCTGGTTGTTTCACCTGCTGAAGAGTCTGACTTAAAATAACATAATCAAACGACTTATCTGCATATTCAGCTAGACCAGTGTCTATATCTTGGTTAAAAACGCTTAATCCCCGCTCTACACATTCATGGATTGCTTGTTCGTCGATCTCTATACCTTGGACATGTGCTTGCTTCTTGTGAATAAGTAGAGACATTAACTCTCCATTTCCACAACCCAAGTCCAATGTTGAGGAGGATCTCTTGATCCAATTGAGAATAACAATATATTCTAATCTAGGAGAAGGGTCTTCTACTTTCATGCAAATCCTCCTTGTCTGTTGAACACAGTTCTTAGGAAATGTTTGATTAGGTGCGTTTCTTCATTGACTTCCAAGAGAAATGCGTCATGTCCATAGGTCGAATTGATCTCGCAGTAGATCGTATCAACCCCGGCAAGTTTACATGCTCTCACAATTTCTTGGGATTGATATGATGGATAAAGCCAATCCGACTTAAACGCTATAACGAGCACTTTGGCCTTTAGTCCTATGAAGATTTCAGAGAGCTTTTTTCCATTCAAAATGTTGAAGTAGTCACTCGCTTTGGTAATATATAGGTAAGAGTTGGCATCAAATCTTTTTACAAAGTTGTCCCCCCTACATCGCAGATACCCTTCCACCTCAAAGTCTGTCCCAAACTTGAACGCTCTTTTATGATTCTTGAGGCGTCTACCGAATTTCTCAGCCATCGATATGTTACTCATATATGTAATATGCCCTATCATTCTGGCAACAGCTAACCCTCTACGCGGCGAATTCCAATAATAGTCTCCATTTCTCCAATTATGATCAGCCATGATCGCTTGTCGACCTACCTCGTTAAAGGCGATTTGTTGAGGAGAGTGTTTCATAGTTGTCGCAATTGGAATCGCAGAACATATTCTCTCCGGATAAGAAACCATCCATTGCAAAACTTGCATTCCCCCAATGGATCCGCCGACTACAGTTAAGAGCCTTTTAATCCCCAGATAGTCGATCAAGCGACACTGCGCATTAACCATATCCTTTATCGTCACGATTGGAAATTCTAAGCCATAGGGTTTATCTGTTTCAGGGTTTTTTGATGATGGACCTGTTGAGCCCTTGCAGCCTCCCAGCACGTTGGAGCATATGACAAAATATTTCTCTGTGTCCAAAGCTTTTCCTGGTCCAATCATTGCATCCCACCAACCAGGGTGTTTATCTCCCTTATGAAATCCTGCGGCGTGAGCGTCTCCAGAAAGAGCGTGGAGAACTAAGACGGCATTCGACTTTTGGTGATTAAGCTTGCCGTATGTTTCGTAAGCTAGAGTGATGGGACCAAATTTTTCTCCCGATTCCAGAGAAAATTCTTTCGATGGATTACCAAATGTATAATACTTTATTTCTACTAGTCCCACATTTCCATCTTGGCCTGTCACTAGTTATCACCTCTGTCCTCTGGATGGCAAGCGACAAAAAGAGGGCTTCCCATAGGGTCGCTGCGTACTGATTTTATCGCTTGACCGCAGCTCGTAATGCTTGATCAATGTCCTCCTTAATGTCTTCAACATCTTCAATGCCAATTGAGAGTCGAATATAATCCTCCGAAACCCCTGTCTCCGCTTGCTCTTCTCTGGTTAATTGCTGATGCGTTGTTGATGCAGGATGAATAACTAAGCTCTTTGCATCTCCTATGTTGGCAAGATGAGAAAGAAGTTTTACTGATTCGATGAACTTCTTACCAGTTTCTAATCCTCCCTTTATTCCAAAACCTACAAGGCCTCCATAATTGCCCTTAAGGTATTTATTCGCCAGTTTATGACTGGGGTGCTCTTTCAATCCTGGATAATTAACCCATGTGACCAAAGGATGTTCTTTTAGAAATTTAGCCACTACAAGAGCATTATCAGAATGCTTTTTTACTCTCAAAGGCAGAGTTTCTAGTCCTTGAAGAAACAGGAAAGCATTGAAAGGACTCAATGCTGGTCCTAGATCTCGAAGCAGTTGGACCCTTACCTTGATGATGAAAGCTACATTTCCTAGCCCTTGGAAGTTTCCGAAGGTTTCCCAATATTTTATTCCATGATAACTTGGGTCAGGTTCAATGAACTCAGGAAATTTACCGTTACTCCAATCAAATTTTCCAGAGTCAACAATTACTCCACCGATAGATGTTCCATGTCCCCCAATGTACTTGGTAGCGGAAGCTACGATTATGTCCACTCCGTATTCTATAGGTTTGACTAATCCTGTGCCGATAGTGTTATCAACAACGAATGGGATGCCTGTTTCATGCGCTATTTCCGCAATAGCCTCAAAATCTGGGACATCCAGTTTTGGATTGCCAATTGTCTCCGCGTATATTGCTCTCGTTTTCTCCGTAATTGCTCTCCTAAATTCGTTTGGCTTTGTGGAGTCAACGAACGTGACCCTTCTTCCTAGTTTAGGAAAAGTATAGTGAAATAATTGATAGGTCCCACCGTAGAGGTTATTGGCCGACACAATTTCGTCACCAACCTGTGTAATTGCCAAAAGCGCTAGAGTTTCTGCAGCCTGTCCAGAAGCCACAGCCAACGCACCTGTGCCTCCTTCAATAGCTGCAATCCTTCTTTCGAATGCATCATTTGTCGGATTCATTATTCGAGTATAGATATTTCCAAACTCTTTGAGAGAAAAGAGATTCGCAGCATGTTCAGTGCCTCTAAAAACATACGATGTTGTCTGATATATTGGAACTGCTCTTGCTCCCGTCGCTGGGTCTGGTACTTCCTGTCCAGCATGTAATGCCAGTGTCTGTAATCTTTTTTTTGACATTTCAACATGCACCCTGTGTTTTATTTAATGTTTTAGAGGCTTCAATACATAACACTGTTATAATTCTTCTTGTTGAAAATATTCCAAAACGAATATTACCACTGACCAAGATTCCGGTACGAATGCATTCCTTGTGGCGGGCCCGGGGGGAATTGAACCCCCGACCCCCGGGTTAAAAGCCCGGTGCTTTAGGCGTCGTTAAACTCTTCCTTACTAAGCTACGGGCCCCCTAGTTCTGAAAATCAGTGATTAAATTAAGGGTTTCTATTTCAGCTCCTAGTGATATTAGAAATTGATCCTAAGAAATATCAAAGATTCGGTTCCAATGCGGAGAATGATTACAGAAGTTACTGAACGCCAGAATCAATCTAGCGCGTATTTCTTCGTCTCTTTGCTTTTTGTAGATACTTATGGCTATAAAGGTTCATCTTTCTCGTTCCTTTCTGGGGTGCACGCGCAAAGTAATCTGCCACCTCAATAACATTCGCTTAATGTCGACTCTTCTGTGAAGTTGGTGACAGAAAGGTGTGTATCTGTGTAGGAGTAGCCTAAGTGTTTTGTTCATATCCTGATTTTATCCTACGCGCACAAACCGGAGGTAGGATTAGAACCGGCGACAAATGGAGATATCACCCGTCTATTCCCCCAAACTCCCCTTTTTTGAAAATAGTCAAAATCCAACCCATACAAAATTGCCTGCCACGCCCACAAAATAAAACAATTACCAACACTCTCGACCAGCATGGTAAACCCTTGGATCCGAAGATTAGGTCAATCCCCGTGTGCGCATGGCAGTTTTGACAAGGTTATTTATATTTACACCCACATCTTCTTTTGGGTGAATGGACTGTCAAGCGGTTTGACGTTCGCTGTTCTAGGTGCTGGTGACGGCGGTAAGGCAATGGCAGCATATCTCGCATTGAAGCAGTTCACGGTCAACCTATACAACCGCAGAGATGGAAGACACTACATCGATTTGACGAGAATTATAGCTCAAGGCGGCATTGAACTTGAAGGAGTCGTTGAGGGCTTTGGAATGCTTAATGTCGTTTCGCCTGATATAGGTAAGGTAATCAAAGACGTAGACGTGATCATGGTAGTGACTTGGGCACAAAACCATCCGGATATTGCGCGGAGATGCGCCCCACATCTCCAAGATGGCCAAGTTATCCTCCTTAACCCAGGTCGCACTGGTGGTGCGTTGGATTTCAAACGAGCTTTAAATAAAAGAGGCTGTAAAGCCAAGATAAAGCTCGCTGAGGCTCAGACGCTCATCTTTGCAGCTAGATCTACGAGTTTGACACGTTCTAGAATATTCGGTGTCAAGAAACAAGTACGTATCGCGGCCCTACCTTCATCCGATATAGATTACGTCCAAGAACGCGTTAAACAGGCTTATGACCAGTTCATTCCAGCTCGAAATGTTTTAGAGACAGGTCTCAACAATGTGGGAGCTGTTATTCACCCATCAATAACGCTACTTAACAGTGGACGTATCGAGTCAACAGAGGGCGACTTCGAGTTCTATTTCGAGGGAGCAACACCCTCTGTCTGCAAGATAATGGAGGCCATAGATGCAGAGCGTTTGAGGGTGGCCCATGCCTTCGGAGTAGAAGCGATGTCAACTAAAGACTGGTTGAACTTCGCTTACGACGTGCAAGGGCATAATATATACGAGGCAATGCGCAAAAATGAGGTATATCGGGGCATCAAGTCCACGCCCACACTTGAGCACAGATACATATTTGAGGATGTACCCACGGGCCTCGTACCCATCGCGTCCATGGGTGAAATGCTGGGTGTAAGGTGTGCTTCTTTGAAGATGCTTGTCTCGCTTGCGTCGACGATGCTCGGAATTGACTTTTGGACTAAGGGGAGAACTGTCGAACGTCTTGGTTTGAAGGGAATGACTGTTGAAGAGATAATAGAATTTGTTTCATAAGAGGCAGTGTGATGAAGGGGATCTTGATAGATTTTGGGAGCACCTTCACAAAGGTAATTGTTGTCGACGTTGAGAAGGGCAAACTTCTGGCAAGGTCAAAGTCCGCCTCAACCGTTCGGACTGATGTTACCATCGGTCTTAGAAGGGCACTTAGCAATATCGAGTTAAAACTCTCTGACTTAAAACGGCGAAAATTTGACTACAAGCTTTCGTGTAGTAGCGCTGCTGGAGGGTTAAGAATGGTATCCATAGGCTTAGTTCCACAGTTCACTGTTGAAGCGGCGAAAAAAGCCGCTTTAGGTGCAGGAGCAAACGTTTTGGAGGTCTATGCCTATGACTTAACTTCGGATGAGTTGAAGCGGATTGAGGCCCAGAACCCCGATATTATCCTGTTGGTCGGCGGTTGTGATGGCGGTGATAGAGAAACTGTGTTGCACAATGCATACGTACTCGCTAATTCATGGTTGGCAGCACCAGTCGTCGTCGGCTGTAACAAAGACGCTTCAGAAGAGGTTGCGATGATTTTGAAAGATGGTGGAAAAGATGTCAGGACAACGGAGAATGTTATGCCTGAACTGTGGGAGCTTAATATTGAACCAGCGAAAGAGGAGATTCGTAAAGTTTTTCTGGAGAAGATCGTTGACGCTAAGGGTCTTGACAAGGTTAAAAACGTAGTTGATGTCTTGATGCCCACGCCGTCAGCGACGTTGAAGGCTGTAGAGTTGCTTGCGAAAGGTACAGAAAACCAAGTGGGGTTTGGCAATTTGCTTATCATAGAAGTTGGTGGCGCCACGACGAACGTGTATTCAGTTTCGGAAGGAATGCCAACTCGGTCCAATACAATTCTTCGAGGATTTAAGGAGCCACATGTGAAGAGAACCGTTGAAGGAGATCTCGGACTGCGATACAACGCGAATAGCATCCTTGACAAGGCTGGTGAAAGAAAGTTCAAGGAAAAATTCCACGAAGAAGGACTTAACGGAAACCTAGACATCTACGAGAGGGTACAATACCTCTGTAAAAACACCAGCTTCATACCAAAAAATGATAAGGACTTCGCAGTTGACGCTGCGCTGGCTCGAACCGCAGTCGAGATCGCGGTCGAAAGGCATTCCGGACATCTAACAGAGCTAAAGTTTCCAACTGGTATCTTCTTCATTCAGAAGGGAAAAGACCTTACAAATGTCGAAAATGTCATCGGAACTGGGGGTGGAATTGTGTATGAAAAACAGCCCAACCGTATTTTGTCCGAGGCACTTTTCGATCCAAACAATCCCTTCGTCTTAAGACCAAAGAATCCTAAGCTCTGGATCGACAAAAACTACGTATTCTGGGCGATGGGGCTACTCGCTGATATTGTTCCTGACACCGCTATCGCTATCATGAAAAGGTCGCTGACCATTGTTTAATTATGGAGTATGAGGGAAATATCATAGTGAAAAAAGCTAAGAAAAAGAAAACCATAATTGCTGGCGCCCTTGGCGAAGACGTTCATGTTGCGGGAGTTCTCAGTTTTCTCAAGTTGGCCGACAAAGAAGACTATAAAACGATTTTCCTAGGACCAGCTATCTCTATTAAAACCTTCGTTGACGCGGCAAAAGAGACTGATGCAGACTTTATCGGAGTGAGTTACCGTCTCATGCCGGAGTCAGGAGAGTTTCACCTCGAGCAACTGAAGAGGGGGCTGGAGGAAGCTGGTCTTCTTCGCAAAGGCAAAAAGTACATCTTTGGTGGAACGCCACCAGTAGCTAAAGTCGCAAGAGAAATAGGTATCTTTGAGAAGGTCTTCGACGGCACTGACCCCATCGAAGACGTAATAGCTTATCTGCGTGGTGGGGTAATCACGACAAAGGCTGAAACATACCCAGATAATAGTGTTGATCGCATTCGATGGAAAAAACCTTTTCCACTCATAAGGCATCACATAGGCTTGCCATCTTTAGAAGAAACGATAGTCGCAGTTGAAAAAGTTGCCAAAGCCAAAGTGGTGGACATAGTATCCCTAGCCCCAGACCAAGACGCTCAAGAGAACTTTTTTCATCCAGAAAAACAAGACCCAAGACGTAGAGGAGCTGGAGGTGTACCCGTTCGTACACCCGAAGACTTCGAAAGAATATACGCCGCAACTAGATGTGGCAACTTTCCTTTAATGAGATGCTATCAAGGGACAAGCGACCTTTTCAAGATGGCTGAGATGCTTTTGAAGACCATCAAGAACTGCTTTGCCGCAATTCCCATCTTTTGGTTCAGTAAGCTTGACAAACGTGGTCCCTTGGGATTGGAAGAGGCAATTAAAGAACACCAGGCGCTGATGAAGTGGCACGCTGAAAGAGAAGTTCCTGTAGAGTTAAATGAGCCCCATCACTTCGAGCTGAGGGAATCGTCGGATGCGGTTGCGGTGGCCGACACTTTTCTAGCCGCGTACAACGCAAAAAAGGCGGGCATTAGGCATTTCATCTCCACTTATATGTTCGATCTTCCAATGGGTGAAAGCTTTGACATGGACCTTGCCAAGCAACTTGCGAAAAAAAAGATTATTGCAGAGCTTGCAGATGACAAATTTATCATACACCCGCAAACAAGGACCGGTCTTTTAAGATATCCAGCAGATCTTAATGCTGCAAAAGGACGGTTGGCAACATCCGTGATGCTCCAGATGGCTCTCAGACCCGAAATAATACACGTAGTAAGTTACGTCGAGGCTCATCACGCAGCTTCAGCAGATGATGTGATCGAAAGTTGTAAGATAGCAAGGTACGTCATTCAGAACTGCATTGAAGGAATGCCAGATATGTCAACTGATCCAAGAGTTCAGCGGAGAAAGTCCGAGCTAGTGAGCGAGGCGAAGGTGCTTCTTGATGCAATTAGACAGATTGCTCCGGACGGAACTGAAGACCCACTATCGGATCCAGTAACTCTTGGAAGAGCCGTAAGGATAGGTTTACTTGATGCACCTCACCTCAAAGGAAGTGAAATTGCAAGGGGCGCGATGGTTACAAAAGTTATCAATGGGGCTTGCTATACTGTTGATCCACACACTGAAAAGCCTATATCTGAACAGGATAGAATCAGAAGAATACTAAAGGACTTTGTTGACTGATTAACTCACACGTATACATGCATTCTGTATGAACACGGCGGAAAATGTCCTAAATGTAACCACAAACTTCTCGACATCACAGAGTTTCCCCGGAAAATGCAGTCTAAAGTAGAACCCAAAGAATAACACATAGTCCTGAAGCTTCCTACGAAACCCCCAACCAAAACGGCATGTTGGGGAACACAAGGTTATTTTGAAAATCCACCTATATTCATGGAGGGGAAGCGGTTTATCCCGGGAATTAGCGGATTTTGAAAAGCAGGTTTACGAGTTTATCAAAGAACGGGAAGAAGTGTTGATTTCCTCCATCCCAGCGAGGATGAGAGGGGCAATTCCTGCCTTAAAGAAAGCGGGACTAATCGAAATATTCAAGAAACGAACTGTTCCATGGTCTTCCAAGAAGAGAAAGTTTGTCAAAGCCTTAATATCCTGACAAGGCAAGTGTTTGGTATGCATGCAGTCAGCTGGAACAAACACCCAAAAAAGAGAAGTATTAACTGTGCAGAGACACTGATCGGTTCCGAAATCTTTGTTACGAGTGTGATCATGGCAGTAAGGGTGAAACCTGCAAGGAACAACAATCCACTATACCAGTTTGACAGAAGCTCAACGTAAGCATGCATGATTCTTCAATCACCTGTAATCAGTTAGGTCTTCTACTTCAGTTTTTTATGACTTGTGGAAGAAACGTCAGCCAAAATTTTGTCAGGTAAACTCAGATCTTTTGAACTTTACTTTGATGCCTTATGAATAGGTCAAATTGTCAGTGGGATGAGATTTTTGAATTGTGTTATTACGCCTTGACCCATCATGTGTCTATAGAGCCTACTCTTCAGTTTGTTACTTGAAAACACTCCTCTAATTTTTCTTCTCCATGATCCGTAGAAACTTCGATAACAATAATAGAGTTCCTCCTGCACTTCCATCCTTGACAGTGTTTCAGTGGGCATAATTGCATGAGCCATGTCGTAATGAGACAAGTTGAAGTCTTCAATCCAACCATTTCTCTTTGCCTCTTCATAGATCTCCGTTCCATGAAAAGGAGTAAGAACAGTGAATATCGCAAAGTCTGGATCTATCTCGTTAGCAAACTCTCTCAACTGAGAAATTGATTCTGCTGTGTCCTTTCTGTCACCAATCACAAACATAGCATGAGAGAAAATACCGTTCTCTTTCAACAATCTCACAGCCTCAATTGCCGGTTCGGCATTGATGCCTTTCTTGAAATTCTCAAGGGTTGAGTCTCTAGGACTCTCTACACCAACCATTACCCAGTAAAGACCAGTCCTCCTCAACTTGGTTAGAATCTTCTCATTCTTTATCACGTCATCACATCTCCATTGAAAAAAGAGCATCAAATCCTCTCCCAACTCACGTCTCTTAAGCTCATCAGCAAGAACGCTTGCTCTGTTTCCTGAAACAAAATCATCATCCGTCAACCAAATGAATCTGCTATCATAGTTGTTATAACAGAATTCTATCTCATCTGCAATTCGTTCTGGCTTCTTCAGCCTCCAGACTCCACCCCAGTGTCTCCATTGTGGGCAAAATGTACATTTGTGGGAACATCCTCTTGCACCTTCAATCAGTGCGTATGGAGCATTACGACCAGCCATTGCAGCGAAGTGATACTTATGAACAAGATCTTTAACGAAGTGATATCCAGGAAAAGGAAGATCACTCAAATCCTTAATTAGTGGTCTTGGTTTACTGTGTATGATCTTCCCATTGTGCCTGGAGGACAATCCTCTTATCTTTGGAAAATGAGATGTTCTAGCCCAGTTCTGCACTAGTTCTGCTAGGGTTACTTCTCCTTCTCCTCTGACAATAACATCTATTTCAGGATACTTTTCCAAGCTTTCTTGAGCTGTCACAGTAAAGTGTTGACCACCAGTAACTGTGAGGATGTCAGGGTTTACACCTTTAGCGATTTCAAGGGTTCTTAAGACTAGGTAAACATTACAGGTTGCAAATGCACTGGCAGCCACGATATCAGGATTGAACAAATCAATTCTTCTTTCAATATCGCCCCAACCTAAATGCTGAGGTGTACAGTCTAACACTTCTATTTCAGCATCTTCAACCTCTCTTTCAAGGTAAGCTGCAAGCTGTAGAATTCCGAAGGGTGGCGGAAGATATTCCCCCATCACAAACCAGAATTCTCTTGGTGGCTCTATAAACAGAACTCTCATCAGAAGTCCCCTTGAAGTCAGGATCTCTGATATGCCTCTTCCTCAGCATGCATGCATGCATGCATAGCCGTTTTAGGTCTCTTCAATCTGAAGACAAGTCCCGGAACCTGTTTTGGACGGTACTCAACTCCTGGGTTGCTTTTTACCATTGCGTTTAGGTCAACCCGCTGATTTAGTGTGGCAGATGCCACAACGTTTTCGATTCTAATAGAAGCTTCAACTCTGGGCATTCGAATCCTCCTTATAAAACATCATGAATTTGGTGGAGTTATTTAAATTGTTCTAAGTGTGCTAAATCAGAAGGTATTATTTCTTAACGAATCAAGGTTTGGGGCTAAAAACTTAAGATGCGAATTTTAGCGCTTATGATACTTTGATTTTTTTTCTAGACACCCTTAAATAGCTTCATACGTAACCTCGGGGATAGGAACAAGTCAAATGCGAATGAAAACGTCAAGGGGGCGAGGTCGACCCCGTGGTAAATATCGTTCGTCTGCTGATTTTAGGCTTCTTGAGTATCTTGCTTTTATTTCAATGAA
>JABAOF010003969.1_pt5 | contig 32221 bp, 27 predicted proteins | sample 7062171 | NCBI WGS metagenome assembly JABAOF01 (sample SAMN14538628, study PRJNA623070) | marine sediment metagenome | biome: marine biome [ENVO:00000428]; feature: marine pelagic biome [ENVO:01000023]; material: deep marine sediment [ENVO:00002113] | place: India: Gulf of Khambhat ...
AAAACCCAAATAGCACAGATTGGCCTAATGTTCATGTCAAATGAAACTGCGGCGGTCAAAATCCTCCAAAAATACCACGCAACTCATGTCCTGGTCTTTGTAACGTGCGATGGTCAAGGCAGAGATGTGGGGTGGGGCGATGAGGGTAAATGGATGTGGATGGCGCGCATTGCGGACTCGGTCTTCGGCGGTTTCGAATATGATGAAGAGAATCATCTAATAGTTGGCTATCAAGAATTAGTAACAGATGAACAAGGACAAACCGCTAGGGTATGGACAGAAAAGGGCAAGCAGACAGTTATATACAAGTTGATGGCGTATGCAAAAGATAAGAGGACGGGCTCCTCACATTTGACTTATCCTTTGACACACTTCGAAGAAGCATATATTTCTGAAGGAAAAGACTATGGAGGAGTGATACCGCTCGTATGCGTATATAGAATCAATTATACAACGTAGCTGGCCTTTCCTTGTTCTCATCTTAGTGCACGCATAGCCATTTAATGAGAAACTTTTAAATGTGGTCAACGATCTTCGAACTTGAAGGTGGATACATTGTCTGAAGAGAGGGTTCCTGGACTTGTTTACGAATGCGTGAGGTGTGGTGCAAAAGTGACAACTGATGAACTCAAATTGCGGGGTGGTGAGGTGAAGTGCACCGTCTGTGGCTATCGTGTTCTCAAGAAGATGAGGCCTCCAGTCGTTAAGCGTGTCTCAGCCAGATAGTCATCATTCACAGCAATTCTATGCTCAACTTGGTAGACTAAGCCCCCAGTGATTACTTCTCTGCTAGAAAATCTCTTCTTCGCCTATCTTTTTTACAATCTTGCCCCTCAACTTCACTGGTGGGCCTATCTCCTCGGGTTCCTTTTCCGCTGTTTTTCGCTTCACAGTTTCTCCGCAGATGCCATTAGGCAGCAACCTTCTCTTCATACAGATCGCGTAGTTGCAATTCGAAATGTTGCATTTCTCGTCTGTCCACGTACACCATACCTTATCTCCGCGGTGTACCGCAGCTTTCTTTGCACATCTGAAAAATTCACATCTTGGGAAACAATGTTTTACTCCAGACAAAGTAGACACAACCTCTAGATTCAATACAAAAAGTCTCTCTTCTACTCTAGTCGTCAATTTATGCCTAGACAAAGAGTGTTATAAACTTTTTTCTTAAGATGCTTATTTCTAGTAATAATTCTTCAGAACTATTTCGAACGCCTTCTATAAATTAGAATGAAAGCACAGAGGACGACTACCATTGTCAATAAAACGCTAGTGATCAATTGATTCGACTCTAGGGGAAATCCTGCCACCATCATATAATCCTCGACTCGAAAGGTTATCTCTCCTGATGCCTCCAAATCCAGTGACTCAACTCGAGATAGCCTTCCAGCTACGTAAAGAGTGATTCGGTAATTGCCGCCTAGGATTCCGTGTGCGCGATTGATTCCGTCAGAGCCAGTTGTTAAGTTGAGTATTTTTGTTCCTTCAGTAGTTGAGTTAAGTACGACCTTAGCATTTGGAATGGGCTGTCCAAAGTAATCGATGGCCCTCACGGATAGATCAAGGTTGACCCTCTTACAATTAAGCACAAGATAAAATTGGTTTCGGATCACATCCACGACTGTTTCGTTCAGAATGACTGTCTCTTCTAGATTGTAGACTCTGACCTTGTATCTTCCAAAAGTGAAAGCAAGTCTGATGCTTCCCCACTGATCCGTCTTTCCCAGTCCAACAATTCTTCCGCTACTCCATTCGACAACCTCGACTGTAGCGTTCTGGATTGGATGTCTTTTGGAATCTGATGCGTGAACGAACAGAGTATAGGTGGGACACGTGATTCGGAATGGTTCGCTGAGATTCCCGATTGTCTTAGTTAGGTTCCCAATCGACTCGTTGAAAAACAAATGACCGTAACGCCGAGCCTCAATTCTATATAAAGTGTTCGTGAACGCGTTCGTAGATACGATCCCGGTATAGTCTGTCTGTAGCTGCAGAGTTTTCTTAGGAGCAGCGGTTACATTTGCGAGAGTTACGTCGATAAGCGGAAGAGGACCATCCTTATCACTGACAATAATAGTCACACACGCAAGTTCACATTCTATGTGGAACTGAATCTGTAGAACGTAATCTGTGGCGCCTCCGGTGATATTTCTAAATCTGAGACTTCCAACTTCGACTTCTCTCCAATAGGCCCCAAATGAATAACTACCATGGTCAAGTAGGAAATCAACCCATCCAGTTCCGTTGGTTGTGCGGTTGTCAATGTAGAAGAACCCAAGAGCACCAAGATACGCCTTGATAGAGACGCCAGCCAGAGATTTATTATCGTATTGGTTCTGAGCTTGGCAGGAAACAACGATTTCAACTATCGTGAAGTTGTGGGTGTCCTTCACTGGCTTTTCAATGCTAGCGCTTGTCACAGTTACCGAGTAGGTTGAAAGTGGTGCGTTTTCTGGGATCTCCCACTCATGACTGACTAGGCCGTTGGTGGCATTTTCTTCCTTAGGATACCCTTGAACTGGCACAAGAGATGTATTCTCATAGTAAGTCATGTTAATGGTGACGGACTCATTGTCGTATCCTGAACCCTGAATCAAAACCTCACTCGTTTCTTCTTCGCCCTCACTTAGGTATCTTCGAACATATTCTAGCTTGTTTGTTAAGCCAACGATGAAGTTCGCAGTTGCCAGAGTTTCATTGAATAAAATGTGGTACGTGCCCATGTAGTCTGTGTGGGCACCACCGCCAAAATCTGCAGGGTATCTTATCCTTGCCTCTCCATATCCCGTTGTGGTGGTGTTTGATAGTAAGACAGGAGACCAATACGTCGTGTTTGCTGGGTTTTTCACTGTGATATTTGCAGTGTAAATTGTATTTCCTGCGCCTCCAGTTACATTCACCCATATATCCGTCTCTTGCCCTTCTTGTAGTTGGAATGGCGATTGGGGTACGACTGCTTTTACGTGGTATTGCGTGTAGAGTCTGAATGAGGCGTTTGCTATACTGCCCGTTTTGTTGTCAATCAATTCTATGAGAACCTCGCGTCCTGAATCGGGCTCTCCCACTGTATGGGGAACTATGAACGATATGTAAACATCGTATTCCGTAGCGTTACCAATTGTTACATCGAGTCTTTCATCCCATCTTAGTATGTAAGTTCCATTTGCAGTGTCAATTGTTCCATTGACCCTCACTTCCGTTCCAACAGATCCACTTGAGGGATCAATCACAGCAATAGTCGTTGTCGGCGCGGCTATCACTCTCGGCACAAGCGGCGTGATGAGCATTATCGCAAAAATCAGGGCTATCAAAACCGGGGTAACCAATCCCTTTCTGAACGCATTCCTAGGCACTTTATTCCCTCTCAAAGTTCTACCTGGCGGGTCTTCGTTTCCTGAAGATGTGAACATTTCTTTACAACTGGCATTTTAAACTTTGTCTTTTCTGACTTCTTTCACGGGAGTGAGCGTGTAACAAAACGTGTTTTAGCGTCGCAACTGTAAAGTATCTCTTCAAATAACTTAGAAGCCAATGGTCTGGAGGCTTGACTATGATTGATGAAATCTTGGATTTGACCAAAAAGCATGAACAGTGGCGCGAAAAAGAATGCATCAACCTCATTCCCTCAGAAAATGTGATGAGTCACGCGGTTCGTTCGCTACTCTCTTCTGAGCTTGGGCATCGGTACACCTCAAGAGACAAATTCTATATGGGAACCCGCCTCATCGATGAAATCGAACAGTTGGGAGAGGAGCTTGCAAAAGAAGTTTTCAAGGCTGATGCGGCTGACCTGCGTCCCCTGTCTGGCCACATAGCAGACATGATTTATCTCGGGAGTTTTGCAAACCCGAGTGACACGATACTTTGCGTTTCCCCTACGGATGGAGGATACCCAGGGATCTGGGAAGAAGGGGTATCGAAATATCTGAAACTTAGGACAATCGGGTTTCCCTTTTCTAAAGAGACGATGAACATAAAAGTGGATGAAGCCGCAGATCTGATCCTGAAAGAGAAGCCAAGCATAGTAATTTTTGGGGCGAGCTTGATTCTGTTTCCTCAGCCTGTGAAGGAGCTTGCTAGGGTGGCCCATGAAGTGGATGCTCATGTTGGATATGACGGCTCCCACGTTCTTGGCTTGATTGCTGGAGGAGAGTTTCAGAATCCTTTTCAGGAAGGCACCTCGGTTCTGTTGGGTTCCACACATAAGACTCTCTTTGGGCCTCAAGGCGGAATGATTCTCGCTGACAAAGAGCACGGCGAAACAATTGAGAAACGAATTTTCCCGGCGTTTGTAGACAATGCGCATTGGAACCGAATAGCCGCTTTGTCGTTGGCATTGGCGGAGTTGAAGGAATATGGAAGGGAATATGCTAGGCAGATTATTCGGAATGCACAAATCCTGGCTGGGGCACTAGCTGAATACGGCTTTCCTGTTGCTTGTCCTGGTCTTGGGTATACAAAATCTCACCAGGTTTTCCTTGACTATGGCGGCTACAAGGAAGGCCGAGTCATAGCCAAAAGAATGGAAGGCGCAAACATCATCGCTGATTGTGGAGTTAGACTGGGTGTTTGCGAGACAACTCGGAGAGGGATGAAAGCGGGTGAGATGGAGAAGATAGCAGAGTTCATAAAAAGACTGATTGTCGACAAAGAGGATTCAAGTCGAGTTAAGGAAGATGTCCTGAGGCTTGCAAAAGAATTTCAGGAAATCAAATATTGCTTCAAATAGTCAGAATTCAAATACACTGTTGTGTGCGCCGGAGTTATGGCTTTATTTTTCGAAGTGCGGGGTTATGTTGTCACTTATGAGGTCAATTGACTTTCGGACATTGGGACCTATCGGTGAGCCGACTACAAACTGTGAAATACCGGACTTGAGAAGCTCAGCAATGCGCTCTATGCACATGTCCGGAGTGCCGCAAACAGAGAAGGCTTCTATCATTCGGGAAGAAACTAGACCAAAGGCTGCCCCCCATTTACCGGCTTTTAAGGCGTTGCTGATCTTCTCAGCCTTTTCTTCATCAATTCCGTGTCTCTGTAACACTACGTCTGGGCTGCCAGCCACAATATAGGCGACAACTGGAACTGCCGCCTGTGCGGCCTTCTCCATATTTTCATGTACCGAGAAAGATGTGTAGGCAGCGATGTCCACATCAGTCAGCCTCTTTCCAGCTTGCTGGATTCCCTTCTTGACGCGATTAACCGCATAATCCACATCTTTGGGATGACCCGCGTTTATCAAGACTCCATCGCCAATCCTTCCGGCTAGTGCGAGCATTTTGGGACCTTGAGCACCGACGTAGATTGGGATCTCCGTTGCGGGCTTGAAGAAGAACTTTGCATTACTGGTTTTGAACACGTTGCCTTCGAAAGTAACGTTCTTCTCAATCATCATCCTTCTGACTATCTCTACACATTCTTTGACTGCTGTGAGGGGTTTATGCATCTCTAGACCAGTGGACTTGAGCGTTGTTTTGTCCCCTGCGCCAATGCCTAAGATGACACGTCCAGTAGCTATCTCATTTAGTGATGCGACGGCTTGTGCGGTGACCGCTGGGTTGATCAGATATGGATTAGTCACTCCTGGACCAAGCTTGATTCTTTCCGTGTGGAGTGCTGCTGCGGTGAGGGTGACATAGACGTTGCGGTTGTTGAAGTGGTCTGTTATCCAGAGGTAGTCAAATCCCCGCTTCTCAGCCTGAATCGCATAGAATGTCGTCTTCCAATAAGGCTCACTTGGAACGAACTCGATCCCAAACCTAACCATGCAGAAAATCTCCCTGATCATTTTACAGCTCTAATAGCTTTTGCGACATCCAGTAATTGCAGCTTTTCCTCTAGGATGTTCATTGTTTTTTCAGATTCTAGGATGATCGCGGTCTCAAGGAGGGTGGTGAGGCCTCTCTCGTTTGCAAGTGGCCCCTGTTGCCATTGGTGAAGTAGCGTTCTTGCTAGACCATTCGGCATCTTGTCAGTGCTCTTCGATTTGAGGATGAGATCCATCAGTTTGGTGGAGAGCTTCTCTCGCTTTGTCAATGGGACCATTTCGACTATTCTTCGATAATCCATATCAATCGCCTTTCTTAACATGACGAAATTGTGGAGCTTTTATTAATGTAGGCACGTTTTTATGTCTTTTGGGAAAAGGCCTACTGATGCAATCGCCGATTTCGAATGAGCTCATCCAAGTGTTGAAGAACCAAAAATATCACATTGTTGGCAGACACTCCGCTGTCAAACGCTGCAGATGGCTCTACGAGAGTCTTATCCATGATCGTCCTTGTTACAAGCAGAAATTCTATGGAATAAGGAGTCATCGGTGTGTTCAGATGACCCCTGCAGTTGTCTACTGCACGTTGCATTGTCCTTTTTGTTGGCGTCTTCAGAGTGGAGACCTCGAATTTGAGTGGGATGAGACGGATTTGCCGGAATGGGATAGCCCTGCGGAGATAGTGGAGGGCTGCGTTAGGGAGCAGCTTAGGATTTTGAGCGGATACAAGGGAAATGCGAAAGCTGATCCGGAAAAGTACAAAGAAGCTTTGACGCCTAGACACGCTGCCATAAGCCTAGCAGGCGAACCAACATTATACCATAATCTTGATGGTCTCATACATGAATTCCACAAACGAGGCTTCACAACGTTTTTGGTCACCAACGGGACAGCTCCCCAAGTACTATCACAGCTGAGCGAAGAGCCGACGCAACTTTATATCTCGGTCTCAGCGTTCGATAAGAAGACATACTTTGAAACATGTCGTCCACAAATCCCAGACGCTTGGGAGAAACTTAACGAAACAATATCCTTGTTACCAAGTTTGAAATGTCCAACTGTAATCCGTATAACGTTGGTGCGCAACCTTAATCTGAAGCATCCGGAGCTGTATGCCCGATTGATTGATAGCGCCAATCCTACATATGTAGAGCCCAAAGCCTACATGCACGTTGGCTTTTCGAGGCTACGCCTAGAATTTGAGAATATGCCGACTCACAGGGAGATTCGATCCTTTGCAAGTGAACTATCAGAGCAGATGGGCTATAACATTCTGGACGAGGCCCGCGAGAGTCGTGTTGTTTTGCTAAGTCGCCTGGAAAGACCCATTAGATTCTGAGAGCAGCTTTTCTGAAAGCAACAAGTTAAAATGTCGGTTCTCTGAACTAGGATAAACGATGGTGTTCTTATGGTCGACCCAAGAGATACTAGACTTGCTGATGTCTTAGTCAGCTACTCGATCGAGATGAAAAAGGGAGAAAATGTTTGTTTACTCACAGATTCAACTCAGACTCTACCCCTATTCCTTGAAGTGTACAAGAAAGTCATCGCAGGGGGCGGATATCCGTATCCTCACATTTTCTTGGATCCTCACATAGGCTTTGAAGGAATGGACTATACGTTTATGAAACATGCTTCAGAGGAGCAGTTGAATCACCTTTCGCCGCTTAGACTGAAAGAAATGGAGACGATGGATGCCTATATCAGAATTGGCGGACCCGCAAATAGTCAGGAGCTGAGTGGCATCGATCCCAAGAGAATATCGATGAGAAGGAAGACGACAAAACCGATATTGGATGAAAGGTTAAGAAAGAAATGGGTTGTGACTAGGTATCCTACTCCGTCTATGGCTCAGGCTGCGTGGATGGCTACACAGGATTTCGCAGATTTCTTTTACAACGCCTGCCTTATAGACTGGAAAGAACAAGAAACGAATCAAGAAGCCATCAAGAGGAAATTTGAAAGCGGAAAGATTGTTAGAGTGCTTGCAGACGACACTGACCTCAGGGTGAGCATAGAAGGAAGAAAATGCATAAAGTGTTATGGAAAGAAGAATATGCCAGATGGAGAAATCTACTTTGCCCCCAATGAAACATACACCACCGGGTATATCAAATACACGTACCCCTACAACATGCAAGGACAAACAATATCAGGAATATTCCTTAGGTTTGATAAAGGAAAAATAGTTGATTTCAAGGCGCAAACAAATCAGAAGGCGTTGGAAGCTCTCCTGAACACAGATGAAGGAGCAAGACGGCTAGGCGAATTCGGGATCGGAACAAACGAAGGCATAAAACGATTCACCAGTCAAACACTCTTCGATGAAAAGATAGAGGGTACAATCCATGTCACTCCTGGAAATGCCTACGAGGACAGCGGAGGTTTGAACAAGTCAGCGATACATGCAGACATAGTCAAGGATTTAAGGAAGGAAAAGGGCGGCGGCGAAATTCAAATAGATGGTGAAACCATCCAAAAAGACGGAAAATGGCTCCTCTAGTCGCGCATGTGGTGGCGTCCAAATAGACCGCGATAGAGAGACACAGAAGGAGGGGGATCCCCCTACTCAGTTTTAACGTCAAGTTGTTAGTTGGATCCAAATACTCGAACAATATTGAAAACACTATTGAAAACACAATTTTTTAGAACGGCACCCGCAGATTAACATTCCAAGGAGCAGTCCCCTCTCATAATCCACAAATGTGTAAAGAAGCGGTCTACGAAAGAATGGCATAGTAACTCATTAATACGCTCAGCATGAACATGACTACATGCAATTAGACAGCGTCTATAAGTGTATCGACTCCAACTCGCAAAGTTTCATCCAAGATCTCGTCCGACTTGTGAGGCAACCAAGCGTCTCTGCGAGAAAAGAAGGAATGCAGGAGTGCGCAGAAATCGTGGACGAGATGATGAGAGAGATTGGAATCTCCACGAGGATTATCCCCGAAGAAGAGGGAAACCCTGTTGTATATGGCGAAATCAAATCGAAATCCTCTCAGAAGACGCTCCTCTTCTATGACCACTACGATGTTCAGCCGCCGGAACCGCTCGAGGAATGGATCTGCGACCCATTTGAGGGCAAGATACAAGATGGAAGAATATACGGTAGAGGCGCGGCCGACAACAAGGGGAACATCGTCTCAAGACTTAAGGCTGTTCAAGCTTTTGTCGAAACCACGGGAAACGTGCCGATCAACATCAAATTTGTGATCGAAGGAGAGGAAGAGATAGGCAGCCCGCACCTGGCGCCAGTCATTCAGGCAAATAAGGATTTGTTTTCGGCTGACGCGGCAATCTGGGAGTTCGGCGGCACAGATCGAAAAGGGCGCCCCTTGGTCTATCTGGGGCTAAAGGGAGTATTGTCTGTAGAGTTGACAGCCAAGGGTGCATCTAGGGATGTACACTCAGCAAATGCCCCGTTGATTCACAATCCAGCTTGGCGCCTTGTGTGGACGTTGAGCACCCTGAAAAACGAAAAAGACGAAATTCTGATCCACGGTTTTTATGACAAAGTCGAACCTCCATCAGCCGAGGAAATCAGATATGCAAAAGAGATTCCTTTTGAAGAAGAGGAGGAAAAGAAAGAGCTAGGATTGAATCAGTTTCTCCACGACGTATCTGGGGTGGACGCTGTAAGAGCGTTATTGCATCAACCAACTTGCACGATAAATGGCTTTCTCAGCGGGTATACAGGCACGGGCTCCAAAACCGTGTTACCAAATAAGGCTATGGTGAAACTTGACTTCCGCCTGGTTCCTCGTCAAATGCCCGAAGAAATCTTCAACAAACTTGTGCAACATCTGAAAAACAGCGGGTTCGGAGACATCGAAGTGCTAAAGCACAGCTCAACCGAGCCGACAAAAACACCAATTAGCGACAGCTTCGTTCAGACCGTGATAAAAACGGCTGAGAGAGTGTACGATAAAAAGGCGGTTGTATATCCTACAAGTGCGGGCTCTGGGCCTATGCATCTGTTTCGCAACTGGCTTGGGTATCCTGTTGTCTCAGTTGGATGCGCCCATGCGGAATCACGCGGGCACGCGCCAAACGAGAACATAACGATAGACGGATTCGTCGAGGGAACGAAGTTTATGGCAACAATCATCCACGACTTCAGCGTCTCCCAGTGATGAGCGCCATTTCGTAGTGTGGATGTTAAGTAAAAGCCTATTAAGTCCGCTTGAATCATCATCTTTGAAACTCAGCAAGGTGTAAGAGATATGTCATTGAAATCGATTCTTGACAGGATTCAGAATGATTTAACGAAAAGAGAGGCGGTCTGGGAAGAAATTAAGAGGGACATGCGTAGGGCTACACGATTATCTAAACAGGCGATTCTTTTCGTGCATCAACAAAGGAATGATGACGCTACGAAGTTACTCGGCGACGCTAGAGAGCTTTTCTCCAAGCTTCGCAAGGTTTCAAAGGATTATCCTGACCTAGTCTACACGGGCATGGTTGATTCGGCTCTTCAGGAGTACGTTGAGGCACAGACTTTTCTAGGTTTAATCGAGAAAGATCGATTCATCAACCCTGAAGAACTTGAGGTTCCCCCAATTTCCTATATCCTCGGGCTTGCGGATGTTATTGGAGAGTTCCGGCGCAGGACCCTTGATGCCATTCGCAGAGGAGATGTAGATACAGCTGAGAATTGTCTGCAAACTATGGAGCACATCTACACCGAGTTAACCGGTATGGATGAGAGCTATCTCCTCGTCTCAGGGCTCCGAAGAAAATGCGACATTGCAAGACGCATCATCGAATCAACCAGAGGAGACGTCACCATAGAAGCCCGAAGAAGCTCTTTGGAAGACTCGATCACGGAATTAGAGACAACGTTGAGGAGAAAGGGGAAGATTGGGGAAACTGAGTCCTGATAAGATTTTGAAGCAAATCGAGGAAGAGGGATTTGAGAGCGTCTGGAAGGAAAGCACAAGGCTCTTTTCAAAAGCTAAGAGACGACTTAAGCTTGTTCCAGGCAAGCGCGGCATATCCCATCCACTCTTCGATCTTCTCCAGAAGATGCGACAGTCATTTCTCAGTCTCGGTTTTATGGAGGTCTCAAATCCCGTCGTGACCGACGAAAAAGAAGTCTACAAGCAATACGGATCTGAGGCGCCGATAATACTCGATCGTTGCTATTACTTGGCGACGTTGCCCAGACCAGACATCGGTTTGAGCAAAGCGAAGAGTCAAAAGATCGGGTCTCTTGGAGTCGAATTGACAAAACGGAAGATAGCAGCCCTACAGGATGTGTTGAGAGACTACAAGAAGGGAGAAATGGCTTCTGATGATTTTGTGAAAAGAATTTCGGAATCGCTCGGGATTTCTGATGACAAAGCCACCCAAATTCTTTCCGAGATTTTTCCAGAGTTCGCCGCTCTAGAACCTCAAACCTCCACCCTCACCTTACGATCTCACATGACAAGCGCGTGGTTTCTCACCCTGCAGGCGCTACAGCACAAGCTGGAGTATCCTCTGAAGTTGTTTTCCGTAGACATCCGCTTCCGACGTGAGCAGAGGGAGGACCCTACTCACCTTCGTGTGCATCATGCTGCGAGCTGCGTTGTTATGGATGAGGGTGTGGATGTGAGAGATGGTGAGGAAATCACCAGAGCCCTTCTCGAGCCTCTGGGATTCGGGCAGTTCCGTTTCGCTCAAAAGAAAGTTACCTCCCGATATTACGCGCCAGGAACGGAATATGAAGGCTACATTTTTCATCCAGATATGGACGACTGGATTGAGATTGCCAACTACGGAGTGTATAGCCCAATCGCCCTCGCAAGATACGGTCTTGAACATCCTGTTCTGAATGTTGGTGTTGGAGTGGAGCGCGTGGCTCTGGTGTTGTATGGTGAGACTGACGTGAGGAGCCTTGTATATCCGCAGTTTTCCGCAGAGTGGGAGCTTACTGATGTTGAGATCGCGAAGATGGTTGGGGTCGAATTGGAGCCAAGAAGTGAGGCGGGAGAAAGGATGCGAGAGAAGATCAAAGCTACCGCGTTAGAGCATGCAGATGCCATGGCTCCATGCGAGTTCTTAGCATACGAAGGAGCAATGTTGGACAAGACTGTGAAGGTTTACGTTTATGAAACGGATAGGGGTGCCAAGCTTCTAGGGCCGGCTGCTCGGAATCTGGTCTATGTTTATGATGGAAACGTCTTGGGTGTTCCACGGAAAGGTATGGAGCGAGTGGCGATTGTGAAGAAGGCGAGGGCGGGGGGCGTATCAACTCGTCTCAGTTATTTGGATGCTGTGGCTTCTCTTGCGGCTGCAAAGGTTGAGGAGGCGGTTGAGTCTGGCGAGGAAGGGGTGAATGTTCGGGTGAGGATTGCGAAGCGTCCTAGCGATGTCAACATTGGGATAAGCGATGTGGCTCGGCGCTACGTAACAGGCAAGAAGAGGAAAATTGATGTAGCTGGGCCAGTCTTTATTGGGGTTCGAGCGGAGATTGACAAAGGTTAGCCCAAAGTTTTCCGTAGAGAAAGCCCATGCGATCCAGTCGCAGTTGGCCAAACGTGTGATAAGGAAAGATGAGCTTCCTGACACCATTCGTTACGTGGCCGGGGTGGACATCGCTTATACAAGGGGGATCTCCATTGGCGCAGCTGTGGTTCTCGCTTCTGTCTCGCTGTCTCCCATAGAGTCGCGTGTATCCAGCGTCAAAACACGCTTTCCTTACATACCAACTCTACTATCTTTCAGAGAAGTTCCTCCAGCCCTTTCAGCCATAAGGAAACTGCGGGTGAGACCAGACGTTTTTCTAGTTGATGCTCATGGAATTATGCATCCCTATCGCCTCGGCTTCGCTGCCCATCTCGGATTAGTTATTGATAAGCCCACGATTGGGGTTGCGAAGAGCCCTTTATGCGGCAAGCCTGAGCCGCTCAAAGGGAGAACGTGGGCGCCAATCGTCGATGGGGAAGAGGTCATTGGTGCCAGGGTTGTCACGAAGCCTGGAGAGAAGCCGGTGTATGTGAGCATCGGCCACAAGGTTTCGCTGGAGACCGCCATAAATATCGTCATTGATTGCACACGGACGCACAGAATTCCTGAGCCTACCAGAAGGGCGCATCAGAGGGCGAGTGAAGAGAAGCGGAGATTCACATATACTCAGAGGCTCTAGAATTTGTCTCGCATATGGCTCAAATAGGCTCTTAACATGATTAGACCTACCTTTGCTGATCTCTGATTTGGGCAGTATTGGAATCCCTCCTCAAAAATTTCTATGTCATCCCAGATTGTCTTTCTTATATGCGCGGGTGCATCCAGTAGTTCTGGCAAGTCTTATAGTTGGGCAGATGATAATAGAAGAAGAGCCGTTGGAGGATTAGATTTGGATTCTCGCCTCAAGAAGGTCATTAGCAAGATCAAAGGCAAGTCACTTCGGAAGAAAGTAGTTGAGCTTGTTGAAAATCCCTCGATTGAGATAGATGGTGGGGTTCACACGGGTATGCCACTGGACGCTGCTCCTGCTGGATTGTCCCGTCATCATAGCTATCCGGGAGGTCTCATCGAGCATATCGTCGGCGCAACAGGCATAGCTCTGGCTCTCTGTGACGTCGTCGAGAAAGTCTACTGCGGGAAGGTGGACAGAGACTTAGTGCTCGCTGGCATAGTCCTGCATGACATCTTCAAGCCCCTAACCTACGAGATGGTGGAGGATGGTAGCTACAGGATGACTCCGTTAGCAGAGAGAATCGACCATCTAACATTAATTGTGGCAGAACTTGTTCGGAGAGGCTTCTCGCTAGACCTGACCCACATAGTCTGTGCGCACCATGGAGGACAGGTGGGTCCGATCTGGCCACGAACAGTAGAGGCATTAATCTGCCATCTGGCAGACTTAACAGACTCAAGGTTGAACGGAGAGGTGTTGAGAGCTGCAAGGTATCTCTCAAGAGACGCCACGGGCGAAGAACTGGAACGAATCAACTCGAAGGAAGCCTTCGGGATAGTACACTCGAAAGTGGTGAACGGGTGGGAGGGAGTGCGGAAAGCAGTGGAGAAAATAAGACGAGACAGGCTGAATCCATAGCTATCAGCTAATGCCTAGATGTGCAGAAGTTAGAAGCTTTAACTTAATTAACCACCTGATTTCTCATCATGAGCAAGATCAAAAAGTTTTTATATTTTATCTACAAATGTTGAGGAAGGCTCAAATTCCACTTAGAGAAGATATGAGAAAAATTCTTGTTTTAGGGTCCGGAGCCATAAAAATTGGAGAAGCAGGCGAGTTTGATTATTCTGGCTCTCAAGCGCTAAAAGCATTAAGAGAAGAAGGAATAGAAACTGTCTTAGTGAATCCAAACATAGCAACAATTCAAACCGATGATAAATTCTCTGATAGAGTATATCTACTCCCGATTAACGCCGATTTCGTCGAGAAGATTATTGAAAGAGAAAGACCAGACGGGATTTTGCTTGGATTTGGTGGACAAACCGCTCTAAATTGTGGAGCAGAGCTCGCTACAAGAGGAATACTAGACGAGTATGACGTGAAAGTTCTAGGAACATCGATACAGGGGATACGTAAAACAGAGGACAGAGAGTTATTTAGAAAAACTATGGAAGATGCTGATGTAAGGGTCTGTAAGAGTAAGGCAGCCTCATCGTTGGAAGAGGCTTTCGACATAGCAAACAAGATAGGCTACCCGGTAATCGTGAGGCCAGGTTACACTCTAGGCGGACTAGGAAGCGGTATTGCAAGAAACGAGGATGAATTGAAGAAAATTGTCAGAAGAGGATTAGCACAGAGCAGGATAAGCCAAGTTCTTATTGAAGAGTGTGTCATTGGCTGGAGAGAGATTGAATATGAAGTTGTTAGAGATTATTCAGATAATTGTCTCATTGTGTGTGACATGGAAAACTTTGATCCAATGGGAGTCCATACCGGGGATAGTATCGTTGTTGCCCCAGCTCAAACATTATCAAGATCCGAGTCCAAGAAACTGAGAGAAATTGCAGCCAGAGTAGTTAGAGCGGTTGATGTTGTGGGCGAATGTAATATTCAGTTTGCATTGAACAAAGATGGGAATTACCAGGTAATCGAAGTTAATTCAAGACTATCTAGATCTTCTGCATTGGCTTCAAAAGCTACAGGATATCCTCTGGCCTACATAGCAGCAAAACTAGCGATCGGATATGATTTGCCGAACTTACAGAGAAAAATCCCAAGGGCCTTTGCTGAACCTTCCCTAGATTATGTGGTGGTCAAGATACCCAGATGGGATCTACAAAAGTTCAGGAGGGTAGATGAAAAGATTGGGACTCAAATGAAGTCCGTTGGAGAGGTCATGGGTATTGGAAAGAGGTTTGAGGAAGCTGTCCAGAAAGCAGTTAGAATGCTAGATATTGGTAAATCAGGTCTAGAAACTGACTCCAAGCTAGAGAAAGAGAAACTCGCTGAGATTCTGAAAAATCCAACAGATAAAAGATTATTCCATATCTACTTGGCCTTCAGAAAAGGAATTAGTTTGAGGAAAATACATGGATTGACTCAAATAAGTCCCTTTTTTCTCAAAGGAGTAAAAAACATTGTTGAATTTGAGAAAACTCTAACAGAAAGGAACTTATCAAGAGAAATCCTTCTGAAAGCGAAAAAATTGGGTTTTTCTGATGGACAAATTGCAGGAATTAAAGCAAAAGAAGAAGGAGAGATCAGAGAGCTGAGGAAAAGCTTTGGAATAGTGCCGAAAGTAAAGCGAGTGAATGCTTTAGTTGAGAAGAGCCTTTCCGCTAATTATCTATACCTTACTTATAACTGCGATGAGGAAGATGCATTCTATAGCAAAAGAGAGAAGATTGTAGTTCTTGGATCTGGGCCTTATAGAATTGGTTCTTCTGTGGAATTTGATTGGAGTGCCGTCAACACAGTTTCAACTCTTCGAAAGCAGGGGTATGAAGCAATAATGATAAACTGTAATCCAGAGACTGTTTCAACCGATTATGATGTTTCTGACAAACTGTACTTTGAAGAATTAACTTGCGAAAGGGTTTTAGATATTCACGAAAAGGAAGAACCGCTAGGAGCTATCGTTTCGGTAGGTGGACAAATTCCAAACGATCTTGCTCTAAGCTTGCATAATTTCGGAGTGACAATCCTCGGGACTAGTCCGAGGCAAATCGATAAAGCAGAGGATAGAGCAAAGTTTAGCGGGTTTCTAGACGAACTAAGGATAAATCAACCCAAATGGAACAGATTTACTAATTTAGAAGATGCCAAAGAGTTCAGTAGAAAAATAGGATACCCGGTTCTTATTAGACCAAGTTATGTTCTTTCAGGGTCCGCGATGAGAGTGGCCAATGACGCGGATGAATTACGAGATTATCTGCAATTAGCCATCAAAATCTCAAAGAAGCATCCAGTAGTGATATCAAAATTCATCAGGAATGCCAAGGAAGTTGAAGTGGATGGGGTATCCGATTCCCAGAACGTTTTGATTGGAGCAGTGATAGAACATATAGAGAACGCTGGAGTTCATTCTGGAGACGCAACAATGGTTGTTCCACCTGTGACAATTCCACAAGACACGGTTGGAATGATCAGAGAAAATTCTGCAAAGATAGCCAAGGCATTACAAATCAGAGGACCCTTCAACATTCAATACATTTTGAAAGACAACGAATTGTTCGTAATAGAGTGCAATTTAAGAGCTTCTAGAAGCATACCTTTCGTGAGCAAAGTAAAGAATGTGAATCTGATCGAAACTGCTACTGAAGTCATGCTTGGAAAACCTCTTGAAACCACAGAAATCACAAAAATTACTCATTTTGGAGTTAAAGTTCCTCAATTCTCATTTATGCGGCTGGACGGAGCAGATCCCACACTTGGTGTTGAGATGGTTTCGACTGGCGAGGTAGCATGTCTGGGTGAAGATTTCTATGAAGCCTTTTTGAAATCCTTGATCTCCTCTCAATTAGAAATCCCTCTAGAAAATTCTTCGGTTTTAATCAGCATCTGCGACGAACTCAAGCCAAGAATATTAGAAACTGCGAAAAAACTAGATCAGTTGGGCTTTAAGATATATGCAACTCTGGGAACATCGAAATTTCTGACAAGAAACGGGATTCAAACAGAAGTTCTATACAAAGTTTTTGAGAACAAAAAACCAAATATTCTAGATTATCTGATTAACAGAAAAATAGACATAGTTCTTACCATCCCTCCTGTTGAAAACGACGAGACTGCGAAAGAAGACAATTACTTAATTAGAAGAACATCAATTGAATCTAATATTCCTGTTATTATGAACATAGAGTTAGCCAAAGCTTTGACAAATGCGATTGAACAAAAGAGAGGCAGAGTTCTTCAGATAAAATCGTGGAATGAATATTTCACCTAGACGCATTTGTCACTCTCAAGAGGGTCGCTCACAATTTTTCCACAATCAAAGCTACTTCAATGGAACAATCTTCACATACAATGCTTTTGTGTCTAACAAGGCTATAGTTGATTTTCCCGTTAGGTAGCCACACACCTCTCCGGGATTTACAACAAGCGTCTTCCCCCTTCGATAGGTTTTGTCTTCATGGATGTGACCGTGCACGATCACATCATAACTGTCAGCATCAATAAGTGAGCGGAGAAGCTCCTCTTCATGGCCATGCAGCATCGCGATCTTTAGTCCATCTATCAGGATCGTTGCGAAGTTTCCACGGATGTCGGCGCCTATGTCAGCAAATTTTTTCTTCAGCAGTTCCTTGTCTCCGTCGTTATTTCCGAAGACACCGATCAGGTCTGCTTTTAAGGGTTTGAAGTGTGGTACGACAAAGGGGGCTATGTAGTCTCCTGCATGAAGAACCGAATCAACCTCTTCTTCATTTAGCCTCGTCACGGCCTTATCTAGCATAAGCAGACGGTCATGAGTGTCCGCCATTATTCCTACAAGCAATTCATTCTCACCCGAAATCACTAATAGTATTCTCTTCTTAAAACTAGTTTTCGCTAGATTCCTTCTCCACAAGCGTGAACCTAGAACTCGCACGCCTCATACTATGAGGTAGCCCTCTCTTCCTGCAGGGCTTTTTCTCCTAGCTTAACTCCTTCCTCAAACACTCTGAGATTCAGATCCAAATACTTCTTAGGAACCCGGGTCTTAACGGATTCTCTCATTCCGTCAACGCTGACCGCGTCCCAGATTCTTGCTAGAAAGCCCAGCATGACGATGTTTGCAACGATCTTGGCTCCTGCTTTTTCCGCTATTTCGGTAGCTGGGACCTCATGGAGTTTGTATTTGCCTGCTTTTTCATCAGGCTTGACGAGGGCACTGTCAATTATCAGTATTCCTCCATCCTTTAGTCTTGGCAGGAACTTTTCGTAGGCGTCTTGACCCATAATCACCATAATCTGAGGTTTGAGCGGGAAAGGATAGTCTATTTCCTCGTCATCGATGACCACGCCACTGTGACAAGCTGACCCTCGAGCCTCCGGCCCGTAAACCTGCGTCAGGGTGCTATCTCTGTCGTCATAGACAGCGGCAGCTTGACCAGTGATGTAGCCTGCTGTGATAATTCCTTGACCGCCAAACCCTCCGAACATGATCTCCTCTCTTGTCTCTCGGTTCATTTTTCCGCTGTCGCCTCTTGTGCTATCTTCTCTTTCAATTTTTCCATGCCGTCATAATATGTTGGTTTTCCCGCCCGTTTGACAAAGTTGCCCAGGATCAAAGGCTTTCCCTTCTCAATCTGAGCCTTACTTGTATCTGCTCCGTTTCTAATTATTGAGGATCGCCTGAGCCATTTAGCCATGTCATCGGGTTCGGGAAATCTGTTTCTCCGTCCGTAATTTATTGGGCATGGTGACAAAACCTCGATGTAGCGAAAGCCCCTGATTTTCAGAGCCTCAGCGATAGACTGTTCTAATCGTCTTACGTGAACGCTGGTCCACCTGGCGACGTAGATCGCTCCGGCTGCATCAGCCAGATGAGGGGTATTGAAGGGATGCTCGATATTGCCGTAGGGGGAGGTGGTTGTGTAGTCTCCTGTGGGGGTGGTGGGGGCAAGCTGGCCTCCTGTCATGCCGTAAATGAAGTTGTTGGTGCAGATGACGAGGAGATCAACATTTCTCCTACATGCGTGGATGAAATGGTTTCCCCCTATGGAGAAGAGGTCGCCGTCTCCAGATATGACGTTCACGCAGAGTTCTGGCTTTGTGAGTTTAATCCCGATAGCGAAGGGAATGGCTCTGCCGTGAGTCGTGTGAAAACCATCAACTTTGAGATAGCCGCATCCTCTGCCACAGCAACCTATTCCAGATACATACACGACTTTGTCTCGGGGTATGCCAACTCGTTCAAGCGCTCTGACCCATGCATACAACGTAGGGCCGATGCCGCATCCTGGGCACCATATGTGTGGTATCCGCTCAGATCTGAGCCACTTGTCCATGGGATGCAGTTTCTGATCTTTTTGTCTTACTACCTGTTTGCTCACTTTTTGCCAATTCTCCTGATTTCTTGATAAATCTCTTCAGGGGTGATTAATCTCCCTCCCATCCTCGCAAGCAAGTTGGTTTTTGCATATCCTGCGGCTTCTCTCTTCACCTCTAAGTAGATCTGGCCGTAATTCAACTCCGGGACCAGAAAATAATCAACTTGTTTCGCCCACTTTCTTATGATGTGTTCTGCAAAGGGCCAAATGGTGACAAGCTTTATGCTTCCAGCTTTGATCCCTTGTTTTCTCGCCATTTTGACAGCTCTTTTGGCTGGACGAGAAACCTGCCCGTAGGAAACAACCGCGATTTCAGCGTCATCCATCTCTTCCTCTTTTACTTCCACTATCTCCTCCCTGTGTTTTCGAATCTTGTCATTCAGCCGCCTGATGAGCTTCTCTTGGGCCTCAGGGCTCATATCCGGATAGCCCTTTTCATCATGGGTTAGACCTGTTGTGGTGAAGGCGTATCCCTCCCCCGCACAGGCCATCGGTGGAATTAGGTCTTCGTCAGGCTCGTAGGGTAGATACGTTTCCCGCGGAACCTTGGGCTTCTTCCTTTGTACAAGTTGTATTTCATCTTCAGGCGGGACAATAACTTTCCCCGCACTGTGGCCGACGGTCTCGCTTGTCAGAAGGATCGCTGGAATCCGATATTTCTCGGCAAGATTGAAGCAGCGTATTGTAAGGTCGAAGGCGTTCTGTGGTGAGTCTGGTGAAAGGGCGATTATTTCATAGTGTCCGTGGCTTCCCCATTTCGATTGCATAACGTCCCCCTGAGCTGTAAGGGTGGGGAGGCCCGTGCTTGGAGAGCCGCGTTGCACGTTAACAATAACCGTAGGGGTTTCCATCATCACTCCTAACCCAATGTTTTCCTGCATCAGGCTGAAGCCAGGTCCAGAGGTTGCGGTCATTGTCTTGGCTCCTGCCCAAGAGGCTCCTAGGATTGCGGCGATGGAGGCAAGTTCATCCTCAAATTGGACGAACACACCATCCACATCTAGAAACCTCCTGCAAATGCGCTCAGCTATTTCACTGGCTGGCGTAATCGGGTACCCAGCAAAAAAGCGGCAGCCCGCGGCTATGGCACCCTCTGCTATGGCGATGTCTCCATACCAAAAGTGTTTACCGGTTAAAACTGCCTTTCTCATTCATCTGCCTCCGGCGAGTCCTTCTTCATCTCTTCAACCCAAATGCTGTACTCTGGACAGACAATCTGACAAAAGCCACAGGCGACGCAGACCTTTCCCTTCTCAGGTTCTTCAACGAGTTCGGGGAGGCGGTAGCCCTTGTTATTTACCTTGTCAGATGCTTGGAGAACTTTCATGGGACAGAAGTCGATGCACAATCCGCATCCTTTACATCTATCCTCTATTATGTGCACTTTGCCTTTGGGGGTCTTGACCCTTTCTGAGTCCAATGGTTTGCGCCAAAGTTTCGCAGACAATATAGATCACCTGGCTTCTCTTTCCATCATCTCCGATTTCGCTATCTCTTCTCTAGTGACGCTGTTCACTGTGCATTGCATCTCTCTGATCTTGGACACAAACTTCCCTCCCTCAGATGCGGTTATCCAGGCTAGCTGCAACCGATTCTTGTCTAAACCTAGCCTATCCATCTTCTTCCAGAGTTTCTCAACTCTTCTCTTGGTCTGGTAATTAGCGTTAATGTAATGACAGTCGCCCAAATGACAACCAGCAACCAGCACCCCTGCGGCTCCTCGTGCAAAGGCTCTCTCAACAAACTTTGGAGATACTCGGCCCGAGCACATGGTTCGGATTATACGCACATTCGCAGGATACTGCATCCTGCTGACTCCAGCAAAATCTGCACCAGCATAGGCGCACCAATTGCAGCAAAAAGCAACAATCTGCTTATCAGCGTCTTGCTCTGTTGCAGCATCGATCTGAGCGTAGATTTGGTCATCAGTGAAATGTCTCATAGTTATCGCGCCGAATGGACACTCCGCACCACAGGTGCCGCAACCAGCGCAGGCTGCCTCTATCACCTCGCTTCTTTCCAGCTCTTTGTTCACAGTTATCGCATTGTAGGGACAGATTCTGGAACATAGCCCGCAAGCGGTACAAGTCTCCACATCTATCCTTGGTGTGATTGCTTCAACCGTCACCTTCCCCTTCGCCATCAGGATGCCTGCACGAGCTGCTGCAGCGCTTGCTTGAGTCACGCTGTCCTTGATGTCCTTTGGGGACTCAGCGCAACCAGCAAGGAACACTCCCCCCGTGGGGGCATCCACTGGGCGCAGTTTTGGGTGGGCTTCCATGAAGAAGCCATCAGAAGTTCGGGAGAGCGTGAAGAGGCGTTGGATTACATCGCTGTCTCGTCGTGGTTCGATGCCGATGGATAAAATAGCCATTCCAACATTGATTCTATACAATTCCTTTAGCAGAGTGTTTTCTCCAATCAGCCACAGGTTGCCACTATTTCTGTTCTCCACTATTTCCGCCGGTAATCCACGAATGAATTTTACACCTTCTTTCTTGGCCCGCTTGTAGAGATCCTCAAAACCTTTCCCATAGGCTCTAATGTCAACATAAAACACATAGATCTCGGTTTCGGGCCAGTGCTCCTTTATCAGAAGGCTGTCCTTGATTGTGTTCATGCAACAAACGTTGCTACAGTAGAGATTTCCACTCTTATCAGAGCGGGAGCCGACACACTGAACGAAAGCTACTCTTTTAGGAATTTGCATGTCGCTCGGTCTTATCAAATGGCCTTCGGAAGGGCCACCTGCGTTTATAAGCCGTTCAAATTCTAAAGATGTGATCACATTTGGAAATCTCGTATATCCGTAATTCACTAATGACGTAGGGTCATACACATCTGCCCCTGTGGCGACTATAATTGTGCCAACTTCTAGCTTCAGAGTTTCACGTTGCATCTCAAAATCTACAGCGTCTCTGTCGCAAGCTTTCAGGCATTCGTCACACGTCATCACATTATCTTGGTTGAGGCACAACTCCCTATCAATGATGTAAGTGGAGGGAACGGCTTGGGCGAAAGGGGTGTAGATGCCATGCCTCGTCGACAGACCGATATCGAACTCGTTTGGCGCCGTGACCGGACAAACTTCCACGCATTCTCCGCACGCTGTACATTTTTCCGTTACATACCTCGGCTTCTTTAGCACATTAGCTTTGAAATTTCCGATGTAGCCCTCAACCTCTGTGACCTCGCTGTTCGTCAACAACTCGATATTTGGGTGTCTGCCCAGATCAGACATTTTCGGTGCAAGGATGCATATGGAGCAGTCCATAGTCGGAAATGTCTTGTCGATCTGCGCCATCCTTCCGCCTATGCTCGGTTCCTTCTCCACAAGGTAGACTTTGTATCCCGTATCGGCCAAGTCGAGGGCGGCTTGGATTCCGGCAACCCCCCCGCCAATGATTAATGCCTTCCGAGCGACTGGAACCTCGATTTCCTCTTGAGGTTGAAGAAGCGCAACCTTCGCAACGGCCATTCGGACTAGGTCCTTGGCTTTTTCTGTGGCTTTCTCCTTTTCGTATAGGTGGACCCAGCTACATTGCTCGCGGATGTTGGCCATCTCGAAGAGGTATTTGTTCAGTCCTGCTTCTTCGCATGCTTTTCTGAAGGTTGGCTCGTGCAGCCGTGGGGAGCAGGAGGCTACGACGACACGGTTGAGGTTGTGTTCTTTGATGTCGTTTTTGATTTCTTCTTGGCCTTGGTCTGAGCATGTGTAGAGGGTGTCCTTTGAGAGTGCAACATGGGGCAGGGTAGATGCGAACTTTGCAACGTCCTCGCAGTCAACTGAACCGGCTATGTTTAGTCCGCAGTGGCAGACGTAGACGCCTATCCTAGTCTCGTCTTCGGGTTTGGATGAGTGTGCTTCAGTCATCTTCCTTCATGCCTCACTGAAACCTCAATCTCTCCACCCTTGGTGTCTTCACCCTTTAGGTAGCGATCGATGGAAAGAGCAGCCCGTTTGCCAGCTGCTATCGCTTCGATCACAGTTGCAGGTCCAGAAACAACGTCTCCGCCAGCAAATATACCGGGGAGACTAGTCTCCATTGTAACCGGGTCAGCCAAAATCGTGTTCTGATCATCAACCTCAATTTCTTCTGGTAAAAGGGAAAGGTCAGGGCTTTCTCCGATGGCCAGTATTACCGTTTCAAGCTCCGTGGTGAACTCTGAGTCCTCAATCGGTGCAGGCCTTTTCCTCCCGGTCTCATCCAGCTCTCCCAATTCCATACGGACGCACTCTACCGCAGTAACCTGTCCATGCTCGCCCAAGATTTTTGTTGGAGACACCAAAAAGCTGATCTTCACCCCTTCGCCTTCTGCCTCTTTAACCTCCCACGGATTCGCCGGCATCTCCTCTCTTGATCTTCTGTATAGAATAGAGACGTCTTTAGCCCCCAGTTTTAGGGCTGTTCTTGCTGCGTCCATAGCAACGTTGCCGCCACCTATCACAGCAACTCTCTCTCCGAGCTTAATCTCCTTTCCTAGGTTGGTCTTTTTCAGAAGATCGAGGGCGTAGATGACCCCTTTTAGCTCTGTACCTTCAATCCGGAGTTCTCTGCTCTTGTGAGCCCCTGTGGCGAGAAACACGGCTTTGTATCCCTCTTTTGAGAAGTCTTGTAGGGTTAACTCTTCGCCTATGGTGACGCTTGTTCTGATCTCTATGCCGAGTTTCTTCACGTGCTCGATGTCGGCTTCAAGGATTTTTTTGGGCAGCCGATAAGTTGGCATGCACTCTCTCAGCATCCCACCGAGTTCAGAAGATGATTCAAAAACGGTGACTTGAAATCCCATCATGGCCAGTTCGCAGGCGGCGGTGAGTCCGGCTGGACCTGAGCCGACTATAGCTATTTTCTCGCCATTCTTTCGTTGAGGAGCTGTCTCCATTTCTTTTCGAAACTCATAATTCGTCCTGATGGTTTGTAAAATGTCGATGTCAGCACGTTCTGGATGAAAGCAGACTTGTTGGCAGACTCTTGGAAGGGGGATTTCTTTGCGGATTAGTTCAGCGGCTTCCTCAAGCCCTCCGAGATAGCCTTTTTTCACGGCGAGCTTTCTGGCTCTTAAAAAAATCTCTGGAAGCAGCAGTTGTTGGGGGCACCTTCGGTAGCATCTGTAGCACCACGCACAGAGCCATAACGCCTCTTCTTTCAGCACCCCGTCTAGATCTAGAAAAATTCTTTGGAGGAGGGTTCTTGGATGATAATGTTCTGGAAGTAGCTCCACCATGGGGCAAGTTGCCGTGCAGATACCACACTCGTAGCAGTATTGCAGCTTCTCGGCGTTAATCAATGTTTGAAGTGCACTTGTAGAATCGTGCATTGCAGCTTCCAAGGCTACCCTCTCTAGTTTTAGGATTCTGTCTCGGATATAAAGGTTTACAAACGTAAACCTCTACTCTGGACTGTAAACTTTTGTGCATGCATGTAGCCGAGCTCTTCTTGGGTTGTTACTCTTCGATTCACGACTGAGTATCGGGTGTGTCTTAGGGATTCTTGGGTTCTCACGTCTTTGTATATGTCGCATGCTGATGCTGGGGCGTTTTGGGCGAGGGTCCAGAAGATCGCCTTGGTCAGCCTTTGTGTTCTTCCTGTGAAGACGGGAAGTTTTGGCGTGCTTCTTTCCTAGATTGGGCAGGGTCTCTCGGATCTTACGGAACTCATCCAACAATGTTAGAATGAGCTCGTCCTAGATCTGCTGGGCTTCCGGCGGCTCCTCTGTGCGCGCACTCCCCCTCCCCCTATATAAGTGTCCTCACGGTTCTCACGCTTCAGTCTCCCTAGCTTCCCACGTTGGGTCGAAATGGGATGCATTAATGAGCTAATGAGTTGATAGATTTCATCAATTCCCTTCCGCTTCTCGATACATGCATACGAAGAGGGCAATAGCCTTCTTCTAGGCTAATAAGTTTGAAAAGAGTATAGCGGCTTCTCTGAGAGTCTGATCGTTGGCCAATAAGTCCTCGTCTGGGAGAAAAAAAGCACTCATTGAAGGTGTTTTGGCTGGCACATTCTTCGGCACGGCAGCCATATTCATAAGGCTTCTTGAAGACATTGACGTTTTCTCTATAGCTCTCTGGCGCTTGGTGATCGCTTTCGCGGTTTTGGCCGCTGCTAGTTTCCTTTTGAGGAAGCCTTTTGGATTCAGTTTACTGAAGAGAAATTTTCTTCAGGTTGTCTTTTTGGCAGTTTTGTTGGGAGTGCATTTTGTGCTTTTCGTGTCGGCTGTTATGGATACAACTATAATCAATGCCACCGTCTTGGTGAACACCACACCTATTTGGTCTTTGCTGATTTCCGTCTTGATTCTGGGCGAAAAGCCTTCTCGCTTGGCCGTTTTAGGTCTAATCGTTTCATTTCTAGGCGTAACCATAATCGCCTGTTCAGATATCGCGTCTCCCGTGTTTAGTTTGAACTTGAAGGGAGACTTGAAAGCCCTGTTTGCTGCTGTCGCTGAGGCTTTTTACCTCACCTATGGACGTAACATAAGACGTAAGATGCCTATCTTGTCTTTGATGCTCTTCATCTATATTTTATCAACCTTAACTATACTCGCTGGTAGTGTAGCCGCAGGGTCTGCACCCATTCTCTCCGCTTTTGACCTAAAGGTTTGTCTGGCACTCATAGGTTTGGGTGTTCTGCCGACGGCTTTGGCTCACACGCTATATTTTTCCTCCCTTTTCAGCCTCAAGTCGTTCGAGACCGCTACTCTAGCCCTGCTTGAGCCCATCACAGCAACCTTGTTCGGCGTATTCATTTTCGCTGAGATTCCTCATCTCCCCTTCGTTTTGGGTGCTGTCTTCGTATTATGCGGCATCGTTTCAGTAGCGGCTGGCAAGTGAATTCAACTCAAAAGGCAGCTAAATAGGTCTAAAGCCATAAAATGTTATATCCAATTCTCATAACATACGTCCAGAGGTTGGAAAGATGGACAAGGTTAGAGTAGTTCTTTGTGGCATCGGCGCGGTAGGGCGCCGAATAGCCAAGTTCCTGGTAGAGAAAGAAGGAGTAGAAATCGTGGGAGCTATAGATGTCGCTAAAGACAAAGTTGGAAAAGACCTCGGTGAAGTCCTAGCCCTCAAGAAGCATATGGGGATCGTTGTGTCAGATGATGCAGATGCGGTATTCTCCAGAGCCGAGGCAGATGTAATGGTCCACGCAACAACATCGTTCCTCAAGCAGGTCTACCCGCAGATAGCCAACGCTTTGGCGCACGGAGTCAATGTCGTGTCGACGTGTGAGGAATTATCTTATCCGTACTTTGTAAACGCAGACATCGCCAAGAAGCTTGATGAACTAGCCAAGAAGCATGGGGCAACCGTTTTGGGGACAGGCGTGAACCCCGGCTTCGTGATGGACACGCTGCCGATAACCCTTACTGGCGCATGTCAGAAAGTCAACGCGATCAAAGTTACTAGGTCGCTTGACGCAGCCAATCGTAGAGTACCTTTTCAAAAGAAAATCGGAGCCGGGCTGACCCCACAGGAGCTAAAGCAGAAGCTGGAGAAGCGGGAGATAACCGCTCATGTCGGGCTTGAGCAATCCATGAACCTGATCGCCAGCGCATTGGGTTGGGAGCTTGACGAAGTGAAAGTGGCTCCTGTCGAGCCTGTGATCGCCAGAAAGCGTGTGGTGAGCAAGGTGGAAGGAGGAGTAACTGTTGAGTCAGGTCAGGTGGGAGGGCTAAAGCAGAGCGGATGGGCCGTAAAAGAAGGAAGGAGAGTCATCACGCTTGAGATGCACGCGTACATGGGCGCAGAAGAGTACGAGCTATACACAATCGAAGGTGTGCCTCCCATCAACATGAAAAACGTGCCGTGCATGCACGGAGACCTCTCAACCGTCGCCGTGATCGTCAACTCCATCCCAAAAGTGATCAACGCTCCACCAGGCCTCGCAACCATGAAAGACCTGCCCATACCGTCAGCCACACCAGAACACATGGGAAAATACGTAAAGAATTAAGCAACGCACAGAGCCAACAGTCCCGAAATACGAAAGGGAAAACTACATGTGGAGTATCAATCGAAAGGCATACATGATCGACCAAGCTGTGACAGTTGACCTAGCTTTCCGAAAGGGTGTACAGAAGCTTTACGAAGCGGCGATAGCGATCGTAGAAAAATCTCTTTGTCTGGCTGCTGCCGAGAGCATAGCAACTGCTGCCCAAAAAGGCGACATAGCATTCATAATAACCGGTTTTCCCGTACTCGAAAAGAAAGTCTGCGAAACAGATGGCCCGCTTGGCGCAGCTGTCCTTTCAGAGACTCTGCGATCCATGGGGCTGAAGCCGATTCTGGTGACAGATGATCTATGCGTTGATGTTGTGAAAGCCGCAAGCCCAGATACTGTGGTTTCGGTTTGCCCGACTGATAACGAGGCTGAGGCACTGCTTGCTAGGCATAAACCCTCAGCTCTTATAGCCATCGAACGACCTGGAGCGAACATAAAAGGTGAGTACCACACTATGGGCGGAATAAGCATCTCTCACCTCATAAGCAGCAAGACAGACCATCTATTCAAGCAAGCTAAGAAGCAGGGAATATTGACGATTGCCGTTGGAGACGGAGGAAACGAGTTGGGATGTGGCGCAGTGATCGATGCAGTTCGAAAGTACGTGCCTTATGGTGCTAAGTGCCAGTGTCCGTGCAACGGGGGCATAGCCGCAGCAACGCCAGCGGATATCTTGGTGATTGGGGGGACATCCAACTGGGGAAGCTACGGAATCGCTGCCTGCCTCTGCCTTATGAAGAACTCAAAGTACGAGCACACTAGCGAACGTGAGTTGCAGCTGCTTAAGAGAGCTATCAGTGCGGGGTCTGCGGATGCAGTGACGGGGGAGAAGGAGCTGTCAGTTGATGGATTGCCCATGTCTATAAATGGGCTGGTAGCCGATCTAATTTGGGAAATTGCGGACGCTTGAAGTTTTGCCGATAGCAAGAGCAGAAATAACTAGAGATCCTTGGGTAAGTAGTGTTTAAATCTTTTCGAGGAGTTCTCCAAAGTGCTTAATCTCAATGGAGGTGCCGCATCTCCTAAGCATGGCCCAGAAAGTTGCTGTGTTGCTTGAGATAACGGGTTTGTGAATGGCGTCTTCAAGTTCCTTTATTTTGTCCAGTGTGGGAAAGTTTGTGCAGCTTACGAACACACCGTCAGCATCAGCATATTCCAACCTCATAACTAGTTCGTAAGCATCTTGGCTGTCTAATCTTCCGATTTCGATATTCTTTTCAATACCTAGGCCTTTCAAGTCAGTCACCTGAAAGCCATTTGATGAAAGAAATTCTTCCTCCAAATCGTCAATCTCGTCAACGTAGGGTGTGGCCACAGCAACTTTGTGTATTTTCAAGGCTCTCAGAGCACTTATTACTGCTCCTGCTGTGGCGACAGCGGGTGCCCCAGAGGTTTTTTCTATTCTCGCTTCAATGGTCTTGTCATGCCCCAGTCCCCTATACAGGCTGCCGCTAGTACACCCATATCCAATTATGTCGACACCCGCATCCGCAAGTTTCAATGCCGCCCCTTCGACTCCCTTCTCCATCTCAGCTAGTTCCTTGACTGTAACATTCGTCAGCCTGAGACGTGCTGTGTGAACCGAGAAGTCCTTAGGTGATAGCCTACTGAATTCTCGCTCCATGGTCGTGTTTGAGGATGGGACAATCAGTCCTAACCTGGGCATTTTCACTCGTTCCCTCCAACCTCTCTCAGTTCATCACTACAGGTTCTTAACCTTGACCCATCCCTCATTTCTGAGAAACGGCGCGCCGACAAAGAAATGGCTAGAAAAACGTAGTGTATCGATCGATACATATAGACATTAACTCAGATTCTGAATGCGAACCAGGTTCTTCTCATTTTCGACATATTGCTTGAGCGGGAAATTCTCTTTTATAGAGTTCTAGAATATAGTTCTATATGTGAAAGAAACCTCTAAGGCAATGCATTCAGTTTTGGAGAGAAAAAAGATGGAGATAAACGGTTGTCCAAAATTCGGCTGGAATTTTGACAGCGACCATCCGATGTGTAAGCAGTGTAAGCGTGCGTCGCAATGTCTCAGTCTTTCCGCTAAAGATGTAAGAAAGCGGAAAATCGGCGATAAGCCAAGAATTCCGTATGCGAAACAAACGAGAAGGGGCACGCCACCAATTCAAGCCTCTTCTGCAACAATTCAAAACAGCAAGGTGCAAATCACCCTAACATTCGACCTAGCATGGCTACGAAAACACGCAGAATCCGAGCACGGAACGGAAAACCATTAATTGACACTCCCCGCCATTTCTAACGCCGACGTACTTTCTCGCACATGCTCACGGAATTTTTGGGGCATTATGCCGATTGCACACTATTTAGTGGTCTTGCACAATAGAGAGAAACATACGATTCAAGCAAAAGACTTTCAGGCATATAGGGAAAAGTGCGCATGCAATTACTATATTCCATCAAATTTTAACCTACTAATTTCTATAGCGCCAAATTGGCGCTTAAACGCCAAAAAAAGCCCATTTTGGCAAATTTTATAAATAATCTCAGCACAGGCTTAAGCAGTGGGGAGGTCGAAACAAGGTGACAGCAAACGCTGAAAGGGAAAGAGGCCTAAAACAGGCTTTAAATTGGCTATTTATTCAAAGAAAAACTGGATGTAATGATAATTTGGGAAAGACCTTGTTGGGTTATCGGATGGCGGAAGGAGTGAAATCTGCATGAATTCGGTTACTGACCCAAAACTCGCCGCTCCTTGCGGACTCTATTGCGGCGCTTGTATTGATCAGCTTGTGTACAAAAGTTGTCATGGATGCGGCTGTTCCTGCGGGGAGTGCGACGCAACTGAACACAATCAGCGATGTGACATCTATCAATGTTGCGTGAATGAGAAAAAACTAGTTGACTGCTCTGAATGTTCAGAGTTTCCATGCACCCAGCTGATTCATTTCTGTTATAATCCTGTCTGGATTCACCATTTTCCAGTGATCGAGAATCTGAAGAGAAAACAGACTGTTGGAATGGCGAAGTGGCTTGAGGAGCAGAAGCAGTTTTGGGAGAATGATTGGTATCGCCATGCATGGTTGTGGTTCCAGAGAGAATGTGAGGAGCGACTAAAAAGATACCTAAAAGAGTCAAAGACTCTGGAAGAGTGACTTTCTGCAAGAAGTTCTGTTTGACTATCTATGGTAAATCTTCGAAAAGGAAATAAGTGTGTGCTACGAAAAAGTCGGGAGAGGGATTTAGTTGTATATCTCGCCCTATGTATCTTCACCTCTTCCGGTAGTTCGTCAAATGCTCGTTCTATCTCAGCTGAAGGCCGATGAACTCGTCTACGACCTCGGTAGCGGTGACGGACGGGTTGTAATCATGGCTGCTGAGGAGTTTGGAGCCAGGGCGGTGGGCGTTGAGTTGAGGGACGACTTAGTGAAGAGGGCTCATGAGAAGATCTCTGAGCTAGGTCTCGACAGCAGGGTCAAAATTGTCCAGAGCGACCTGTTTGAGGTTGATCTGAGGCCTGCCGATGTTGTCACGCTTTACTTGACTACCAGTGCGAATGAGAAGGTTAAGCCGAAGTTGGAGTCTGAGCTCAGGCGTGGCGCGAGGGTTGTGTCCCACGATTATGAGGTTTTGGACTGGAAGCCGTCTAAAATCGACAAATTCTGTGAGAATCCAAGGCTAGGGTATCCGTCTCATACGCTATACGTCTACAGAAGATGATTGGCTGAATTGGTATTTTGGAAAGAAGAAGTAAGATAACTGTTTAGCGGGTTGGTTCCTTTTTCCTATATCTTTCTTTGATTGTCTTTGCCAACTTTATGTATTGTTTGAGTGTGATCTCCTTACGCATGCGCCTGCGCACCCAATATTCTGTATCTGATGTATTGATATATCCTTGCTTTCCAAAATCGACATATTCTCAAACTCTTAATATGTCACAGATGCGACATAAGAATGTAGAATATGAATTCAGCAACAAGGGAATTATGGAATATCGGGTGAACATAGTGAATCTTGCGGAAGTATAGTTGTATAAGAAATGATCTAGGAAACACAAATAATTAAAAATCAGGAATTCCTCTTTCGTCTCAACGGATGATGCTATATGAAGCCCATTCCATGGAGACACATCAACTCATGGAACTGCATAGCATGTGGTCTATGCTGCAGAGGATACGACGTGGTCTTGAAGTACCCAGAATGGGTGAAAATCATCCAGACATACGGAGTCGGAGTAACAAGGCCTGGCATAAACAGGTTCTATCTCGGAAAGAATGCAAACGGCTCATGCCTCTTTCTATACAAGTTCGTCGACAGGTGGCTCTGCGGGCTTCAGCACTCGAAGCCTAAAGCCTGCAAGCTATGGCCCTTCAAAGTCTCCAGTTACCCAAAGTATGGCAGACCAGATAAAGCTTCGTACGAGTATATGAACCGAGAATTCTTCCTTTATGCTGACCCCGGGTGCCCAGGTTTACGATTCGGAAGAAATCCGTCGAATCAACTTGTATCTGGCATTATACCTGAAATCGTAGAGATAGCCGTGGGACTGCGAGAAGAGCAAATTTACTCAACCTCCAAAATATCCTCATATCCAAACCACTTAAGGTTCAACGCAAGAAAACTAATCTAGTGAGCCAATCGAAGGAAAGTTTCAAATACAAGTAATAAGCATCTCAGCTGACTTTCAGCCCAAGCATAAGCCTAAAGAGCCCACATTCCTTCTCTCTTTTATATTTAATGCGTATGATCTTACAGAGAATGTGCTTTTCTATCGACTATGACTACTGATATTGTTGACATAATCGTGAATATAGGTAAGCCTAGAGCTGATGGAAACGCTGGAATGCATGCATAAGAACGCTAACATCGTTTCTCTACAAAGCAACATTGAATAACGCAAGATTCCTTAATGCAAGCCTTCCCTATAATAATTAGTATGCTTGAGGAGTATTTGGTTTTCACTGGAAGGCCTAATGCAGGTAAGAGCAGCATCATCAGAGAAATTGTAGGCTTAGATGTAGCAACCGGAAAGCGTCCG